>Ga0302157_10003599_pt1 | contig 17336 bp, 19 predicted proteins | sample I_Bog_N3_3_FD_193502 | JGI IMG/M metagenome (GOLD analysis project Ga0302157, IMG submission 193502) | Peat permafrost microbial communities from Stordalen Mire near Abisko, Sweden - I_Bog_N3_3 | ecosystem: Environmental > Terrestrial > Soil > Wetlands > Peat | place: Sweden: Abisko, Stordalen...
GGGACCCTTGCCGCGGGCCTTGGCCGCCTTGCCGATCAAGGCTTCGGCGCTTTGCGTCAACGACTGACCTGGCTCGGTCCGGCCGATCTGGCCGCGACCTTGGATCACGACCTGCGGCGTATAGACCTCGCGCACGCCCAGCGCCTTGGCGTAGGCCTTCTGGCGATCGGTGAACGCCGGCTGGGCGAAGGTGTCGCGCCAGCCCAGATAGTCCCAATAGTCCACGGGAAAGGTCAGGACGAGCACACCCTTGCGCCCGTCCAGATCCTCGGTGAGCTCGTCCGCCCCCTGGCACGCGGAGCAGCCCTGGCTCGTATAGAGCTCCGCCACGACCGGCTGGCGCGGGGCGGCCGGGGCCGCCCCGACAAAGAGCGGGGACCAAGCGAGACAGAGCCCGGCGAGGGCCACGGGAAGAAGAGAGCCACGGCTAAGCATCATGTCGTACTTAACCGGCTTTGATCTCCCAGCGCCCTCACCAATGCGTGAGCTACTCCGCTGCCTGGGGCTTGCGCGCCAGGTTGCGGAGCACGAAGGGCAGGACCCCGCCGTTCCTGTAGTACTCAAGCTCCGTCGGCGTATCGATGCGGCAGACCACCGGGAAGCGGGCGATGCGGCCGTCCGACGGGCGGTAGAGCTCCACCGTCAGGGTCGAACGCGGCGACAGGTTCTCCAGGCCGCGGATCGAGACAATCTCGTCCCCGCCCAGGCCCAGCTTCTGCCAGCCCTCTTCCTTGAACTGCAGGGGCAGCACGCCCATGCCGACCAGGTTGGAGCGGTGGATACGCTCGAAGCTCTCGGCGATCACCGCGCGCACGCCCAGAAGCGCGGTGCCCTTGGCCGCCCAGTCGCGCGAGGAGCCGGTGCCGTATTCCTTGCCGGCGAAGACCACGAGCGGCCGTCCTTCGGCCTGATAGCGCACGGCGGCGTCGTAGATCGCCATGACCTCGCCCGAGGGGAAGTGCTTGGTCACCCCGCCTTCGATGTCCGGCGTGATCTTGTTGCGGATGCGGATGTTGGCGAAGGTGCCGCGCATCATCACGTTGTGATTGCCGCGGCGCGCGCCGTAGGAGTTGAAGTCCGCGGGATCGACCCCGTGCTCCATCAGATAGGCGCCCGCTGGCGAGGCCTTCTTGATCGAACCGGCTGGGGAGATGTGGTCGGTGGTGATGGAGTCCCCGAACACCGCCAGGATCCGGGCCTCGATCACGTCGGTCACCGGCTTGGGCGTCATCTCCATGCCCTCGAAGTAGGGCGGGTTCTGCACATAGGTGGAATCACCCTGCCAGTCATAGGTCTGGCCGCCCTTGACCTTGATCGCCTGCCAGCCCTTGTCGCCCTTGAACACGTCGGCGTAGCGGCTGGCGAACAGGGCGTTGGTGACATTGGTCTTCTGGATGTCGGCCACTTCCTGAGAGGTCGGCCAGATGTCCTTCAGATAGACGTCCTGCCCGTCCTTGCCCTTGCCGAGCGGCTGGGTGGTCAGGTCAAGGCGCATGGTGCCGGCCAGGGCGTAGGCCACCACCAGGGGCGGAGAGGCCAGATAGTTGGCGCGCACGTCCGGGTTCACCCGGCCTTCGAAGTTTCTGTTTCCGGACAGAACGCTGACCGCGACGAGGTCGCCGTCCTGCACGGCCTTGGACACCGGCTCGGGCAGGGGGCCGGAGTTGCCGATGCAGGTGGTGCAGCCATAGCCGACCAGATTGAAGCCCAGGGCGTCCAGGTGCGGCTGCAGGCCGGACTTGGTCAGGTACTCGGTGACCACCTGCGATCCGGGCGCCAGCGAGGTCTTGACCCAGGGCTTGGAGGTGAGCCCGAGCTCGTTGGCCTTCTTGGCCACCAGGCCCGCGGCGATCAGCACGGAGGGGTTGGAGGTATTGGTGCAGGAGGTGATGGCGGCGATCACCACGTCGCCGTTGCCCAGGTCGTACTTGGTCCCGCCCACAGGGGTGCGCGCGGCGTCCAGCGCCTTGGCGAAGTCGCCGGACAGGGCTTCCTCGAACCGGGGGGCGGACTCGGTCAACAGCACGCGGTCCTGCGGACGCTTGGGCCCGGCCATCGACGGCAGGACGGTGGAGATGTCCAGCTCCAGGGTGTCGGTGAACTCCGGCTCGGGCGCGCCGGGCTCGTGGAACATGCCTTGAGCCTTGGCGTATGCCTCCACCAGGGCCACACGGTCCTTGTCGCGGTTGGTCTTGGTCAGGTAGGCGATGGTCGCCGCGCTGACCGGGAAAAAGCCGCAGGTGGCGCCATATTCGGGGGCCATGTTGGCGATGGTCGCCTGGTCCTCGATGGACAAATGGGTCAGGGCGTCGCCGTAGAACTCCACGAACTTGCCCACCACGCCCTTTTTGCGCAGCATCTGGGTGACGGTCAGCACCAGATCGGTGGCGGTGGCGCCTTCCGGCATCAGGCCGGTGAGCTTGAAGCCGATCACCTCGGGGATGAGCATGGGGATGGGCTGGCCGAGCATGGCCGCCTCCGCCTCGATGCCGCCCACGCCCCAGCCCAGAACCGCCAGGCCGTTGATCATGGTGGTGTGGCTGTCGGTGCCCACCAGGGTGTCGGGGTAGGCCACGCCGTCGTTGGTCCATACGGTCTGGGCGAGATATTCCAGGTTCACTTGGTGGCAGATGCCGGTGCCGGGAGGCACCACGCGGAAGTTGTTGAAGGCCGAGGAGCCCCAGCGCAGGAAGTTGTAGCGCTCCAGGTTGCGCTCATATTCCTTGGCCACGTTCTGGCCGAAGGCCTTGGCCGTGCCGAAGAAGTCGACCATCACCGAGTGGTCGATGACCAGGTCGACGGGATTGAGCGGATTGATCTTTTCCGGGTCGGCGCCGAGCTTGCTCATCGCATCGCGCATGGCCGCCAGGTCCACCACGGCGGGAACGCCGGTGAAGTCCTGCATCAGCACCCGCGCCGGGCGGAAGGAGATCTCGTGCTCGACCTTGCCCTTGTTCTCGACCCAGGCGGCTACGGCCTTCAGGTCGTCGGCGGTCACGGTGACGCCGTCCTCGTTGCGCAGAAGGTTCTCCAGCAGCACCTTGAGCGACACCGGCAGACGCGACACTCCGGTCAGGCCGGCTTCCTCCGCGGCGGGAAGGCTGTAGTACTGGTAGGTCTTTTTCCCGACCTTCAGGTCTTTGCGAGTGCTGAGGCTGTCTATAGACGGCATGGAATGATGATCCTCTGTCTGTTCAGGGCCGCCCGAAATCCGGTCGCGGGATCGCGCGCATATCGGATCGGACACACAGCGTCCGGCCCGGCGCAGCGGTGGGCCCGCGCGGCCGGGCCCGTTCTAGCCTCGCGCGGCCCTGCCGTCCATGCGCGCCTTGGCCGACCCGCGCAGGATCGCCCGGCGTGGTGATTTCCAAGGTCAGGATCGAGGATTTTGCCCTCTCGCGCGGCGACCGGCTGTTGTTTCAAGGGTTCAACCTCGAGCTCAGGGCGGGACGCGCCACGGCCCTGCGCGGCCGCAACGGCGCGGGCAAGACCAGTCTGCTGCGCGCCGTGGCGGGACTGATTCGGCCGCGGGCGGGATTGGTGACGTTCGAGGGATCCGACGGCCTGATCGAGGCCGAGGAGGCGCGTGCGGCGGGCCTGCACCTGATGGGCCATCAGGACGGGCTGAAGCCGGGTCGGCTGGCGCGCGAGGAATTCGCCTTCCAGGCCCGCTGGTGCGGCGGCGATGAGGCCGGGATCGCCCGTGCGACCTTGGCGCTGGATCTGGGCCGCATCGGCGAGCTGGAAGTGCGCAAGCTGTCGGCGGGGCAGAGGCGTCGCCTGGCGCTGGGCCGCCTGATCGCCGCGCCGCGATCGTTGTGGCTGCTGGATGAGCCCTTCGCCCCGTTGGACGCTGACCACCGCGCCCGCTTTGGCGCCCTGATGAGCGAGCACCTCGCGGCGGGCGGCCTGATCCTGGCGGCCGTGCACGACCCCCTGCCGATCGAGGCCGATAGCGTGGAGATCGAGCCGTGAGCGCCCTGATCACTCTGCTTCGGCGCGAACTGGCCCTGGCCTGGGGAAAGGGCGGCGGACCGCTGGTGGCCCTGGCCTTCTACACAAGCGTGGCCACCCTTTTGCCGCTCGCGGCGGGCGCGGCGCCACAGCGCCTGGCGGCCGTAGCCCCGGGTTCGGCGTGGCTCGCCCTGGCCCTGTCCAGCCTTTTATCCCTGGAGCGCCTGTTCGAGCGCGACTACGAGGACGGCGCCCTGGACCTGCTGTCGCTCGGCCCCTTGCCGTTGGAGGCGGTGTCGGCGGTCAAGTGTCTGGCGCAGTGGATTTCCACCGGTCTGCCCCTGGCCGCCTTGACGCCCATCGCGGCCATTGCGCTGGGCGCCGATCCGAGGCTGATCCCCCTGACCCTGGCCGCCGCCTTGCTGGGCGGGCTGGGCTTTTCCTTCGTCGGCGGCATCGGCGCGGCGCTCAGCCTTGGCAGCCGCAGGGGCGGGGTGCTCGTGGCCGTGATCGTCTTGCCCCTGTTCGCGCCCCCGGTGATCTTCGGCGCCGGGGCCATCGAGGCCCTGGCCGACGGCTTGAACTGGACGCCGGGGTTTCTGTTTCTCGGCGGGTATTGCCTAGCGGCGATGGCGCTCGGTCCCTTCGCCATGGCGGCGGCGTGCCGGAACGCGCTTTCCTAGCCTTGCCCCTGCCGCACGCACCCTTTATCTCCCCCTGATGATCACCTTCCTCGCCAATCCGCAGAGGTTCATGGACCTGTCGCGCTGGCTGGCGCCGAGCCTGGGCGTGTTGGCCGTGGTCCTGGCGTGCGTGGGCCTGGGCATGGGGCTGAACGCGCCGCCGGATTACCAGCAGGGCGCCACGGTGCTGATCATGTTCGTGCACGTGCCCGCCGCGTGGCTGGGCATGTTCGCCTACGCCTGTCTGGCCGGCTCGGCCTTTTTCGGCCTGGTGTTCCGTCATTCCCTGGCCGACGCCGCCGCGCGCGCCGCCGCGCCGCTGGGCGCCGGTTTCGCGCTGCTGGCGCTCGTGACCGGATCGTTGTGGGGCCGGCCCATGTGGGGCGCCTGGTGGGTGTGGGACGCGCGCCTGACCTCCGAGCTGATCCTGTTTCTGTTTTACGTCGGCTATCTGGCCCTGCAGGCGGCCATCGACGACGAGGCCAAGGCCGATCGCGCCGCCTCGATCCTGGCCCTGGTGGGCGCCGTCAACCTGCCGATCGTCCACTACTCCGTGGTCTGGTGGAACAGTCTGCACCAAGGGGAATCGATCTTCGTCAAGGGCGGCCCGTTGCTGTCGGCGGTCTATCTGTGGCCTCTGGCCCTGATGGCGCTGGCCTATACCTTCGGATTCGGCGCCCTGTGGCTGACGCGCATCCGCGCCGAGGTGTGGCGCCGGCGGGCCGGCGCCCTGGCCGTGCAGGCGGCGCGCTGATGGGCAAGTACGCGTTCTATGTTCTGGCGGCCTATGGCGTGAGCGCCCTGACCATCGCCATCATGGTCGCCGACACCTGGCTGCGCGCGCGTCGCTGGCGGGCCGAGGTCCGGCGCCTGGAGCAGGTGCTCGGCAAGACCGGGACTGAACCGTGAAGGGACTTCTGCCCCTCATTCCCCTGGCGGTCTGCGGCCTGCTGGTGCTGCTGTTCGCCGGCTACGGCCTGCACCACGATCCGCACGTCAATCCCGCGGCCCTGGTGGGCAAGCCCTTGCCGTCCGACAGCCTGCCGCCCCTGACCGGTGGACAGCCCGTGCCCATCGGTACGGCCGCCGCGCCGCCCATGGTGGTCAATGTGTTCGCCTCCTGGTGCGCGCCGTGCGCGGAGGAAGCGCCGCAGCTGCTCGCGCTCAAGGCCGCCGGCGTGCCCATGGTGGGCGTGGCCTACAAGGACCAGCCGTCCGCCACCCAAGCGTTTCTGGACAAGTACGGCGATCCTTTCGGTCAGGTGCTGCAAGATCGTTCGGGCGATACGGGCGTGAATTTCGGCATCTCCGGCGTGCCCGAGACCTTCGTGGTCGACACGCACGGGATGATCGTGGCCAAGCACATCGGACCCATGACCGATCAGGACGTGCAGACCCTGGCTGGCCAGATCGCGACCCTGCGCGCCCAGGCCGCGCGTTAACCCTTGCTTCATCCGCCGAGGGGCAAATTCACGGCTGGTTAACCATAATTCCAGCCCATGCCGCCGATCACGCCCATTCCGCCGCCGACCGCGCCGCTCGCTCCGAGCCGGGCGCGCAGCCCTGAGGCCATCGCGGCCCAGCGGGCGTTTTTCAGCGCGGCCCTGGGCAAGGCCGCGCCATCGGCGGCCCCGGCGGCCGCGGCCCCCGCGAAATCCATGGCCGAGGCGGTCGCTCCGCGCGCGCCGATGGCGCCTGTCGCGGCGCCCACGCCCCAGTTCGACGCCAACGCGCCGCCGCCCACCCGCTTGCTGCGGCCCGGATCGCTGATCGATATCAAGGTCTAGAACGAGGCCAGATCCACCCCAACCGTCATCCTAGGGCTTGTCCCTGGGGTGACGTCAATTGAGGGCAAATCACGCCAGGTTAAACAGCGTCAGTCGTCACGGCGGCCTTCTTCTTGGCCTTCTTTTTCTTCTTTTTCTTGTCGGCTTTCTTCTCGGCCTTGGCCTTTTCCTTGGCCTTGCGGCGCTCGGCGGCGTCCGCTTCGGGTTCGGCGTGCGGCTTGCCGGCGGCCTTGGCCATCTCAGCGAGGGTCTTCAGGAAGGATTCGCGCTTGGCAGAGGGCATCAGGGCCAGGATGCGTTCATCGGCCAGGGCCACGCGCGGGGCGGCCTCCTGCACGGAGGCGCGGCCCGCGTCGGTCAGGCTGACGGTATTGGCCCGGGCGTCCAGGGTCGAACGTTCGCGCGCCAGAAGCCCCTTGCCGATCAGCCGGGCCACTAGTTCAGCCAGGGTCGAGCGGTCGATGCCCGTGGCCTTGACCAGATCGCTCTGGGTGCAGCCCTCGCGCGACTGCACGGCGGTGAGCACGGCGAACTGCCGCTGGGTGATGGCGCCGGCTCCGGCCTCCTCGGCGTAGATGTCCAGCGCCAATTGAAGGGCGCGATGCAACAGATGGCTGGGAGATCGTTCCAGCGTAGAATCCGCGGAGTGCGTCGCCTTGGCCATTGTTTCCCCGTCCTGAAGCCGATCGGCTCCGCCCGCCCCAAGTCGCCGGCCTTATATACGCCCAAGGCGTCAGTTTGACGACAGACCGTCCGTGGACGGCGAGGACAGCAATTCGGTCGCTATTCCGGCGGCGGGGACTCGCCCTGATGTTCCGCTTGCAGCTCCGCCTCGCCCAACTTGGCGTGCTTCATCAGGAACGGCAGCTGGGCCACGGAAAAGGCGATCGACACCGCCAGCAACAGCGGCCGGTGCCACACTACCCACACCTGGTCCGGCTGGGTGCGCCAGATGGCCTCGTTCAGGGCCGCCTCGGTCAGGAACAGGGCGCCGTAGCGAATCATCAGGGTTCGCCAGGCCGGCGGATCCAGATGGATCGCAGAGCCCAGCAACGCCTTCAGCGGATTGCGTTTCATGGCCGCGCCGCCGAGCATCACCGCGCCCAGGAACAGATTGATCGCCGTGGGCTGCATTTTCACGAACCGGGTGTCGTGGAAGTTCTGGGCGAGGGCGGCGAACACCAAGGCGAACAGGCCCGTGACCAGCGGCATGGGCGCGATGCGCCGTTCCAGGATCAGGCCCACGGCCAGGGCCACGCCCGAGGCCGCCGCCAGGGCCCAGTTGGCCTTGATCATATCCTTGCCGGTCATGAAGTAGACCGCCAGGAACACGGCCAAGCCGCCGTAGTCGATGATCGAGCGGATGGTCTGGTTGGTCTTGGCCGCGTTCACGGACGTTTCCCCTCTTATTCCCTGTCGAGCCCGACCAGCGAGCGCGCGAAACGGCTGGCCTGGAAAGGCTGAAGATCCTGCACGCCTTCACCCACCCCGATCAGCTTGATCGGCGCGGCCGAGGCCTCGGCCACCGGCACCAGCACCCCGCCGCGCGCGGTCCCGTCCAGCTTGGTCATCACCACCCCGGTCACGCCCGCGGCGCGCTCGAAAGCCTCGACCTGGGACAGGGCGTTGCGGCCGACGGTGGCGTCGAGCACCAGCAGCGTTTCATGCGGGGCGGACGGATCAAGCTTCTTCAGCACCCGCACCACCTTGGCCAGCTCGTCCATCAGGGCCGCCTTGTTCTGCAGGCGTCCAGCGGTGTCCACCAGCAGCACGTCGTAGTCCTCGGCCTTTGCCCGCTCCAGCGCCTCATAGGCCAGGCCGGAGGCGTCCGCGCCGATGTGTTTGGCGATCACCGGAACCCCGGCCCGTTCGCCCCACACCTTCAGTTGCTCGATGGCGGCGGCGCGGAAGGTGTCGCCGGCGGCGATCAACACCTTGGCCCCGCGCCCCTTCAGCTCGGCGGCGATCTTGCCCAAGGTTGTGGTCTTGCCCGACCCGTTCACGCCCACGAACAGCACCACATAGGGCTTGGGCCCGATCAGGGGATCGAAACGACCCTCGTGCGGCGCGAGTTCGGCGGCGATGGCCTCGGCCAGGCTTTCACGAATCTCATTTTCGGACGCTTCCCGGCCGAACCGGGCCTTGCCGAACGCCTCGGCCACGCGGCCGGCGGCCTGGGGCCCGAGGTCGGCCTCGATCAGCAGATCCTCCAGCCGGTCCAGGGCGTCCTGGTCCAGGCGCACCTTGGTGAACACCTCCACCACCGATTGGGTCATCTGCGCGGAGGAGCGCGTCAGGCCCTGGGTCAGGCGGCCGAACCAGCCGCGCTTCTGCTCTTGGGTGTCGGACATGGGAACTCTAGGCGGACAATAATTCGGCGCGCGCCTTGCGGCCGTCGTGGCCGATCACGCGCATCGGCGCGACGGTTCCGGGCTCGGTCGGTCCGTCGAAGGCGATCTCGGTGAAATCCTCCGCTCGCGCCAGGCCTGGCTTTTCCACCAGTCCGTGCACGACGCGGCCCATCTGGCGCCGAAGATGCCGCTCGAGCGCCCGGTCGCCGGCCGCGCGCAGCGCCTGGGCGCGGGCCTTGACCAGGCCGCGGTCCAGCTGGGGCATGAGGGCGGCGGGCGTGCCGGCGCGCGGGCTAAAGGGAAAGACGTGCAGGAACGACAGGCCGCCTTCGTCCACCAGCTTCAGGGTGTTGTCGAACATGGCGTCGGTCTCGGTGGGAAAGCCCGCGATCAGATCCGCGCCAAAGGCGACATCCGGGCGCGCGGCGCGCACCGCGCCGATCAGCTCCAGCGCCTGGGCGCGGCTGTGGCGCCGCTTCATCCGCTTGAGGATCATATCGTCGCCTGATTGCAGCGACAGGTGAAGATGCGGCTGCAGGCGGTCTTCAGACGCCAGGCATTGCATCAGCTCGCCGTCGATCTCGGCCGCGTCGATGGAGGACAGGCGCAGGCGGGGCAGGCCGGGCGCCAGCTTGAGGATGCGCGCCACAAGTCCGCCCAGGGTCGGCGTTCCCGGCAGATCCTGGCCCCAGGAGGTCAGGTCCACCCCGGTGAGGACCACTTCCTGGTAGCCTTGCTCGGCGAGGCGGCGGATCTGTCCGACCACGTCGCCGGCCGCGGCCGAGCGCGAATTGCCCCGGCCGTAGGGAATGACGCAGAAGGTGCAGCGATGGTCGCAGCCGTTCTGCACCTCCACATAGGCGCGCGCTCGTTCCGTCAGCCCCCCCACCGAGGGATCGGCCATGTCCGTGCGCTCGAAAATGTCGCCCACCCGCACCCGCGCGGTGATCGGCCCCGCATAGGCGCCCTTGGCGGTCTTTTCCGCGTTGCCCAGCACCTGGTCCACCTCGGCCATGGCGGCGAAGGCGGCCGGGTCGATCTGGGCCGCGCAGCCGGTGACGATCAGCCGTGCGCCGGGCCGTTCGCGCCGGGCCTTGCGGATCGCCTGCCGCGCCTGGCGCACCGCTTCCGCGGTGACCGCGCAGGTGTTGAACACCACCGCGTCGGTCAGGCCGTCTTGGCGCGCGCGTTCCTGGATGGCGTTGCTTTCGTGGGCGTTCAGCCGGCAGCCGAAGGTGATGATTTCCACGTCCGGTGCAACGGCCTCACGCTCCAGGGTCAGCGTCTTGCTCACGCCAGTTCGCCCGCGAGTTCGCCGCGGAATTCCACCGCGACGGGGCCAGTCATCAGCACATGATCGTCGGCCTCCCGCCACTCGATCAACAGCTCCCCGCCGTCGAGCGCCAACGTCGCGCTACGCCCGGCCAAACCTCGGCGATGGGCCGCCACCAGGGCGGCGCAGGCGCCGGTGCCGCAAGCCTTGGTCAGACCCGCGCCGCGTTCCCATACGCGCAGTCGGATGCGGTCCGGCGCCTGAATCTCTGCGAACCCGACATTGACGCCCTCGGGAAACAGCCGGTGATGTTCGATCAGGGGCCCGACTTCGACCACCGGCGCCTGTTCGGCGTCGCCCACGAAGAACACCACATGCGGATTGCCCATGCTGACGCAGCCGGGCGTGTGCAAGACCGGGGCGTCGATGGGTCCGACCTGTAGTTCGATGCCGCGCGTGTCCATCTCCTCGGCCAGGGGAATCTCATCCCAGCGCAGGCGAGGCGCGCCCATATCCACGGTAACCCGCTCCGCGCCGGCGCGGCGCACCTCGATCAGGCCGGCGTTGGTCTCCAGGGTGACGTGGTCGGTTCCGCGCTCCCCCATCAAGAGCCAGCCCACGCAGCGACTGGCGTTGCCGCAGGCGTCCACCTGGCCGCCGTCGGCGTTCCAGATGCGCATGAAGGCGTCGGCCCGGCTCGAGGGCTCAACGGCGATCAGCTGGTCGCAGCCGGAGCCGCCGCGGCGATCGGCGATCGCACGGACCTGCGCCTGCGACGGCGCGAACGGCTGACGGCGGGCCTCGACCACCACGAAGTCGTTGCCCGCTCCGTTCATCTTGAGAAACGGGCGGCTCATGGGGCGGACATATAGGGGATCGGGCGGCGATTGGCGATGCGCGCGCGGGAATTCAGGCGGCCGCGTAAGCCTCCCGGAGTCTGGCGATATCGAGCTTGGTCATCTGCATCATGGCGGCCATCACTCGGTCGACCTTCGCGGGGTCCGGGTCGGTGATCATCTCGAGCAGCGCGTCGGGCGTCACCTGCCAGCTTAGGCCGAAGCGGTCCTTGGTCCAGCCGCACACACTGGTTTGGCCACCCTCCGACAACTTATCCCAGTAATGATCGACCTCCGCCTGGTCCTTGCAGTGGACAACGAAGGAGAAGGCCTCGCTGAGCTGGTGATGCGGGCCGCCGTTCAGCGCCGTCACCGGTTCTCCCTCCAACTCGAAGTCGACCACCAGCACCGATCCCGCCGGACCGGGCGTGTGCTCGGTGTGACGGACCACGCGAGTGATCTTCGAATTGGGAAAAATCGAGACGTAGAAGTTCGCGGCCTCTTCGGCCTGGGTGTCGAACCACAGAAATGGCGAGATCTTCGGCATGGCGTTCCTCCCGTGCTTCACCTTGAACGTCAGTCGCGATGATAAGGCCCGCCGGCCAGGATCGTCACCGCGCGATAGACCTGCTCGGCCAGCATGACGCGGGCCAAGGCGTGGGGCCAGGTCTGCGGGCCGAAGGCCAGGGTCTCGTCCGCCCGGGCCAGCACCTCCGGCGCCAGGCCGTCCGCCCCGCCGATGATCAGCACCAGCCGCCGCCGGCCCTCGTCGCGCAGCTTGGCGATCTTGCCGGCGAAGGCGCGCGAGGCGTGCGCCTGGCCGTGCTCGTCGCAGGCTATGACATAGGCGTCTTTCAGGTGGGACAGCAGAACCTCGCCCTCGGCCCCCTTGCCGGGCTTGCGCGCCTCCACTTCCAGCACCTCAACCGGACCCAGGCCCAGGGCGCGGCCGGAGGCCGCCGCGCGCTCAGCGTAATCGCGCGCCAGCGCCGCCTCGGGCGCGCGCCCGAGCTTGCCGATGGCGAGGAGGGTGATGATCACGGCTTCCGCTCACCCCGGCGAAGGCCGGGGCGCAGATGACAAAGCCGACTCGATGGAAGTCATGTCGACGCTTGCGCCCTGTGAACGGGGTCCCGGCCTTCGCCGGGATGAGCGGATATTAACTCGCCGCCGTCGCGTGGCGGGAGGGCGTGTCGACCGACCAGATCTTCTCGATGTTGTAGAAGGCGCGCACCTCGGGGCGGAACAGGTGCACGATCACGTCGCCAGCGTCGATCAGCACCCAGTCGCACTGGGGCAAGCCTTCCACCGGCGCCTTGCCGTGGCCGGCGTCCTTGATGGCGCGGGTCAGGTGATCGGCCAGGGCGCCCACATGGCGCTGCGAGCGGCCGGAGGCGATGACCATGGCGTCCGCCATGGAGCTCTTGCCCTTCAGATCGATGAGCAGAATGTCCTGGGCTTTGTCCTCGTCGAGGCGGGCCAGGATCAGTTCCTCGAGCGAGACCACCGGCGGGGCCTTGGCGAGGGCCTTCTTGGCCGGAGCCTTCTTGGCTTTGGCCGGGGCGCGGACGGGCGCCGCTTCGGCGACAGGGGCGTCAGGCCCAGATTTACGATTCAGCGTGCGGCTCCTTTGACCAGAACCCTACCATAGCACGAAATAGCGCGGGTTTCACCGGCCCGATTGGCCGAGCTTGGCCCTTATCGCGCTGGACGAACTGAAATTCAGCGGCACGCGTATATAGAGCCAGGACGGCGCCGGCGTCAGGGCCAGCAAGCGGGCCTGGCGAGAGTGAAGTCGATACCGGGAAAAACGCACGGTGGCGGGAGCCAGGCGGCTTTTGATCGCCGACCCGGGCCGGGCAATGACGGCGACCGGAGCCTCGTGCACGATCTGCGTCCAGCCCCGCCAGTGATGCAGGCTCGACAGATTGTCCGCCCCCATGATCCACACGAAATGCACGCCCGGGAAGCGGGCCTTGAGAGCGCGCAGGGTGTCGACGGTGTAGGCCGATCCGATCCGGGTCTCCACGTTCGAGACGATCATGGACGGTCCGTGGGCGAAGCGGGCGGCGCTCGCCATGCGCTGTTTCAGGTCCGCCGAACGGGGCTTGAGCGGGTTCTGCGGCGAGACCAGCCAGATCACCCGATCCAGTCCCAGCCGCCGCAGGGCGGTGCGCGCCACATGGGCATGGCCGTCGTGGGCGGGATCGAACGAGCCGCCGAACAGGCCGATCTTCTGGCCGCGCGCCAGGAAAAAGCCCGGCCTCAGGAGTCGCGGCCGCCCACCCACGGGCCGGCGCGGAGCGGGGCCGGCCGACCACATCAGCGGCGCAGCTTCGGGTCGCTCTGGCGCACGCGGCTGCGCACGGTGAACACCCCGTCGCCCGCGAGGACCCCGCCGCGCGCGAACAGCCGCCCGTTCTGCCAATTGGACAGGCCCAGCTCGGGCCGGTTCAGGGCGTACTGGCCGTCGACCCAGCGGGTGAAGCCGTCGCCGACGAAGGGGGCGTTGATGTTGTTGTAGAAATAGTCGTGCGAAGACGAATCTTCCGACACGAGGCTGGCGTCGAACCGCGGGCTGTATTGATTGAACCAGCGGATCGCGTTTTCGAGGCTGCCGACCACCGCGAGCGTAACCTCGGGCGTCTCCTCCCACTCCCATTCCCGGCCAAGTTGATCGAGCGCGAGGATTTCGGCGCGGTCTTCCTCGACATCGCCTTCGGCCCGTCGGATGAGCGCCTTCGTCGCGAACCAACCGTCGGGAATGTAGCTCGGCGCGCCGCCGTCCTCGACCACGTGCAGCTTGCAGCCGCGCCCGCGCCGCGCGCCCGCGCGTTCGAGCGCGGCCAGGAATACCGGAACGAGTTTTTCCGCCGCCGAGTGTTCGATGCAGCACACATTCAAGGTGTTGCACACCTTGCGGTCTAGCGAATTCTCCACCACCGAGGCGAAGCGGTCTGCGTCGGCGAAGCGGTCGGCGACGAGCCATGCGCCGCCCGTGCCGTGTAGGCTCACGGGAATGCCCGCCTGCCGCGCCACGGCGCCGAGTTGCGAGACGGCCGGACCGGAGCCACGCGCCACGGCCAGGGCCAGTCTGGGATCGGAGAACATCGCCCAGCCGGCGGATCGCTCGGAGCTCTCCACCAGAGTTGCGGCTCCCTGTAACCCGTGTGCGGCCAGAGCCGGATTCAGGGCGTATTCGACAATGGCTTTGGCTGTGCCCAGCGCGTCCGAGCCGATGCGGAAGACGACTGTGTTGCCGCCGCGCAGCACGCCGGCGGCGTCAGCGAAGACGTTGGGCCGGCCCTCGAACACGAAGCCGACCACGCCCAGTGGCGCCTTGAGCTGCTCCACGCTCCAGCCTTCATGCTCGATTGTCTCGATCACCGCGCCTGGCCGCACTGGACTGTCGCGCCAGCCGCGCAGGCCCTCGATCATGCCCCGGCGCATCTTCTCGTCGGCGAGCAGGCGCGTCGTGGACCGCCCGCGAGCGCGGGCTTGCTCCACATCCTCGGCGTTGGCCTTGGCGATAGCGGCCCAAACCACGGAATCTTCGAGCTTGGCGGCGAATGCTCCAAAAAAGCGGGTGACTCGCTCGTCCGATGCGTTGCCCATCTCTTGGAAGGCTTCGTGGGCCCGCGTCACCGCGGACGAAGCGATATCGTTCACTGCCTTGGGAATATGGAGCAGGGCGCCGGTCTCCTGCACCACCACCAGCCGGTCGCCCGCCTTGAAGGCGGCGGCCAGTTCGGCCGGGACCACGGCCACGCGATCCCCGCCATAGGGGATCGGCATCCCAGCCGTCAGGGACGTCAGTTGGCCGCTCATGCCCGCACGGGCCTCGCCGACAGGGCCATGTCGTCGGCGTGGATCAGGGTGGGGCCTTCGGTGAAGCCCAGCACGGCTTCTATGGCGTCCGAGCGCAGGCCCATGATTTTTTCCGCCTCCGCCGCGTCGTAGCGCGACAGGCCGCGCGCCACCTCGCGGCCGGAGGGATCGAGCACCAGCACCGCGTCGCCCTTGCCGAAGCGCCCCTCCACCTTGCGCACGCCCGCCGGCAGCAGGCTCTTGCCGGCCCTCAGCGCGGTCACCGCCCCGGAGTCCACCGTCAGCGAGCCCTGGGGCGCCAGGGAGCCGGCGATCCATTGCTTATAGGCCGCCGAGGGACTGAGCGAGGGCTCGATCAGGGTGCAGGCGGCGCCGTCCTCCACCGCGCGCAGGGGCGCGTCGCGGCGGCCATGGGTGATCACGGTGGCGCACCCCGCGCCCTGGGCGATGCGCGCGGCGGTCAGCTTGGCGCCCATGCCGCCCACCCCCACGCCCGCCGCGGCGTTGGAGCCGCCGGCCATGGCCTCGATCTCGGGGGTCAATTCGCTGATCACGTCCAGGCGACGGGCGGCGGGGTTCACGCGGGGATCGGCTGTATACAGACCGTCGACGTCAGACAGCAGGACCAGCAGGTCAGCGCCGATCATCTGGGCCACGCGCGCGGCCAGGCGGTCGTTGTCCCCGTAACGGATTTCCTCGGTCGCCACGGTGTCGTTCTCGTTGACGATCGGGACCACGCCCAGGCCCAGCAGGGTGTCCAGGGTGGCCTTGCCGTTGAGCCAGCGGTGACGGACCTCGGTGTCGTCGCGGGTCAGCAGCACCTGGGCGGCGGCCAAGTCGAAGGGCTCCAGGGCCTCTTCCCAGGCGCGCATGAGCAGGCTCTGGCCGGCGGCGGCGGCGGCCTGTTTCTGCGGCAGATCCAGGGGACGGCGGCCCAGGCCCAGACGCCGACGGCCCAGGGCCACCGCGCCGGAGGAGACGATCAACAGCTGCTGGCCGCGTTCGGCCATGCGCGCGGCGTCCGCCGTCAGGGCTTTCAGCCAGGCGCGGTCTGGCTCTCCGGTCTCCCCGTCAGCCACCAGGGCCGAGCCGACCTTGATCACCACCCGGCGGGAGGATTTCAGCAGCGCCGCCGCCTGGGTCATGTGGGCCGCCACTCGCGCGCGGGATTGTCCTCGCCCTTGGCCGCGCGACCCTCGGCGGCCCGCCGGGCGGCGACCTCGGCGTAGGCGGCGCGCAATAGGACCTTGACCCCCTCGCCGGACACGCCGGACACCTCATGGACCTTGTGCTTGCAAGCCGCTTTCAGCGCCTTGGCGCGGGCCTTGCGGGTATCCGGGTCCAGGGCGTCGATCTTGTTCAAGGCGGTCAGCTCGATCTTGTCCCCAAGGTCCTGGCCATAGGCCCCGAGCTCCGCGCGAACGGTGCGCCAGGCGCCGGCCACGTCCTCCTCGGTTCCATCGACCAGATGGATCAGCACGGCGGTGCGCTCAACGTGGCCCAGGAAGCGCACGCCCAGGCCCGCGCCCTCCGAAGCGCCTTCGATCAGGCCGGGAATGTCGGCGATGACGAACCGCTCCTGAGTCGACAGATCCACCATGCCCAGGTTGGGGGTCAGGGTGGTGAAGGGATAGTCGGCGATCTTGGGCCGGGCGGCCGAGGCGGCGGCCAGGAAGGTGGACTTGCCGGCATTGGGCAGGCCGACAAGGCCCACGTCGGCGATCAGCTTGAGCCGCAGCCACAACCAGCGCTCCTGGCCGGGCAGGCCGGGATTGGCGTGACGGGGCGCCTGATTGATCGGTCCCTTGAAGTGGGTGTTGCCGAAACCGCCGTTGCCGCCGTGGGCCAGACACAGGCGCGCGCCGGGTTCATCCAGGTCCGCCACCAGGGTTTCCTGGTCCTCCTCATAGACCTGAGTGCCCACGGGGACCTTGAGCACCACATCGGCTCCGTTATGGCCGGCGCGGTTGCGGCCCATGCCGTGCACCCCGGTCTCGGCCTTGAAGTGCTGCTGATAGCGATAGTCGATCAGGGTGTTCAGCCCCTCCACCGCCTCGATCCACACGTCTCCGCCGCGCCCGCCGTCGCCGCCGTCCGGTCCACCGTATTCGATGAACTTCTCACGGCGGAACGATACCGCGCCGCCGCCGCCGTCGCCTGAGCGGATAAAGATCTTGCACTGGTCGAGGAACTTCATGGGTCTCTATAATCTCTGAAGCCTGTTTAGTCTCTGGGCGCGCCTTCGGTCTAGGCGATCCACACCATCATGCGGGTCGCCGCCGGCGCGCCACGCGCCCGCGAAAAGCGGCGCTGAACTTCGCCGGTATAGAGAAACCCGCACTTGATCAGCACGCGGCCGGAGACCTCGTTGTCGGCGAAGTGGCCAGCCAGGATCAGCCGTCGGCCCCATTCATTGCGCGCCCACTGGAGCGCGCCACGCACCGCTTCGGTGGCCAGTCCCTTGCCCCAGTGGGGCCGTCCCAGCCAATAGCCCAGTTCCACGGCCGGACCGTCGCCCCGATGAAAGCCCAGGGCGCCGATGGCCCCCGCGTCCCTGTGCTCCACGACAAAGGTGATCTGATCCCGCGGATTCAGATTGCGCGCCAGGGCGATGAAAGCGCGCG
>Ga0302157_10003605_pt1 | contig 17322 bp, 17 predicted proteins | sample I_Bog_N3_3_FD_193502 | JGI IMG/M metagenome (GOLD analysis project Ga0302157, IMG submission 193502) | Peat permafrost microbial communities from Stordalen Mire near Abisko, Sweden - I_Bog_N3_3 | ecosystem: Environmental > Terrestrial > Soil > Wetlands > Peat | place: Sweden: Abisko, Stordalen...
CCAGAACGGCGCAACTTCGTTTTTGTCGTTCGTGTGTTCGATGATGGCGGCACACGTGCTGCACGAATAGGTGATCTCTTCAAAGCCACCGAACATCGATCCGCGAAAGGGGATTGTCTTTATAGACCGCAAACCCGAATGCGGGTCGGCGCGGCGGCCTTTTAACACTTGTTCAAGACACGCTGAGCATGGCGACTGCAATGTGTTCATGCCGCCAGCCTCGAAATCGTGCTGACGCTCACGCCGTAGCTCTTGGCGAGGTCGCGCGTTGTCTCGCCCTTGACAATGCGCCGCCGTGCTTCTTCCTTCTGGTGCGGCGTGAGCTTCGGCTTGCGCCCCATGCGGACGCCCTTGGCCTGAGCAATCTTCCGGCCTTCATGGGTGCGCTTGATGATACGCAAGCGTTCGTCCTCGGCCATCGCCGACATCATCGCCATGAAGCCGCGCCCCATCGGGGTTTCGAGGTCGATATAGCTGCGGTCGAGAACCTCGATCGAGGCTCCGGCGTCGATCACGGCCTTGATGATCTGCAAGCCGTCCCACATAGAGCGCGTGGCGCGATCCCATTCGGCAATCACAAGCTCGTCGCCCTCGTCGAGTTCGGCGAGCGCTTCAGCAAGGGCAGGGCGTCCAGCCATGCTCTTGCCTGACGCCTTATCGGAAAAAATCGGATCGCAACCGGTGCGCTTCAACGCCTTAAGCTGACGTGTGAGGTCTTGGCTCTCGGTCGAGACGCGGGCATAGCCGATGCGTCGTTTTGGCGGCTTCTTTCTGAGACTCATTTCTGACGAGGCTAAGCCTCTGAAATGATAAAGGCAAGCCGCTGGCGCATAATTCTTGACTTCTAAGGGAGATGAACGTCTTCTTTGGGTCGACTCCAGCCACTCGCCAGCTTGCGGCCAAGTTGGTAGTTCCCGCCCCCCTATCCCGCCAGAGGCCCCGCCGGCCGCAGCCCGCCGACCACCGCCCCGCGCCAGTTCTTCAGCTCCGGCGTCAGGAACGGGCGCGCGCGCGCCAAATCCGCTTCGTCAAATCCCCCAAACCTCGCGATCAGCGCCGCGATCATCACCTCCGCCGCCCGGCTTGCGCCGTCCTCGGCCTTGACGGCGATGCCGAGGCCGGCTTCGGGCAAGGCGGCGCAGAACACGCCCTCGGCGCCGGTCTTGGTGAAAGACCGGGCGCCGAAAAGCTCCATCCATCGCGTGTCGAACCGCCCCGAGCCGGCGACGAAGAATGGGTTCGCGACGACGGCGGCGCGAATGCGGCTTGCGGCTTCCGCCCGTTCTCGCGAAATCCCCTGCCCGCTGGCGAATTTGGCGAAGCCGCGGGCGAGGCCTTGCAGCGAGACGGCGTAAGTCGGGATCGAGCAGCCGTCGATGGCGCGCCGGGATTCGTCGAGTTTTTCGCCCGTCATCGCCTCGATCGCCGCGCGGCCCGCTTCCTGTACGGGGTGGCCGGGTTCGACATAGTCCTCGAGCCGCCAGCCTTCATGCGCCGCGAGGCAGAGGAAGCCGGCGTGTTTGCCGGAGCAATTGTTGTGCAGGGCGGACGGCGCCGCCCCGGACCGGGCGAGCGCGTGGGCGGCGTCTGCGCTCAGCGGCCAGTGCGTCCCGCAGCACAGGGCTTCCACGCCCGCGCCGCCCTTGGCGAGGATTGCGGCCGCCCCCGCGACATGTTCGGACTCGCCGGAATGCGAGGCGCAGGCGAGCGCCAGTTGCTGGGGCGAGAAACCGAGGCGGTCGGCCGCGCCGCTCTCGACGAGCGGGAGAGCCTGAAACGCCTTCACCGCGGAGCGCGGAAACGTCGGCCGCTCGATGTCGCCGAAGCCGAACACCAGCCGCCCCAAGGCATCGACCACCGCGCCCGCGCCGCGATGGGCGGACTCGACTCTATCGCCACGGAGGATCTCGACTATTGCTGGGTTCGTCATGCCGCGCTCTCGGTTTCGTGATGGCCGGCGTTGCGCAAGGTCAACGACGGGCCTCGATTTTCGGTCCATATCGCGGCCCGAATTGAGGGAGTTTATCGATGCGCGTCAAGGATATCATGACCGCCAACGTCATCTCCGTGACGGAAGACGCGACGCTGCTGGAGGCGCTGCGCAAACTCGTCGACTCCAAGGTGAGCGCGCTCGCCGTGCTCGATTCCGAGGGCGAACCGCTCGGCGTGTTGAGCGAGGGCGATCTGATGCAACGCGCCGAAATCGGCACGCCCAAGCGCCGGACCGGCTGGCTCGACTTCCTGCTCGGCGGCGGCGCGCGTTCGGCCGAGGATTATGTCGTCTCGCACGGCCGGAAGGTGAGCGAGGTCATGACGCGCGGCGCGCTGACGATCGGCGAGGACGCCGAAGTCTCGGGCGCCGTGGACATTATGATCGCCCGCAAGGTGAAGCGCCTCATCGTCGTGCGTGACCGCGTGGCGGTCGGCGTGGTCTCCCGCTCCGACCTGCTGAAGGCCTTGCTCACGAACCTGGAAAGACCGCACGCCGAGCGATCGGACAACGATATATTCACCGATATCATCGGCCAGATGGCCCGCGAATCCTGGGCGCCGAAAGGCTCGATCCATGCCGACGTCGACGACGGAATCGTCACCCTGGAGGGCGCCATTTGCGATGAGCGGCTGCGCGGGGCGCTGAATGTGCTGGTCGAGAACGTCCCTGGGGTGAAGGGGGTCAAGGACAAGCTGGCCTGGATCGAGCCGAATTCCGGCTATCTGGTGCCCAATCCCGAGGATTGACGGGCCTCACACCGCCGCCGACGCCGCTCTTCCCGCCGCGCGGCCGGAAAACAGGCAGCCGCCGAGAAACGTTCCCTCCAGCGCGCGGTAGCCGTGAACGCCGCCGCCGCCGAATCCGGCCGCCTCGCCCGCCGCGTAGAGGCCGGGCAAGGGCGCGCCGCCGGCTTTCAGCACCCGGGAGGAAAGGTCGGTTTCGAGGCCGCCGAGCGTCTTTCGGGTCAGCACGTTGAGTCGGACCGCGACCAGCGGCCCGTGCGTGGGATCGGTGAGCTTGTGCGGTTTCACGGCGCGAACGAGCCGGTCGCCGATATAGGCGCGCGCGGCGCGGATCGCGGCGATCTGCATGTCCTTGCTGAACGGATTGTCGAGCTGGCCGTCGCGCGCCGCCACTTCGGCCGCGACCCGGGCGGGATCGAGGCGAGGCGCGCCGCCGGTCAGCGCGTTCATTCGCTCGACGAGGCGGGAGAGGTCGCGCTCGACGAGAAAATCCTCGCCCTTGTCGAGAAACGCCTGCACCGGCGCCGGCATGCCCTTCAGCACCCGATCGAGAACGAGCCGCCAGCTGGCGCCGGTCAGATCCGGATTCTGCTCCGAACCGGACAGCGAGAATTCCTTGGCGGCGATCGTCCGCGTAGTGAGGAACCAGGAATGATCGTAGCCCGTATCGCGTAAATATTTGAGCGTGCCCAGGGTGTCGAAGCCGGGATAGAGCGGGACTGGCAGACGCCGGCCGAGCGCGTCGAGCCAGAGCGACGAGGGGCCGGGCAGGATGCGGATCGCGTGGTTGGGCCAGATCGGCGCCCAATTGGTCACGCCCTCGACATAATGCCACATGCGGTCGCGGTTGATGAGGTTTCCCCCAGCGGCTTCGCTCACGCCGAGCATCAGACCATCGACATGGGCGGGCACGCCGGAAATCATCTTCGTCGGCGGCCTGCCCATCCTTTCGGGCCAGTTGCGGCGCACGAGTTCGGGATTGCCGCCGATGCCGCCGGAGGAAACGATCGTCGCCCCGGCGCGCAACTCGAAGTCGCCGATTTTCCCCCGCGACGATTGCTGGCCGCGCGCGACCCCGCTCGGCTCCAGTATTTCGCCGCGCACGCCGGCGACCGCGCCGTTCTCGACGATCAATTCGGTGACGCGATGGCGAAATTTCATCGCCAGCCGCCCTGCGGCCTCCGCGGCGCGCGCCGCCCTGACGAACGGCGCGAGCACCCCGGGACCCGTGCCCCATGCGATGTGGAAGCGCGGCACGGAATTGCCGTGACCGAGGGCATTGCCGCCGCCGCGCTCCGCCCAGCCGACGACGGGAAACAACTTCAGCCCGCGCGCGACCAGCCAGGGGCGTTTTTCGCCGGCGGCGAAATCCACGTAAGCCTCCGCCCATCGACGGGGCCAGAAATCTTCGGCACGGTCGAAGGCGGCGGTTCCCATCCAATCCGAGAGCGCGAGCGCCGCGCTGTCGCGGACGCCCAGCCGGCGCTGCTCGGGCGAATTGACCAGGAACAGGCCGCCGAGCGACCAATGCGCCTGGCCGCCCAGCCCAGCCCCGGGCTCCTGGTCGAGCAGCACAACGCGCTTGCCCGCGGCGGCGATTTCACCGGCCGCGACGAGGCCGGCAAGCCCCGCGCCAATCACGATCACGTCGGCGTCCTGGCTCATGCGCAAGCCCTTTTCGCGCTTCGTAAAGGATGCGGAAGCTATCCGCTCGGAAGCCGCCGCTCAATCCCGCTCCCCGGTGCATGATCAGTCGACGTGGAAACACGAATTTTACGTTTTTGCCGACATTGTCGCCGCTGACCGCTTTTTCCCCAACGCATCCGGCGAAGCCTTCCAGGAGCTGCCATGTCGATCGTTCCCAACATAAACGACCTCAAGGTCGGTCATCACGTACAGACGCCCGCCTATTACACCTACGACGCCGGCAACGACACCTACACGGCAACCGTCCTCAACTACAGCTTCGACGACAAAGTGTCAGTCATCGCCGAAGCGGGCGGGACCGGCTACGAGGTCGTGGTCCTCATCAACGGCGAGGACGATTTGTTGTTCACGGGAACCACGGACGGAACCTTCGTCGTCCCGAAAGCGGTGGCGCTGGAGTGCGGGGCGCTATTCGAGTCGCAGGTGATCGACCTCTCGGCCGGACCCATGTCTTATGGACGCTATCTCCAGTTGGGGGCGACGGCGGAACAAACGGGCGCCTATCTGGTCAGCATGAATGGATCGACCTTCGCCAGCGATCTCGCGACGATCGATACGTTCGCGAGCATCGCGATGATCGACATCGCGACCGGAACCGCCACGCTGACGGGCGGTGTCGCCATCGACGCCGGCTATGTCGAAATCGCCGGCGGCGCCATGCGCATCAAGGAAGATTTGAGCTACGCCGGCGACCTGACCCTCGTCAACGGATGGGTGAAAATCGTCGCTCAGGAAACCGCCACCTTCACTGGCATTTTCAACGATCTCGGCAATGTCTGGGGCCAGGGCGCGATCGACATCGTCGGCGGTGACATGAGCATCGGCGAGGGCGCGACCTTGAAAGTGAATACTTGGCTGTCCAAAGGGTCGGACAGCAGCGCCGCAGGGGATTATATCGCCGATACGCTCAAATTCACCGGCAATTTCATCGTCGGCGCCAACACCGAATTCACGTTCTACAAGAAGGCCAGCCTGACCGTGGAGAAGATCGCCGACATCAATGGCGGCGGCGGCACGTTCACGATGGCCGACTATGACCCGCTTTACAACGGCGACGAGACGATCGACGTCATGGGCAGGGTCGGGCAAGGCGAATCCTTCAATATCGGCACCTCCGATGTGTTGGTGCTTGGCGACCCCGTGAACTTCAACGGGCTCATCGAAAGCATCAGCCTGGGGACCGACGCAAACGCCGTCGCCGGGACGGCTTTGGCCAACGGTGACGTCGAGCTGACGGGCGTCTGGAATTTCGTCAGCGTCAAGGTCAATGGCGCGGACACCAAGACGATCGTCACCATGCAAGACATCGCCGATGGACTGATGGCGCATATCGCCTTCGCAGGCGTGCATAGCGCGAGCTATTTCGCATTCGGCGATCAGATCCGAGGCGTGACGCCCTCGACCGTGATCACCCTGTCGATCCCACCGTATTGACCCCTGCAGCGGCCAGGAACGCCCGGCGCGCATCCGGCAAATCCTGCCCGCGCGGCCGGAAGAGGTCGCGACGCAGGAAATGCCCGGTCAGGCGGAACGCGGCCGCGAGGTCTTCGCCGCCGGGCATGCCGCCGCCGAGATCGCCGCGCAAGAAGGCCGGCAGCGGCAGCAACTTTTCGCGCCACGGCCCGGCGCCCGCCGCACTCACCGCCCTGCCCGATCGCGGCGAAACATAGACCAGCCCCTCGGTCGCCCCCGTGACGGCGCATTGCGACAGATCGAGCGCATAGCCGCTCTCGCTGAGCAGGCTCGCCTCGAAGCGCGCGACCATGGCCGGGGCGAGCGCGGGATCGTCGAGCGCTTCCAGGGTCGCCGACAGCGCCTGGTAGAGCGTTTCGTGCGGATCGCGCTCGGGCAGCAACCGCATCAATACGCCCAGATGACTCAAGCCGGCGAGCGCCATCGCATCGGGCAGGAAGCGGCCGGCGCGCAGGCGCAGCGGCTCGGCTTGAAACGCGCCCAGATGCTCGTCGAGCCGCGCGCGCCAGACCAGATCCAGCGTATTGCCGGGTTGCAGAACGCTGGCGTGCCTGGCCGAGCGCCCGCCGCGCACAAGGCCCATGTGGCGGCCATGCAGGCGCGTCATCGCCTCGACGACGACGGAGGTTTCGCCTTGGCGCCGCAGGCCGATGACCACACCTTCGTCGCGCCACTCCATGCCGCCGCCTCAGCTCCTGGGCCATCCCGCCGGCGGCGGAATGGTGGCGAGACGCCAGGCGGCGACGAGCGCCCCGCTCAACAGCGCGCCGATCAGGCCGGCGGCGCCGTTCCAGCCCCAGCGCTGATAGGACAGCCCGCCGACAGAGCCGGCGACGCTGGAGCCGAGATAGTAGAAGAACAGATAAAGCGCCGTCGCCTGCGCGCGGCCTCGGGTGGCGCGCAGGCCCACCCAGCTCGCCGAAATCGAATGCGCGCCGAAAAAGGCCCAGGTGAGCAGCGTCAACCCGACGAGCGCGGACCAAAGATGATCCGGCAGGGTGACGAGGATTCCGACGAGCCCGACCGCGGAAGCGGTCCACAAAACGCGACGGCGGCCGAAGCGGCCGGAAAGTTCGCCCATCACGGTCGAACCCACCGCGCCGGCGAGATAAATCAGGAACACGAGGCCGACTTGCGTCGCGCTCAGCGAGAACGGCGCCGCCGCCAAACGGAAGCCGAGATAATTGTAAGCGCAGACGAACGCGCCCATCACCAGGAACCCTTCAGCGAACAGCAGCCGCAGGCCGGGGTCGCGGAAATGGTCGAGCAAGGTCGCGGCGAGTTCCCGCACGCGAAACGGCTTGGCGCGGAAGGCGCGCTCTCGTGGCAACGCGTATAGAAAATAGGCCGCGCCGATCAGCCCCTCGACGCCGAGCGCGGCGACCGCGACCCGCCAGTTCCAGCGGTCGGCGAGCGCCGCGCTCGTCAGCCGCCCCAGCATGCCGCCCAATGTCGAGCCGGAAATGTACAGGCCCATCGCCAGCCCCAGCGAGGCCGGCGCGATCTCGTCGGCTAGATAGGCCATCGCCACCGCCGGCAGGCCCGACAACGCCAGCCCCGTGAGCGCGCGTAAAGCGATGAGGGCGCTCCAGTTCGGGGCCAGGGCGCAGAGCAGCGTCGCCGCGGAGGAGGCGGCGAGCGCGGCGATCATGATACGCTTTCGCCCCCAGACTTCCGAAACGGAGCCCGCTAGCAGCAGCGAGGGGGCCATCGTCAACGTCGCCACCGAGAGCGCCAGCGAGGCGCCCGCCGGAGACAGGCGGAACTCGCGCGCCAGAATCGGCAGCAGCGGCTGCACGCTGTAGAGCAGCGAGAAAATCGCGAAGCTGCCGAGGAAAAAGGCGGTCGCGATGCGGGCGAAGCCTTTTTCTCCACGGCGGATCTGCAGCGGGCCGGGAGGCGGAGTGAGGGGCGCATTCATGGGGCTGTCCGAGCTTTGCCGTGATTTGCTGCGGACTGGCAAGCCCTCAGCGCCACTCGGGCAGCCATGCGCGGGCGTCGAGATCGTCGGGAGTCACGCCAAGGCTCGGCTCGAGCACGGGCAGGAAGAACACGAACAGCACGGCGGCCAGGATCAGGAACACCGAGCCCAGCACCTCGCCCCTGACGTCGCGGCGGCGAAAGAACAGCAGCGCCAGCGCGGGGCCCAGGCAGACGAGGGAGGGAAAGAAGTAATAGGAGAACTCGAGGCCCTTCGGATTGACCATCCAGGGCAGCCATTGCGACAGGAAGGCGACCACTATGACCGCCGCGCGAAGGTCTTCCCGCCAAAGCGCTCGCCACCCCGCCCAGAGCATCGTCGCTTCGCCGGCATAGACGACGAGCGGATTGGCGAGCGCGACGATCGCCGCCGCCGGGGAATCCTCGTCCCAGTCCTCGGTCTTGCCCTCGGGCGTGTCGAACAGATACCAGACCGGCCGCCACTCCGCCGGCCAGGAGTACCACAGGCTGGAATAGGGATGCGTGGCGGAATGCCCGAGCATCACATGGAACATCTCGCGCTGCGCGCTGAAAAAATAGAGAATCGATCGGTTATGCAGGGCTTGCGGCGCGAAGGTGAGGAGATAGGCCAAGGCCGGCGCCAGAACGAACGCAATCAGCGCCAACCCCGGCGTCAATGCCGCGTCGACTCCGGGGGCGCACGAGAGCTTGGCGCCATGGCGGCGACGGACGGCGGCGACGATGACCGAAAGTCCCATCGTCCCCAGCAGCGGAAAGAAGCCGGATATCTTGCAGGCGCCGGCCAGACCGAAGCACAGTCCGGACGCCAAAGCCGCCGCCCTCGCCTTTGTCGCGCTTTCCGTCCGCAGCGCGCAAGTGAAGGCCGCCAGCGCCAGGGTGACGAAGGCGACCAGAAAAATGTCGAGCATCGCGATGCGCGATTGCACGTAGACGATCTGGTCTACGAGGGTCAGCGCCGCCGCCCAGAGCGCGGCCTTCAGGCTGTCCAGCAGCGCCAGCGTCCAGAAGAACACCCCCACGAGCGTGATCGCGCCGAACACCGCGCTCAGAACCCGCCAGCCCAGGGGATTGTCATCGAACACGGCGACGCTGGCCGCGATCAGCAGCTTTGCCAGCGGCGGATGTTCGGGATGCAGGAGGTTGCCCGTCGCGAGCCATTCCCGCGCGGTCGGCACGTACCAGGTCTCGTCGAAATAGACCTTGGCCGGCGAGCTGAGATCGACGAGAAACGCCGCCAGCCCGCAAAAGAACACCAGCGCCGCGAGCAGCGCGATATCGGCGGGTACAGGGGCGGCGAGCGACGCCGTCCGATTCGAAGACGCGGAACTCACTGCCTCGGGGGCTTCAATTCGTCGTCGAGATGTCGCCGCTCTGACTGGCCGCCGAGATCGCGCCCGGCAGATGCTGCGCCAGCAGATTGAGCGCCACATTGGGGTCGACGCCGAAATGCTGCGCGAGTTGCTTGACCTGATCGATGTTGAGGATCGCCGACAATTCGCCGGCGCTGATCGGCGCGGCCTGACCGTTCGCCCAGGACTGGACCTGGTTGCCGAGGCCCGCCTGCTGCAGCGAGTTGACGACGCTCTGCAAATTGCCGAGGCCGGCCGCTTGCAGCGCCGCCGGCAACAACGCCGAGACCTCGGAGGACGCCAGCTGGCCGAACGTGCTCTCGAGGTCCTGGGTCAGGCTGCCGAAAAGTCCCATGGTAAACTCCCCCTTCCGCGCGGCAAAATGTCAACCGCAAGCGCGGCGCGACCTTGCCTCCATTCGACCTCACAGACAAGCCGCCGGCCCGAGCCTTTTCCAGTAAATGCGCGTGCCGGTGAGGCCGCCGTGGGGCTTGAGCGCGAAGTCGGGGATCTCGCCGGCGTAAATGTAGCCGTTGCGCTCGTAAAACTCCGCCGCGCCCTCCTCGCTGGCTGTGTCGAGGTTGATGAGCGTGCGCCCGTTGGCCAAGGCGAGCCGCTCCGCTTCGGCCAGCAGCGCCGAGCCGATCCCCCGCCCTCGGCTACGGCGCGCGGTCATCATCTTGGCGATCTCGCCGCGATGGGGCTGGTTGGGCGGGCCATCGAGCAACAGGGTCACCGTGCCGCAGAGTTCGCCTGCAACGAAAGCGCCGAGCACGACCCGCTCGCCCCTGTCGGCGGCGGCGAGCGATTTCGTCCAGAAAGCCTCGGCGGCGTCGCGCGACAGAGGATGCATGAAGCTCACCGAGCCGCCGTCGGCGACCGTTTCGATGAGCAGCGTCGCCAGCGCCGCGAGGGTGGCGGCTTCGAGCGACAGGGGGCGGATTTGCGGGATAGGCACGCTCGACTCCGGCATGGGCGCGAGCGAGAACCATAGAACGGAGTTTGGTGCGGCAAAAGCGGCGTGGGGTCCGTTGCGTGGGCCAGGAAGTCAGGTTTACGGGGAACTCACCTCGTGGCCATGGGTCAGAGGCTCGAGACGACGTCAGCGGAGCAACGCACGCAGCCCACGTAGCCAAGGTACGACGCCGGGCTGTCATCGCCGCGTTCTTCGACTGGCTGAGAAGCGGTGATCCGGACGGACACGGCGTGCGGTGGCGCTGGATTCCCGCGTGCGCGGGAATGACAAGGGCCGATCCCGTTTGATCGGAAACCGCTCTGGCTCTTTGGCTCTCTTGCCTGCATCGGTTTGCGCGCGCCGTGACGGATTGGCAGCACAGTCACCACGTGGCTGAGCTCATCAATCGTGGAAATCACCCGGTAGGTGTCGGGCTTCGTCCCGTAAAGGAGGCGCCGGAGCGTCATGTCCTCCGGCGTCGGCGGACAGCGGCCCGGATATTCGTCTAGGCTGAGAACGGCGCGCTCATGCCCGTTGAACCAGCGCCGCGCTTGCGCGGAGCTCTCAGCGTCGATGGCGCGATATAGGTTTCTGAGATCCCGGCCAGCGCGCGCCGTCAGGTCAACGCGGTATGCCAGACGCGGCGCGCACTTCGTCGAACACCTCCGACGCCGGGCGGGTCCGGCCGCCCACCAGATCCTCGAGCCCCTGGCGAATGCCCTCCTCGGCGCTTGCGTCGGCCGCGAGGTCGAGCAGCCGTTGATAGGCCTCCGCGTCCTGCACCAGCGCCGCCGCCTCGCCATTGACGGTCAACACCATCGGCCGGCCGGACCCCTTCAAGTGCTGGATGAACTGCGCCGAATGATTTCGGAACGCAGTCATGGACTGGCTGTCCTTGGTGATGTCCACCGCAAATCGCCCTCGTTGAAATCCCGAATGAGGGGCTATCATGTCAGATTGCCAACGCAAATGAAATCGGGCGTTACTGGCGGCTCGGAAGTCGGGGCGACGAACAATGCGCCTTGACTTGAAGGTGAGGTTCCGAGCCGTGGGAGCGGTTGCGAACTCCCAGCCGACCCAAGCCCTCAGCCCCGCAGCGCGATCGGGACGTCGGCGCGGACGCGCCGGTCGCCCTGCAGCTTCTCGCCCGGCGAAAGCGCCAAAGGCGCCGCGCCCCAGGCGGTGACCGCGAGCCGGTAGCTGGCGGCGCTCAGGGCGATCGCGGCGAGCACGGAAAAAACGATCGCCGCGCGCCTGGCGGAATTGAGATAATCGGTCGAGCCCATCGCAAGCCCCTGCCCCTTGGACGGGCCCGGCGTCGATCCGACGGGCCCCATGTCATTTCGTCGCGATGGGAAGCGAAAAAGTTCATGGAGTTTTAACTCCTTTCTGCTCGTACAGATTCAGATTCGCTTAATCAGCATGCCTCAAACTGTCTTCATCCACCGTTATGCAACGGTTTCAAAGATGGAACGGATTGGCGTCATGTCGAACGAACGCGTGTCTCGTTTCTGGAAAGATTGTCGCGGCTCCGTCGTGCTCATCTATGCGATCGCGCTGCCGGTGCTGGCGTTCGCCGTCGGCTTCGCCGTGGATTTCGGACGGGCGGCGCAATTGCGCACCCGGCTGAACTCGGCGGCGGACGCCGCGGCGCTGGCGGCGCTGACCCCCTCGATGATGGCGCAGACCAATGCGGTGGCGCAACAGGCGGCGGTTTCGATGTTCAACGGTCAGGCCGGCGCGCTGGCGGGTCTCGCCAACGGCGACACCACGGTGACGGTGACCGTCACGAACCCCAATAACAATGCGCTCATCCGCAACGTCTCCGTTTGCTACAACGCCGCCGAGCAGACGATCTTCGCCGGCATTCTCGGCGCGACGACGCTTGCGCTCGGCAGTTGCGCGAACGCCCACGCTCAGGTGCCGCCCAACATCGACTTCTATTTGCTGCTCGACAATTCGCCCTCGATGTCGCTGCCCGCGACCCAGGCCGGCATCACGATGATGCAGAGCCTGACGGCGGACCAGGAGAACGGCGGTTGCGCCTTCGCCTGCCATCAGGCCTCGACCAACACATGGGACCCGAATACGGGCGCCGGCGACACAGCGGGCAATCCGTGCATCGACGGGACCTCGCCGACCCTGAACGTCAAAGGATACCTTTACTGCGTCGATAGCAAAGGCAATCCGATCGTCAACGGGCAGATCGACAATTTCCAGCTGTCGCGCAACAACGGCATCACGCTGCGGCTCGACGAACTGACCACCGCGGTGCAGACGATGATGGCCACGGCGCAAACTTCGATCGCCACGGCGCCCTACAATCCGCCGCCGGCCTTTCGGTTCGCCGCCAATTCGATGGATTCGCTGTGGCAGATCGGCTTCACCAATCTGATGCCGCTAACCCCGAATTTCATCTCCGGCTGGGCAACGGCCAAGGCGAACTTCGGCGTGATGGAAATGTACTCCAACAACAACGTCTGCGCCCAGGCGAGTTGCCCGAGCAGCGGCGGCGTCGGCGACGTCGAATCGAACTACGACAACGCGATGAGCAGCGCCAATGCGCAAATGCCCAATCCCGGCAATGGCACCAACCAGTCCGGCGACAAGCCGCAGGAAGTGCTGTTCGTCGTCACCGACGGCGTGGAGGACGAAGAGAGCGGCGGCATTCGCCTGATCCAGCAGATCAACGGCGGCACGGCGACCAATTACTGCGATCAGATCAAGGCTCGCGGCATCAAGATCGCGATCCTGTACACCGAATATCTGCCCGTGCCGGTGAATCCGTTCTACGTGAACAACGTCGAGCCGTTCCAGCCCGAAATTGGCCCGGCGCTGCAAGCCTGCGCCTCGCCCGGTCTCTATTACGACGCTGCGATCGGCGTGGATCTGGGCGTAGCCCTGTCGCAACTGTTCCAGGCCTCGGTACAGAGCGCCAATTTGACGCAATGACGAGCGGCGGCGGCCGGCCGTCTCGGCTCAGCTACCCAAATTGACCGAAATACTGGAAACCGATCGCGGGATCATGAATATCGAACCGGTGATGGTCATCGGACCTATGACCTCGCCGACGCCCACCGGACTATAGGCATATTGGGTTTCGGCGAGGATCAGGTTGGTTTCTCCCGCCGCGACGATCGACGGCGATAGCGGGATCACTTGTCCCACCGTCCGCAACGTCGCGCCATTGTAGCCTTCGCCCCAGACCACCACCCCGGTCGATGTGCCGGTGACGATCCTGACCTCGTAGACCTCCGCCTGCAGGGCGGACGCATCGTAGGGATAGACGATCAGCGCCGCCAACGAGAGGTAATAGTCGAGCGTCGATTGATTCAGCGTCGCCGAACTGCTGCCGCTGACGGAGCCTGTCGTCGAAGTCTGGCCGACGAGATCGGCGATCGTGCGCGCCGCCAGCGTCGTCTTGCGTTGGATACTCAGCCCCTCGCCGCCGAACACGGCCAGCCCGAGCAGCAGCAACGCCAACGGCAGCAGCAACGCCAATTCGACGCTGGCGACGCCCGATCCATCGGCGCCGAAACGAAGCGCTGAACCCATTCCCAAACGACGAGCGAAAGTCATCGGCTAAATCTCGATCTTGAAGATCTGGGTCGAGGTGAGCAGCAGCATCCCATTCCCCAGCGTACCGAAATTGAGGCCGAGCACGCCCCCGTAAACCGGCCATTCGTAGGCGACGAGCAGGAACATCAACTTGCCGCTGGTCCCGGCCGTATAGGTCAGCGGATTTATCAGGACACCGTTCGAGTCGAATTTCGGCAATAGCGATGCAACGGAAGTCGTGCCACTCGGCAAGGGCTCGAGTTCGACGATCAAATTCGAACAGGTGAACAGCGCGGGCAGTTCGCCGCAAACCGCGGCGCCAAACTGGGCCTGCGTCATGGGGCTCGTCACGCCGTTGGTCGTGGTGACCGCATTGTTGGTCAGCACTTTTCTCGCCGCTTCTTCGGCTCCCGTCTCCAGATAGGCCTTGGCGACGAAAACGAGACCGACTTGAAGCGTGGCGAGGATCACCGCGATGAGGAGCGGCGCCACGACCACGAACTCGGCCGCAAAGCCGCGGTCGTCCTTTGCAAACCGGCGCGCATCGCGCAGGAACTTAAGCCAGACATGAACCATTTCGCGCTCAGCCTCGGCCAGTGGGGCCAAGCGCGATTATGCCCAATCGGGCTTTACAAAACCTCAACCCATACGCTGCGACTGGGATTGTCCCTGCGCCGGGCGGTTCTGGACGATCAACGTGGTTTCGACCGTCTCGACGCCGATGCCGGAATGGGTGGCGCGAAACGGCTGCGCGCTCGCAAAATCGAAACCGACGGCGACGCGGACATAGCGATCGTTCGCGCACAGGTCCCTGACGGCATCGAACGCGATCCAACCCAGGCCGGGCGCGAACGCCTCTGCCCAGACGTCCATGTCTGAAGCGGATTCCCCGTCCTCGGGCGCGACGTAACCGGTGACGAGCCGCGCCGGAATTTCCAGCGACCGCGCAGCGGCGACGAAAATATGCGCGACATCCGCCGGCGCGGCGCGGCCGATCGCCATGGCTTCCGACGCGCCGCCCTGCGCCAGAGGCGCCTCGGGGTCGCATTTCACCCCGTCATGCACCGCCTTCATCAATCGATGCAGCTTGTCGAGCGTATCGGAAGACTCAGCCACCGTGTCAGCGACGAGTTCGCGCAGCTTGGCGTTCGCCTGCGCCAACGGACTGGCGCGCAAGAACATCGGCAATTGCAGAGGCTCGACGGCGCCGCGCACCAAGCCCACCGCGTCCGTCGTCTCGACCTCGCCGATCGCGGCGATCGTGAATCGCTCGACAGCTTTGTGGTAAGTGAACGCGTGAACAACGTTGCCGAGCGAATCCTCGCCGTGTCGCAAGACGCCGTCGAGATCGACGTTCACCCGCCACCTCGACACATATTGAGAGTCGAAACTGCACGGCGTCAGACGAATGTTCTGGATCACCGATCGCGCCGGCGGCGCGTAGCTGAACGTCGTCTGGTGTGAAATCCTGATACGCATGACCGCTCCGACGCTCCGACGCTCCGTCCACGCCTCATACGAACAGATATTGTTCGGAGATCGTACTCGCAAGCCGGGCATTGTCCTCGATGAACCCGGTGATGAATTCGTGCAGGCCGCTTTGAAATATCTCGGTCATGCTCGAACGTTCGAGATGGGCGTGCGTGGCGCGCGCCTGTCGTTGCGCCGCGCCGCTACGCCCATCGTCCCTGGCGAGCGAATCCAGCGCCCGGTCGATGCTCTCGTAACAGGAGATCAGCGAGCGAGGCATCGCCGGCTTCAGGATCAGCAGATCCGCGATCAGCCAGGGTTTCACCCGGTCGCGATAGACCCAGTGATAGGCCGTCGCGGCCGACACCGCGCGCAATATCGCCACCCATTGGAAATAATCGAGTGAGCCGCCGATCGCCTCGTTGGAAGGCAGCAGCAAGTGATATTTGACGTCGAGCAGCCGCGCGGTGTTGTCGGCGCGCTCGATGAACAGGCCGAGCCGATTGAACCAATAGGCTTCGCTGCGCAGCATCGTGCGATAGCAGGAGCCGTCGAAATCCAGCGACGCCTTCTTCACGTAGTCGAGGAAGCGCGTCAGCGCCTCGAGATCGAGATCCTTGGAGGCGCGGCGCGTCGCTTCGAACCGTTTCAGCTCCAGCCAGGCGTCGTTGATGGCGGTCCAGGTCTCGACCGTCAGCGCGGTGCGCACCGCCCGGCCGTTGGACCGCGCGTTCTCCAGGCAATTGCAGATCGACGAGGAATTGGCGCGGTCGAAGGTCAGAAAGTCGATCGCGCTGGATTCGTCGATGGCGCCGCGCGTTTCCGTGTAGCTGTCGAAGGCGCCGGCGGCGTTGAGCGCGCCCTCCCATTCCACATTGGGGTCGTCCACGCCGTGGCGCGGCAGATATTCGAGCCGCAACGTCGCCTCGATCGTGCGGGCGATGAAGTCGGCGCGCTCCATGGAACGGGCGAGCCAGAAAAGATTGTCGGCGGTCCTGGCGAGCATGGCTCAGTTCCCCTCGCTCGCGTCGTCGTCGACGACCCAGGTGTCCTTCGTGCCGCCCCCCTGGCTGGAATTCACCACCAACGATCCTTTCGTCAAAGCCACGCGGGTCAGACCGCCTGGCACGATGCGCACCCCGTTCGCCCCCGAAAGCACGAACGGCCTCAGATCCACGTGTCTCGGCGAAACGCCACTCTCGAACGACGCCGGGCATGTCGAAAGCGCCAGCGTCGGCTGGGCGATGTAATTGGCCGGATCGGCCTTCAGCTTGGCGCGGAACAATTCGCGCTGCGCCTCCGTCGCATGCGGGCCGACCAGCATGCCATAGCCGCCGGAGCCGTTGACCTCCTTGACGACCAATTGGTCCAGACGTTCGAGCACGTATTTCAGCGCGTCCGGCTCCCGGCAACGATGGGTCGGAATGTTCTGCAGCAATGGCTCCTCGGACATATAGAATCTGATCAGGTCCGGCACGTAGGAATAAATCGCCTTGTCATCGGCGACGCCGGTGCCGACTGCATTGGCAATGGTCACATTGCCCGCCAAATAGGCGCCCATCAGTCCCGGCACACCGAGCACTGACTGTGGATTGAATACCAGCGGGTCCAGGAATTCATCATCGACGCGGCGGTAGATGACGTCGACGCGCTTCGGCCCCAGCGTCGTGCGCATGTAGACGACGTCTTCGTCGACGAACAGGTCGGGCCCCTGGACCAGTTCGACGCCGAGTTTGTCGGCGAGGAAGGAATGTTCGTAATAGGCCGAATTGAAGGGTCCGGGCGTCAGAATGACGATCGTCGCCTCGCTGAATTCCGCGCGCGGCGCGACCGAACGCAACGTCGCCAGCAACTCGTCGGGATAATCGTCGACGGGGGCGACGCGGTGTTTGGCGAACAGGTCCGGCACCAGCCGCATCGTCACTTCGCGATTTTCGAGCATGTAGGAGACGCCGGAGGGCGTGCGCGCATTGTCCTCGAGGACATAGAAGTTCTTGTCGTCGATGCGGACGATGTCGATGCCGCCGATGTGCACCCAGATGTCGTGAGGGGCGCGGCGGCCGATCATTTCCGGCCGATAATGCGGATTGCGCAGTATCAGTTCCGGCGGAA
>Ga0302157_10003606_pt1 | contig 17322 bp, 14 predicted proteins | sample I_Bog_N3_3_FD_193502 | JGI IMG/M metagenome (GOLD analysis project Ga0302157, IMG submission 193502) | Peat permafrost microbial communities from Stordalen Mire near Abisko, Sweden - I_Bog_N3_3 | ecosystem: Environmental > Terrestrial > Soil > Wetlands > Peat | place: Sweden: Abisko, Stordalen...
CGGCGTCGGCACAATGGCTGCGATGACAAGTCTGCCGACGTCCCCTTACAGCCCCTCCAGCTCCCGCCGCATGCGCGCGATGAATTCTCCCAGCAGCGCCCGCTCCTGGCTCGAAAACCCCCTGAGAAGCCTCTCTTCGCGCGCCCGCGCCAAAGTCACCAGTTCGTCGTGCACCTTCAGCCCCGCCGGCGTCAGGGCGAAGGGCAGGCGGCGCTGGTTGGGTTCGCCGGGGCTGGATTCGACGAGGCCGGCCTGGCCGAGATCGCGCAGACTGCGGCTGACCGCGGCTTTGTCGAGGCCGGTGGCTTCGCAGATTTTCACCGGCGCGATCCAGGGTTCGGCGCCGAGCATCGCCATCACGCGCCAGTCGGTGATGCCGACGCCGAAGCGCGGCCGGTAGGCGGCCGACGCGGTCGTGGTGATCCGTTGCGCAAGATTGGTAATGGCGGAGGGCGCGAAAGTGTTCATGTCGAGCGCATGCGCCGAGCGACGATCCGGCAATTCGTCTTCAGGGGACGCGGCGCTCATGCTACCTCGATTCCGGCGGGGGGCAATGCTGCGCCTTATATACGCGGGCGCCGCAAAAACATTGCGGAATTTAGGTTGACAACTCAACATAAATGCAATATTTCTACAGTGACGCGGGCGCCGCCTTGTCATCTCCGCGAATTCCGGGTTTGCAAAGCAAACCCTCTCGAAGATCCCAGCGGGACACGACGTGCGGCGGCCCTCGAGCCCCGCTTTCGCGAGGATGACAATGGGTAGCTGTAAATAAACAGGAGGAAGCCGTGCCGGAAACGCCCTATCCGCTCAATTCCTGGTATCCGATCGCCTGGACCCACGAGATCGGCCGCGCGCTGTTCGCCCGCAAGATTTGTGATCGCGACATCGTGCTCTACCGCCGCGCCGACGGCGAAGTCGCGGCGCTCGAGGACGCCTGCTGGCACCGGCTGCTGCCGCTGTCGCTGGGACGCCTGATCGGCGATCAGGTCATGTGCGGCTATCATGGCCTGGTGTTCAATTCGGCCGGACGCTGCACTTTCATGCCGGCGCAGAAGACCATCAACCCCTCGGCCTGCGTGCGCGCCTATCCGGTCGTCGAGCGCCACCGCCTCGTCTGGGTCTGGCCCGGCGATCCCGCGCTCGCCGATCCCTCGATCCTGCCGGATTTCCACTGGAACGACGGCGCCGACTGGAAAGGCGAGGGGGGAACCTTCGTCGGCCTGAAATGCGACTACCGGCTCGTCGTCGACAATCTGATGGACCTGACCCACGAAACCTACGTCCATTCCGAGTCCATCGGCCACGACGCGATCCTCGACACGCCGTTCGACGTGACACATGGCGAGCGCACGGCGACATTGTCCCGCTGGATGATCGGCATCGAGGCGCCGCCGTTCTGGGCCCAGCAACTGGGCAGGCCCGGCCCGGTCGACCGCTGGCAGATCGTCACTTTCCAGGCGCCCAACGTGGTGGTCGGCGACGTCGGCGTCGCCCCCACCGGGACCGGAGCGCCCGAGGGCGACCGAGCCCAAGGCGTCAACGGCGCCTTCCTCGCTGCCCTGGCGCCGGAGACGGCGACGAGCTGTCATTACTTCTGGAATTTCGTCCGCACTTTCAGGACCGACGACGCGGAGCTGACTCGGCGCCTCACGGTCGCCCACGTCAACGCCGGCGCCGGCGTCTACGATCAGGATCATCGCGTGCTGGAGGCGCAGCAGCGCGCCATCACCGCCAACCCGAGGCAGCCGTTCTACAACCTCAACATCGACGCGGGAGCGCTGTGGGCCAGACGGAAGATCGACTTGCTGATCGCGGCGGAGCGCGGGGCATGAGCGCCGCCCGGATCGTCGCCGTCCGCGATCTCACCGAGGACATCCGCCTGTTGGAGATTTTGCGCGAAGGCGGTTTTGGCTCGTCCTCGCCGGGCGCGCATCTTGAGGTCGGCGTGGTCGTCGATGGCCGGGCGGATACGCGGGCCTATTCGATCCTCGAGGCGACGCCGGAGGGCGCGGTCCGCATCGCGGTCAAGCGGCTCAAAACCTCGCGCGGCGGCTCGGCCTATATGGGATCGCTGAAGCCGGGGGATCGGCTCCGTGTCGACGGCCCGCGCAACCATTTTCCTTTGACCCCGGGGCTGCCCGAATATCTGCTGATCGCCGGCGGCATCGGCATCACGCCGATTTATGCCCACGCGCAAGCTTTGGCGCGCGCCGGCGCGGAGTTTCGGGTTCTCTACGCCGCCCGGAGCCGGGCGGATTTGGCGCTGCTCGAGGAATTGCAAGCGACGGTGGGCGAGCGGTTGCATACCTTCGCCAGCGACCAGGGTCAGCGCGTGGATTTCGCCGCCGAATTCGCGGCGCTGGCGCCACAGGCGCAAGCCTATGTCTGCGGCCCGATCGGCATGCTGGAAGCCGCCAAGCGCGCGTGGGTCGCGGCGGCGCGGCCAATGCACGAGTTGCGCTTCGAGACTTTCGGCGCCAGCGGCCATTGGCCGACCTGCGCCTTCGAGGCGAGGATCCCCAGGCTCGGCAAGACGATTGCCGTGCCGGCGACGCAGACGCTGTTGGAAGCTTTGGAGGCGGCGGGCGTCGAGGCGATGTCCGACTGCCGCAAGGGCGAATGCGGCCTCTGCGCGCTGCCGATCCTGGCAGTCGACGGCGTCGTCGACCATCGCGACGTGTTCTTCAACGACGCGGAAAAGGCGGCCGGCGGAAAACTCTGCGCTTGCGTTTCGCGGGTTTACGGGGCGAGCGTGACGTTGGACATCGCGGGGAGGTGAGCTATCCTTTGGCGATGACTCCGACCGAAATCATCTTCCACCATTTCGACGACTCGCCGTTTTCGGAAAAGGTGCGGCTTGCGTTCGGCCTCAAGGGTCTGGCGTGGCGCTCCGTGCGCGTTCCGCCGATCCTGCCGCGCCCGGATCTGATGCCGCTGACCGGCGGCTATCGGCGCACGCCGACGATGCAGATCGGCGCCGACATTTATTGCGACACCGCGATCATTTTACGCGAGATCGAGGCGCGCTGGCCGGATCCGCCGCTTTGGCCCAAGGGGTTCGAGGGCTTGGTCTCCATGCTCGGCCTGTGGTCGGATCGCGCGTTCTTTCAGAACACGGTCAATCTGGTGTTCGGTTCGCTCGGCGATCGCGTCCCCCAGGCGTTCATCGAGGATCGGCAGAACCTTCGCGGCGGAAAGTTCGACATTCCGGCGATGAAAGCGGGCCTGCCGCAAATGCGCGACCAGTTCCGCGCCCATGCCGATTGGATCGAGACCCAGCTCGAAGGCCGCGGGCAGGGGCTCATCGGCGCCTATTCGCTCGCCGACGTCCACGCCTACATGAATGTCTGGTACGCGCTGCGCCGTCTCGACGATGGCGCGGCGCGGCTCGCCGAATTTCCGCGCGTACGCGACTGGGGCGAGCGCCTGAGGGCCATCGGCCACGGCGAACGCACGGAGATTTCCTCTGCCGAAGCGCTGGCAATCGCGACGGCGGCGGCGCCGTTGACGCCCGTCCTCGCCGATCCCGCCGACGCCAATGGCCGCAAGCCCGGCGACTTCGTCAGCGTCACGCCCGACGACTACGGCCGTATCGCCGTGACCGGCGAGATCGTCTCGCTATCGGCCCAGCACATCGCCATTCTGCGCCGCGACGAGATCGCTGGCGAAGTGGTGGTGCATTTTCCGCGGGCGGGGTTTCTCGTAGCGGGAGCCTGACTACTGCCCCCGCTTGGCGCTGGTCGCGAACCTCACCGCCTCCTCCGCCGCGCGAAACAGCGCCTGCGCCTTGTTGACGCACTCGCGGTGCTCGTAAGCCGGCTCGCTGTCGTAGACGATCCCCGCGCCTGCCTGCACGTGCATAAAACCGTCCTTGACGATGGAGGCGCGGAGCACGATGCAGGTGTCCATTTCGCCGCCAGCGCCGAAATAGCCGATGCAGCCGGCGTAGATGCCGCGCTTGTCTTTTTCCAGTTCGTCGATGATCTCCATCGCCCGGACCTTGGGCGCGCCCGACACGGTTCCCGCGGGGAAACCGGCGGCGAGCGCGGCCACCACGTCGACGTCGTCGCGCAGCACGCCCTCGACATTGGAGACGATGTGCATGACGTGGCTGTAGCGCTCGACGAAGAAGCTGTCGGTCACCTTGACCGTGCCGATCTTGGCGACCCGGCCGACGTCGTTGCGGCCGAGATCGAGCAGCATCAGATGTTCGGCGCGCTCTTTCGGATCGGCGAGCAGTTCGGCGGCGAGCGCGGCGTCCTCAGCGGCCGTCTTGCCGCGCCAGCGGGTGCCGGCGATCGGGCGGATGACGACCTTGCCGTCGCGGACGCGCACCAGGATTTCCGGGCTGGAGACGACGATCTGGAAGCCGCCGAAATCGAGATAGCAGAGATAAGGCGAAGGGTTGACCCGCCGCAGCGCGCGGTAGAGCGAGAACGCGGGCAGATCGAATCGCGCCGAAAAACGCTGCGAAAGCACAATCTGGAACGCGTCGCCGGCGACGATATATTCGCGCGCCCGCGCGACCATGGCGAGGAATTCGGCCTCCGTCGTGTTGGACGTCGCCTTGTCGGCGAGCAAGGCGGGATCGACGGCCGGCGGCGCGTGATTGAGCGGCGCCTCCAGCGCGGCGACGACGGCGTCGAGCCGGCTCTGCGCCGCCTCGTGCGCGGCGCGCGCGGTGACGCCTGCCAGCGGGCGGATCGGGGTGACGACGACCATTTCATCGCGCACGCTGTCGAACACCACCATCACTGTGGGGCGGATCAGCAGCGCCTCGGGCACGCCGATCGGGTCGGGTTTTACCGGCGGCAGGCGCTCCATTTGCCGGACCATGTCGTATCCGAGATAGCCGAACACGCCCGCCGACATCGGCGGCAGACCCTGCGGCAGATCGATGCGAGAGTCTTCCAGCAGCGTGCGTAAAACCTCCAGGGGTTTGCCGGGGCAGGGGAGGAAACCGTCGGGATCATGCGCGGCGCGGCGGTTGATTTCGGCGTGCGCGCCGGTCGAGCGGAAGATCAGATCAGGGTCGAGCCCGATCATCGAATAGCGGCCTCGCTGCGCGCCGCCCTCGACGGATTCGAGCAGGAACATATTTCCTCTCCGCCCCCTGGCGAGCTTGAGACAAGCCGAGACGGGGGTTTCGAGATCGGCGACCAGGGTCGCCACCAGCACACTCGCTCGTCCCGACTCGTATTTGCGGGCGAAAAGCGCGTACGCGGGTTCGATCGCGCTCATCTCAGCTCCCTTCCGCCATTTGCAGCGCGTTTTGATTGATCTTGACGCCGATTTCGCGCTTCAACTGATCGAGATATTGCTCGATGATGCCGCTTTGCATGCCGTCGACCAGCTTGTCCGAGGTCGACTTCACTCCCGGCGCGGCCGGGTCGAAGGCGGGGGTTTCGTCCTTGACGACCTTGAACACCAGACGTCCCTCCGGCGTTTCCGCCGAGCCGCCCTTGTCCGCGGCGACCGCGAAAGCCGCGACGCCGACGCCCGGCGCCAGATCGCCGCCGCCCTTGCGGGTGAGCCCGGTCGCGGATTTCACCTCCAGCGACAGGCCCTTGGCGAGATCGCCGATTCCCGCGCCGGCGTCGATCTGCTTGACGAGATCGGCCGCCTTGGCGCTCAACGCTTTCGCGGTCTCGTCTTTGCGCCAAGCCTTCTCCACCTCGTCCTTGACCTCGTCGAAGGATTTTTCGCGCGCGGGGTCGACCTTGGTCACGGCGAACCAGAGGTAGCCCTTGTCGTGGGTGTTGAGCGGGGCGTCGTCGGCGCCAATGTCCGAGCCAAACACCGCGCGTAACAGCGCCGGCTTCTCGGGGACTTCGATCGGCTGGCCCTTCGGATCGGCGCCCTGGGCGTCGACGCTGGCGATCGAGGTCGTGTTCAGGCCGAGCGACGTCGCCGCCTCGACCAGCGATTTGCCGGAGACCCTGAGGTCTTCGATCTTGTCGTGAATGCCTTGCACGTCGTTGGCGGCGCGCTCGGTGGCGATCCCCTGCTTGATTTCCGTCGCGACGTCCTCGAACGGCTTGACGCTGCCGGGAACGATCTTGGTGACGCGCAGCAGCAGATAGCCGAACTTGCCCTTGACGACGTCGCTCACGGCGCCGTCGCTCAGCGCGAAAGCGGCGTCGCCGATGGCTGAGTCGAAAATGTCGGCCTTGGCGACTTCGCCCAGGTCGAGATCGGTCTGCGAAAGCTTGCGCTCCTTGGCGAGGTCCTCGTAGGCCATTCCGCCCTTGATCCTGGTCAGGGCCTCCGCGGCTTCCGCCTCGGTCGGGAACACCATCTGCTCCACGTCGCGCTTTTCCGCGGTCGCGAAGCGGCTGTCCTTCTGCTTTTCGTACACGGCCTTGGCGTCGTCGTCGCTGACTTCGCCGGGCTTGGCGAGCGTCGATGGGCTCACCAGCAGAATGTCGAAGGCGCGGAATTCCGGGGCGCGATAGCTCGACTTGCGGTCGTCGTAATAGCTCTGCAAAGCCGCGGCGGAGGGCGCGGCGATTTCGCCGGCGGCGCTCGGGGGAAGCACGAAATAGTCGATTTGCCGGGTCTGCGCGTCGGCGGCGGTCAGCGCCTCGATGAGGGGCTTGGGCGCCGCGAGGCCGTCGACCAGCGCGTGTTCGAGTTGCTGGCGCAGATAGATCGCGCGCTGCTTCTGGAAGAACGCGCGTTCGGTGAGGCCGGAATCGCGCAACGCCTGGTCGAACAATTCGCGGCTGAACTGGCCGGAAGCGTCGTGAAGTTTCGGATCGTTGCGCGCCGCCTCGGCGATCGTCTCGTAGGACATGGCGAGGCCGAGCGAATGGGCGCGCTCGTCGAGCGCCGCGTCGTCGATCATGCGCTCGAGCAATTGCGAATCGAGGCCGATCGCATGGGCTTGCGCCGCCGTGAAGGCGCCCTTCGACTGCCGCTGATATTGATAGATGAGATCCTGCCACTCGTTGTGGAATTGGCTCACCGTCACCGATGCCGAGCCGATGCTGGCGATCTTGTCGACGACGAGGCCGCGGAACATGTCGCCGACGCCCCAGATGACGAAGCTGATAATGATGAGCCCCATCACCACGGCCATGATGAAGCGCCCGATGCCGCCTTGCGCCGCCTTCCGCATACCGTCGAGCATGAAATCCTTCTTCGCGTCACTTTTTGGGGTCGAGCCCCGCCGGGCGCCTATCTAGCCCCGCACGGGCGCTTTGCATAGGCCGGCGGGCCGCCGCGACGGCCAAGACTCTTTGCAGGCGCGCGGCGCGGTGCTATGGGCCGGCCGCTCTCTTGACCAAACCCAGCAACCGGATCGAGCCCCCAATGACCCCAGGCGTGCGCCCTCTAGTGGCCGGCAATTGGAAAATGAACGGCCTGAGCGCCGCGCTGGGCGAAATCCAGGCGATGCGCGAGGCCGTCGACCAGGGCGCGGCGGGACTCGCCGAACTCGCGGTCTGCCCGCCGGCGACGCTGCTGGCGCCCGCCGCCGCGCGGCTCGCGGGCGGCGCGCTCGCGCTCGGCGCTCAGGATTGCCACGCTCAACCGAGCGGCGCCTTCACCGGCGACATTTCGGCCCCCATGCTCAAGGACATCGGCTGCGCCTATGTGATTGTCGGCCATTCCGAGCGCCGCGCCGGGCATGCCGAGACCGACGCCCAGGTGCGCGCCAAGGCCGAGGCGGCGATCCGCGCCGGTCTCACCGCCATCGTCTGCGTCGGCGAGACCCACGAAGAGCGCGAAGCCGGCCGCGAGGCCGAAATCGTCGGCGGTCAGGTGAAGGCCTCGTTGCCCTCCGTCGCCAGCGCCCTGACCCTGGTCGTCGCCTATGAGCCGATCTGGGCGATCGGCACCGGCGTGACCCCGACCGCGGCCAATGTCGCTGAAATGCACGGAGCGATCCGCGGCTGGCTCGTGGGCCTTTATGGCGAGGCCGGCGCCAGCGTCCGCATCCTCTACGGCGGTTCGGTGAAGGCGAGCAACGCCAAGGAATTTCTCGGCCTGCCCAATGTCGATGGCGCGCTGGTCGGCGGCGCCAGCCTGAAGGCGTCGGACTTCGTCGCCATCGCCGCGACCTACGCCTGAGCCATGATCCTGCCCGGCGCCGCAATGTGGGACGAACGCTACGGCGGGGCCGGATACGCCTACGGCCTCGAGGCCAATGCGTTTTTGGCCGAGCAGACGAGCGAGCGCGTAAACGGCCTGAAGGCGATCGTGCCCGGCGACGGCGAAGGCCGCAACGGCGTCTGGCTCAGCGGCCAGGGATATGCGGTCGACAGCCTCGATCTCTCCGAACACGGCGTGGCCAAGTCGCTCGCGCTGGCCAAGGCGCGGGGCGTCGAGGTCAACGCCTTCCGGGCCGATGCGCTCGCCTGGGACTGGCCCCGCGCCCATTACGACCTCGTCGCGCTGATCTATCTCCACCTCGCGCCGCCGCAGCGCCGGCGGCTGCATGCGTTGGCCTTGGCGTCGCTGAAGCCGGGCGGGAGACTCGTGCTCGAAGCCTTCCGTCCGCAGCAGATCGAGCGGCAAAAGGCCGGCGCGCGGGGCGGACCGCGCGACGTGACGCTGCTCTACAGCGTCGATGACTTGACCCGGGATTTTACGGGCGCGGAGATCTTGCGGCTGGGCGAGTTCGACGCCGAATTGCGCGAGGGCGCGTTGCATTTCGGGCAGGGCGCAGTGGTCAGGGCCTTGGTGAGGGCGCGCTAGCGCCGGCGGCGCGACCGCGGGACTATCCCGGCGCCTTGACGTCATCGCGCTGATACAATTGGTACTTCAAAACGCCGATTTCGGCTTTCAGGTGGGCGATTTCGGCTTCCAGGGCGCGTATGCGTTCGTCTTTTTCGGACGCGCCCTCGACCGCCGTCGGAGCGGCTTCGGGCAGGAAAGCGACGCCGATCTGATCGCCCTTGCGCCATACGAGCCGGGCGGTTCGAAATAGGTTCCTTTGCGGAATGTGAACTTTGAATTCCGCGGCCAGAGGCGCCGCTTCGCTGATGGTGATCCGAGCGCCGCCCGAGGAAATGTTGTTGATCACGCAAGGCGTCGATCCGCGATTGTCGAGTTTCGACACCGTGGCGATCAACAGCGTGCGCGTGCGCGGCTCCCGAGGCTTGAACCCGGGTTGGGCCTCGTCCGCCTTTTTGCCGCTCTCGGCGGTGAGAAAATTTACGTTGGCGCCCATCGCAATGACCCAAAACACTCCTTGGCTCGTCGAGAACTACGACCAGAGTCCTTCCGGGCCGTTAATATGACAAAGTCGCATTTCGACGCTTTGGTTGAAGACCAGCGACGGCGCGAGGTTTTGCGACTGCTGAAATTGGGGCTGGACACGAGAATGGCTGTTGATTCGATGTCAGTGTAGACAATTGAGTAGCGACGTGGGGGGGGGGGTCGCAAGGGTGGGCGTCTACGCCGGCTACGGCAAGGAGCCGGCCTTCCTCAGCGCACTTGAGAAGGCGAACCATATTTTCGTCCTTCGACAGGCACAGGATGAGGGCCGACGTGCATCGCACGCAGCAGGTTTGGACCGAGGATCCGGGGTTGCCCGTTCCCGAGTCGAAGTCCGGCCACCAACGCGCTTCGAAGAAACATGGCGAGGAGGCCTCGTCGCGGCTAGCCGGCTTATCCTGAATCGGGCGCTACGCGGCCCCCGGATGGCTTCACTGGCGGTCGCAACGACGGCCGGCGGCAACGGCAAGCCCTGGCCGGCGCCGCCCCCTCAGCTCGTCGGGCTGCAACGCTTCCAGCGCTCGACCGCAGTATCCCCCGCCTTCACGTCGACGTCGAATTCGTCGAGCAGCGCCATTTGCACGATCTGTCCTGCGTCCCTGGCCGGCTCGGGGATCGCATAGCTGAAATAATGGCGGCGATAGTCGCCCTGCACGGTCTGCCCGCGATCGGTGACGATCTTCGGACCGTCGATGAAAAAATGCCGCCCATCGGACGCGCACCAATCGCCGTCGATTTTGTCGGCGAGCGCAGGCGTGGCGCCCAACGCGACGAGCGCCCATCCAATGCCCCAAAGCAGCGCTTTCGACATGCGATCCTCCTCGTGTAGGCAAAACTACGCCCGTTTTGCCGGGTTCGCCAAGAGCCAAGACGGCGTCGCAATCCCGCCGTCATCCTCGGCCAAGTTGCGCCGGCCCGCGCGACGGGCCAATCCAAGCCAACGCGTCGTACGTAAATTCGGCGGACGTCGATTTGCTGTTCTAGCCGATGGCGGCGCGAAACCAGGGAGAGAAGCCATGCGAACCCAATTCATGAAAACCGTCGCCATCGCGGCGACGTTGGCCTTGGCCGGCCTGACGAGCGCCTATGCCGAGGAAGTGAACTACACCGCCAAGCTCGCCGGCGCCTCGGAAACGCCGCCGAATACGACGACCGGCACGGGGACGGTCGCCGCCAAATACGACACCACGACCAAGCTGCTGAGTTGGACAATCAACTATTCCGGCCTCACCGGCCCCGCCGTGGCCGCCCATTTCCACGGCCCCGCGCCTGAGGGCAAGGCGGCCCCGGTCATGGTGGGTATGAAGGCGCCGCTCGACAGCCCGATGACGGGCTCGGCGACGCTCACCGACGATCAGGCCAAGGCGCTGACGGCCGGCATGATGTATTTCAACATCCATACCGCCGCCAACAAGCCCGGCGAAATCCGCGGGCAGATGGAAAAGGGCATGTGAACCTCACCCCGCCACCGTCTTCACCCCATCGACGACGAACTGCACCGCCAGCGCGGCGAGCACGACGCCGAGCATGCGGGTGAGGACGATCTTGCCGGTCGCGCCGAGCAAGCCAGAAACACGATTGGCTAGCAGCAGGGTCAGATAGGCGATCGCCATGGTCACGGCGATGATCGCCATCAGGCCGGCGAGTTCGGAATATTGGCCGTTGGCGCGGCCGGCGAGCAGCATGGTCGCGGTGATCGAACCCGGGCCGGCCATCAGCGGGATGGCGAGCGGGAAGGCGGCTACATTGCGCACGTGGTCGATGCTGACGGCCGTACTCGCCAATTCGGCTTTGCGCTCGCCGTGCAGTTCGAAGATCATATCGAAGGCGATATAGAACAGCAGCAACCCGCCGGCGATGCGGAACGCCGGCATCGAAATGCCCAGCGCGTCCATCACGAAGCGGCCGCCGAAGGCGAAAACCCCGAGAATCGCGAAGGCGATCACACTGGCGCGGAGCGCGACCTCGCGCTTCTGCGCGCCGCTCATGCCGAGCGTCAGCCCGAGGAAAACTGGCGCCAGCCCCGCCGGGTCCAGCGTCACCAGTAAGGTGACAAGCGCGGTCTTCAGATAATCCAGCGGCATCCGGCCCTTTCGTCTGGTCGCAGCGTATAGGCCGAAGCGTGCAGGTCAAGGAGCGGCGCGGGCGTTGCCGGCGAGATCGGCGATCCATGAGGCGAACCCATGCGCCCCACTTGTGCGCCAATCCAAACGGTGTAGTCTTTGTGTAAAATCGGAGCCAACGGGGGCTCCGATCAAAACGGTAAGCTTACAGGGGGGCGGGTCATGGGGATTTTCGGCCGACGCCTGCTGAAAGTCGTGATCATAATGTTGGCGACGGTAGCGCTCGCGACGTCCGCCCGCGCCGCGACCTTCACCAAGGCGAGCGTCAAAGGCACATACGGATTCATGACTGTCTTGTCGACGGCGAATCCGAAAACGACGACGTTCGGCATGGTCGGAGCTATGGTATTCGACGGCGCGGGCCATTTGACGGCCGCGTATACCTCGAATTCAGGCGGCGTCGTCAAGACCGGGACATGGGGCGGGACCTATAGTGTGAATTCCGACGGAACCGGCGGGATTGACATTACCACGGGGGGAAACGCTACTTTCGCGATCACGCTCAATTCGACAGCCGCCGGGGTGGCGCACGGCCTGCAAATGTTGCTCATCGACGACAGCAACAACGAAGTCGTCAGCGGAACCGCCGCGTTGCAATCCGCAGCCAAGCAGACTTACAGCGTCGCGAGCCTCAAGGGAAATTACGCCATTCTCGGCAACTCTTGGACCGCCGCGGCTAATGACAAACAGGAGGGCGTTACCGGAATACTCACATTTGACGGCAAAGGGAACGGTACAGCTTTAGCGACTGTCATGTGGGGCGGTGCACTGCTTGGGCCGAAGAGTCAAACATTCACTTACGCGGTGAACTCCAACGGCATCGGAAGCGTTTTACTGGCGCACGGCGCGCACTGGGCGTTTGCGTTGAACTCGGTGGCGGCGGGGCAAGCGGAGGGGTTACAGTTTCTGGTGACCGTTTCAACCGACTTGGACAATGGCAGTTTGGTCTTGGAAGGGACAGCGGTGGCGCAGTGACGGAGAATGTCTCCGCAATTTCATCAGGGCGGACGCATGATTTGAAGGCGAGGTCGATGACCTCGCCGCGTCCGCTTGGAAGGCTTCCGCGAAATGAGACGCCTCCGCGTCACCCGAGGTCAGTGACTGCGGCTGCATATCGCTCCGCTAAACCCTTGCGTCATTAGGAGAAAATTCGTGTCCATATCCGTGGCGCGCAACGCGGGAATCAGATAGAGAACGGTTCTTACGCTCCCTCCAGGAATCGAAACAATTGGCCGACGAGAAACCCCCGAGGTCCGGGCCCGAACCTTCCGACATAAAACCCGTCTCGATCCTCGACGAGATGAAGCGCAGCTATCTCGATTACGCGATGAGCGTCATCGTCAGTCGCGCGCTGCCCGACGTCCGCGATGGGCTCAAGCCCGTGCACCGGCGCATTCTCTACGCGATGCACGAACTGGGTTTCACGCCCGACAAAACCTACAACAAATCAGCGCGAACGGTCGGCGACGTCATCGGCAAATATCATCCGCACGGCGATATCGCGGTCTATGACGCTATGGTGCGCATGGCGCAGGATTTTTCGATGCGCGCGCCGCTCATAGACGGGCAGGGCAATTTCGGCTCGGTCGACGGCGACCCGCCGGCCGCGCAACGTTACACCGAAGCGCGTCTGGGCCGCGTGGCGATGCCGCTGCTCGAGGATCTCGACAAAGACACCGTCGATTTCCGGCCCAATTACGACGAGAAGGAAGAGGAGCCGGTCGTGCTGCCGGCGCGCTTCCCCAATCTGCTGGTCAACGGCGCCGGCGGCATCGCCGTCGGCATGGCCACCAACATTCCGCCGCACAATCTCGCCGAGACGATCGACGCCGTGCTGGCGCTGATGGAAAAGCCGGAGATGGACGTCGACGAGTTGATGGAGATCATCCCCGGTCCCGACTTCCCCACCGGCGCTTCGATCCTCGGCCGCGCCGGCATTCGCTCCGCCTATTCCACCGGGCGCGGCTCGATCATCATGCGCGCCAAGTCGCATATCGAGACTTTGCGCAAGGATCGCGAAGCGATCATCGTCGACGAAATTCCCTATCAGGTGAATAAGGCGACGTTGATCGAGAAGATCGCCGAACTGGTGAAAGAGAAACGCCTCGAGGGCATTTCGGATCTGCGCGACGAATCCGATCGCGACGGCATGCGCATCGTCATCGAGATCAAGCGCGACGCGGTCGCGGACGTGGTGCTCAATCAGCTCTACCGCTTCACGCAGATGCAATCGAGCTTCGGCGCCAATATGATCGCGCTGAACGGCGGCAAGCCGGAGATGCTGAATCTGCGCGACATGTTGCTCGCGTTCCTCGATTTCCGCGAAGAGGTCGTCACCCGGCGCACCAAATATCTGCTCAACAAGGCCCGCGACGCCGCGCATATCCAGGTGGGTCTGGCGATCGCGGTCGCCAACATCGACGAAGTGATCCGGTTGATCCGGACTTCGCCGGATACGGCCACGGCCCGCGCGGCCTTGATGGACCGGCTATGGCCGGCGCGCGACATGGAGCCGCTGGTGCGCCTGATCGCCGATCCGCGCCATGCGATCACCGATGACGGCCTGATGCGGCTTTCCGAAGAGCAGGCGCGCGCGATCCTCGAATTGCGCCTCGCCCGCCTCACCGCGCTGGGCCGCGACGAGATCGGCGACGCGATCAACAAGCTGAAGACCGAAATCGCCGATTACCTGGAGATCCTCGGCTCGCGCGAACGCCTGTTGGGCATCGTGCGCGACGAGATGGTCGCGGTCAGGACCGAATTCGCCGACAAGCGCCGCACCGAGATCCTCGATTCCGACGCCGACATGGACGATGAGGATCTGATCCAGCGTGAGGACATGGTCGTGCTGGTGAGCCACGGCGGCTATATCAAGCGCGTGCCGCTCTCGACCTATCGCGCGCAACGGCGCGGCGGCAAGGGCCGCTCCGGCATGGAGACCAAGGAGGACGATTTCGTCGCCCGCCTGTTCGTCGCCTCGACGCATCAACCGGTGTTATATTTCTCCTCCAAGGGTCAGGTCTACAAGGAGAAGGTCTGGCGCCTGCCGCTCGCCGCCCCGCAGGCGCGCGGAAAAGCGCTCGTCAACATGCTGCCGCTGGAGGCGGGGGAACGCATCACCACGATCATGCCGCTGCCCGAGGACGAGGCGACTTGGGAAAATCTCGACGTGATGTTCGCCACCACGCGCGGCACGGTGAGACGCAACAAGCTCTCCGACTTCGCGCAGGTCAATCGCGCCGGCAAGATCGCGATGAAGCTCGACGAGGGCGAAGGCATCGTCGACGTCGCGATTGGCTCCGAGCACGACGACGTCCTGCTGACGACGGCTTCGGGCCAGTGCATCCGCTTCCCCGTCACCGACGTACGCGTCTTCAAGGGCCGCGATTCCATGGGGGTGCGCGGGGTCACGCTCGCCGAGAGCGACGTGGTGATTTCGCTGGCGATCCTGCGTCAGTTCGAGGCGCCGAGCGAGGAGCGCGTCACCTATCTGAAGATGCGCCGCGCCATGCAGGGTGAGGCGACGGAGGAGCCGGGCGTCGACACCGAGGGCGAGGCCGAGCCGGCGAGCGCCGCGGCGATCTCGCCCGACCGCTACGCGCAAATGTCGGCGGCCGAGCAATTCGTGCTGACGATCTCGGAAAACGGCTACGGCAAGCGCACCTCGTCGTTCGAATACCGGCTGACGGGTCGTGGCGGAAAGGGCATCGTCGCGATGGCGGTCAACGCCCGCAACGGCAAGCTCGTCGCCTCGTTCCCCGTCGAGCACGGCGACGAGGTGATGCTGGTGACCAACGGCGGCCAGCTCATCCGCTGCCCTGTCGAGGGCATTCGCATCGCCGGCCGCCCGACCCAGGGCGTGATCGTGTTCGACACCGCCGACAAGGAGCGGGTGGTGTCGGTCGAGCGGATTTCCGAGCCGGAGGCGGAGGCGGTCGCGGAGGACGGGGAGGGCGGCGCCTAAGGGCGAGCCCGGCCCGTCCTTCGAGGCCGCTTCGCGGCGCCTCAGGACGAGGGGAGGGTGGGCTAAGGTACGGACGTTTCCGCGGCTTCGCTGGAACGCGACACGAAATTTCAAAATGGCCAGTGCAGCGGCCAGTTGTCGAGGAATTTCTCGATCAAGGGCATCAGCACCAGCCTTGCGGCGCTGATGCTTCCGTTCAGCTTGGAGCCAATGTCGAGAACCTTGACGAGGCGATTTAGCGTCGTGCCGATTTCGTAGGCGCGGGCGCTGCCGGCGGCAGCGCCGTCGGGCGGCCGATCCGCGCCGAGGGACATTTGCAAGGCTTCCTGGACGTCGGGCTCGAAAGCGAGCGAAGCCGGCTTCTTGCCAAGGGCCTCGGGAATCGCCGCAAGTTCGTCCTCCGGGACCGGCGACCGGTCCGGCGCTTGCTTGGCGAACTCCGCGACGTCCTTGGCGATCGGCGCTTCGGGCCAGATACCCAGATTCTCGGAAATGAAGGTTTCGGCCTGATCCACGAATTGCGGTGACGCCGTCAGCCGGCAGCGGTTCAACTCCTTGCGCAGGAAGTCGACCTGATGCTTGGCGCGCGTGAGGTTGCCGGCGAAGTTCGAGGTCGGGACATATTCGACATAGGCCTGCAAATAGCCGAGCGCGTGCGCGTTGCGATATTTGCCGAACTTGCCGCGCTCCAGGTCCGAGGCGAGAGATTGCGCCAGCAGCTTGCAGGCTTCGAGGCGCTCGTTTCGATCCGACGCTTGCGCCCGCGAGGATTTTTGCCAACGCTCAGCGCCACTTTCGAACTCGATGCGACCGAAGTCGTTGATCTCGTATTCGTTCCAGGCGCGTTTGTTGGCGAATGGCTCTAGCTTATGTTCGACTGTGGCACTCTCTGGAGAGCGCGCGGAAGCGCTTTGGCTCGTGGTTCCGTCCAAATGGCGGCGCGCGGCGATCCAGATCTGCTCGGCGACGCGATGCGCGAAATGGTCCTTGTTGGCTTCGCTGCGTCGCGAGGCTTCGAGGAGCGTTTTCCCGTCGTCGAGCATCCAAATCCGCAGCGGCGAGGAAAATCGCGCGCTTACCTCATCGGCTTTACAGTTCACGGCGACGACGATCGCCTGTTTGCGCGGCAGGTTGACGCCATCGTCGTCGACGAACCTGTCGAACTCCATCATGCAGCCGTCGCTGCCCGGGTATTTTCGCGACATCAACGCGAGCAACAGGAACGCCTTGTCGCAGGCCGAAATGATTTGCGCCTCGGCGTCATGGGCGTTCTCGAGCCGCTTGGCGTCGCGCCATAGTTCGATCCTCGGCAGGGATTCGTATTGCGGAGGTTTTTGGTTGATGAGGTCGGTCAGACGCTCGTAAAGGTCGAGTTGCGCTCTTTGCTGAGTAACATTCGGATGCCACGCATAAGAAAACAGCACGGAAAGCGCGGCCCGGGTCTTGGGCGCGACGGCGTTGCGGCTCAGCGGTTTGGGCGTGGCCGCCTCCGGATCGCCGGGCGCCGCGTCGATAGGCTTGCGGCCCTCAATTTCGTCCAGTTCCCGCCTTATCCAAGCATTGGCCGCCTTCGAGCCTTTGTCCCAGACATCACGCGGAACCGTGGCGAAGATCAGTTCGCGGGCTTCGCTATAGTTGTTCCCGGTGAACCGATCCTCGTACCAGACCGTCCAAACGTCCCAGTCTTCGCCTTTCGGCAAAGCGGATTGCAGCGCCGCCCACGCATCGGCTGCCCAAGCCGGTCGCGTGACTGACCAGAGCGGGGCGTAAATCAGACCCGGCATACCGTGTCGCTCGAAAATGTCCGCGTCCTCGCGAAGATTCGCCCAAGCGGCGGCGTAGGCGGCGTCGGCGGAGGCGGCGGCGTAGGAGGCGGCGGAGGAGGCGTCGGCGGAGGCGGCGGCGTAGGAGGCGGCGGAGGAGGCGGCGTAGGCGGCGTCGGCGGAGGCGGCGGCGTAGGCGGCGTCGGCGGAGGCGGCGGCGTAGGAGGCGGCGGAGGAGGCGTCGGCG
>Ga0302157_10003614_pt1 | contig 17290 bp, 15 predicted proteins | sample I_Bog_N3_3_FD_193502 | JGI IMG/M metagenome (GOLD analysis project Ga0302157, IMG submission 193502) | Peat permafrost microbial communities from Stordalen Mire near Abisko, Sweden - I_Bog_N3_3 | ecosystem: Environmental > Terrestrial > Soil > Wetlands > Peat | place: Sweden: Abisko, Stordalen...
CGGTCCCGACGAGCTGGCCCGGCGGATCGACGAGCTGGGCGGCCCCCGTGCCCACAACAACTATCCCTGGGGCTGGACCATGGCCGGCAACACCCCGTTCAAACGGTGGAAGCGGGAGGTCCACGAAGGCGGAGTGGCCGACCCGTGCATCGTCCGGTGGCCGGCCCGCCTCGACCGCGGCGGCGGCCTCCGCCACCAGTTCACGCACGCCGTCGACATCCTGCCCACCGTGCTGGAGCTGGCAGGGATCGAGCTCCCCGAGACCATCGACTACGTGCCCCAGTCGCCCGTCGACGGCATCAGCTTCGCCCCGTTGCTGGCCCCGGGGGGTGGGGAGCGGCCCGGGCACCGGACGACGCAGCACTTCGAGATGTTCGGGAGCCGTGCCATCTACCACGACGGCTGGAAGGCGGTGACCTTCAAGCCCATCGGGCCGCTCTACGACGACGGCATCAACTGGAACGCCCCCTTCAGCGAGGACCGCTGGGAGCTCTACCACGTGGCCGAGGATCCGACCGAGCTCCACGACCGGGCCGAGCAGGAGCCCGACCGGCTGGCGGCCATGATCGACCTCTGGTGGGTCGAGGCCCGGGCCAACCAGGTCCTCCCCCTCGACAACCGGGTGCTGCACACCCTGGTCAATCCCAAGCCCGACCGGCGGGTCCCGCGGCTGTCCACCACCTACTACCCCGGGACCTCCCCGGTCCCCGAGACCGTGGCCGCCAACGTGAAGAACCGCGGCCACGTGATCGAGGTGGACGTGACCGTTCCCGACGGGACCCCGCCCGAGGGCGTGCTGCTGGCCCAGGGGTCGGCCCTCGGCGGGTTCTCGCTGCAACTCTTCCACGGACGGCTGCGCTACCTCCACAACCTCTACGGCAAGGAGCTCGACCAGATCGGGGCCCCCGAGGCCCTCGGGCCGGGACGGCACCGGCTCACCTTCCGGTTCGAGCGCCTCGAGCCGGTGGGTGGGGTGGCCACGCTGGAGGTCGACGGGACCGAGGTGGGCCGCGGGTCCATCCCGGCCTTCACCGTGGCGGCCTTCAGCGCCACCGGGGCCGGACTCACCTGTGGCTACGAGGTGGGCCCGGCGGTGGGCGAGGACTACGAGGCCCCGTTCACCTGCACGGCGACCATCCACTCGGCCACCGTCACCCTCAGCGAGCAGGTGCCGGTCAACCCGATGGTGGAGTTCGAGCGGATCATGTCCGAGCAGTAGGCCCGGCGACGGCGGCCGGGGCCCGGGTGTCCCGCGCCGTTCCCGGGCAGGCCGGCCCGCACGCGGGGCACTTCCTTATGAGATTCATAGGATTACTTGAGCGGCGCCTTAGGCGGGGCGAGTCGAATAGACCGGTGACACTGCTCCTGGCATCACGAGGACCGGAAGGTAAGAGGACATGAGCGAGACCTGGCATCCCACCAACGGAGACGAGGGCACGGCGGCACCGATCAGTCCCGACGCCGCCGCCGGCGCCCCCGAGGCGCCCGGCACGGCGGGCGGCACCGGCGCGGCGATCCCCCTGCCCCCGGCCCACTCCGGCCAGGGAGCGCTGTACCCGGTACCGCACGGGCCGGGCGCGCTCCCACCCACCGACCCGCAGCCGGCCGTGGGCACCGGTGCCCCGACCCCCCCGGCCGGCGTGTGGACACCGCCCCCCGCCCCCGTCGGGCCGCCGCCCGCCGCCCCCTACGGCGGTGCCTGGGCCGGCGTGGCGTCCCCGCCGCCCGCCGGCGGCTGGCCGCCGCCCGGCTATCCCTACCCCCCGACCTACACACCGCCCCCCGCCCCCAAGCGTCGCGGCCTGGTCGCCGGGATCGCCGCCGTGGTGCTCCTGGTCGCCGTGGTGGGTGGCATCGCCCTCGGCCACGTGGTGTGGCCGATCCAGGGCTCGACGGCCAGCGCCACCAGTGCCACCTCGGGCTCGGGCTCGTCCGGGTCGTCCGGCTCGTCCGGGTCGGGCGGGTCGGGCGGGTCGACCTCCCCGTTCGGTGGGGGCACGTCCGGCTCGTCACCCTTCGGCTCGGGCTCGTCGGGGACGTCGGGCAACACCTCGACCGGTGCCGGGGCCCCCTCGGACATCTCCGCCATCGCGGCCAAGGTGGATCCGGGCCTGGTCGACATCAACACCAACCTGAGCTACGAGGACGAGCAGGCGGCGGGCACCGGCATGGTGCTGACGTCCAATGGGGAGATCCTCACCAACAACCACGTCATCGACGGTGCCACCAGCATCAGCGTGACCGACGTCGGCAACGGCAAGACCTACACCGGCAAGGTGGTCGGCTACGACCGCTCCGGCGACGTGGCCGTGGTGCAGCTGACCGGGGCCAGCGGCCTGAAGACCGTCTCGATCGGCTCCAAGGCCGCGGTGGGCGAGGCTGTCGTGGGTATCGGGAACGCCGGTGGGACCGGTGGGACGCCCAGCAACGCCGGCGGCTCGGTGGTGGCGCTCGGCCAGTCCATCACCGCCAGTGACGACAGCGGCGGCAACTCCGAGAACCTGACCGGGCTCATCGAGATCAACGCCGGCATCGAGCCCGGCGACTCGGGTGGCTCACTGGTGGACTCCTCGGGACAGGTGATCGGCATGGACACGGCGGCGTCGACAGGCTCGTCCTACGGGGACTCCGCCACCCAGGCCTACGCCATCCCGATCGGCACGGCCCTCAGCATCGCCAAGCAGATCGAGGCCGGCCACGCGTCGTCCACCATCCATGTGGGCGCCACCGGCTTCCTGGGCGTCAGTGTGGAGAGTTCCGGGAGCACCGGGAACTCGGCCAACGGGAGCATCGGCGGCGCCTTCGGTGGTGGCTTCGGCTCCAGCAGTGGGACCGGAACCACCAGCGGCGCCTACGTCGAAGGGACGCTGGCCGACTCACCGTCCGCCAAGGCCGGATTGGTGGAGGGTGACGTGATCACCGCCGTCAACGGCAAGACCGTGTCCTCGGCGACCGACCTGAGCAACCTGCTCGAGCCCGAGCACCCCGGCGACACGGTCCAGCTCCAGTTCACCAACACGTCGGGCCAGACCCAGACCGTGCCGGTGACGCTCGAGAGCGGTCCCCCGGCCTGAGCGGCCCGACCGGCGGTCCGACCCGGAGGGAGGGGCGTTTCGCCCCTCCCTCCCGTCGTGTGAGGGCCGGTGTCCCCGACCGGGGGACCACAGGGACCCGTTAACATGGTGGAAACGTTCGGTGCCCGGGGCTCGGCCCCCGGAGGGTTCCGGGACCGCAGGGTCAGGGACCGGACGAAGAGGAGCAGTGACGCCATGTTCGAACGAATCCTGTTGGCCATCGACGAGACCCCGGCCGGCGAGGTCGCCGTGAGCTTCGCCACGGCCATGGCCCGCGACGGTCGGGCCAGCGTCCACGTGGTCCATGCCAACCTGTGGCTGGTGGGCGGCCGGGGTGTGACCGTCGAGACGCGTGACCAGGCGGCCCGGGTCGTGGGCGGGGCGGCGGCCCAGCTGCAGGCGGCCGGGGTCGAGGTGTCCAGCGAGCTCTTCACGGCCACGATGTTCGACCTTGCCACCCGCATCGTCGACGTGGCCGAACGGGAGGGCTGTGACACCCTCGTGATCGGCTCCCACCGCCGGCGCCGCCTGTCCCGGATCACCGGGAGGGGTGTGCGGGAGCGCCTGATCCGGGCATCGGCGCTGCCGGTGGTGACGGCGCCACCGCCGTTGAAGGTCGGTCGCCGCCGCCGGGGCTCGGTGGAGATCGACCGACTGGCCCGGGCCATGTCCCCGGCCGATCTGCGACGCTGACCTCCGTGCCGGGTCGGCTCCGGACGGCGGGTCGGCCCCGGACGGCGGGTCAGCTGGCCTGGCTCACCGAGCTCATGTTGAAGTCGGGTACCCGCAGCGGCGGCATGCGCGTCCGGTTGAAATCCTCGCCCAGCTCCCGCCCGAAGGCCCGCGTTCCCGCGCCCGCCTCGGTGACCCGGGCCAGCAGGTCGACCGGGCTCTCGTTGAACCGGAAGTTGTTGGCCGCGCCGACCACCGCACCGTCCTCCACCACGTAGACGCCGTCGCGGGTCAGGCCGGTCAGCAGGAGCGTGGCCGGGTCCACCTCGCGGATGTACCAGAGGCAGGTGAGCAGCAGTCCCCGTTCGGTCCGGGCCACCATGTCCTCGACCGTGCCCGTGGCGCCGGGTAGCTCCAGGACGGCGTTCCCGATGAATCCGGCCGGTCGGGTCCCGGACCGGGACGCCCCGGCCCGGTGGTAGCGGAGGCGCTCGAGGCGGCCGCCGGCGATCCAGTCGGTCCGGCCGAGGGGCATGCCGTTGTCGAACACCGACGTGTCCCCCCACGAGGAGGCGGCGGCCAGGAACGGGCTGCATTCGAGACCGGGCTCGGCCGGGTCGCTGCGCAGGTCGAACGGGAGGGGGGAGAGCGTGTCGCCCACCCGGGTCCCACCCCCCGGTCGCGAGAACACCGTCTTGCCGTCCTCAGTGTCGCGACCGCCGGCCTCGAAGGCCAGATTGACCATCAGATCGGCCACCGCCTCGGGGGGCAGGATCACCTCGTACCGGCCGGCGGGCCGCTCCAGCTGCCGGTCCGACCAGGCCAGCCGACCCCGGAGGCGCTCCTCGAGCGCCTCGATGGAGACGTCGGCGAAGTCGGGGGTCCCGACCCCGGCCCAGGTGGAGGCGGACCCGTCGGCGCTCCGGGCCAGAAGCTGCAATGCCCCCTCGGGCTGCTCGTGGGCCAGGCGGACCCCGCTCGAGCTGCCGAGGTACACCGTGCCGCGGCGGTGCTCGGCGTACCCGGCCACGACATAGTCGCCGGCCCGGGCCCGGCTGAACGTGCCGGACAGTCCCGACAGCACCTCCGACAGCACGGACAGGTCGGTGGACCCGGGAGGGGCGTCGAACCGGTCCCGGCTGGCGGCCAGCGCCGTCACCTCCTCCGGCCCGATCAACGGGCTGACGTCGTCGGCCGGCGGTGACTCACCGGCGTCGCGCTCGGCCGCCCGGACCAGCTCCACCACGTCGACGTCCCCTCCCCGGCGGGACACGCCCGCCGAGGTCCCGGCGGCGTTCTCCCGCATGCTGATCACCGTCACCGTGCGGTTCCGCCGGTTGCCGTTGGTGGTGGTGGAGTTGTTGGCGAAGCGCACCTCCACCTCGCTGGTGTCCTCGACCAGGACCACGCAGTGGTCGCTGCTCCCGCCGGCGGCGGTGAGTACCGAGTCCACCACGTCCTGGGCTGGAGGCAGTCCGGGGGAGGTCACCGGCCCGACTCGTTCCGGGTGTTGAGGATCCTCACGCCGCGCACCAGCACCGACGGGCACCCGTGGGAGACCGGCGCCACCTGGCCGGGCTGGCCCTTGCCGCAGTTGAACGCCCCTCCCAGCACGTAGGTCGACCTCCCACCCACCGCCTCCATGGCTCCCCAGAAGTCGGTGGTGGTGGCCTGGTAGGCGACGTCGCGCACCTGGCCCACCAGGCGGCCGTGCTCGATGCGGAAGAAGCGCTGCCCGGTGAACTGGAAGTTGTAGCGCTGCATGTCGATGGACCAGCTCTTGTCGCCGATGATGTAGAGCCCGTGGTCGACGCCGGCGATCAGGTCCTCGGTGGAGGGCCCCTCGCCGTCGGCGGGCTGCAGGCACACGTTGGCCATCCGCTGGATGGGCACGTGCAGTGGTGAGTCGGCGAAGGCGCAGCCGTTGGAGGCACCCAGCCCACTGATGGCGGCGATCGAGCGGTCGAGTTGGTAGCCGGTCAGGATGCCGTCCCGGATCAGGTCGAACGACTGGCCGGGCACCCCCTCCTGGTCGATCCCCACCGTGGCCAGTCCGTTGGGCGTGGTCCGGTCACCGGTGACGTGCATGACCGGCGAGCCGTACTGCAGCACCCCCAGCTGGTCGAAGGTGGCAAAGGAGGTGCCGGCGTAGGCGGCCTCGTAGCCGAGGGCCCGGTCGAGCTCGGTGGCGTGCCCGATCGACTCGTGGATGGTCAGCCAGAGGTTGGTGGGGTCGACGACGAGGTCGTACTGTCCGGCCTCCACCGACGGGGCCCTGACCTTGTCCCCCAGCAGGCCGGGGAGGGAGGCCAGCTCGCCATCCCAGTCCCACCCGTCGCCCTGCAGGTACTCCCAGCCCCGACCGGCCGGTGGGGCCACCGTCCTCATGGTCTCGAACCCGTTGTCGGCGTCGAGGGCCAGCGCCTCGACCACGGGGTGGACCCGGACTCGACGTTGGGTGGCCTCGGTCCCGGCCAGGTCGGCGTAGTAGGTGTCCTCGGTCACCGCCAGCACGTGGGCCGTCACGTGGTCGACCTGGTCGGCGGCCAGCAGGCGACCGCTCCAGTCGGCCAGCAGCGCCACCTTGTCGGCCAGGGGGACGTCCACCGGGTCGACGGTGTACGGGGACGACCAGGTCACCGACCCGTGGGACGGCTCCGGGGCCAGCTCCACCCGTCCTCCACCGGCACGGGCGATGGTCCGGGCGGCGTCCACCGCCCGGACGACCAGCTCGGCGGCCTCGTCGGCTCCGGCGGCAACGGTGGCCGCGAACCCCATGCCCCCGTCGATCACCACGCGGATCCCGACGCCCAGCTCGGTGTCGTCGGCCGCGCCCTCCAGGTCGCCGTCCCTCAGGCGGACGTGCTGGGAGTGGATGCGCTCCACCCGGAACTCGGTGGAGGTGCAGCCCAGTCGCTGGGCCTCGCCCAGTGCGGCGTCACGGGCCGCGGCCACCCGGTCGGCGTCGAGGGGGCCGGGAGGGGACGCAGGAGCAACCACACTCCGCACGTTAGACGGGTACCGTACGTCGATGATCCCCGACCACTACACCCTCAGCGGGTCCGACGTCACCATCCCGCCGCTCGGTGTCGGCACCTGGGCGTGGGGCGACCGTGGCACCTGGGGGATGGGCGGCTACGACTCCTCGCTGACCCGACAGTCGATCGAGGATGCCTGGAACGCCTCCATCGACGCCGGTGTCGTCCTGTTCGACACCGCCGAGGTGTACGGAGGCGGCGAGAGCGAGCGGATCATCGGTGAGCTCCTGGCCGCCGATCCCCAACGGGCCGCGTCGACGGTGATCGCCACCAAGTTCATGCCGTCGCCCTGGAAGCTCCAGGTGGAGCGGTCGTTGCTGGCCTCGCTGCGGGCCTCGCTGGGGCGGTTGGGCCTGCCCTCGGTGGACCTCTACCAGATCCACGGCCCGATCAGCCTGCGATCGCACGCCGCCCTGGCCGGCGCGCTGGCCACCGCCCACGGGGAGGGCCTGGTCAAGGCGGTCGGGGTGTCCAACTACTCGGAGCGGGAGACCCGCTCCATCGCCGGGGCGCTCGCGCGTCAGGGCCTGAAGCTGGCCACCAACCAGATCGAGTTCTCGCTGCTGCGCCGGTCCCCCGAGACCGGGGGCCTCCTCGCCGCCTGCCTCGAGCTCGGCGTGGTGCCCCTCGCCTACTCCCCGATCGGGCAGGGCCGGCTGACCGGCAAGTACTCGGCGGCCCACCCCCCTCCCGGCAAGCGGCAGTTCTCCAACCACCCCATGGAGGTGGTGGACGGCGTGGTTGCCGAATTGCGGCGGATCGGGGAGAAGCACGGCGGGAAGCTCCCGAGCCAGGTGGCCCTCAACTGGGTGATGGCCAAGGGGGCGGTCCCCATCCCCGGGGCGAAGAACCGCCATCAGGCCGAGGAGAACGCAGGGGCACTGGGGTGGTCGGTGGACGATGAGGACCTGGACCGGCTCGACGCCGTGGCGCTGCCCGGCCTCCGGAGCCTGCAGAGCCGGATCTGGCAGCACGGATGACCGGGCCCGACCACGCCACCCGTCAACCGTTGTCTACAATACCCTAGCTCGTGACTAGGGTTTGGAGCCCTCGAGACCGGACACTGAGACCGACACCGTGAGACCAGGAGGATCAGCCGTGACCCACGCCGTCCGGTTCCGAGCAGGGGTGGTGGTCGGGACGATGCTGATCGCCGCGGTGTCCTCGATGGCGGTGGTCCCGGCGGTGGGTGCCACCACCCCGACCCCCGTCAGCCGGGCCAGCACCTCGAGCCGCGGGGTCACCAAGTCGACGATCACCGTGGTGTTCCCGGTGGTGGCCCTGAACTCGCTGGCCGGCCAGGAGGGATTCGCCCAGGATGCCGAGTACGGGGAGCAGTCCAAGGCCATCACCTTCTACGTGAAGCTGATCAATAGCTCCGGTGGGATCGACGGCCGCAAGATCAAGGCCGTCATCACGAGCTTCGACCCCACCAACGAGGCCCAGATGCGGTCGCTGTGCAAGACATGGACCGAGGGATCGCCGGCCGCGTTCGCCGTGCTGGACGGGATCGGCGACTGGACGGGGGACAACGAGCTCTGCATCACCCAGGAGGGTCACACCCCGTTCATCGGCGAGTGGTCCACGGTGACCACCTGGACCGACGAGGGATCGCCCTACCTGTGGTGGACCGGCCCGGACCAGGCCACCATCCTGCAGGCCGTGGTGAACTGGGGCCTCGGTGCCGGCCTGCTGGGTGGGGACCGCAAGGTGGCCGTGGTGGCCGGCAACCGGGCCTCGGACCAGGCCGCCCTCGACCAGTACCTGCTCCCCGACCTCCGACGGGCCGGGGTGACACCACTGGTGAAGACCATCGACGCCGACCCGTCCGACTCGGCCACCACCAACAGCCAGGCGCCCCTGGTCGTCCAGCAGCTGCGGAGTGCCGGGGTGGATTCGGTCATCCCGTTGATCCCCTTCAACGTCTTCTACCCGCTGTTGCAGGCCGAGACCAGCCAGCAGTACTACCCCAAGCTCTTGTTGAGCGACTACGAGTCGAGCATCGAGTCCGCCCTCGGCCTCATCCCCGTCCCCTACGAGCAGGCTCTCAACGGCCAGGAGGGGCTGACCACCGAGACCCTCGGTGGCGGCACCACCCCCTCCAACTACACCGGACCGCTGGGCTATGACGCCGGGGTGCGCAACTGCTGGGTGCCCTGGCACAAGGCCTACCCCCAGACCCCATCGGGGGACACCACCGACTACCTCGAGCAGCAGGGCCCGGTGGTCAGCTGGTGCCAGGTGATCGACCTGTTCGCCCAGGCGGCCCGGGGGGCGGGCAAGGACCTGAACCGGCGCACCTTCGTGACGGCACTGTCGAAGGTGAAGGACTTTCCGGGCACGGTCACACCGGTCCTCAGCTTCGGTCCCGACAAGCGCTCCGGGCCCACCCTCTACAAGATCGTCCGGATCCACAACAACGTCCCGCCGTCCTCGGCCTGCCAGCTGACCTCGCAGGGCAAGGCCCAGGGCACGTGCTGGACCACCGTCCAGCCGTTCGTCCCACTGCCCACGGGCTGAGTCGGGGACACCACGACGTGACGCACCGGTCCAGCGCCCGATGACGTCGCACGTCCAGATCCAGTTCACCATCGACGACCGGGACGGCGCGGAGGGCATCGTCGACGCCCTCCTGGCCGACCGACTGGTGGCCTGCGGCCAGACGACCGGGCCGGTGGTGAGCCGGTACTGGTGGGAGGGCGCCGTCCACCGTTCCGAGGAGTGGCTGGTCCTGCTCAAGACGCGTGCCGTCCTCAGCGACCGGGTCACCGAGGCCATCCTGGCCCGGCATCCCTACGAGACGCCCGAGGTGGTGGTGCTCCCGGTGACCGGGGGCTCGCCGGACTACCTGCGCTGGATCGACGAGGTCACCACGGCCGACGGCCCCTGAGCCCGCTCGACGGCCCCTGAGCCCGGCCGACGGCCCCTGAGCCCGGTCCCGCCCGGAGATCGTCACCCGGTGGCGTCGGCAGCCTGGGCCCGGGCGTGGGCGTCGAGGAGGACCGCCATCGAGGTGGTGACCCCCTCGGCCGTCGGGAGGTGCAGGGACTCGTCGGGCCCGTGGGCGTTCGACCCCGGCCCGAGCACTCCGGCCGCCAGGATCTGCGCCTGGGGGAAGCGCTCCGCCAGCCAGCCCATGAACGGGATGGTGCCACCCTCGCCCATCCGACCCGACGGCGTCCCGAACCCGGTGAGGGACGCCGCATCGAGGGCCTCGGTCAGCCACGGAGGGAAGGGAGCCGCCGCCCATCCCCCGGCGGCAAGGCCCGAGCTCCATTCGACACCGGCCCCGTTGGGGGGGTCGGTGGTCAGCGCCCGCTCGAGTGCGTCGGCGGCACGGGCGGCATCGGCGGTGGGCGGGAGCCGGATGGCCAACTTCAGTGCGGTGAAGGGGCGGAGCACGGCGCCGGCCTGCTCGATGGGCGGGAAGCCGTCGGCGCCCACCACCGCCACCGACCCCAACCAGGCGGTGCGGAGGGCCTGCTCTGCGGCGTCGGCACCTTGGAGGACCAGGCCGTCGACGGTGGGGAACGATGAGTCGAGTCCCTGGTCCGCCAGGGCACCGGCCAGGGTCGCCGCCTCCTCGTCGGCACCGGGGGGTGGATCGGCCCGCAACTCGGGCAGGAGGAGGTCGCCGGTGGCCGGGTCCTCGATGCGGTCGAGGAGGAGCCGGGCGAGACGGAACGATGACGGGACGACCGCACCGGCCGACCCGCTGTGGACACCCTGGTCGAGGACCCGCACGGTGAGGGTGCCCATGATGGCGCCCCGGAGCGAGGTGGTGATCCACAGACGGTCGTAGGTGGGACTGCCGGAGTCGAGCGCGACGACCAGGTCGGGGACGCCGATACGGTCCGACAGGTGGGCGAGGACCGCCGGCAGATGGGGGCTGCCGCTCTCCTCGGAGCCCTCGGCCAGGACGATGCAGCGACCATGGCGGCCCCCGGCGGCGACCACTGCCTCGAGGGCCACGAGGGCGGACGGCAGGGCGTAGCCGTCGTCGGCCACTCCCCGGGCGTAGAGCCGGTCCCCCTCGAGCACCGGGGTCCACGGCCCGCGTCCCTCGCTCCACCCCTCGAAGGGGGGCTGCTTGTCGTAGTGGCCGTAGACGAGCACCGTGCCCGTGGCCCCGGGATCGCTGGCCGGCACGTCGACCAGCACGGTGGGCGTGAGGTCGGGGATGCGGACGATCTCGACGGTGGCACCCGGGAGCGACCGGCCCGACGCCCACTCGGCCAGGAGGGTCGCCGCCTCTTCCATGTGACCCGCAGCCTGCCATCCCGTCTCGTAGGCCGGGGAGAGGTTGGGGATCCGCGCGTACGTCTCGAGCAGGGGGAGGATGTCCGGTCGCCATCGATCCAGCACGTGGTCCCGCATGAGATCGTGGACGGTCTCCGGCGACGTGGCGTGGTCCAGTGACATGGAGTGATCCTACGGTCGGGGCGTCGGCGGCCCCCTCTCGTCGCCGTCGGCGGGACCCCGGCCGCAGGTGTTTTCCGCGTTCATCGACCCGGGGTCAGTCATCGACCCGGGGTCAACACCATGAAAGTGCGTTGCCGCCCAGCCCTTCGGGGAGCGCCCCCGGCACTCTCCGGCCCGCCCAGGCTCACGCCAGGATGCGGGTCCAACCGGCTCCGACGGGCGCCATGAACACCGTGGTCAGACGCATCGACCGGTGCAGCCAGATGCCGTCCACCCTCCGGTAGTGGTCGTCCTCGTAGCCGCACATCCAATAGGACGTGCCGTCGGGGCGCCGGCACGGGCTCAGCAGCTGCCACCGTGCCGAGGCCCGGTCGCCGTCGACCCGGATGTCGGGTGTGAGGAACAGGTGGCGGGAGAAGTCGAGCGTCGGGGCGCACAGCCGCTCGGCGATGGCCCGTCTTCCGGTGACCCGACCCAGACCGGGCCCGCCGTCCCACGTGGCGTCCTCGGTGAACAGCTCGGCGGCCTGGCCGGCCAGCCGTTCCAGCGTGGGCTGATCGACCACGTGACCGGCCACGAAGCGTCGATCCACCAGCTCGCCGTAACGGGATTTCAGGGACTGGATCTCGAGCGTCGCCTCGGTGACCTCCACCCGGCTTCGCAACGCAGCGACCTCCGCGGCCAACTCCTCGACGGTGGGCATGGCTCCTCCTCGGCTCTCCGGCATTCCGGGATGACCAGTATGGGTCGGCGGACGGCGGACGGAGCGACCGTCGGATCGGCCGGGGCCCCCGTCGGTGCGACCGTAGTGTGACGTCGGTGCTCCCGCTCCCGCCCGACGCATCCGCTGCCGTCGAGGAGCTCGTGGACCTGGTGACCACCATCACCGTCGCCGGGGCCCTGAACATCTACGACGAGACGTCCTCCCGTGCGGCGGGGGACCGGCCCGGCGCGGCATCCGAGCGGGTCGCGGCCCTGCGTCGCTACCTCCTGCACCACTGGAGCGCTCCGGTCGTGCTGGTCGGCGAGGCACCGGGCCGGCACGGTGCCCGCCTGACCGGCCTGCCGTTCACCTCACCGCGGCAGCTCACCGGATCGGGCCCGGACGAGGCCACCGCCCGCTGTGTGCAGCGTGTCCTGGCCGAACTGGGCATGGCCGACCGCGTCCTGCTCTGGAACGCCTCGGTGCTGTTCGGTCCCGACAACCGCGACCCCACCCGGCGCGAGCTGGACGCGTGCGCACCGGCTCTGGATCGGGTGTGCCGCGGCCGACGGGTCCTGGCTGTCGGCCGCCACGCGGAGCGGGCGACCGGAGCCACCTATCTGCGGCACCCGTCCCATGGCGGGTCCACACGGTTCGCCACGGGATTGCGGGAGGCGCTGCACGCCGTCCCCGGCCTGGTCCTCCCGCCACCGGCCCGTCACACCGCCGGTCTCCGATGACCGTACGCCGGGGTTCGGTCCTACACTGGGACCGATGTATCTCGGTCACGGTTCTTGGGTTCCCTTCGCCATCTTCGGCGTCATGTTCGCACTGCGCTACGGCTCGTCACAGCGACGCCGTGCCGGCCGACGGGGTCCCGGGCCGGGTCCGGTCCCGGGCAGCCGATTCACCGATGCGGCCCCGCCGCCGCCCCAGGCGGCACCCCAGGCCCCACCCCTGGACGCCGACGGGGTGGGGACGACCGCGGCGCCCGAGGGGACCGGCACGTCACCGGCCTGGTACCGGGACCCGTTCGTGCGCCACGAGTACCGCTACTGGTCGGGCACCGAGTGGACCGAGCACGTGGAGGACGGCGGGGTCCCCGCCGTCGACCCACCGCCGCCGACGTCGGCACCCTCCAGCCACTGAGCCCGGGCAGCCGGCCCGCCCCACCCGGCACCGCCTCAGCCGGCCCGCCCCACCCGGCACCCACTGGGGACTGCCGGTACCATCGAGCCTGTCCGGAGGGAGGTGGGCATCGATGGCGTCGGGTGAGGGACCGAAGATCTGTCTGATCGGGGCGGGGGGGATGTCCTTCGGCCCGGTCATGGTGCTGGACGCCGTCAACACCCGCCGCATCCGGGGGGCGACCTTGATGCTCCATGACGTGAGCCCCGAGCGCCTGCAGGTCGCACAGGCCTTCGCCGAACGGGTCAACGAGCGGCGCGGTCGCCCGATCACCATCGAGGCCACCACCGACCCGCGGGACGCCATGACGGGTGCGGACTTCTGCATCGCCAGCGCCGAGGTCGGGCGGTGGCCGCACTGGATCGAGGACTACGAGATCCCCGTCCGTCACGGGGCGTCCCAGATCACCGGGGAGAACGGTGGTCCGGGTGCGGTCTTCCACTCCCTCCGGTCGATCAAGACGATGCTCGGCGTCTGCGAGGACATCCAGCGCTACTGCCCCGACACCTTCCTGATCAACCTGACCAACCCGCTCAGCCGGGTGACCCTGGCCATCAACGTCGCCACACCGATCCGGAACGTCAGCCTGTGCCACGAATTCGCCGGTGGGTTGGCCCGTATCGCCGGTCTTCTCCGCATGCCCACGTCCAAGATCACCGCCCGCGCCTCGGGCATCAACCACTTCACGTTCTTCACCGAGATCCGCCGGGCCGACACCGGCGAGGACCTCTACCCGCGTCTGCGCCGACTGTGGCGCCGCCGGTACTTCGACTATCCGGCACCGGTGACGGCGGCCGCCCGCCAACTGATCAGGGTGCCCTGGGTCCAGCTGGCCGTGGAGCAGATGTACGCCCCCCTGGTCTCCCACATGTTCCGCGAGTACGGGCTGCTCCCGTGCTCGGTGGACAGCCACATCGGCGAGTACGTGCCGTTCGCCCGTGAGGTCGCCGGCTGGCACCCGGTGCCCGTCTACTTCCACCAGGCCGTCGGTGCCCAGATGGAGCGCCTGGTCACCCGGTACGGCAACGGGAGGTCCCTGGTGCCCATGCACCGCGCCGGCCGGTCGGCCGAGGAGGTCTTCCCCATCATCGGGGCCATGTGGACCGATCACCACCGTGCCCTCAACGCCGTGAACGTGCCCAACCGGGGCTTCGTCCCCAACCTTCCCGAGGGGGCCATCGTGGAGGTCCCGGCCACCGTCGACGGAGCCGGCGTGGCCCCCGAGGTGATGCCCCCGATCCTCGAGCCGCTGGCCGAGTTCATGACCACCCAGATCGAGCTGCAGGACCTGGTGGTCACGGCCGCCCTGACCGGCGACCCGGCTCCCGCCTTCGAGGCGCTCCGGCGGGATCCGCTCTCACCGCCGGACGAAGCCTCGTGCCGGACCATCTTCGACCGTCTCGTGAGGGCGCAGGCCGAGGCGCTCCCGTTGTGACCGTGGCGGCACCCCGCCAGATGATGGCGGCCGTCTGCTCGGGGGACGGGCGGGTGGAGGTGGAGCGGGTGCCGGTTCCCGAGCCTTCGGCCGACGAGGTTCTCGTCGAGGTGGCGGCCTGCGGGATCTGTGGCTCCGATCTCCACCTGGTCTTCGACCGCCACGTCAGGCCGGGTGCCGTTCTCGGGCACGAGTGGTCGGGACGGGTGGCGTCGGAGGATCCGTCGGGGCGGTGGCACCCCGGGGACCGGGTGGTGTCCGGCCCCCGGCCGGGCTGTGGTCGCTGTCGGCCGTGCCGGAGGGGCCGCCCGTCGGTCTGCACCCGCCGGGTGCTGTCGGACATCCGCGACATGCGCGGTGCCTTCGCCCAGTTCGTGACCGTCTCCTCGGCCACGCTGACGCGCATCCCCGACGGGTTGCGCCTGCGGCAGGCGGCGTTGGCCGAGCCGGTGGCCATCGCCCTCCATGCCGTCCGGCTCAGCGGCGTGGTCGGCGAGGACCGGGTGCTGATCACCGGGGCGGGGCCCGTCGGGCTGATCATCACGGCCGTGCTCCGGGCCCGTGGCGTGACCGACATCACCGTGGTCGAACCGGTGGAGGCCCGACGGCGGCGGGTGGAGGCCATCGGGGCCACCCGCACCGTGGAGCCCGGGGCGTTGGAGGCACCGGCCCCTGGAGTGGCGGTTCCGGGCGCGTTCGCGGTCGCCTTCGAGTGCTCGGGTCGGGCCGCCGCCGCCGCATCGGCCCTGGACCAGCTCGAGGCAGCCGGCACCCTGGTGTTCGTGGGGACCGGGTCGGAGCCGGTGGCCGTGAACCACAACCGGATGATCGTGCTCGAGCTGGAGGCGCTCGGCGCGTTCAACTACGACGCCACCGGCTTCGGACCGGCCCTCGATCTCCTGGAGGGCGGTGCCCTGCCCCTCGACCTGCTGGTCGAAGCGGGAGACGTGGGCCTGGACGGTGTGATGGACGCCATGGGCCGGTTGGCCCGTGGTGAGCTCCCAGCCAAGGTGCTGGTCAACCCGGAGGTGTCATGAGCGACCCGGTGGCCCTGCGGCCCGTCATCAACCACATCGCCATCAGCGTCGACGCCGAGCTGCTGGACGAGGCCGGCCGGGCGGCGCTGGTGGACTTCTTCGGAGCGGTGTTCGGGTGGGTGGAGGGGGACAACAGCACCGAGCAGGGCAACCCGCTGATCCTCTACACGGGGGAGATGCGCCAGTACCTGTACCTGCTGCCGGCGACCGAGGAGTTCCTCCGGGCGCCCCGGCTGGACCACTTCGGGTTGGAGGTGGCATCGCTCGGGGAGCTGCGTGCCGTCCTCGAGCGGGCCCGCGCCTACCAGGAGAAGGACGCACGCGTCACCATCATCGAGATCGACGAGATGGTCACCCACGGCTCGGCGTCCGACTTCACGCTGACCAACGCCTACATCGGGTTCCTCATCCCCCTGATGATCGAGTTGCAGCACATCGTGGAGCGGCCGCACGCCTGAGCCCGGACCCTCGCGGGCACGCGGCGGGGCGTGGCCGGTGGTGCTCTGGAAGAATCCCCTCCGTGACCGAATCGACCGCACCCGGGGCCCCGGGACACGACGAGGCGGCCGAGACGGCGAGGTCCTTCGCCCTGTTGCTCGGACCGGACGAGCTCCCCGGGTCGGGCTGGGAGGTGGTGGAGGAACGGTCCTGGCCGACGGGTGAGCTGGATCCGACCAGCGAGAAGAGCCGACGCGCGCGGATGTCCGGTGGGATCACCGCCTGGCGGAAGTTCGGCCGCGACGCGCCGGGCTCGGCCTGGGTCGAGGTGGTGCCCTACGCGTCGGCCGAGGACGCAGGGCTCTCCCTCTCGCAGGTGTCCCGGTTCTTCGTCGGCGTGACCCCGCCCGGCGAGACGGTGCTGGCCGAGCGCGTCGTCGACGACCGCGCCGTGGCCGGCCTGCCCGCCGCGTGGATCCTCGACAAGTCGACCTCGGGACCGCAGGGCGAGCTGCGGTCCCGGACCGTGGCCGGCGCCGTCGGGAGGACCCTGGTCCTCACCAGCCTGTCCGGACCACCGGGCCTGTGGACCTGGGACGACGCGCTCGGGCTGGCCGGCGAACAGGCCGGCCGGGTCCACCCGGCGGGGGGCGCCCCGGCCGGCTGAGGCCGAGAACGTCCGTTCCCCCCTGGGGGGCGACGGACAGGCCGGCACAGGGGGTGCGCCGGGGTGGCGCACCGTTCAAGTACGCCGTCGATGGTGTCGATGTCCACCCAGGCGAATCCGATGACTGAAGCGAACCCCCCCATGGCAGCAGTCGACGTCGCCGGGTCCGATCGACCCGGCCCGATCGTCGGGGAGCACCCGGATATCGAGCCGCCCGGGGCCAGGCCCCGGGTCGCGCTGAGCCCGACGGCCCTGTCCTACCTCATGGGTCCCCTGGCCCTGGTCACCCTCTTGTTGCTGATGCACTTCGGGGCCATCGCCCACGAACCGGTGTGGCTGTGGATCGGCGTGTTCGTCGCCATCCCGGTCTCCAGCCTGCTGGCCGACCGGCTCTACGCTCGGGACCCCAGCCGCCGGAACCTCCACATCCGCGTGGCCACCCAGGTGGCCGCGGCCACCATGGTCATCTACCTGACCGGTTGGGGTCCGGTGCTCGTCGGTGCCTACGCCTTCCTGGCCCTGGAGAATGTGTCCAGCGCCGGCTCGCGGGCGTGGCGGGTCACCGCGCTGTGGAGCCTGATCGGCATCGCCGTGGGCCAGTCCGTCGTCTCGCTGG
>Ga0302157_10003618_pt1 | contig 17274 bp, 13 predicted proteins | sample I_Bog_N3_3_FD_193502 | JGI IMG/M metagenome (GOLD analysis project Ga0302157, IMG submission 193502) | Peat permafrost microbial communities from Stordalen Mire near Abisko, Sweden - I_Bog_N3_3 | ecosystem: Environmental > Terrestrial > Soil > Wetlands > Peat | place: Sweden: Abisko, Stordalen...
CCACCGCAGCCACCGTTGTGATCCCAGCTCTGGTCCTAGGTTCCACCGGCTCTCCGTCGTGAGTTACTTCGTCAACAGCTTCAGGTCGATGGCATCGCCCATCGCCTTGTAGCCTGCATCCCCGGGATGCAGGTGGTCTCCGCTGTCATAGGCCGGCAGAAACACGCCGGGGTTGGCGGGGTCGGTGGTCACCTTGTCGAAGTCGACCACGCCGTCGAGTTCTTTCGTGGTGCGGATCCACTGGTTCACCGCCTGGCGCTCCACCTCGCCCGCGGGTGAGGCGTACCCGGCGCCGACGTAGGGCGTCAGTGTTGCGCCGAACACCTTGATGCCGTGAGTGTGCGCTCGCCGCGCCATCTGGCTGAAGCCCGCGATCAGGTCCTGGGCAGAGACCACGTCGTACGGCTTCTTCGGGTCCTGCGCGTGGCCGATGTCGTTGATGCTTTCGAGGATGATCACGTACTTCACTCCGGCCTGCGCAATCACGTCGCGGTCAAAGCGCGCCAGCGCGCTGGGCCCGGCATTGTCATGCAGAATCCGGTTGCCGCCGATGCCCTCATTCAGCACGCCCATGTGCGCCGTGGCCTTGTTCGCCGCCAGCCGCGCGGCCAGCACGTCGGGCCAGCGTGCGTTCTTGTCGCGCGCGCTGTGTGCGCCGTCCGTAATGCTGTCACCAAAGGCCACAACCGAGTCCGCATCGCGCTCCGCCAGCACGTCCACACCCTTCAGGAAGTTCCAGGAGTAGACCTTCTTGGTGGCGGTCAGCGTCTCGGCGGAGAGCATATTGCCCTCGGCCAGATAGTTGGTGGTGTCGCCAAAGGGATGCAGGCTGAGTACGCTCAGCGGCTGCTGGGGAAGGTAGAGGCTGACGGAGAGATCGGAGAGCGGCTTCAGATGGAAGGCAACCGCGTCGCTCACGACCAGTGCCCCCGGCGGGATGGTGACCGAGGCGCTGCCGCTGAAGGTCAGCGGCTTGGCGCTAGCGGGTACGATAGCGCCGTCCGGCGCGGGCAGCGCAATCTGCGCGCCGCCGAGGGTCAGCGACTCCTTGCCGAACTCGTTGGTCAGAATCACGCGCACGGTCGAACCGCCCAGCGAGACGTGGACGGTCTCCCGCAAGGTGCTGCCGGTGGCGGAGTCTCCGCCGGTGGTGCCGTTGGGGTTGTTGCCCACCATGGGCGCGGTCGCCCAGGTGCCGACCCAGGTGGTCTGGGCAGCAGCAGGGGAGACGTTGGCTGCGAGCAACGCGGGCAGCAACACAACAGAGAACAAGGCAGTGGGAACAAAGAGGCGGAACCGTCGCACGAAGGTCTCCTGAGCAGAGGATGGGTGCCGCATGGGACTCCGCGGCGCTCCCCATCCTACAGCGGAAACCGTTCTTGTGTGCAGGGCGGTGCTGCTAGCGCAGGCCGGCGATCTGGGAGTCCAGCTTGTTCAACTGCTCCGAGTCCATCTGCTGGCGGATCTGCATCAGGATGTGGGCGTTCTCCTTCTCCAGATCAGCGCGCGCCAGGGCCACGCGGTCGATGGCTGCAAAGACCTTGGCCTCGTCTTGCAGCTCCCGCGGAGACATCGAACTCAGCCGGCTCTCCTCGCGCTGCAGGTTGGTGAACAGGTCCTGCAGCGTGCCCTTGTTGGCGTTGAAGATCTCGTCCATCTTCTTCTGCTGGTCGTTGCGCAGGTTCAGGTGCTTGACGGTCTTGCCGTCGTCCCACCAGCGCCCGGGCAGGCCCAACTGCGGCCCGCTGCGGACGAGCGGTTGGATCGTGGGCATCGGTCCGCGGTCGCCCATAAATCCGTTGCGCGGTGCGCCCATCTCGCCGCCGGGGCCACCGGGGCCTCCTCCACCTGGGCCACCGCCGCCCGGCCCGCCGCCGCCGCGCTGGGCATGCGCCAGTGGGGCGGCCAGCGCAAGGCCGGTCACCAGCAGGAGCAGTCGTGTTGTCCGGCTCAAAGTCAAAGTGTTTGCTCGGTTATTTCTATGCTACAGGCCCGGTCAGTTCGCTTGCGGCAGGTCAGTCCTGCATCTGGGACGGAACGCTCGGGTTTCCGGACGTGACCGGCACCAGGCCCAGCGCCGCCGGGCTCTCCGCGCGGGAGTCCAGCTCCAGATCAATCGCCCGCAGCATCTGGTTGTCGCGCCGGATCTGCTGCGCAGGCGACTCCTGCGCCTCCGTGCTGGCGGTCTCGGCGGTGATCGCCGGCTGGGAGCTCGCCTGCGCATTCATGGAGGGGCTCTGCCGGGTCGCTGGTTTGTTCTGCGCCGTCTGGGTCTGCGGCTCCAAACCGCTGAGGCCCAAAACGCTGGGATGATGGAGCACGGGAATTGCAACGGCTGCGGCTAGCACTGCGGCCAGGCCGGCACTCAGAGCCACCCGCTGTCTCCAGCCGGAGGCGGCCCTGCGCCGTGCCGCAGCCAGGTTGTCCAGGGGCAGCGTCGACGAGCGCCGCTCGCTCCACGCCAGGGTCACGGCACGAAAGCTCGCCAGCGGCGCTTCCAGTTCCGCGAGCTCCGCCGCGCAGGACGCGCAGGATGCCAGGTGCGCGGCCGAAGCCGGAGCCGCGTCGCCGATCAGGCAGCTCTCCAGCTCGTCGGGCGTCAGGTGCATTGCGGAGATCTTCATGGGGTCGTTCACCTTGCTCCTCCTACTTGTGCCCGCACCGACTTCAGCGCCCGGTGCAGATGGGTCTTCACGGTATTGATAGGCATCCGGGTCGCCGCGGCAATCTCTCCCAGGTCCATCTCTTCGATGAATCTCATCAGGAAGACGGTGCGCTGATTGGGCGAAAGATGCTCCAGCGCCGCCTGCACCTCCCGGGCCTTTTCTTTGGCCAGGATTCGTGTCTCCGGTGAGGTCTCATGGCTGGGGAGGAAGCTGGCCGCGTCTGTGATGTCGATGGCTGTGGCCCGAGCCTGCCGCCAGAAACGGAACTTCTGCAGCCGCTGCTGGTCGCGGATCAGGTTCATCGCGATACTGGTCAGCCAGGTGTTCACGGAGCAGTCGCCGCGGAAGCTCGCCCGTCCGTTGTAGGCCTTCAGGAAGCAGTCCTGGGTGATGGACTCAGCCAAGTCGGCGTCGCCGATGGAGAAGGCCACAAAACGCAGCAGCCGGGCCCGGTAGGTCCGTACCAGCGCGTCGATGTCCTCCAGCTCCGAAGCGATTCGTCCGGTGGCAGGAACTACTTGGCTCATGGTTGCGTCGAGGGCTAGCTGCATATCAGTGGAGACGTGCGGCCTACCTGTTCAGGTTACACAAAATATCCCAATATTCTTTCAAAAACATAGCCGATTTTGCTTCAAAAATTTCACCAGTCAGCCCTCCTCGAAGGATGCGGCCCCGCTGTCCTCGGGGTCCTTCTGCACCACATACTCGTCCAGCAGCACGGCCAGCAGAGCGGCGGTGGGCACGGCTACCAGCGCGCCCACCACCCCGGCCAGAGCGGAGCCCGCCAGCAACGCGATCAGCACGGACAGTCCAGGCAGGTTCACGCTCTGGCGCATGATGCGCGGGGTCAGGTAGGCGTTCTCAATCTGGGTGTAAATCGCATAGAACACCAGCACGGCCACCATCTTCTGCCAGGAGTCGATCGCCGCCACGCCCGCCGCCAGCAGAATGGTAATCACCCCGCCGGCCACCGGGATGATGTTGAACAGCCCCATCAATAGCCCCAGCAGCACAAAGTAGCGCACATGCAGCAGCCCAAAGGTGACGGTGCTGGTGACCCAGAGAATCAGCATCAGCGAGCCCTGGCCCAGCAGCCACTTGCTCATCCGCACCTCGGCGGTCACCAGCGTGCGTGCCAGCCGCTCGCGCGACTTGGAGCGGAAGAACGACAGGAAGTATTCGTAGGCGAACTCACCCTCCAGCATGAAGTAGATGCACAGCACCACCGCCGCCACCACGTCAAAGATATGCCCCAGCCACAGCGGCGCGGAGGTAAGCAGGTACTGCGCCGTCGAACTTGCCATGCTCTCCGAACGTGCCGCCAGCGAGTCCAGGCCGAACTTGTCGGCCATGGGCATGTGGCGGATTCTGGCCACCAGCGCAGGAATCCTTTGCGGCAGATCGGCGGCAAAGTGCTCAATATCGCGCAGCACCGGCGGCAGTCCCAGGGTCAGGAACAGGGCCAGCAGCAGTACGGCCGCAAGCACCAGCGCCACAATCGCCAGTGGGCGCGGCGGGCTCCAGCCGCGGATGCGCAGCGTCATGATGCGCCGCACCGCCGGCATCAGCACCACGGCGAACAGCGCGCTCACATAGACCAGTTCCAGCACGGAACGCAGCCGCCATGCCAGCATCAGCGCTAGCACCACCCCCACAGCAAACAGGATGTGGCCGCGCACGGCGACGGCCTGCTGTTTGCGCTTGATGACGATTGGATCGACTGGGTTCGGCGAAGACAGGGGTTACGCTCCTTATCTGCTTCCAGATACAGGGGATTAGGATGCAGCCCCGGCCGTCCGCGGTGGGTCTGCCGGGGACTATCTTGTGGTGCGGCGGCTGCGCGCACGGTTTTCGAGAAGGCTCTCCAGTATCGCATCGGCAACCTGCTCGATGCCGCGCGCCGAGGTCTCCACATGGTGCCCGGCGATGCGCTCATACAGTTGCCGGCGCACCGCGAAGCGCTGCTCCGCCTCGGCCAGCAGCGGGCGTCCTGCTGTGCCGGCGAGGGCATCCTCCTGCTCACAGCGGGCGATCAGCGTCTCCAGCGACGCGGCCAGGTAGACCACCGCGGTGCGCGGCGTCTGCTCCAGCAGCAGGCGGTTACCCAGCTCCTCGGGAGCGCCGCCGCCCAACGCCAGCACCACTTGCCGCTGTCCCAGCAGCGCGGCCAGCGCGGCGGTCTCCAGATGGCGGAAATGTGCCTCTCCGCTCTCGGCAAAGACCTGCGGCACGCTGCGGCCATCGCGCCGCTCGATCTCGGCGTCCAGGTCCAGGAACTGCCACCCCAGCCGTTCGGCCAGCGCGCGGCCCACGGTCGTCTTCCCCGACCCCATAAAGCCGGTCAGCACAACGCGGTCCACTCCAATGGCAGGTCGCCTTCGCACGTTCTCTTCTATCTCCGTCTCTGCTGCCAGTTCCAGTGTTGCAGTCATTGTCGTTCTCCGTGCGGCCTACGCGGAATCCGCGGTTCGAAATCTCGCCCAAATGCAGAAAACCGCAACCCTTGTGGGAGTTGCGGCTCGGTGGAGGTGCTGTTGCTGGTCTTTGCTATAGACGCGCGCAACTCCGCCGGGCCATTGGCTGATACCAATAGCTAAATCGCGCGGAGATGCGGAACGTCGTCATCGCCTCTTAAATTACTCCAGAGGTGACTGAATTGCAAATCGAAAGGCCCCCTTTCGGAGGGCGTATATTCCTCGCTTACGAGCGTAGCGGATATAAGCCAATCACAGCGCTTGCCTAAGTGAGTCAATAGCATTTCCAATTACTCCTCCGGCGGCTCCTTCAGCTTGCTTGCGATCTTGGGCCACAGCTCGTCGCTGGGCTCAAGGCCGGCTTCATCGCCGACCGGCTCGAAGAGGCTCCTGGCCTGCTCGGCGATGGTCTCCAGATCGCTCACCAGCGCGGCGCAGTAGGGATTGGCCTTGAAGAACACCGCAAAGCGCGGGTTTTCACTGATCTTGCCGCCGCCCATGGCGAACAGCTCAGGCAGATACTCCTCGAACTCCGCTGCGGTCATCTTGTCGAAGTTTGCAGTGGCCAGATCCTTCATCGTGCCACCTCCTGCAGGCCGGCCACGGGGGCCAGCTTCTCCGGCTGGCGCAGCAGCTCGCGCAGCTTCAGGCGTGCCTTGTGCAGCTGCGACTTGCTGTTGCCCGTAGAGCACTCCAGCATAGACGCAATCTCGTTGTGCTCAAAGCCCTCCACGTCGTGCAGCACAAAGACCATGCGATAGCCCGGCGGCAGCGAGGCCACCGCCCGCTCCAGGGTCACGCGGTCCACGGAGCCTGCCAGCTGCGGATCGCGCGAGCCGAAGTCGCGCTTCGGCGCGTCGTCCTCGGAGGGGTTAATCGTCTCCTCCAGCGACACCAGGTTCAGGCCCTTCTTGCGCAGGTGCATCAGCACCAGGTTCACGGTCAGGCGGTGCAGCCATGTAGAAAACGCACTCTCCCCGCGGAAGCTGCCCAGCTTGCGGAACAGGTGCAGGAAGGCCTCCTGGGTCATGTCCTCAGCCTCGGAGACGTTGCCCAGCATCCGCAGGCACAGCGTGTATACCCGCCGCTTGTGCAGAGCATAGAGCTTGGAGAAGGCCTCGGCGTCGCCGTTCTTGGCCTGCTCAATGGCCTCTGCTTCGCCCGCGATCGGTGGGTTCCGCTTGAAGAAGCCGGGATTCGGTTTCGTCTGCATGCGTGGTGTGCCTTGGAGTTCCATGGAGGAGATGTCCGGTCTGTCTGGAACGGTGTCCTTTGCTGTGCGAGAGTCCTCACCGTCAAAGCAGCGGCGCTCGTCCCATCCGTGTTTGAAACGCTCGTGCCGTGAAAATGGTTTCAATCGCTAGGATACGTCTGCGCCCGGTGGGGTTGTCCGAGAACCGATTTCCTGGGCGATAACAGGCCTGACCAGTGCCACTTGCGATGGCGTCACCGCAAACCTTTACCCTGCAACGTGCCAAATCATGCTCCTAAATCATGCTCCCAGATAGCGAGCATAGAGTGACCGTGCCAGGCCCGTGTCCGTGGTGCCCTGCACCAGCGCCCGGCCGTCCGGAAAGACCGTGAGCGTATACGGCGGCCGCTCAAAGCGCAGCAGCAGCCCATTGGCGCGCACCTCGCCCAGCGGTGCCAGCCGCTCGCGCAGCGCGGCCAGATCCACCGTGCGGTGGTGCTCATGGATCTGCACAGCGTTGCGCCCGCACAGCGTAATGTGGGGGCGGCCTTCGCCTGCGAGCGCTCGAAAGATGCGCCCCCCGCACACCTCGCAGTCCACGCGCGGCGACCCGGTGACGATCTCGGACTGCGCCAGCCTTCCGCCGCTTGCAGGCGTCCACAGGTCAAAGGAGAGCAGGCTGCGCCGCAGCAGCTCCGGCTGTCCGGTCAGCAGCTTCAGGGCCTCGGTGGCCTGCACGCTCGCTGCCAGGTTTACTGCTGTGGCCAGAATCCCGGCGGTGTCGCAGGTCTCCGCGTCGCCTCCAGGGGCGGCCGGGAAGATGCAGGCCAGGCAGGCGGTTGGAAGAAAGGGTTTAGGGTTTAGGGTCCAGGGTACAGAATGCGGCTCAGCTGAAGTTGCCTGCCCGTTTTCTAAACCCTGCACCCTAAACCCTAAACCCTCCTTCGGCAGGATATTCATCGTCGCAGCCGTCGCACCCACCGCTGCGGCGTAGATCCACGGCACCCCATCGCGAACGCAGAAGTCGTTGATTAAATAGCGGGTCTCAAAGTTGTCCGTGCCGTCCAGCACCACGTCCGCATCGCGCAGCAGCTCTTCCACATTGTCAGGAACCAGGTCGGCAATCCGTGCCTGCACCCGCACGCTGGAGTTGATGCGCTCCAGGTGCCGCCGTGCGGCCTCGGCCTTGGGCAGGCAATGGCGCGCATCGTCTTCGTCGAAGAGCATTTGCCGCTGCAGGTTGGAGGGCTCCACAAAGTCGCGGTCAATCAGCGTCAGTCTTCCTACGCCGGCCCGAGCCAGCAGTCCCGCAGTCGCCGCTCCGGTTGCGCCCACGCCCACCATCACAGCGTGGGCCGTCCCCAACCGCTGCTGTCCGCGCTCCCCGATGCCCGCAAACAGCACCTGCCGCGAGTACCGCTCCCTATCCTCGATTCCGTCCCTCGCCGGCGCAGCCATTGTTCGCAGTATACGAGCCGCTGCGCGATGCCCAGTGAACCCGTGGCCTGCATCCCGCATCTGTAAGATGGAACGTCAGAGGTGCAGGCCACAGTTGCTGGCTACGGGGTCCAGGAATTCAGCGCCGCTCGCATCTCTCGCTGATGAAAGAGTGCATCTTCAAGCTTGAGAGGACGGCGGCGGTGACGGATCCAGTGTGCATGAGCCGGCTTGTTCTCTATCGTCGCTTCCCGGCCGTCTCAGGTCTGGCCCCGTGGATCGTATATGCCGCTCTTCTCTTTAGCTCCGTCTCACTGCGCGCGCAGACCCCAGCCGCCAGCCCGCAGTCGTCCGCCTCGCCCATCGCCATCGCCAACCCGTTGCCGGCGCTGCCGGAGAGCCTGTGGTCCCGCAGCGGAGTTCCGGTAGAGACAGTGCGCTTTCAAGGCGTCGAGTTCAGCGCCCACAACGCCATCTTCGCCGAGCTGACGCAGAAGGCCGGTCAGCCGCTCGATCCCGCCAAGGTCCGTGCGGACCTCCGCCGACTCTTTGCCACCGGCCGCTACCGCGACATCAGCGTGTATGCCGAGCCGAGCGGCAACGGCCTCACCCTGGTCTTTGCCGGCTCGCCGCGCTACTTCGTCGGCCGGGTGACGGTGCTCGGCGTCAAGAATGAGCGCCTGGCGTCGCTGCTGGAGTTCGCCACCAAGCTCGACCCCGGCACCGCCTATACCGGGGCCCAGTTGCCCGCGGCGGTGGAAGGCGTCAAGCAGTCGCTGGCGGAGAACGGCTACTACCAGCCCATCGTCTCCGTGGCCATCGCGCTGGACCCGGAGAACCAGCAGGTGAACGCCACCTTCACCGTGGAGACCGGCCCGCAGGCCCGCATAGGCAACGTCGCCCTCACCGGCCAGGACCCCGGACTGGACGTGGAGACCTTCCGCAAGAAGGGTCATCTCAACTGCGCCCGGCTCGCCACCATCTTCAACAAGCACTGCGATCCCAAAGTCAGCCGAGACACCTCCGCCAACGCGCTCTCCGGCGTCCGCTCCTACTACCAGAAGCAGAACCACCTGGAAGGCACCATCAGCCTCCAGAAGTCCACCTACACCGCGCCCCGCCGCCAGGTGGACTACAACTTCAGCGCCAGCCAGGGTCCGGTGGTGCGCGTGATCGTGGACGGCATCAAGCTCTCGCACTCGCGCATCAAGCTGCTGGTCCCGGTCTTTGAGGAGGGCGCGGTAGACAACGACCTGCTCAACGAAGGTGCCTTCAACATCAAGGACTACCTGCAGCAGAAGGGCTACTTTGACGTCACAGACAGTGTCCAGTTGCTGGGCAAGGGAACGCCCAACGTGGTGGTGCAGTACACCGTCCAGACCGGCACGCCGCACAAGGTGACCCAGGTCATCCTCAAGGGCAACAAGTACTTTGACAATGACACGCTCGGAGACCTGCTGCGCGTGAAGAAGGCCGACCGCTACAACCGCAGCGGCCGCTTCAGCGCGCAACTGGTCGCCGCCGACGTGGCGTCCATCGAAAGTATCTACCGCGCCAACGGCTTCTCCCACGTCAAAGCCACCGACACCGTGAAGGACATCGACAACGGGCGCGACGGCCGCCCGCTCAAGACCGCCCAGATTCAGGTCACCTTCTCCATCGTCGAGGGCACCCAGCAGAAGTTCGGCGCGGTCAAGCTCGCCGGCGTGGACCCCGCGCGCGAGGCGACGATCCGGCACATGCTCAGCGCGCAGACCGGCCAGCCGTTTTCGCTGATTACCCTCTCCAGCGACCGCGATGAGGTGCTCAGCTACTACCTCTCCAACGGCTTTGACCACGCCCGCATTGAGATCCAGCAGAATGTCGAATCCGCCGACCCCACGCGCACCGATGTTGCCCTCAACGTCACCGAGGGACAGCAGGTCTTCATCGACCACGTCCTGCTCTCCGGCATCCAGCACACGCGGCCGTCCGTGGTGCAGAGCCAGGTGCTGGTCCACGCCGGCGACCCGCTCGATCAGGCGGCGCTGCTACAGACCCAGCGCAACCTCTACAACCTGGCGCTCTTCAATGAGGTGAATGCCGACGTTCAGGACCCCAGCGGCAACGCACCCAGCAAGAATGTCCTGGTGCAGTTGACGGAGGCCCGCCGTTGGGACGTCACCTACGGCTTCGGCTTTGAGGCCCAGACCGGAACGCCGGCGGTCGTACCCGGCGAGACCCGCGGCACCACCGCCGCGCAGAACGGCAAGGCCGGCGTCAGCCCGCGCGTCTCGCTGGACATCTCCCGCATCAACCTGCGCGGCACCCAGAACTCGCTCACTCTGCACACCGCCTACGGCCTGCTGGAGACCATTGCCACGCTCAGCCTCGTCAGCCCCAACCTGCTCGGCCATCCTAACCTCACCGGGACCGTCTCCGGAGGCTACTCCAACGTGCAGAACATCACCACTTTCGCCTCTTCCACGCTGCAGGGCGACTTCCGCGTCGCCCAGAAGGTCAAGCGCGCAGACAACTTTATCTATGACTTCCAGTACCGCCGCGTCTCGGTCGATCCCAACAGCCTGGAGATTACGCCCAACCTCATCCCGCAGTTGTCAGAGCCTGTGACGGTGGGGGGGCCCGGCATCACTTACTTCCATGACACCCGCGATCCCAGCCCGCTCAACGCCGGCAAGGGCCAGTACTTCTCCATCCAGGAGTTCATTGCGACGTCCAAGTTCGGCTCCGGCACCGACTTCAACAAGGTGGATATCTCGCACTCCAGCTACTACACCTTCGGCAAGCGCAAGTACGTCTTCGCGCGCAACCTGCGCGTTGGCTTTGAGAACTCCTTCGGCCCCAACCCCAACGCGTCCAACGCCTCCAGCCAGATCGGCGTGGCCAACACGGCCTGCGCCGGCACACTGCTCCAGACCAATCCCACCTGCAACGCCATCCCGCTGCCGGAGCGGCTGTATGCGGGCGGCGCCACCTCGCACCGCGGCTTCGGCATCAATGACGCCGGCCCGCGCGACCTCACCACCGGCTATCCGGTCGGTGGCGCGGGCGTCGTGGTCAACACCTTCGAGCTGCGCCTGCCCCCGCCCACGCTCCCTGTGGTCGGCGACAGTATCTCCTTTGTGCTCTTTCATGACATGGGCAACGCCTTCCAGTACCCCGGCGACATGTTCAAGAGCATCAAGAACTTTCATCAGCCCAATCAGTCCACCTGTAGAAACCTGATCGGACCGATTCTCACCGCCTATGGGCAGGCTGCCAATGCTGTCGGCAGCTGCAACTTCAACTACTACTCCCACGCCGCCGGTGTCGGTCTGCGTTACAACACGCCGGTCGGCCCCATCCGCGTGGACTTCAGTTGGAACCTCAACCCGCCCATCTATCCGGTCTTTGACGACTACACCGGGGCCGCACCCTACGTTGGCCAGGCCAGCCACTTCAACTTCTTCTTCAGCATCGGACAGTCGTTCTAACCCTCCCGCGCACATGACACGCAGACTCCATCTCGGCGGCCATCTCCTCAGCGCAACAGCGCTGCTGCTTGGTGCTGTGCTCGGTTCGCTGCGGATGCCCGCGCAGACCTCGGCCGCGCCGCCGGTCCCAACGCCCACGGCCGGACAGGCCACGAAGTCCCCCGTGCGCAACACCTCGCGAGCGCCGTCGGACGCCACACCCACCACGGTCACACCGCCGTCGCTGCCGTCGATGCCCACGCCCCCCGGCGCCGAACTCGACCGCGTGGTCGCCATCGTCAACGGAGACCTGATCCTGGACAGTGACGTGGACCAGGAGCGCCGCTTCGCCGCCTTGCTGCCCTACGGCGAGGCCGAAGGCCCGCCCACACGCGGACGCGCCATCGACCGCCTCATCAACCGCGACCTCATCCTGCAGCAGGCGCACCTGCAGCCACAGGAGGAGGTCTCCACCGCCGCTGCCCGCAAGGACCTCGATGCGCTGCGCAAGGAACTGCCCAACTGCAAGCAGCTCCAGTGCGAGACCGAGGCCGGGTGGGACCGCTACCTTGCCCGCGAAGGCTTCACCGACGCTTCCCTCACCGAACTCTGGCGGCAGCGCATGGAGGTGCTGGACTTTATCGAGCAGCGCTTCCGCATGGGCATCAAGATTACGCCCGATCAGATCGACGCCTATTACAAGCAGACACTGTTGCCCCAGTATGCTGAGCGCCATGCCCCCCCGGCGCCGTTGGCCGCCCTCTCCGGCCGCATCCAGCAGGTGCTGCTGGAGCAGCAGGTCTCCAAGCTCCTCGACGACTGGCTCCAGAGCCTGCGCGCGCAGGGCAGCGTGGTGGTGCTGCATCCAGGGGAGGTCGCGCCATGAGCTCGCCTGCCACGCCCGCTCCCCTCCACCCCGCTCGCCGCCTGCTGCGCATCCTTGCGTGGATCTTCGGCCCGCTTGCTGCTCTGGTGGTTCTGCTGTTGCTGGCTGTCTCCTGGTACTCCACCACGGACGACTTCCAGCGGCGTGTCGGCGGCGAGGTCGTCAGCGTCCTCCAGGATTCCACCGGCGGCCGCGTCGAGTTGCAGCACATCTCCTTCAGCCTCTGGCACCTCGCCATTCAGGTCGACGGTCTGGTCATCCACGGGACTGAAGCGCCCAGTGAGATGCCCTACCTCTCGGCCGCTAAGATCTCCGTTCGCCTGCGCATCCACACCTTCCTCACCCACATCCAGGGCGTAGGGCCGCAGTCGCACATCGGCCTCTCCTATCTGCGCATCGACCAGCCGCACATCCATCTCATCGTGGACAAGGACGGCCACACCAACCAGCCCACGCCAAAGCACCCCACCAGCTCGGAGCCGTTGCAGGACACCCTGCTCGATCTGCAGGCTGGCGACGTTGAGCTGGCCAACGGCCTCGCTGTGCTGAACGACCGCGCCATTCCATTTGACCTGGCCGCGCGCAACCTCAACGCCCAGGTCCGCTACATCCGCTCCACAGACCGCTATGGAATCGACGTAGACCTGGCCGATCTGCGGACAAAGATGGCGACGCAGCCCGAGGTCCAGTCGCGCCTCCGCCTCAGCGCTGAGCTCGGCCGGGACATGGCCGCGCTGGACAGCCTGGACTTCGACACCGCCAACCACACCCACCTCACAGCGGACGCCCAGTTGCTGCACTTCAACAGCCCCCAGTGGCAGGCGGAGGCCGCCGGCGACATCGACCTGCACCAGCTCGGCCTGCTCACCGGCGTGGAAGGCTTCACTGCCGGCTCGGTTGATCTCTTCCTCAAAGGACACAGTTGTCTGGTATCGCCGCAGGTGGCTCAGCAGCATCCCCGCTTCTGGCAGCGGCATCGCCAGGCCTCGCCCGCGGCCAAGGTGCTGCCGCCTGACCCCAACTGCGCCGCCGGCTATCTGCTCGCCGGCGCCATGAAGCTGCACGACGCCGGCTACCGCATCCCCAATGTGAATGTGGACCACGTGAACGGGGGCGCACAATTGCACGTCACGCCCACGGAGCTGCTCTTCACCGCGCTGACCGGCACCCTGCCCGGCGGCGGCGTCATCGAAGGCCAACTGAAGATCGAGAACTGGCTCGGCGAGGCCCCACCGAACACCGCTGCCAGCTCTGCCACCATCGTGGCCGGTGCCAACGCCGCCAACACCACGGCCAAGTCCGTCCATGCCGCGCCTCCGGTGCAGACGCTCCAGTCCACCGCCGTCGCCCGTGCCCATGCGTACCTCACCGTGACGGTCAACCGCATCTCGCTGCGCACCATCATGAACATCACCGCACCGGAGCACTACGGCGACCTCGGCTTTGACACCTCCATCACCGGCCCGGTCAAGGTGGAGTGGGGTGGCCCCGCCGCGGACATCAACTCCAGCGTCCTGGTCGACGCCGATCTCCAGTTCACTCCCACCAACACCCCTCGCCCCGGCGCGCTCTCCAACGTCCCCATCAGCGGCAATGTGCTCGGCCATTATGACGGCAGCCGACAGGACGTCAGCATCGCCCGGCTCAACCTGCAGAGCCCCCAGACAACCCTCACCGCCAGCGGCGTCCTCGGCGTCGGCCAGGGAGACCCGCTCACCAACCTCCAGCTCAACCTCCAGGCCCATGACCTCGGCGAGTTCGACCAGCTCCTCCAGACCCTCGGCTTCCAGGTCAAGGGCAAGACGGGCACCGCGGCCATCCCCGTCGTGCTGCACGGTACGCTCGCCTTCAACGGCGCGGCCAAAGGCCCCATCCATGACCTCGACCTGAAGGGCCATCTTGCCGCCAACGACTTCGCTGTGCAGCTTGGCTCTGAGGCCGATGTCCACATCGACTCCGTCCTCGCGGACGCCGAGTTTTCGCCGGACTCCGGCGTGGCCATCGCCAGCTCCACCATCCAGCGCGGCTCGGCGCTGCTCAACGTCGCGGGCAGCTTCCAGCCGCACCGTCTGGTCTCGCGGCGCGGCGCGGTCAGCTACCTCTGGGACGACGACATCGCGGTGGACACCACCGCCAAGCTCGCCAACGCGCAGGTGGCCGACCTGCTGCAGATCGCCGGCCAGCAGAATAAGATTCCGGTCACCGGCGCCGTCAGCCTGAACGCGCACGTTACCGGCACCTTGCAGGACATCCACGGCAGCGGCAACCTCATCCTCACCAACGGCGCAGCCTACGGCGAGAACTACCAGTCCGTCGCGCTTGACCTGAACGCCCAGGGACAGCAGATTGACGCCACCCGCGTTCTGCTCACCGCGCACGGCATGAGCATCGGCGGCCGCGGCGGCTACAACCTCTCCACCAAACACATCACCGCGCAACTGGCCGGCAAGGACCTCCGCCTCTCCAAGTTCGACACCCTCGCCAAACTCGATCCCAGCGCGGACGGCGTGCTCAGCTTCAACGCCACGGCGGACGGCACCATCCAGCAGCCCAACCTGCACGCCAAGGTCGACCTCGCCAACGTCACCGTGGAGAACAAGCCGCTCGGTCAGCTCCACATCGACGCGGACAGCACCGGCTCCACGCTCCATTACGACCTCACCTCCAATATGTTGGGCACACAGGTAGCGGGCAGCGGCCAGACCTCGCTGCTGGGCGACTTCGACACTCAGGCGAAACTCACGCTCACTGGCCTGGACGTGGCCAACGCCATCGCGCTCTTTGCTCCCGGCTCCGTCAAGGCCACCTCCAACCTGGCAGCGACCATCAACGTCTCCGGCCCCGCGGCCAAACCGCAGCAGATGGCCGGCAACGCCCAGTTTGACGCCTTCGACCTCAAGCTCGAAGGCATCGAGCTCAAGTCCGCCGATCCTATCCGCATTAGCCTGCGCAACGGTACGGCCACGCTGGATGCCCTGCACATCACCGGGCAGGACACCGACCTGCGCGCCACCGGCAGCGTCCAGGTCTTCGGAGACAACAACCCGCTCGGCGGCAACTTCAAGCTCAACACGGACGGCAGCGTCAGCATGGCGCTCGCGCACACCTTTGACCCTGACCTCATCACCTCCGGCAAGGTCACCTTCAAGATCGCCGCCGACGGCCGCGTCCACCAGCCCGGACTCACCGGCAACATCCTCTTCCAGAACGTCAACCTCGCCGTGGAGGGCGTTCCCAATGGCCTCAGCAACATGAACGGCACCCTGGTCTTCAATGAAGACCGCCTGGACGTGAAGGACCTTACCGCGACCACCGGCGGTGGGCAGTTGAAGATCGGCGGGTCCCTGTCGTATCAGAAGGGTCTCTTCGCTGACCTCACCGCCACCGGCGAGAACGTGCGTGTGCGCTATGCGGGCCTCAGCGCAACGGCCACCACCAGCCTCCGCCTTCAGGGAGGGCCACCGGCTCTCCGGCTCTCCGGCAACGTCCTGATTACGCGCTTCGGCATCGGCCCGGACGTGGACTTCGCCTCCTTTGCCGGCACCGGCGGCGTCTCCGCTCCGCCCGACCCCAACTCCGCAACCAGCAAGATTACGCTGGACGTTCATGTCACCAGCGCGCCGCAGTTGGACTTCCAGAACTCCTACGCCAAGCTGGCCGGCACAGTCGACCTCACCGTGCGTGGCACGGTCGCCGTGCCCACCATCCTCGGCCGCATTCAAATTACGGAAGGCTCAGCCACCTTCGCCGGCACCAACTACCAGTTGCAGCGCGGCACCATCACCTTCGCCAACCCGGTGCGCATCGATCCCACCATTGACCTGGACGCAACCGCGCGCGTGGAGAACTACGACCTCACCATCGGCCTGCACGGAACCACCACCAATCTCAAGCCCACCTACCGGTCGGAGCCCCCGCTCACCGAGGCGGATATCTTCAACCTCCTCGCGCTTGGCCGCACCCAGGAGGAGGCCCAGCTCTACCAGGAGCAGCAGGTGCAGGCAGGCACGGACCCCACCACCAGTGCTCTGCTCGGCGGTGCGCTCAATGCCACCGTCTCCAGCCGCGTGGGCAAGTTCTTCGGTGCCGGCTCGGTCAAGATCGACCCCGCCTTCGTCGGCACGCTGGGCAACAGCTCGGCGCGCATCACCGTCTCTGAGCCCATCTCCAAGCAAGTCACCCTGGTCTTCGCCACCAACGTCAACCAGACCGCGGAGCAGCTCATCCAGATGCAGTACCAGATCACTCCCAACACCTCGCTGGTGGCCACCCGCGATGAGTCCGGCGTCTTCTCCATCGTCTACAAGATCCGCAAGCGCTACCGCTAGGGAGCCTCTGCACAAGTCTTCGTTTTGAAAGGGCGGGACTTCAGTCCCGCCGTAAACCCAGCGATTGCAATGCGGCTTTAGCCGCTGAGGGAATGCTGGCGAGTTAATTAGAGCTTCCCACCACAGAATTTTCATCTCGACCGAAGTCTTCCCTCAGCCTTCCACCGATGTGTCATCTCGACCGGAGGCGCTTCAGCGCCGCAGCGGAGAGACCCGCAGCTCCGGCCTTCCCACCTAAGATTGCGGCAGGATCGGAGCAATCGGCTTTCCCCATGGCTCACTCAAATCCGCCCACGCCGGATTTTCCCTCAGAATCAACGCCAACTTCTTTTCCCGCGACCATCGCTTGAGCTGCTTCTCGCGCGCAATCCCATTCTCCGCGATAACAAACCGCTCGAAGTAGACCAGCCTCGTGCTGTGGTAGGTCTTCGAGAAGCCCTCAAATCCACCGTTCTTATGCTGTTGCACCCGGATCATCAACTGGCTCGTGAAGCCGATGTACAACGTCCGGCTGCGGTTGGCCATGATGTAGACGTAGAACTCGTACTCTTTCATTCGACCGACTCGCTCACTTGGACAGAACTGCAGGTCTCTCCACTACGGCGGCAGAGTGCGCCGCCTCCGGTCGAGATGACACATCGTTTCAAGTTCCAAAATTCTACGGCATTGGCCTCCCCCATCCACCACAGATGTGTCATCTCGACTCTGAGCGAATCGGCAAGGTCGTCCGGAGGCGCGAAACGGCTGGCCAAACCACCTCCGAGACGGCCTTCTACCTGCTCCGCCAGACCGTCACGCCGGAGCTCTTGAACGCCATCGTCCGCCCGCACTGGGAGATC
>Ga0302157_10003619_pt1 | contig 17271 bp, 4 predicted proteins | sample I_Bog_N3_3_FD_193502 | JGI IMG/M metagenome (GOLD analysis project Ga0302157, IMG submission 193502) | Peat permafrost microbial communities from Stordalen Mire near Abisko, Sweden - I_Bog_N3_3 | ecosystem: Environmental > Terrestrial > Soil > Wetlands > Peat | place: Sweden: Abisko, Stordalen...
TGCCGGCGGTGCTCAGCGCGCCGACATCCGGCGCCGTCGTGGTGGTGGCGCCGGTGGAGGTGCCTTGCACCTGGATGTTCGCGGTGTTGAGCACGTGCGCGGCGGCGATGTTGAGATTGCCGGAGACCCGGATGCCGGCCTCGCCCGCATCGACCGTGCCTTGCGGCGCGATCAGGTTGATATCGCCCGGCGGAATCGCCGGGATCGGGTTCAGCGTGGCGATGCCGGCGCCGCTCGAGGGCACGGTGGGCGAGAGGAACACGTCGCCAAAATTATCGTACACGCGCTGCAGCGGCGTGTAGTCGATGCTGGTTTTGGAGCCGCGGCCGGCGTTGATGTCGCCGCTCGCCGACCAGATGACGATGTTGCCGCCGAAGGTGGTGAGCACTCGGCTTTCCCCCAGCAGCACGCTGCCTTGCGAATAGATGTCGATGTCGCCGGAGCCTTGCGTGATGAAGCCGGCGGAGCCTGGCGGGCTGGTGCCCTCCACGCCGATGATGGTCTGGCCGCCAGGCGTAAAGCTTTCGATATTGCCGCCGAATTCGGTATGGATGCCGGAGCCGCCATACATCGTCAGGTCGCCGGTATAGGCGATCGCCTGGCCGCCCGGCGTGGCGGTGGGGAAGAGCGCGGCGATCGCGTCCTGGCCGAGAATATAGCTCTTGTAGTGCGCGCTGGAGGATTGGTTGAATTCCAGCCCGGACTCATTGAGTTCAACGAAATAAAGCTCGCGCAAAAACACGTCTTGCTGCGCCGGGCTGAGCGTGAGGAAATCCGCATAGGCGCCGGCCGCATCGCCGGCGTAGCCGAAATACTTTTGCAGCCAGGCATACAGCGCGGCATCGTCGCCATGGACGATGGCGCTGGTATCCGGCAGGCCGAGGGTGCTGGCCGGATTGAGATAGAGATTCGCAAAATTGCTGTAATCCGGCCCTTCTTCGCCCACGCCCGCCAGCACGCTGATGGCCGCACCGCTGTCGCGGTCGTTGGGGTTGATGCCGAATACCGGCCCGATGCTGTAGATCGTGCCCTGGTCCGCCAGATAGATATTTCGGCCCGCCTGCACCGCCAGATTGCCCGGCCCGGCGATGTCAAAACTGCTCTCGATGATGTCGCGCCCGGCGGTGACGCTGGTGATGTCGGTGGCCGCGAGATTGAGGAAGACGTCCGGCGAGGCGGTGGTGCCGCTATCGACGATGTCGCGCCCGGCGACGATGTCGAACGGTTTTGCCGCCAGCACCTGCTGGCCGACGGTCCCGCTGGCGGCCTCGAACTCGCCGAATTCGATGTTCAAAATATCGCCGCTGCCGGCATAGACCAAGGCCGGCTGCGCGTCGCCGGCGTGCAACGCGGCGGTCGGCGTATCCAGGCCGAAATCCAGTCCCGGACCCGGCGTGCTCGCAAAATAATTGGAATATTTCAGCACCTGTTCAGAATCAAACACGTTGCTGCCGGGGTTGAACGGGGACGAGAAGGCCGAGAGTGCGGCGCCGGAGATCGAGACGATGGAATTATCGCCGATGATGGACTCTGCGGCCAGCAATTGCAGTTGTCCGTCAGAGGCAGGTGCGAGTTCCACCGGCGTGCTGCCGAAATAGATGTTGCCGCTCTGCGACGTCACCAGAAGATTGGGCGGATAGTAAAAATTGGTCTGGCCGTTCGGCTCGAAGCCGATCGAGGCATCGACCACGCCGGCGCTGAACACACCGTGCCCCTCCGCCGGCACCACGTCCCCGCCAGCCGAAAACAGCTTCAGGCCAGTCGCCGACGTCCAGAGTGAGAAATCCGTGTTGCCGCCGCCTGTGAGGTCGAGCCTTTGCGCCGGGTCATCGACCGGCGTGGTGTTGGTCTGGTTCTGCACCGTGCCGGGGTCGCCGGCGCCGTCGATCACCAGGTCGCCGCGCGAATCCACCGTCACGGTGCCGTCGCCCGGCAGCAGGTCGATGCCGTTGCCCAGATTGGCCGTCTCGGAGTCCAGCGGCGGCAGATAGCGCGGGTCGTTGCCGTTCACCACGCCGAAAACCGGCTGCACCGTGCCGATGGAGGCGGCGTCAAAAACCGTATCGCCGCGCAGGTCGGAAATCAGCCCGCCGCTATCCAGCTCATAGGGCGTGCTGCTGCCGGGGCTCAAAAAATTCACCGCGCCGTCGATGTCCACGTCCATCTCGCCGCCGCCGTTCTGCACCAGCGCGCCGTCGGGCGTCACCCGGCCGTTGGAGGCGACCACCAGGTTGAGACCGCTGGCGTCGCCGCCGGCATCGACCGTGAGGTTGCCGCCGCCAAGCGTGCCAAAGCCCTGAAAGCCGGTATATTGCACGGTGGTCGAGCCGCCGGCGAGGTTGAGCGAGCCGTACTCGATCCACCAGGCGCCGGGCTGCCCCGCGCCGCCCTGGCGCCACAGCCAGTTGCCCTCGGCGTCGGTGTCGGTCAGGCCCTCGGGCGCGCCGTCGAAGGTGGCGCCGGTCAGGATGTAGCCCGAGAATCCGCCCTGCGCGTCAATCAGCACATTGCCGCCGCCGGTCGGGTAATACGCCGCGTAATTGGCCACCAGCGCCGCCTCGGCGGCGTTTTTGGGCCCCAGCAGGCTGGTTTTCGCGCCAAAGCCCTGCGCCAGATCGTACGGGTTCTGCCCGTCCTCAAGGATCGGCGCGCTTTGCGCGCCCGCGGTATAGACGCCGAACGAGGACTCCTCGTCGATCGATCCACCGGCGGCCAGCGTGAGCGCGCCGGTGCCGGTGCGCACCACGCTGAACGCCGGCACCGCCGTTTCGCTGCCGAAGGAGGTCGTCAAACCGTAATGCGTATCGGCCAGGATCAGGTTGCCGCTATCACCGAGCGCGCCGGCGGCGTTCAGCGTATCCGGGTCCGCCGCGGCGGTATCCGCGCCGGCCACCAGGTTGATCGACCAGGAAGCGTCCCCCGCGGGCAATTGCGCAGCCAGGCCATAGAGCTGGCCCTGGCTGCCATCGGCGCCCGGCACCCGCGTCTCGAGCATCTGCACGCCGTCCTTGGTCACCAATCCGGGCTGGCCCTTCACGAATGTCAGCGCGCTGCCGCCGGGGATGAAGGCGCCGGCCGCTAGCGTCACCTTGGACGCCAGCACCACGCCGGTATCGCCGTTGTCGAGGCTAGTGGTGACGGTGAACGGTGTGTTCGCCGGCCAGGTGACCTTGCCGACATTGACCGCGAAGGGCAGGCTGCCGCCGGCGGCGATGACCGCGCCATCGGGCAGTTTCGTGCCGGCCGGCACCACCGCGCCCTGCGCGAACAGCGGATGGCCCGACGAATCGGTGATGGCGCTGGTCGCCACGAAGGCGACACTGGTGGTCTGCGCGCCCTGCAGGGTCAGCGCGACCGGCGCCACCGCCCCGGCCTGGAAGGAGCCGCCGGTGATCGGCACCGCAAAGTTCACCAGCGCGGTGTTGGACAGGGCACTGCCGGCCGCGATCTCGGCCGAGATCGGCAGCACCTGATTTTGCCCATAGGGCTCGCCGCCGCCAAATACCACCCAGCCTTTGGCAAATTCGGTCCCGGAATCGTCGATCGGGCTTTCGAAACCGTCGGTGATGCTGCCATAAACATTCAGGTTGCCGCCGGCGCGGATCTCCAGCACCCCTGGCTCGCCGGTGCCGGCCTGCCCGGCCACCACGCCGGCGCCGTAGCGGTAGGCCAGCAGGTTGATATCGCCATCGACCGTGAGATCGCCGCCCGCCGTCGCGCTGTCGATTTCGACGCCCGGCCGGAAATGGTAGGCGGAATCATAGGCCGTTAGCCCCGCCACCCGCGCCGCCAGATCGGCATTCGTCGCGGCGGCGGCCATGAACGGCTCGGTGTCGTTGCTGTTGATCTGGTCGAGATAGCTTTGGGTGATCAGCGCGTCGTTGCTGTCGTTCGGATCAGTGGCGCCGTGATAGGTGAAAAACGCGTTGACCGCGATGGTGGCGGCGCCCGCGATTTCCAGCCCCGTCGCGGCGCTGATATTGGCGTCGCCCGAAGTGGCGCTGGTCAGCCGCGGCACATTGAGCTCAAGGTCGCCGCGGGAAACCCCGTCGGGCGAGGCGAGGTTGAATTGCGCGCCGGAGGCCAGTGTGAGTTCGCCGGTGGAGGTGGTCAGGCTGATCTGCGGCGCATTGGCTGAGGCGATCGGCACACCGTAGGAATCGACAATCAGCGCGGTGCCCTGCGCGTCCAGAACGGCGGTACCGGCGATGGTGAGGTTTTGCGAGGCCGCGAGGCTGATGGCGCCGCCGCCGCCGAAGCTGGCATCGATCAGCCCGGTCACGATCAGGCTGCCCTCATCCAGCGACACATTCACGTTTTTAGCCTGCAGCCCGTCACCGATGACGAGGTTGCCCTGTTGGATGTCAAAACTGCGCGCCTGAAAAAACCCGCCGGCATCCAGGCTGTTGTTCAGCGCCGAAAAATCCCCCAGATTCTGCGCGCTGATCGAAAAACTGCCCGAACTGTACCCGGCATCGGCGCCGCCGGTGAGCGTGCCGAGCAGCGAGACGTCTCCGGCCGCGGCGGCGGTGGCGGCAATCGAGACGCTGCCCGCGTTGTTTTGCGCCGCGCCGACGTCGATCACCGAACCGGCGTCCTGCGTCACATCGCCGTTCGCGCTGTCGGCGATCAGGTCGCCGCCAAAGCCATCGACCGTCTGGTTCACGTTGGTGGTGGTCTCGCCCGCCAGATCGACCAGCGAGGCGGCGCCAAACGAAATGTTCTGCGCCGCCTGCAGATTGAGCTTGCCGCTCGGCAGGATCACCGCGCTCTGGATGCTGATATCTTGGCCGGTCAGATCGACCTCGCCCCCGGCCGCCGGGCTGGCCAGGTTTTGCGCGTCGGCGACGCCGGGAGCGGGCAGGACGTTGATGTCGCCGCCGGCGGTAAATCCGATCACGGCCTCCGGCGCGGCGGTGAGCAGGGGCGTGTTCACATTCAGCGTCCCGCCCACGCCGGCCTGGCCGAAATCCGGCACCGCCTGATAGACCGCCAAACTGCCCTGGTTATTGGCGGTGATTTCGGTCGAGGCGTTCAAATTGACGGTCGAAAAACCCGCCGCCAGCCGGTCGAGCGGCACGTTCCGGAGCGGCTCATCCAGATCCGAATAGCCGAACACGATGGTCTGCGCGTCCAGATCCAGCGTGCCGAAGCCAATATCCGGCGCGGTGGCGACCTGGCCGCCCGGCAGAGTGGTCTGTTCGACGTTGGTGACCGGGTTGATGGTCGAGACGCCGTTCCAGGTGATGGTGCCGGCCGCGATGGTCGCCACGTCGGACGGCGTGCCATAGCCATAGATCGCCGGCGTGTTGATCACCAGCTGCACGCCGGAGCCGGTGAGGTCGAGCTGCGTGGTGCCGAAAAAGTTGAGCGAATCGGTCGCCGTCAGCACCAGAATCTGCGCCGCCGGCACGCCGAGGGCGGGATTGCCCTGGGTCAGCGTCTGCAGCACCGAAGGCGTCAGCAGCAGCCCGGAAGGCGCGGTCACGCCCAGCGCCGCCGGGTCGCCGACGTTGATTTCCGGCACGTCGAGGTCGAGATATTTTGCGCCATAGACCGCGCCGACGCCGATATTGACCGCGGCGGCGGTGGAAAACGCGATCGAGCCGCCGGAATAGATGGTGGCACCATCCGCCACCGTGATCGGCCCGTAATCGGCCTCCGTGGCGGGCTGGGTGGAATAGCTCAGATAGCCGTTGCCGACATCCAGCACGCTGGCGCCGCCATTGGAAAACAGCCCGAAATTGGTGGAATCCGCCAGCAGCGTGCCGCGGCCCAGCGTATCGATCTCCGAGCCCGCATTCAGCGTGATGCCCCCGGTGGTCGCGGTGATCACGACCCGCGCGGCCGTCAGATCGGCGCCGTTTTCCAGCGTCACGCTCTGGGTATCGGCCTGAAAGCCCTTGCCGGCGGCGCCCAGCTCGATGGTGGTGGCGTCAAACGCGTCGATCTGCGCCGCACCCAGAGAAACCGTCCCGGCCGGCAGACCCGCCACCGGTGCGGCGCCAAAAATATCCAGGTTCGGCGCGGTGGCGAACGCGGCACCGCTGATCTGCAGCGTGCCGCCGATGCCGGCGGTGCCGCTAGCACTTTCCGCCGCCGCCGCGAACAGCGTGGTGCCGGCATTCGTCAGCGACACTTCTGACGATGCCGGCACATTCAGCACCAGCGTGCCGGCGTCGATCTCCAGCACCGGCCGGATGCCGCCGGTGCGCGCCGCGGTGGCGACCAGGAACTGGTCATAACTCTCCTGATCATATTCCGCATAATTTTCCACCGTGGCGCCCGGCGTGATCGTCAAATCGCTCGGCAGCGAGGCCCGCACATTTGTGCCGGCCAGCGCGGTGTACCCGGCGACCGCGTAGGAACCGTTCGGCAGCGCCGCCACGGCGGCGGCGGTCAGCCCGGCGGCGCCGTCGATTTCCACGCGGTAGCCGCCGGGCGAGAGCGCGTAATAGGCCGGCAGCAGCGTGTAGGTGCCGGCCGGCAGCCCCGGCACGCCGGCCGGAATCACGATGCTGGCGCCGAGCGACGGCACCGCGCCGTCCGCCCCGGTCTGGGTATATTCCGAGGCCGTCTCCGGCTGCGCGCCGGCGACGATGGCATAGACCGGGTCGGCCGAATTTGTGGGCTGGGTGACGCTGGAGCCGGACTCCTGCAGCAGCGGCGTGGTCAGCACGTCGCTGGAGCCGCCCTGGCCGCTGATGAAACCCGCCCCCGCCAGCGTGCCGCCGCCGGAGAGATTCAGCACGGCACCCGCCTGCACATAAGTGGTCTGGGCTGCGATGGTGATGGTGCCGGGCCCCAGCCCGTTGCTGACGGCCGGCAGGCCAAAGCTGCTGGCGCTGGCGATCGTCACCGCCTGGCCGTTGATGTCGTAATTCACGCCGTCGGTGGTGCCGCCGAACGGTATCGTCAGCCCGGCGGCGCTGACCGAGGTGACGCTGCCCGGGCCAAACGTCACCGCGGTCTGCGGATCGCCGCCGCCAGAGATGTTGTCGCCGATGAACTCGTTGATGCCGCCAAAGGTCAGGTGGCCGAGCGGCTGCAGCACGACCCCGTCCTGGTTGACGTGCGCCGCCTCAAAGGTCAGCGAGCCGCCGAGCGTATCCGGTGTCACCGGCGTCGTGCCGGGGCTGGCGGTGATGGTGAGCGAGCCATTGGGATTGAACCCGCCGCTCGCCGCACTCGGCGTCGGACTGTAGCCCGCCACGACCAGCGCGGTAGTGCCCTGCACCGACGAGCTGCTCCCCAGGGCGTAGATCTCGCGCGCGGTTAAATTGAGGTTGGCGGTGGTGACGAGGTTCGTGAGGGCGGCGGAATCGCTGGCGAGCGGCGCGTCGAACCGCAGGTCGCCCGCGCTGTTCAAATCCACCGCCGCGAAGCCGGCGAGGTCGGTGGCCGGCGTTGTCCCTTCCGCCGGCAGCAGCCCGCCGAAGCGCACCGCATTGGCGATGTCGATTTCTCCGGCATTGACGGTAAAATCGCCGGTCGCCGCCTGCGCCGAAAAACCGGAAATCACCGCCAGCGGCGTCTGGTGCGAATTGGTCTCCGGCGTGCTGCCGCTTAAGCTCACGTAAGGCGCATCCAGCGTCACCGACCCGTTGGCGCTGCTATCGGTCAAAAAACCTTCTTCAAGGCTGATCGACTGCCCGGCGCTGAGCGTGACGTCGCCCTGAAACACGAAAGCGTCGCGCGAAAACAGCGTGACGCCGCCAAAGCCGCCCGCAACAATCTGCTGCGCGCTGAGCTGCGCGGTGCCGGCCATTAGCGTCCCGCTCTCGCCCGGCTGCAAGCCAGCCGGCACCACCGGCCCAGAATCGTTCTCGGTGATGGTGAACAGCCGCGGCGTCAGCTCGTCATTTTCGGTGTTGACGACCTGGTCGGCCTCCAGCGTTTCGGACAGCATTCCGCCCGCCGCGTCCGGCCCGCCGGCCGCCGCGATCAGCGTGCCGTCATTAAAAATCCCTTCCTGGGAGGCGAGCATGATCGCGCCGCCAGCACCCGCCACCGGGATCGCCTGGTCTGCTACCAGCGCGCTGGCGGCGCCGGCCGCAAAATCCACCGCCGGAATCCGGTCCACCGCTTCGCTGCCCGAAGCCTCCACCAGCGCGCCGGCGTTGATGATGACGGACGCCGTCGAGCCGTTGCTCCCCAGCGTGATCTTGCCGCCGGCCGGGGCCAGGCTGATCGTGTGCCCTTCGCCCGAAAAACTGACCGGCGCCGCGTTCGCGTCCAGCACGCTATCCGGGCCCAAAAAAATCGAAATCGTGCCGGGTCCGCCAGGGAGTGCGGCAAACGTGTTGAAATCGCTGACCGCGGCAATCGCCCCGCCCGGCGCCGTCAGCGCGCCGTCGATGGTGATCTGCCCGGTCGCCGCCAGGCTGATCGCCTGGCCGGGATCGACCGTGATCGCCGCCCCGGCCCCGATGCTGAGCACCGGCGCGTCCGGCCCGGTCTGCGTACCGTTGGCCCCCTCCGTCAGCACGATGGCGGCGTCAAAGCTGGCGCCGGGGCGCTGGGTGATGGCGGTAAAGCCGCTGTTGGTGACATAGAGCGGCTGCAGCGCGACGCTGAGCACGCTGGACGGCGCCGTCCCGGCCGCGGCTTGTGCGCTCGCGCCGGAAAACTGGTAGGTCGGCTCCGTCATATTCACCGCGGTGCCGGGTGCCACCGCAATATCGCCGGTCGCCGCCAAGTTATACGCAGAAAAACCCTGCTGAAAAAAACTCGGCGCGAGCGTGACGACGGACGGATCGGCGGCGGCGGGTGCCGTGGTCGAAATGACGAAGGACGGCGCCGAAAGCGTCAGCGCGCCGCCCTTGGTCACGCCGACCGCATCCAGCCCACCGCCGAGCGTGAGATCGCCGGTCGGCTGCGGAATCATGGCACTCGGCGTCGCCGCGGCCAGCGCGATCGCGCCACCACTGCCGCCTTTCTGGCCGCCGGTCTGCGTGATCAGCCCGCCCGACGAGGTATCGATCAGGCTACCCGCGCCGAGTGTCACATTGTTCACCGACCCCAGGCTGACCGGGCCGCCATTGATGAAAGCCTGGGTGAATGTCAGCGTGGGATCCAGCAGCAGATTGGTCCACAGCCCGGCGGTGTTGATGGTGGCGTCCGGCGCCAGCACGGTATCGCCGGTCGCCGCACCGCCCGCCGGCGGATTCGGATTTTCCAGCGTGATCTGCGAGCCGCCGGCCTCGGCGATCTGTCCGGCCGAGACGCTGCCGCCCGGCGCGTTCAGATCGGCGCCGATGTCCACGCTGGAGCCGAGCAGGGAAATATCGGCGCCCGCCGCCAGCGTGAGCGGCGCCGAAATATCCACGCTGCCATCGGTGATAACCGAAAGCCCGCCCAGCCCGGCGCCGGTGATCGCGGCGGCGCTGATAATCGTCGTCCCGGTGAGATCGCTGGCGACCGGCGTGGCAAGGCTCCCGGCTTGCGGCGCAGCAGCGGCGAAACTGACATCGGTGTCGGCCGGGAACAGATTGGCGCCGCTCAGCGTGCCGATCAGCAGGCTGCCCGGCTCCGCCACCTCGTTCTGCGTCAGCAAATACGGGTCCGTCACGCCTGACGGGTCGGCCTGAATCTGCAGCGGGCCGTTCACCGCCGCCGCCTCGATCGTGCCGTCGAACACCGTGGTCGGGCTGCTCAGCGTCAGGCTCCCCGCCGCGCGCCCCTCTGTATAGCTTGCCTGATAAATCTCCGACGGCGCGGTCAGCGCGTTGGCGTAAACCTGCGTGACGTTCCAGTTCGGGTGATCGACGGTGAACCCGTCATAGACGCCCGCGTAGGTGATGTTCGCCGGTGCGTCGTTGACGTTGTAGAGATGGCCGTTGGTGCCGAGCAGGTAGCTCTGCGCCAGTTCGCCGCCCTGGTAGCTCAGCGTGCCGCCGTTGACGTCGAACACCGCGCCGGAATCCGCCACGATCGCACCGGCGGCGCCGGTCGAAAGGTCGATGCTGCCGCCGAGCGCGGTGTACTCCCCGATCGTATGCCCGACATTGGCGAGATAGCCGGAGACCTCCAGCAGCCCGCCGGCGGTATAGTCGCGGTTGGAGGCATAGGCGCTGCTCGCCGGCACCAGGTTGAGGTCCCGCGCATCGACATAGACGGTGGTGCTCAGCAGGTTGTCAGTCAGGCGGTTCTGCGGGTCGTCGCGCAGCTCAAAACTCTGGATGCTGACGGCGATGTCGTTGGAGGCCATCGTCATCGGCACGCCATAACTGCCGGAGGCGTCCAGGATGGCGCCGGCGTCCGCCTGGATGCGCTGCGTCGCGGAGACCGCGAGCTGCCCGCCGGGTGCCGAGGTGTCGGAGGCGCCTTGAAATTCCACGCTGCCGCCGGTGACGATTTCGATGCGCGATTCATCTTGTTGGTCGGGCAGCAGGCTGAGATCGTCGAACGGCGGCGCCACCTGCTGGCCGCGCAGGGCATCGGCGGCGGCGGAACTCGCGATCAGCGCCGCGCGCTGGCTGTCCAACTCGGTGCTGGTGCTGGAGAGGTCAGGCTCAACCAGCGTAAAACCGTTGGCGCCCAGCGTGACGCTGCTATCCGGATCGGACGCGGAGGACAGCAGATGGATGGTGCCGCGTTGCGCGGTGGAGGTGGTGGAGAGCAGCACCCCGTCCTGCTCCACGGTCTCGCCGGCCAGCGTGACATCCCCGGTATCAGCGGTGATCAGGCCGGTATTGCTCACCAGGCCCGATCCGCCGGCCAGGCTGCTGCCCGGCTGCTTCAGCTCGACAGCGATCTCGTTGCCGTCGGTGGTGGAGGTGGTGTTGCCGTTGCTGGTGCCGGCACCCTGGCGCAGCACGAAATTATCGCCCGCGGCCAGTTCGGTCTGGCCGTCCGGCGTGCTGATATCGCCGCCGTTTTGCACCTGCGTGCCCAGCAGCAGCACGTAGCCGCCGCCTTCGGTGACCGAGACCGGGGCGCTGGTGGCAATTTCCGCGCCGGGCTGCACGATGATGGCGCCGCCGGCATGGCTAAAACTGGTGGGCGTGCTGTAGATGCCGGCGGTGTTGAAGGGAAACAGGCTGCTGCTTGGTTCGGCCGAAGAGGCGATCAGCGAGCCGACATCGATCTGCGAGGCGCCGCCGAAAATGATGCCGTTCTGGTTGATCAGATAGACCTGGCCGCTCGCCTTGATCGAACCCAGAATCTGGCTGGGGCTGCCGCTCGCCGAGATCTTGTTCAGCGCCACCCAGTCGGCGTTGCCCTGCTGGTTGAAATTCACCGTGGTCTTGGGACTGACGTTAAAACTGTTCCAGCTCAGGATCGCCTGCGCCGCGGTCTGGTTGATGTTGACATCGGTGGCGCCGGCCACCGTGGTCTGCGTCGGCGTCTGCGCGCCGGTCCAGTCGGTGACGGGATTGGCGGTGCCGGCGGCGGCCAGGCCGCTATCGGGCACCAGCCCGCCTTGGCTGAGCCCATCGGGCACGGTGCTGGCGGCGGCGGCGGCCAGGCCATGCGCCGTGCTTTGCAAATTCTGCATCGCCTGCAACGCCGCGGTGACGCGCGCGAGCTGGTCCTGCGCCTGCACCGCCACCGCCTGCGCCTGCTGCGCGGCGGCCAGATTGGCGGTGACGCTGGAGGCCACCGGCGCGAACGAAGCCGTCGCACCCTGCGTCAGTGTACCCGCGGCGTGCGCCGCCCGCACATGCAGTCCGGCCAGCCCCAGCGCCGCCAGCGCGATGCCGCCAAAAACCAGTTTTCGCCGCAAGCGCCCCGTCACGAAGGCGGGCTCGTCCGGAGTTCGGGCAGGCGGGCGCGCGGCGTGAAAAACCCACCGGAGCGGAACGGCCGGCGATGCGGAGCGGCGTGTCGAGTCATCATTCAACCGAAACAGTGGCTTCGCATCATGAGGCAGTAATGATTTCATCGCAAACCGGTCACAAAAAATTTATTTTTCTCGAAAGTCTAAAAAATATTCCGTGTGCCGAAAAAATATTCTACGATAGCAACAGAATGAAAATGTAATCAAGACTCTTTCGTGACAAAGCGACGGGCGCCTTGATGCAGCCCCGTTTTCATCCTTAAATCGATAGATTTAATGTAATTTTCTTTAAAACGTCACCCAAAAGGTCTGGACGCCGGCTTGTCCCTTCCCATAAGCGTGGCAACATGACGCTCATCCAGCCCCGCCATCCGGCGCCATCCGGAACAAAAACCTTTAGTTGTAATGCCGATTTTCCGGAGGTTGCGGCGCCCCCGCCCGCCACGGGGCATGCGTGATTTCTTTTGCACGCGCGGGTCTCTGCCTTTTCGCGCTGGCCGGCCTGACCGCCGGGCTTTTGCGCGCCGCTTGCGCGCAGCCCGCACCGGCCGGCGCCCCCACGCTGACCATCAATGAATACACCGTCACCGGCAATCATTTGCTGACCGAACTGGAAGTCGATACGGCGGTGTATCCCTATCTCGGCTCCGGCCAGACCGTGCAGAGCGTGGACCGCGCGCGCGCCGCCCTGCAAAAAGTCTATGCCGATAAAGGCTATCAGACCGTCGCGGTCGAAATTCCACCGCAGCATGTCGTCGGCGGCGTCGTGATCCTGCAGGTTGTGGAGGAGAAAATCGGCCGCCTGCACGTCAACGGCTCGCGCTATTTCTCACTCAACAAAATCAAGTCGCAGGCGCCGTCCCTCGCACCCGGCCAGGTGCCGAATTTCAACGCCATCAAACACGACATCGTCGCCCTCAACCAGTGGCCGGACCGCCAGGTCATCCCGACGCTGCAGGCCGGCATCCGGCCGCAGACCATCGACGTCGATCTCAACGTCAAGGATTCCTTGCCGCTGCACGGCACGCTCTCGCTCGACAACCGCTACAGCGCCGATACCACGCCGCTCCGCCTGGACGCGTCGCTGACCTACGACAATCTGTTCCAGCGCGGCGATACGGTGAACATCGCCTTCCAGGTCGCACCCGAACGCCCGGCCGACGCGCTGGTGTTTTCCGGCTCCTACCTGGCGCGAATCCCGGACGAGGACTGGCTGACGCTGCTGCTCTATGGCCTGGTTTCCAACAGCAAGGTCTCCACCGTCGGCTCCACCAACGTCGTCGGCCGCGGCCAGGTCGCCGGCATCCGCGCGCTCGCCACCCTGCCCGGCGGCGGCGGCTTTTTTGACACGCTGGCCGCCGGCATCGACTACAAGCATTTTGACCAGGATGTCGGCCTCGGCGGCGCCACGCTCGCCTCGCCGATCACCTACGAGCCTTTTACCGCCACCTATAGCGCCAACTGGCAGGGCGATGATTCGACCACCACGCTCGATATCGGCCCGACCTTCAACATCCGCGGCTTTGGCTCCAGCCCCACGACGTTCGACAATAAACGTTACGAAAGTGCCAGCAATTTCCTCTACCTCCGCGCCGACCTCTCCCGCCAGCAGGATTTTTTCGCCAACTTCCAGGTATTTGCGAAAGTGCAGGGCCAGATTTCTGACGAACCGCTAGTCAACAGCGAGCAGTTTTCCTTGGGCGGCCAGGACACCATCCGCGGCTACCTCGAATCCGAAGTGCTGGGCGACGACGCGATGACCGGCTCGGTCGAACTGCGCAGCCCGCCGCTGCAAAATTATCTGGGCCCGGACGTCACCGACTGGCGCGTTTTTGTTTTTTCCGAAGCCGGGCGCGCAAAGATCCTCGATCCGCTGCAAAGCCAGCAAGCCGTGTTCGACCTCGCCAGCGTCGGCCTCGGCACGCGAATCCAGCTCATCGACCACCTGAACGGCATGGTTGATGTCGCGCTGCCGCTCATCACGTCCGTCGATACCAAATCCGGCCAGCCGCGCGTCGAATTCAAGGTTTTTATGCAATACTGATGCGAAATTACAACAAATTCTCAACGCCGTTTTTCTCCGGGGGTCCCATGGGACAACGCTCATTCACGGCCAAGATTTTTGCCGCCCTCATGCTGCTCGCCATCGCCCTCACGGCGCTCGCACCGGCGCCCGCGCGCGCCGATACCTGGTGGAGCAGCGACTGGTCGGCGCGCAAAACCATCACCATCGACACCAGCGCCAATGGCGCGGACATCACCGACCCGATCGGCACCATCCCCGTGCTGGTCCGCCTCGACGTCAGCAATTTCACGTTCGACTCCGCCAACCCGGACGGCAGCGATCTGCGCTTCATCGCCTCGGACGACAAAACCCCGCTCGCCTACCACATCGAAAAATACGACCATTTGCTCGGCCAGGCTTTCATCTGGGTCAACGTGCCCAACGTCTCGCCCAACGCGCAGAGCACCATCTACCTCTACTACGGCAACCCGAAAGCCACCGCGGCGGACGATGCCAAGGGCACCTACGATGCCAACATGGCGCTGGTCTATCATTTCGGCGAGCACAACGCCCCCATCCGCGACTGGACCGGCCACGGCAACGCCTCACTCAACCAGGGCATCCCCGACGATTTCGGCCTGATCGGCCCCGGCGAGCGCCTCGACGGCCAATCCACCATCCAGCTTCCGGGTTCGGCGTCCCTCGCCTGGACCGCCGGCCAGGGCATGACATTTTCGATCTGGTTCAACGAAACCAATCTGCAGCCAGATGCCATCCTCTACAGCCGCACGGACGGCACGAACACTTTTCAAATCGGCGTCGATAACGGCGTGCCGTTCGCCGCCATCACCACGCAAGCCGGCACGCAGCGCTCCTCCGGCGGCGCGGCCATCACCGCCGCCACCTGGCACCATCTCACGGTCGTGACCGGCGCCAATATCTCGCTCTATGTGGACGGCGTGCCGTACGGTTCGCTCGCCGCCACCCTGCCGGCGCTGAGTGCGGCGGCCTATCTCGGCGGCGACGCCACCACCGGCACCGCCCCCGTCATCGCCCCCGCCGCGCCGGCCCCCGCGGCCGCCGCGGCACCCGCGCCCGCCGGCGCCACGCCAGCCCCCGCCACAACGGCGCCCGCGCCCGCCGCGCCGGCGGCCCAGAATCCCACCACCGGCTTCATCGGCTCGATCGACGAACTGGAAATCTCCAACACCGCCCGTCCCATCGGCGCGATCAAGTTCACCGCCTACAGCCAGGGCAACAACCCGCTCGCCGGCCGCCTCCTCGCCTACGGCACCGAGGAAAAACCCCCGTCCTGGTTCTCCGGCCCCATCGTCGTCATTCTCACCTCCGTCACGCCGGACGGCTGGGCCGTCATCTTCATTCTCATCGTCATGGCCATCGTCAGCTGGGTCGTGATGGCCGACAAGGCCGCCCTGGTGAGCCGCGTCGGCAAGGCCAACGCCAAATTTTTGGCGCAATACGAAAACCAGAACGGCGACCTCGCCACCGCCCCGAAACAGGGTAAAAAAACCGGCCTCGAATCCTCCCCGCTCTACGCCATCTACCAAACCGGCGTGTACGAAATCGGCAAGCGCATCTCCAACGGCCAGGCCGACCGCGGCCTTTCCGCCCAGTCCATCGCCGCCATTCGCTCGGCGCTCGACGGCGTCGCCGCGCGAGAGAATCAAAGACTCAACCGCTCGATGGTGCTGCTCACCATCGCCATCTCCGGCGGCCCGTTCCTCGGCTTGTTGGGCACCGTGGTCGGCGTCATGCTCACCTTCGCCACCATCGCCGCGGCCGGCGACGTCAACGTCAACGCCATCGCGCCCGGCATCTCCGCCGCGTTGGTCGCCACGGTCGCCGGCCTCGCGGTCGCGATTCCGGCGCTTTTCGGCTACAACTATCTCAATTCGCGCATCAATTCCGCGACCACCGACATGCGCGTCTTCGTCGATGAATTCGAGACGCGCATGGCCGAACGCTACGCCCCCGCAACCATCCAGCGCAGCGCCGCGGAGTAGAAACAATGCAAGTCCAGCCCGACGGCAACAAGCCCTATGACGACATCAACATCACCCCGATGCTCGATCTCGCTTACGTGCTCCTGATCATCTTCATCATCATGACCACCGCCTCCGTGCAGGGCATGAAGGTGAATCTGCCGCACGCCAGCGCGCAACAAAGCCTGGCGAAACCCACCACCAAGGCCATCACCGTCACCAGCGACGGCCGCATTTTTTTGGACACCGTGCCCGTCAGCATGCCCGAACTGCAAAGCCGCCTGGTGGCCGATGAAGCCGCCACGCCGGATTTTCCGGTCGTCGTCAGCGGCGACGGTGCTGCCTCCTACCAGACCATCATGAATGTGCTGGATCTGCTCGGCCGTCTCAACATTTCCTCGGTCGGCCTGGCCACCAAACCCTCGCCCGGTCAATGAACCCAGCCGCTTACATCGCCAGCCACAAATCCACCGTCGCCGTCGGCGTGATCGGGGTCACGCTGGCCGTCGCCGTCACGGTCCTCATGCAGCATACCACCCGGGAAACGCCGCCGAAACCGCCGCAGCCCATCACCATGGTGATGATCAAGCCGCAGCCGCCGCCACCCCCGCCGCCGCCGATGCAGCAGCCCAAAACCATCGCCCCACCTAAAATGGCGACTCCGGTGGCCAAACCCATCGTGCAAAACACCCCGCCCAAGGCAGCACCCCCAAAAGCGCCCGGCCCGGCGGAGACCCGCATGGGCACGTCCATCCACGGCGCCGGCTCGGACGCCTTCGACCTCTCCGGCGATCCCGGCGGCAACGGCATGTTCAGCGGCGGCGGCGGTGGCGGCGGCGACGCCGTGGCGTATTACGAAAGCCAAGTGGAGACGCAGATCCAGCAGGCGCTGCAAAAAAACCCGGTCACCCGCAGAGCCACCGCCGGCCTGCGCGTCAGCATCTCGGTGGATTCGGACGGCGCGGTCACCGCCGTCACACTCGACAAGTCCAGCGGCGACGCGACCGTGGACCAGACCATCATCGACGGCATTTTGCGCCGCATGCGGTTCCCAGCGCCGCCGTCGGGCCAGCCGGCCTCGATGGATATGAGCCTGACCGGCGAACAGCCGCTATGACCAAACCCCAACCCAGCGGGATTTTCTTGCCGATGCGCCAAAAACACAATTTTTCCCGCCTGCTGGCGATGGCCGCCATCCTGCCGGCGCTGGCGCTGCCCGCCGCCGCCCGCGCGCAAACGGATCCTGATCTCACCAGCAAGCTTCTGATCGCCATCCTGGTCAAAAAAGGCATCCTGAGCCCCGCCGACGCCAAAAGCATCCTGCAGCAGGCGCAGGAAGCCGCCAGCGCCGCGCAGCAAACCGCTGCCGCGCCGCCGCCGCCGGCGGCGCCCACAAGCACCGTCACCGTCAGCAGCACCCAGACCCCGGACGGCACCATCCACGTCACCTACATCCCGCAGGTGGTGCAGGACCAGATCGC
>Ga0302157_10003622_pt1 | contig 17264 bp, 14 predicted proteins | sample I_Bog_N3_3_FD_193502 | JGI IMG/M metagenome (GOLD analysis project Ga0302157, IMG submission 193502) | Peat permafrost microbial communities from Stordalen Mire near Abisko, Sweden - I_Bog_N3_3 | ecosystem: Environmental > Terrestrial > Soil > Wetlands > Peat | place: Sweden: Abisko, Stordalen...
AACTGGATCGGAGGGCGGGCAGCTGCGATGGCGGTAGAAGCTACGGCGGTGTCCGCAGCCGCTGCAGGCCTTTCCTGGACTCCTCGTCGTTGGGATCCAACTTCAACGCGGTTTGATAATCGGCGATGGCCTTGCCTCGTGCGCCGCTGGCTTCGTAGGCGACTCCGCGCCTGAGGTAGTCGATCGAGTGTGCGTCAGGGCCAGCGAGCTCGATCGCCTTGGTAAAGTTCGCGAGCGCCAGGTCGTACTGGCGCAGGTCGTAGTAGATGAGGCCAAGATTGCCGTAGGCGGCCTGCGCCTCGGGGTCGATGCCAATGGCTTTCTCGAAATCGGCCATGGCCTGGTCTCCAAGACCTTTCTTCATATAGGCCCTGCCACGACTGACATAGCTGCTGGCGACGCCGTTCGGATCCGGCGGCGACACGATATCGATGGTGCACGCCCTGATGGCGGTGTCGGGGTCGTCGCTCAGGCACGGTCGCTGCGCCCAGGCCGGCAGCGCGGCCAGCGTCAACGCACAGGCCAACGTCAACGCCAACGCGAGTGACATCGGAATGCCAGGCATCGATTTTCCCCACCACCCGCGCATCAGCTGGCCAGGAACATCCGATAAGCCGCGTTCGCGCTCTCATCGATGTACACGTAGCGCAGATCCTGCAGGTGTTGCAGGAACAGTGCCCGTTCGGCCTTGGGCACCTGGATGCCGGCCAGCACCCGACCGTAATCGGAACCGTGGTTGCGATAGTGAAACAGGCTGATGTTCCATGACGTCCCCACCGCCTTCAGGAACTGCAGCAGCGCTCCGGGTCGTTCCGGGAACTCGAAGCGATACAGCAGTTCCACCACGGCCGCGTCCTTGCCAGGGCCTGAGCCCGTTCCATGGGCCGCGCCCGCACCGGGGGCCGCGCCTGCGCCCGTGCCGGGGGCCGCGGCGGGTGCCGGCCCACCGATCATGTAGCGCACGTGCAGCTTTGCCATCTCGTTGCCGCTCATGTCCGTCACCGGATAGCCGGCGCTGCGCAGCTGTGTAATGACAGAATTAGCCTCGTCCTGACCTTGCCCCAGCGCGAAGCCGACAAACAGATGCGCGCGTTCGCTGCCATTGAAGCGGTAGTTGAACTCGGTGATGCTGCGCTGCCCGAGCGCCTCGCAGAACTGCAGGAAGCTGCCCGGGCGCTCCGGGATCTCCACCGCCAGCAGCGCCTCACGATGCGCGCCGAGGTCGGCACGCTCGGCGATGTGCCGCAGCCGGTCGAAATTCATGTTGGCGCCGCTGTTGATGGCCACCAGCCGCGCGTTGCGCATTGGCGAGCCGCCGCTGGCGCTGCGTTCCAGGTAGCGCTTGATGCCGGCGACCGCGAGCGCACCGGCAGGCTCCTGCACCGTGCGTGTGTCCTCGAAGATGTCCTGGATTGCCGCGCAGATCGCATCGGTATCCACCAGCACGATCTCGTCGACGTAGCGGCGCGCCAGCTCGAACGTCTCCTCCCCGACCCGGCGCACCGCGACGCCGTCGGCAAACATGCCGACGCGCTCCAGCGTCACGCGCCTGCCTTGCTGCAGCGAGTAATACATCGCCGCCGCATCTTCCGGCTCGACGCCGATGATCTTGACGCGCGGATACAGCGGCTTCACATAGGCGGCGATGCCGGCGATGAGGCCGCCGCCGCCCACGGGCACGAAGATCGCGTCGAGTTCACCGCCGGTCTGGCGCAGGATCTCCATGCCGATCGTGCCCTGGCCGGCGATGACGTCCGGATCATCGAACGGGTGCACGAACACCATGTGACGCTCGCGCACCAGCGTCAGCGCGTGCTCATAGGCGGCGTCGTAGACGTCGCCGTGCAGCACCACCTCGGCGCCCAGGTCCATGACCGCCTGTACCTTGATGCTGGGCGTGGTCTGCGGCATCACGATCAGCACCGGTATGCCGCGTTTGCGCGCCGCCAGCGCCACGCCCTGTCCGTGGTTACCGGCCGAGGCGCAGATCACCCCGCGCGCCGCGATCGCCGGCGACAGGTGGGCTATCTTGTTATAGGCACCGCGCAGCTTGAAGGAGAAAATCTGCTGCAGATCCTCGCGCTTGAGCAGGATCTGGTTGCCCAGCCGGCGCGACAGCCGCGGCGCGGCATCCAGCGGCGACTCCGTGGCAACGTCGTAGACCCGCGCCTTGAGCACGCGCTGCAGATAGTCGTCGGTCATCCGCGGAAGCTTAAGCGAATCGCCGGCCGCGGCACAGCGGGCCCAAGGCCTGGCGACCCGGCAGCTCTGCGGCCCTGCGGCTTGGCGTTACGCGGGTGGCACGCGTTCGGGTGGTGTGCGTTCGGGTGGTGTGCGCTCGGCTGCCGTGCGTTCGGGCGACGCGCGTTCTGCTGGCGTCCGCTCAGGCGGCGTCCGCGTCACGAACCGGAACTCGCTCTTGCCCAGCGTGACGATGTCGCCTTCCTTCAGCGTGCGGCGGTTGACGCGTTCCGAGTTGACGTAGGTGCCGTTGGTGCTGTTGAGATCCTCGATGACCGTCTTGGTGCCATACAGCAGCACCACTGCGTGGTGGCGGCTGATGAATTCGGCGTCGATGCGGATATCGTTGTCCGGCGTACGTCCAATGGTGGTGCGCTTTCCGAGCAGCTGCACGATGCCGGTCTCGCCCTGGGTGCGCACCAGCATGCGCGTTGGTTCCACGTCGCCGAGGTGCTGCAGGTTCTGCTGGATGTTGCCCAGTACCGCCTGGCTGCTCGCGGTCGCGGTCTCGAGCCGCTGGATCAGCGATTCGCGCTGTTCCAGCGATGAGCGCACGGCCTCCAGCTGGGTGCGCAGCTCGCCGATGTTCTGTGCCTGCGAGCGTACCTCCGCTTCCAGCGCGACGTGGCGCTCGAGCGCGGCCTTCTCCGCAGCGGCTGACGCCGCCAGTTGCTGTTCCATCTCGGAACGCATCGCAATCGCTTCTGCCTCCAGTGTCGCCACCCGCTGCTGTTCGAGCGCGATCTTGCCGAGCAGATCCTGCTCGCGCTCGCCATGCAGCTTGATACGATCCGCGACCTCGCGCTCCAGCACCGCAATGCGCTGGCTGCGCTCACTGATCACCGCCTCGCGGTCGCCGAGCAGCGCATCGAACACCTGGCGGCGGCCCTCCAGGCTCTGCAGGTTCTCGCGGTAGCGCTCGGCGTGCGCCCGGGCCTGTGACAGGTCCGATTCCAGCACGCGCAGGCGCCGCGCCTGCGCCTGGCGCTCTATAAGGCTAGCACTGGCCGAGGCATCGTGCGATTCAATTGCGGCATGGGCGGCGGCGGCCTCCTCGCGTGCCGCCTTGACGTCGGACCGCAGCGTCTCGAGCTCGGACAGCGCCGACGCATAGTTGCCGGCAACGGTTGCGCTCTGCGACTCCAGCTCGGCGATGCGCCGGTCACGCAGCCCGACCTCGCGCTCGAACATCGACAGCTGCTCGCTCTTGCGATTCAGCAGCTGCTCCAGGTCGCGCAGGTTGGCGGTCAGGTTGCCAAGGTTGCTCTCCAGCTGACCGCGGCTCTCGGTCACCGAAGCCAGATCGGATCGCAGTGCACCAATTTCGGCATCGCGCAGGCTCTGCGCGGCCCGTTGTTCCAGCGTTGATTCATCGTCGCCGGCCAGATCATGCGCCGGCGCACCCTGGCCGAGCGATGAAGCCCGCATGGCGGCCGGGGACACCATCCAGGTATCGGTGGAGCCCATGGGGTCGTCGGCCCCGATGATGGTGGTGGCGCCCGGCAGGACCGGCAGCTCTGCGGTTTCCTCCAGATCTACCGGCGTCGGGGTGGTTTCGTATTGCTTGGCCATCAAATCACCTTGCTCGGTCCGGCGTTCAGGCCAGGCCGAGAAAATTGCGCAACTGCATCGCCTGGCGCTCGAACTCCGGGCCATCATGTCCGCTCGCGTCCGCCGCACGCAGGTCGATCACCAGCGATGGATGGCGCAGCATGCGGCACTCGTTCCTGACCGAATCGGTATCCGGCGAAAGCACCACGCGCCCGACCTGCGTCGGCCGCTGCGCAAGCAGCGCCAAACCAATCGCGACGCCGCTCTCGTGCGCCAGAATATCGACCTGTTTCAATAACATCGAGTCGATCAGATCGCCCAGGGCGGCGGCCAGATCGGCGCTGCTGGCGTGCGCGGGCGCCGCATCCGACTCCCCGGAGCCGGGCAGATCCGGCGCGTACACGCAGCGGTCACGGCCCAGCGGCCGGAGCAGCGGACGAAAGAACTGCCCCGAACCCGGGTTCCCTGCAATGCATAGCAACGCGGTCGCCTCATCGAAGCCGCCGCCAGCCGGAATCGCGTAGTTCAGGTGCAACTGTCCGTAACGGCAATCGAAATACGCACGGCGTACACGCGGCTCGGTAGAAGCAGGAAGCACGGCACGTTGAGCTCTGGTCATTGCAGCGAGTCACCCCTGGTGTGAGGCATGCGCCGCCCAATTGCGACGCGCGGCACGCCCCGTCGGCGTGCCCATTCAATCTCTCGGTGATCATTATTCCTCAATGCGCCCGCCCGCCATGCGACACACTGCCCAACTTCTGCGATCTGCCGCGCAGCTGTGCCAGCCGCTGCCGGGCGGCGCTGGTGCGCGAGCAGGGCGCTACTGGCCGCGCGCAGCTGGCGTTGGTTGCGGCGGCTGCCCTGCAAACGCTGTTGGCGCGGATGCAGCCCGCTCGACTCGACATAATGTAGCGACGGGCGTTGCCGGCTAGTGCTTCTGATCCGGGTCAGCGTGCAGGTAGTGCAGGAACCGATGCACCACCGGCGCGAACATGACCGCGATAGTCGCCAGCACGGCGATGCCGGAATACAGCGCGTAGGTTCCTGCGAACAGCTTGCCGCTCACGGTATCGGGCGTCGCCACCGGTCCCATGCCCGACAAGATCATCGCGGCATTCTCGTAGGCGTCGATCCATCCCAGCCGGACGAACCAGTGATAACCCAGCATGCCGGCCAGCAGCGACAGCGCGATCAATACCAGGCCGACTGCAACGCTGCCCGCCAGCCGGCGCAGGAAACGCCTCCGCGGCGCCAGCGGCTGCGACATGCGCTCGTATTGGCCGAATCTACGCATGTTTTAATGCCCCGATGCCCGTGAGACGCGTACCGCTGTTCGCCATTGTGCTGTGTGGCGCCGCCGGTCCGCTAGCCGCGCAGGTGATCGCCGGGTCCGGTGCGCTGGACACTCAGCCTGCGCGGGTCGAATCCGCGCTGCCGTCGGACCAGGAACTGGAAGCCGCCGGGGCGCGCATCGGCGCCATCGAGATCCGTAGCATCCAGGTGTTCGATCTCAGCGACCCGGCCGACGATAACTGGCTGTTCCGCACCGCCGACCGGTTGCACCCGGGCACACGCGAGTCAACTATCGCCGCGCAGCTGCTGTTTCGCACCGGCGATCGCTATTCGCGTCGCCTGCTGGACGAGACCGCGCGCAACATCCGCCAGCGGATCGCCTTCGTGCGTGAACCCGTGATCCGTCCCATTCGCTACCACGACAACGTCGTCGACCTGCTGGTCATCACGCAGGACGTCTGGACGCTGCAGCCGGGCTTCAACTTCGGCCGCAGCGGCGGCACCAATACCGTCGGTGTCGACTTTTCCGATTCCAATTTCCTCGGTTACGGGAAATCGATCGAGATCGGGCACGGTGAGGACGTCGATCGCAGCAGCACTTACCTGCTGTGGCAGGACCCGGATATCTGGGGCAGCCATTGGATCGATGGCGCGCTCTATGAGAAGAATTCCGACGGCAGCGTCTGGGCCCTGGGCGCCGGCAAGCCGTTCTACTCGCTGGAAACTCCGTCCGCCGCCGGCGGCGATGTTGGCTATTACCACAGTGTCGTCACGCGCTATCGACTCGGCCAGGCCTACGATACCTACGACGATGAACAGCGCACCGGGGATCTGTTCATCGGCGATGCGTTGTGGATCGGCGAGCGCTGGACCGAGCGGCTGTTGCTGGGTTGGCGCCTGGATCGCAATCATTTCACCGCGGCGCCGGATGCGCTGCCGCTGGCGCCACTGCCCCTGGACCGCACGCTGTCCTACCCGTTCGCACGCATGCAGTGGATCGAGAACGATTACGGCACCACGCGCAACCTCGACCTGATCGCCCGCACCGAGGACGTGCATTACGGCCTGGATGCGAGTGTCGGCATTGGACTGGCGACGCCGGCCTTCGGCGCCGACCGTCAATCGGTCATCGCCGATACCGAGATCAACTACGGCTGGAGGCTGGGCGAGCGGCAGGATCTGTTTCTCGCCAGCCGGCTCGCCACTCGCGTCGAGGACGGCGCGCTGCACGACGCGATCGTCACCTGGGCCTCGAGTTATTACCTGAGCACCAGTGATCGCACGCGCCTGCTGCTGCGTTTCAGCGGCGACGCCGGCCACGATCTCGACGGCGACCACACGCTACAGCTGGGCGGCGACACCGGACTGCGCGGCTATCCGCTGCGCTACCAGAACGGCAACCAGCGTGCGCTGTTCACCATCGAGGAACGGCTGTACACGCATTACTACCTGTTCCGCCTGGTCAACGTCGGCGCCGCGGCGTTCTACGACATGGGCCGCACCTGGGGCACGACGCTGGTCCCCACGCCGCAGCTGGGGCTGCTGAAGGATGCCGGCGTGGGACTGCGGCTCGGCAATCAGCGCTCATCGTTTGGCCGCGTGATCCACATCGATGTCGCTGCACCACTGGATCGCACCGCGAGCATCAGTGCGCTGCAATTCCTGGTCAGCACGCAGCTGACGTTCTAAAACATGCCTGAAGGATCGATGTCGCCGGGGGCCACGCCCTGCGAGCGCGCCGCAATATGGTCTCCGGTGATCATCGCGTCGTATCCGAGTCCCGGGCCGACCATCGGGTACACGCCGGCATCCGGATCGATGATGACCTCCAGGAACGCCGGGCCGCTGTAGGCCAGGAACTGCGCGATCATCTCCGGCACGTCCTGCTTGCGCTCCAGGCGCTGCGCCCACTGGAAGCCATCGGCGGTCGCCGCGCGAATGAAATCCTTCTTGTGCAGCGACTTGTCGCTGCCGGACAGCCGTCCCTTGAAGAACAGCTTCTGCCACTGCTTGACCATGCCGTCGCCGAAGTTGTTGAGCACCACGACCTTGATCGGCAGGTCATAGGTAGTCGCGGTCTCCAGCTCACCGATGTTCATGCGGATGCTGGCATCGCCGTCGAGATCGATGACCAGGCGACCGGGGTTGGCGACCTGGGCGCCGATCGCCGCCGGCAACCCGAAGCCCATCGTGCCCATGCTGCCGGAGGTCAGCCACAGTCGCGGTTCGCTGAAATCGAAGAACTGCGCGGCCCACATCTGATGCTGGCCGACGCCGGTGGCGATGATGGCCTGCCCGCGCGTCAGCCGATTGATCTCCTCGATGACGTAGTAAGGCTGCACCAGCTCGCTGTCGCGGTCGTAGTTCATCGCATGCACGCTGCGCAGCTCGGCGAGCTCGGCCCGCCAGGCGCTGAAATCGGCGTGGAAGCCGCCGCGCACGCCGCTGGCGATCAGCGCCCGCAGCGCCTCCGGCAGCAGCCCGACATGGCTCCAGTGCGCGCCCTTGACCTTGTTGATCTCGGCCTGATCGACATCCAGGTGCGCTATGCGCCGCGCGTTGCGCGCGAACTTGGCCGGATCCCCGGCCACGCGATCATCGAAGCGCGCGCCGACCGCGATCAGGAAATCGCAGTCATCCGCCGCATAGTTGGCATAGGCCGCGCCGTGCATGCCGAGCATGCGCATCGACAGCGCATCGGTGGTATCGATGGCGCCTATGCCCATCAGCGTGGTCACCACCGGTATGCCAAAGTGATGCGCGAACTCACTGAGCGTGGCAGCCGCGCCGCCGTTGATGACGCCGCCGCCGGCATAGATCAGCGGCCGCTTCGACTCCGACAGCAGCTGCAGGAATTTCGCCGCCGCCGGCTCCGTCAGCGTGCTGGCGTACAGCTCGCGCAGCCGTGCGCGGTAGCCGGGAATCGCCAGCCGGCCCTCGCCCTGGAACACGCCGGCCGCGGTCTGCACGTCCTTGGGTATATCGACCACCACCGGCCCCGGCCGGCCGGTGCGCGCGATCTCGAACGCGGTGCGCATGGTCGCCTCCAGGCGCGTCGGATCGGTGACCAGCAGCACGTGCTTGGCGATCGACCCCATGAGCGAGGCCACTGGCGCTTCCTGGAATGCGTCGGTGCCGATCGATGCCCGCGATACCTGGCCGCAGATCACCACGATCGGCACCGAATCGGCCATGCAATCGCGCACCGGCGTCACGGTGTTGGTGGCGCCCGGCCCTGAAGTCACCATGCACACGCCGACCTTGCCGCTGGCGCGGGCGTAGCCGGCCGCCATGAACCCCGCCCCCTGCTCATTGGCAGGAACGATCAGCGGCACCTGGCGGCCGCCGCGGCTCTTCTGGGCCTCATTGAAGGTAAAAATGGCGTCGTAGGTCGGCAGGATCGCCCCGCCGCTGTAGCCAAAAATCGCCCCCACTCCCTCGTCCGCCAGCACCTGGACGATCATCTCCGCGCCAGTCATGGATTTGCCGGCCAGCGGATGCTTGGTCTGAAGGGCGGTGGCTGCGAGTTCTTTCATGGTGTATCTCGCGGCCAGAATAGCCGACCCGGCCTGCAATTGGCTATTCTGGGCGGCCGCGGATGGGCCCCGGGACCCCCGCATCCAGATTAGGACATATGCGACACATTATCGGCATCCTGCTGCAGAACGAGGCTGGCGCGCTGACGCGGGTCGCCGGCATGTTCTCCAGCCGCGGCTACAACATCGAATCGCTGTCGGTCGCCCCGACCAACGACCCCACGGTGTCGCGCCTGACCCTGGTGACCAGCGGCTCGGAGGCGGTGATCCTGCAGATCGCCAACCAGCTGAAGAAGCTCATCGACGTCGTCAGTGTCGACGACATGACGCGCGGCGAGCACATCGAGCGCGAGCTGGTGCTGCTGAAGCTGCGCATCGAGCCGGCGCGACGCGACGCGGTGCGCGGCTTCGTCGCCCGCACCGGCGGCCGCGTGCTCGACCCGTCGAGCGAGTGCTTCATCGTCGAGCTGCTGGGCAGCGAGGCGGAAATTAACGGCTTCATGCGCGAACTGGCGACGCACGCGGAACTGTTCGAGGTGGTGCGCAGCGGCGCGCTGGGCATCAGCCGCTCGCAGCGCGTGCTGCGGGTGGTGGAGTGAAGACGCTGTAGCTACCGCCACCGGTCGCCCGGCGTGGTCAGGTACGTCTTCCAGAGGTATCCCAACGGCAGCAGCAGCGGCACGACCACGATGCCCGGGAAGATGCCCGCGAACGAATCGGCGGTGTCGGGATCCAGCGTGTGGCCCAGGTACGGTGGCAGCCACGCGGCGAGCACCCAGATGAGCTTCCAGGTGAATTCGAAGATCAGCAGCGGCATCATCCTGACCGGATAGCGCACGCCGAGCAGGCAGAGCAGCGTAAGCGCGCCAAAGAAGCTCATCGCTACGCCATGCCAGAAATCCCACGGCAGCGTGCGGTGCAGGATCGCCGGCCACGTTCGCAAGCCCTGCGCCAAACCAAGCAGCAGATACGAAGCCCTGAGCAGGTAGAGGCGATAAAGCGGAAGCTCCGGCGTGGATTGTATCTGGACCATGCCGTACCTACGGCGAGCCGCCGCGCGAATCGGCGGCGCGCGCAGCGTCGCGAGATGAATGCCAGTTATAAGTTGTCGCTGCCACTACCCGGGAGCAGGATGCAAGCGCCGGTGGTGCGCCGCGACTCCAGGTCACTGTGCGCCTGCGCGGCGTCCGCCAGCGGATAGCGCTGGCCGATGTGCACTCGCAGCTTCTTCTTCCGCACCATGGCGAACATCGCGCGTGCCGCGGCCTCGAGCGACTCGCGCGTAGCGATGTAGTCGAACAGCGATGGCCGCGTCAGGAACAGCGATCCACGGCGCGCGAGCTCCAGCGGCGCGATCAGTGGCGGAGGCCCCGAGGCGTTGCCGAAGCTCACCATCATGCCGCGCGCTCGCAGGCAGTCGAGCGATTCGATGAAGCTATCCTTGCCGACCGAGTCATACACCACGTTGGCCATGCTGCCGCGGGTGTAGCGGCGCACCGACTCGACGATGTCATCGCGACCGGCCAGGAACACCTGGTGGCAACCCTGGCGCATGGCCTGCGCGATCTTGGCCTCGCTGCCGACGATGCCCATGACCTTGGCGCCCAGGAAGCGTGCCCATTGCGTCAGCAGCGAACCGACGCCACCGGCCGCCGCATGGATCAGCACCGCATCGCCGCGGCGCACGCGATAGGTACGGCGCAGCAGGTATTCGGCCGTCAGCCCCTTGAGCATCAGGGCCGCCGCCTGCTGGTCGCTGATGTCGGCCGGCAGCCTCACCACATGCCTGGCGTCGATGTTGCGCAGTTCGCTGTAGGCACCGGCGGCAGCCATCACATAGGCCACGCGCTGGCCAATGCGGAATCCCTGCACGCCGCGCCCGAGTGCGACCACGACCCCGGCGGCCTCGCGGCCCGGGGTTTCCGGCAGCGGTCGCGGGTACAGGCCGCTGCGATCGTAGACATCGATGAAATTGACGCCGATCGCGCTATGGCGCAGCTGCAGCTGGCCGCGGCCCGGCGCCGGCACCTGCTGGCGCTCCCACTTGAGCACCTCGGCACCGCCGAACTGGTGGAAAACGATGGCATGGGACGGCTCGGTAGGCACGCGGCGGATCTTACAGCAGCCGCGTCGCGGCCGGGCTTGCCGACCAGGCTTGCAGCCAGGGGGCCGCCGCTCTGCTGCCCGCGCCGGGCGTCAGCGAGCCGCCGACCACCTGCAGTGCAGTCTAGAGTGCCGCCGAATCGGTCTCACCGGTGCGAATGCGCACCACCCGGTCGATATCGGTAATGAAAATCTTGCCGTCGCCGACCTTGCCGGTCTTGGCAGCCTTGAGCACCGCTTCGACCACCTGGTCTACCAGCTCGGCGCGCACCGCAACTTCGACCCGGGTCTTCGGCACGAAGTCCACGACGTATTCGGCGCCGCGATACAGCTCGGTATGGCCGCGCTGGCGCCCAAAGCCCTTGACCTCGGTGACGGTCATGCCCGACACGCCGATTTCCGACAATGCGGCCCGGACGTCGTCCAGCTTGAAGGGCTTGATTATTGCGGTGATCAGTTTCATACGAACGCTCCCGCCTCCATTCTTGTTAGATTCGCCAATGTAGTTCCGCCACTCCGCCGAACCGAAGGTGCACCTTTCGTGCCACTGCCTGCGACGCCCATCTGGGCCCATAACTGCCCCGGAAGCGCCCCGGTCACGATGCGACGGCACCAATTCGGCGCCGGGCAGGCGAATATACGCCCGTCGTCGGTGCTTTTTGAACTCGCCTTCGACCCGTTGGCGCCTGCGCCCTGCGGCATGGCAAGGTGGTGTTCGAGCGACGGCCACAGCCCTGATCATGCGTAAATACCTGATCTCAAGCCAGACGAGCGGCGAACCCGGTTTCCGTTGGCGTGGCGCCGAGGTCACGCGGCTCGAAGGCTTCACCGATGCCGTATTCGCCTTTGCCGTCACGCTGCTCGTGGTCTCGCTCGAGGTCCCAAAGACTTTTCCAGAACTGTTGGTCGCCATGCATGGTTTCTTCGCCTTTGGCGTCAGCTTCGCCCTGCTGGCGAACGTCTGGTACCAGCACTATCGTTTCTTCCGCCGCTACGGACTGGACAACCCCTGGGTGGTGTTCCTCAACTGCGCGCTGCTGTTCTTCGTGCTGTTTTACGTCTACCCGCTCAAATTTCTGTTCACGGCGATGTTCGACCAGTCCGACATCTTGGCCTCCGAGGCGCGGGCGCTGTTCACGATCTGGAGCCTGGGATACGCGGCCGTATTTGGCGTTTTCACCCTGCTGTATCTGCATGCCTGGCGCATTCGCGCACAACTGGAACTGACGCCATTGGAAGCGATGCGCACCCGGGTGAGCCTGCTGGATTACTTTGCAATGGTCTGCATTGCGCTGCTGTCGACGGCGTTGGCGCGCACAGTGCCCGATCTTTATGTGGGAATCGCGGGATACATCTATTTCATCGTTCCGCTCTATTTCACGATCGCACATTCGATCGCCGGTCGTCGGGAACGACAGCTTCAACCACAGCCGCCGCCGGCCTGAGTACTTGTCCGGCTACCGCAACGTCACCAGCAGGTCCTTGGCATCGATCTGCGCGCCGGGCTGCACCAGTACCTGCGCCACCTCGCCGTCGACCTCGGCGCGCACCGCGGCTTCCACCTTCATCGCCTCGATCGTCACCACCACATCGCCGCGCTTGATGCGCAGGCCGACCGTCACGCTCACGGTGGCGACGGTGCCCGGCATCGGGGCGCCGATATGGCGCGGATTGCCAGGGTCGATCTTGAGTTGCGGCGGCCGCTTGGGCGTCTGGCTGCGATCGGTGACGCGCACCGAGCGCGGCTGGCCGTTGAGTTCGAAGAATACGGTGCGGGTGCCGTCCTCGTGCGGTTCGCTGCGGGTCACGTAGTGCACGATCAGCGTCTTGCCGCGCTCCAGTTCGACGTCGATTTCCTGGCCGGGCTCCATGCCATAGAAGAACACCGGGGTCGGCAGGATGGCGACATCGCTGTAGCGCCGGCGATCCGCGGCGTAGTCGGTGAACACCTTCGGATACATCAGGTAGGAGGCGAACTGCCGGTCGGTGACGGCGCGCTCGGCCTTCTCGCTGGCCTCGGCGCGCAGCCGCGTGAGATCCGCCGGCGGCATATCAAGGCCCGGCCGGCGCGTTCGCGGCGCCGCGCCCTGCAGCACCTTGCGCTGCAGCTCGGGCGGAAAGCCGCCATACGGCTGTCCCAGGTCGCCTCGAAACAGCTGCACCACCGACTCGGGAAACGCGATCTCGGTGTCCGGGTCCAGCACCGCGTCCCGGGTCAGGCCATTGGTCATCATCAGCAGCGTCATGTCGCCGACCACTTTCGAGGTCGGCGTCACCTTGATGACATCGCCGAACATGTCGTTGACCTCGGCGTAGGTGCGCGCCACTTCCGGCCAGCGGGTATCGTCGATGCCGAGACCACGCGCCTGCTCCTTCAGGTTGGTGTACTGGCCGCCAGGCATGCCGTGCACATAAACTTCGGAGGCGCCGGCGCGATTGTCGCTCTCGAACGCCGCATAGCCCTTGCGCACCTGTTCCCAGTAGTGCGACAGCACGCGGATCTGGTCGGTATCGATGCCCGGATCGCGCGGGCCGTAGCGCAGCGCCTCGGCAATCGATCCCAGGTTCGGCTGCGAGGTCAGTCCGCTCATCGAATCCATCGCCCCGTCCACCGCGTCGGCGCCGGCCGCGATCGCCGCGAACACGCTGGCGGCCGCGATACCGCTGGTGTCGTGGGTGTGGAAATGCACCGGCAGCCCGGTCTCATCGCGCAGCGCCTTGACCAGGTCATAGGCGGCGCGCGGCTGGCACAGCCCGCCCATGTCCTTGATGCCGATCACGTGGGTGCCAGCCTGTTTCAGCTCGCGCGCCAGCCCCAGGTAGTAGTCGAGCGTGTACTTGCGCTCCTTCGGGTTGCACATGTTGCCGGTGTAGCAGATCGCCGCCTCGCACAGCCGGCCGGTCGCGAGCACCGCATCGATCGCCACGCGCATGTTCTCGACCCAGTTGAGCGAATCGAATATCCGAAACACGTCGATGCCCGCCGCGGCGGCCTGGCGCACGAAGTACTGCACCACGTTGTCCGGATAGTTGGTGTAGCCGACGGCGTTGGCCGAGCGCAGCAGCATCTGCAGCAGCAGGTTCGGCATCGCCTCGCGCAACCGTTCCAGCCGCTCCCAGGGATCCTCCCTGAGGAAACGCATCGCCACGTCGAAGGTGGCCCCGCCCCAGCACTCGACCGAGAACAGCTGCGGCAGCAGCGCCGCGTACGCCGGGGCGATCGCCACCATGTCGAAGGTGCGCATGCGCGTCGCCAGCAGCGACTGGTGCGCATCGCGCATCGTGGTGTCGGTGAGCAGCACGCGCTCCTGCTCGCGCATCCATTGCGAGAAGCGCGCAGGCCCGAGCTGGTCGAGCAGCTGGCGGGTGCCCGCGGGCGGCGCGACGCCGCGCGGTATCGGCGGCAGGCGCGCCGGGCGCATCAGCGTCAGCCGCGCCGGCAGCGCGCGTCCCTTGACCTCGCGGTTGCCGTTGACCACGGTGTCGGCCAGGAAGGTCAGGATGCGCGTGGCGCGGTCGCGCCGTTCGGGCGAGCTGAACAGCTCCGGGGTCTCGTCGATGAAGCGCGTGGTGTAGTCGCCGCGCTCGAAGCGCGCATGGGTGATGATCTGGTCGAGGAAGCGCAGGTTGGTGGTGACGCCGCGGATGCGAAATTCCCAAAGCGCGCGGTGCATGCGCGCAATGGCCTCCTGCGGCGTCGGCGCCCAGGTGGTCGCCTTGACCAGCAGCGAGTCGTACCAGCGGGTGATGATGGCGCCGGCATAAGCGGTACCCGCATCCAGCCGCACGCCGAAGCCGGCTGGCGAGCGGTAGGCGGTGATGCGGCCATAGTCGGGCGTGAAATTATTCTCCGGGTCCTCGGTCGTGACGCGGCATTGCAGCGCGTGCGACTGGATGCGGATCTGATCCTGCGGCGGCACACCGCTTTCGGCATCACCGATCCTGGCGCCGTCAGCGATGCGGATCTGCGCCTTCACCAGGTCGATGCCGGTGGCGCATTCGGTCACCGTGTGCTCGACCTGGATGCGCGGGTTGACCTCGATGAAGTAGAAACGCCCGCTGTCCGCGTCCTGCAGGAACTCGACCGTGCCGGCGTTGCTGTAGCTGGCCGCGCGTCCGATCGCCAGCGCCGACGCGCACAGCGCCGCGCGCTCGGCATCGCTCAGGAATACCGCTGGCGCACGCTCCACGACTTTCTGGTTGCGTCGCTGCACGGTGCAGTCGCGCTCGAACAGGTGCACCAGGTTGCCATGGCTGTCGCCCAGGATCTGCACCTCCAGGTGACGCGCGCGGCGCACCAGCCGCTCGAGATAGACCTCGTCGTTGCCGAACGCGGCGCGCGCCTCGCGCCGCGCCACCGGCAGCATCTCCGCCAGCTGTGCTTCGTCCTCCAGCACCCGCATGCCGCGCCCGCCGCCGCCCCAGCTGGCCTTGAGCATTACCGGGTAGCCGACCTCGTGCGCCAGGCGCCGGCACTCATCCAGGTCCTGCGGCAGCGGCGGTGTCGCCGGCATCACCGCGACGCCCGCGGCCACCGCCAGGTGGCGCGCGGCCACCTTGTTGCCCAGCACCCGCATGGTGTCGGGGCCCGGCCCGACGAAGATGATGCCGGCCGCGGCACACTGCGCGGCGAACTCGGGGTTCTCGGACAGGAATCCGTAGCCTGGATGGATGGCGTCGATACGCGCCTCGCGCGCCACCCGCAGGATGTCCGGGATATCCAGGTAGGCGTCGATGGCGCCCTTGCCCTCGCCCACCAGGTAGGCCTCGTCGGCCTTGGTGCGATGCAGGCTGAAGCGGTCCTCGTGCGAATAGATCGCGACCGTCGGGATGTCGAGCTCGTTGGCGGCGCGCATCACCCGCACCGCGATCTCGCCGCGATTGGCGACCAGCAGCCGATGAATCCTCTGCAGCACGCGAATCTCTCCGGTAGCCCCGGTGAACTAGTCAGCCAGGTAGGCGGCCAAATACTGCTCGAAGCTGCCGCTCTGCGGCCGCTCGAGCGCGCGCTGCGCCTGCAGCGACTCCTCGACTTCAGACTCGAACTGCTGCCAGCGCGAGGGGTTGCGCGGCAGCGTATCCAGCAGCTGCTGCCGGTGTGCCTGCGACAGGCGCAGCACCAATGCGGTGAAGCTCTCGCCCGATTCGCGCAGCTCGCGTAGCAGCCGCGCCGATGGCGTCTGCTCGACGTCTTCGAGCTTTACCTGCTGCTCCCTGAGCGTGGCGCTGTAGGGCTTGCCGGGGTGCGAGGCGTCTAGCAGCTCGCAGATCCCCTGCATCGATTCGAGCAGTTCGGCGGCCCAGCCGTGCATCGGCACCTCGCGCCGGTCGCGCTCCAGCGTCAGGCCGCGCTTGCGTCCATAGCGCGCCACGCGCAGGTGGTTGCGGTCGATCGCCTCCTCCTCGTTGGCGTCGATCGGCGGGCTGTCCTTGAACAGCAGCAGCAGGCAGAACGCCTCGAGGAAATACAACTTGCGCAGATTCACGCCCACCGGATCGTAGGCGCTGTTGTCGAGCGTGCGCACCTCGACGTACTCGACGCCGGCGCGCGCCAGCGCATGAATGGTGCGCTCACCGGCACGCAGCGCGCGCTTCGGGCGCACATAGCTGTAGTACTCGTTCTCGATCTGCAGCAGGTTGCCGGACAGCTGGCGGTATTCGCCGTCGACCTTCACGCCCAGCGCCTCGAATGGCGGATACGGCTGGCTGATCGAGCGCCGCAGGTCGGACAGGTATTGCTGCAGCGTGTTGAACGACACCGCCTCGGCCGCCTGGTTGCGATTGCGATAGCCGATGTCGCTCATGCGCAGCGACGTCGCATCCGCTCCGAGCAGGGTGTCCGGCCCCAGTGGCGTAAGTTCCCGGTCCTCGCGTCCCTGCAGGAACGAGCGGCACAGTGCCGGTGAGGCGCCAAACAGGTAGGAGACGATCCAGCCATAGCGCCGGTAGTTGCGCAACAGGTCGAAGTAGCGCGCCGAGACGAACTCCTGGCCGCTGTCGTGCTGCTCGCAGATCTGGGCGTACAGCGGCCAGAACTGCTGCGGCGCTGAATAGTTGAAGTGCACGCCGGAGATCGCCTGCATCATGCCGCCATAGCGCACCAGCAGGCCGTGGCGGTAGATATACTTGATGCGTCCCTGGTAAGAGTCGCCGAAACGCGCAATCGGCACCGCCGCATCGCCGCCCAGTATGCAAGGCATCGACGTCGCCCACAGCAGTTCGTCGTCCAGGTGCGTGTACACGAACTGGTGCAGCTCGCCCAGGTACGTCAGCAGTTCCTCGTTGTCGGTGAAGGTCGGTGTCACCAGTTCGATCAGCGCTTCCGAGTAGTCGGTGGTGATGTGCGGATGGGTCAGCGCCGCGCCCAGCGAGCGCGGGTGCGGCGTGCGGGCGATGCTTCCCCTGGGCGTCACCCGCAGGGATTCGCGTTCCAGCCCGCGCGGGCCGCGTGCGATCAGCCGCTGCTCGCGGCTGTTCACCAGCGCAGCGAGCCGACGCTCGTAGACGCGATCCACTCCAATGCCCGCCATCACCCCTCCA
>Ga0302157_10003627_pt1 | contig 17245 bp, 14 predicted proteins | sample I_Bog_N3_3_FD_193502 | JGI IMG/M metagenome (GOLD analysis project Ga0302157, IMG submission 193502) | Peat permafrost microbial communities from Stordalen Mire near Abisko, Sweden - I_Bog_N3_3 | ecosystem: Environmental > Terrestrial > Soil > Wetlands > Peat | place: Sweden: Abisko, Stordalen...
GCGTTCCAGCCGGTGCTGGACAAATCGAACGCCGGGTAGCCGCGGCTCTAGCCAAGCCGCGTGCGGATGAAGGCGCCCGCGTCGCGCAATGCGGCTCGGGCCTCGGGGAGGATCGGGGCAAAGATTTGCCAGCCATGCGGCTGGTCGGGCCAGATTTGCAACGTCACGTCCACATTGCAAAGCTGAGCATGTTCGGCGACGCGGCGTGAGTCGTCCAGCAGGACTTCGCTGCCGCTTACCTGGATCAGCAGCGGCGGCAATCCGCGCAGATCGGCATAAACCGGTGACGCAAGCGGATTCGTCGCCGGTGCGTGGCCGAGATAATGCCGCGCTGTCTGTGCCACCCAGGATCCGAAAAACAGCGCATCCGAGGCGTTGTTGGTGACGATGCTTTGCCCGGTTGCGGCAAGGTCGGTCCATGGCGAGAACAGCACCGCGGCGGCCGGCAGCGTATCCCCGGCATCGCGCAGCGCAACCAGCAGGGCCAAGGCGAGGCCACCGCCAGCGGAATCGCCCGCGACGACGATATGGGACGCGGCGGTGCCATTGGCAACCAACGCGCGATAGGCTGCCAGCGCGTCCTCCAGCGCCGCCGGAAAGGGATGTTCGGGCGCGAGACGATAATTCAGGGCAAACAGGCTCGCAGCACTATAAGTCGCCAGACGCGAGGTCAGCGCGCGATGGGTAACAGCGGACATGGCGATATAACCGCCGCCGTGGAGGTACAGGACGCACCGTGTCCGTGCCGTTTGGTCGGGTGGGACAGGCTCGATCCATTCGCCATTCGGCGTCGAACGAATTCGCCAGCCGGGTGCGAGGTGAGCCGGGAACGGCACGCGATTGGTTTGTCGCCGAGACGTCGCGACGTCCTGGTTGCGAAGCGAATTCGGCTTGATCCAGCGGCGCAAGGCCCTGGTCAATATCCAGTTCTGCCAGCTCATACGGCATAAACATCGGACATATGACTGGGTTGCGCCAGAGCATGTTCATCGTGAAGGGCGAGTCGCCGGGCAGCCCGGGGCTGCAAGCTTATGGCTCTCAAATCGCGAAAGGACCCGAAGCCGGATCGAAACAACGTGGACAGGAACTGGCGCGCCCTGGTGGATTCGAACCACCGACCCACAGCTTAGAAGGCTGTTGCTCTATCCAACTGAGCTAAGGGCGCAGAGCCAGTCCACCCGAGGTAGGCATTCCACCCCGCCCGGGTCAAGGCCATCCCAGCTTACATGCGGATGTCTAGACAAATCGCCCGCATTCTCCATCTTCCCGCCAACCGCCCCATCCATGACAGTCCGGTGACAGACACGGAGCACCCCCCATGCCCGCCTTGCACCAGAAACCGCACACCGGACCGCGCCGCCGCGTCCTCGCCATCGCCTGCGGTGCTCACGCCCTGCACGACGGCTACACCGACCTGATCTACGTCCTGCTCCCCATCTGGCAGACTGAGTTCGCCCTCAGCTACGCTGCCCTCGGCGCCTTGCGGATGCTCTGCGCGGGGTCGATGGCCGGATTGCAGGTGCCCGCAACCGCGCTGGCCCGCCGGCTGGGCGCACCGCTGGTGCTGGCCCTCGGCACCGCGCTCAGTGCCTGCGCTTACCTGAGTATCGGTCTCGGCGGTGCGGGATTTGTCGGCCTGGCTGCGGCGCTGGTGGCCGGCGGCGCGGGATCCTCGACGCAGCATCCGCTCGCCTCGGCTTTGGTCTCCCGCGCCTATGACAATCACGGGGTCCGGTCGGCCCTGGGCACCTATAATTTCGCGGGCGATCTCGGGAAGATGGCGCTGCCGGCGGCGACCGCCTGGCTGCTGGCCATCATGTCCTGGCGCCACGCACTGGGCGTCATCGGCCTGTTCGGGCTGCTCACCGCGGCCTGCATCCGCCTCGGCCTGCCGAGGCGCCTCGGCGCCACCCGGACCGAGACCGCACACACAACACAAACCAGCCAACCCGCAACCGGACCGCGAGGCGGGTTTCCGCTGCTGTTCGCCATCGGCGTGCTGGACAGCAGCACGCGCATGGGATTCCTGGCATTCCTGCCCTTCGTGCTGCGCGCCAAAGGGGCCTCGACCCCAACGATCGGCCTGGCCCTGACCTTGATCTTCGCCGGCGGTGCCGCCGGCAAGCTGGCATGCGGGCTGCTAGGCGCCCGCCTTGGCGTACTTCGGACAGTCATCCTGACCGAGGTGGCGACCGCGTTGGGCATCCTGGTCCTGGCACCACTGCCGCTGTTCGCCGCCCTGGCATGCCTGCCCATCATCGGCATTGCCCTGAACGGCACCTCGTCCGTACTCTACGGCACGGTGCCGGAACTGGTCGCGGCCGACAAACGTGAGCACGCCTTCGGTCTGTTCTACACCGGCACCATCGGCGGCGGCGCGATCGCCCCGGTATGTTACGGCCTGGTGGGCGACGCGACCGGCCCGGACCGGGCGATGATGGTGGTTGCGGCGGTCTGCCTCGCAACCTTGCCACTGGCCTGGCTCCTAGCGCCCTTCCTGCACGCCGAGAGGCCTGCGCCTGCCTGACGCATCACCCAACCGGCACGCCTTTCGTGGTCGAATACTCGAAGTGCAGCGCCTGGTCCGGATGCACCAGCGGATGGATCGCGTGCGCTGCCATCGCCGCTTCGCTGAAGCCTTGCAGGATCAGCTTCAGCTTGCCGGGATAGGTCGCCACGTCGCCGATGGCGAAGACCCCCGCCAGACTGGTCTGGCAGGTCGCGGGGTCGACCCGGATGTGGTGGCCCTCGCTCTCCAGCCCCCAGGCGGCAATCGGCCCAAGGTCCATCGATAACCCGAAAAAAGGCAGCAGCACGTCGGCGGGCAGCACGCGCGTGTCGCCTTTCAGGGTGGCCACCTCGACGCCGGTCAAAACGCCGTCCAAGCCGAGCAGGGCCTGCAACTGATAGGGGACGACCATTTCGATCTCCCCGCGCGCCACCGCCGCATCCAACTGCGCCGCGCTCTCCGGCGCCGCGCGGAATTTCGGGCGGCGGTGGATGACCGAGACGCGCGCCACGCCCTTCAGCGCCAGGGCCCAGTCCACCGCAGAATCGCCCCCACCGGCGATCACCACGCGCTTGCCGCGCAGGTCCTCGCGCCGGCGGACGTAGTATTGCACCGCGCCGGTCGCCTCGTACGCCGCCAGACCGTCCAGCGGCGGCCGGTTCGGACCGAAGGCCCCGGCGCCGGCGGCGAGCACCACCACTTTAGCCCGGACGGTGTCACCCTGGTCGGTGCTGACCACGAAAGCCCCGGGTCCGCCGGCCAGGCCCCGCACCAGCCGTCCCAGCAGGCGCGGCGCGTGAAACGGCGCAATCTGCTGCTCCAGCCGCGCGATCAGGTCGGCCGCCTCGATCGCGGGATGGGCAGGGATGTCGTAAATCGGCTTTTCCGGATACAGCGCCGCGCACTGGCCGCCGGGATCGGGCAGCGCGTCGATCAGCACGCTGGACAGCTTCAGCATGCCCAGTTCGAAGACGGCGAACAGCCCGACCGGGCCGGCGCCGACGATGGCGACGTCGGTCGAAAGTGTTTGTGGCATGGGTGTCCGTATCAGCTTTCGGGTGCGACCAAAACTCCCCCCGTTGTCCCCGCGGCCACCCTTGCGGCACACTGGCGGCGATGACGCATCATCCCACCCACGTTGTCCCACTGCCCGACCTCGCCGCCACCGAGACGCTGGCTGTGTCGCTTGCCGCCCTCGCCCGACTGGGTGACGCGATCCTGCTGGAAGGGCCCCTCGGCGCCGGCAAGTCCGCCTTCGCGCGCGCGTTCCTGCGCGCCGCGACCGGCGATCCGGCGCTGGAGGTCCCCAGTCCCACCTTCACCCTGGTGCAGACCTACGACACCAGGATCGGCCGGGTGCATCACTACGACCTGTGGCGGCTGGACGGGCCGGCCGGGCTGGCGGAACTCGGCTGGGACGACGCGGGCGACGACATCGTTTTGGTGGAGTGGCCGGACCGGCTGCGCGACCTGCGCCCCGGTCACGCATTGACCATCGCCCTGCACCCTGGCGAAGGCGATCACCGTGACGCCGAACTGACCGGGTGGCGGGACCGCCTGGCATGAACCGCGACGCGGTGATCGCCGCTTTCCTGACCGCACACGGCTACGGCCCGGCGCGCTCGGCGCCGCTGGCCCAGGATGCGAGCTTCCGCCGCTATCTGCGGCTGTCGGGCGGCCCGCGGCCTGCGGTGCTTATGGATGCGCCCCCACCGGAGGACATCCGTCCCTTCCTCCGCATCGCCGCCCATCTCGGCGGGCTAGGCCTGTCGGTCCCGGACATCATCGCCGCCGGCGTGGAAGCGGGTTTGCTGATCGAGGAAGACCTGGGCGACGGTCTTTTCGCCGCGGTGCCGCCCCCCATGTCTCAGGCGATGCTGTTCGACACCGCCGTTGACGTGCTGATCGCTATCCAGCGCGCGCCACCCCCTGACGGTCTGCCGTCCTGGGGCGCCGCCGAGATGGCCGAAACCGCGTTGGGCACCCTGTTCGACTGGTGGTGGCCGGCAATGTTCGGCCGGCCCGCGCCGGACGCCGCCCGATCGGATGTGGCGGCCGGGCTGGCGGCGACGCTGGCTCCGATCGTGGCGGGACCGTGCGGTTTCGTGCATCGCGATTTCTTCGCCGGCAACCTGTTGTGGCTGCCGGACCGGACCGGCCTCCGCCGGGTTGGCGTCATCGACTTCCAGGGCGCGGCGCTGGGTCATCCGGCCTATGACCTGGTCTCGCTGATCCAGGACGCCCGGCGCGACATTCCCCCCGCCATCCGCGACCGCGCCGTCGCCCGATTCCTGGCGGCGCGACCCGACGTCGATCCGAACGCTCTGGCCGCCTGCGCCGCGCAACGTCACTTGCGTGTCGCCTGCCAATGGGTTCGGCTGGCGTTGCGCGACCACCGGCCGCAATATCTCGCGTATGGCCCGCGCACCTGGCGCCTGTTGGCGGCCGCGTTGGCCCACCCGGCCGCCGCGCCGCTGGCTGCCGCTCTCGACCGCTGGGTCCCGCCCGAGACCCGCCGCAATCCGCCAGGACTCGCCGCATGAGCATCCGTCCCCGCACTGCCATGGTGCTCGCCGCCGGTCTCGGCACGCGGATGCGTCCGCTGACCGATACCACCGCCAAGCCACTCCTGCCCCTCGGTGGCAAGGCGCTGATCGACCACGCGCTGGACCGGCTGGCCGAGGTCGGCGTCGAAACCGTCGTGGTCAACGCCTTCTGGCAGGCCGAAGCCGTCGCCGCGCATCTGGCCCCTCGGAAAGGCCCGCCGCACTGCATCCTGCGGCGGGAGCCGGCGCTGCTGGAAACCGGCGGTGGCGTCCGCGGTGCGCTGGACCTGCTGGGGCCGGACCCGTTCTATGTGATCAACGGCGATGCCTTCTGGCTGGACGGGCCGCACGCGGCGCTGGACCGGCTGGCCTCGGCCTTCGACGATGGGGTTGACGGCGTGCTGCTGGTCCAGCGCACGTTCCAGGTCCATGCCGAGGTCGGCTCCGGCGACTTCGCCCTCGACAAATTGGGCCTGCCGCGCCGGCGTGCCGAGCGTGAGATCGTGCCCTATGTGTATGCCGGGGTGCAGATCATCGCGCCCGCTTTATTGCGCGACATGCCGGCCGGAGCCTTCAGCATGAACCTGGTCTGGGACCGGGCGATTGCCGCGGGGCGGTTGCGCGCGGTGGTGCATGACGGCATCTGGTTCCATCTGTCCACGCCAGCGGACCTCGCGGAAGCCGAGGCCATCCTGCTGGCACGGGTCACCGGGGATATGCAGTGGCCATGGCGCTGAATCTGTTCACCATTCCGCCGCATGTGCCGTTCCTGGAGGCGCTGGCCGGGGAATGGCTGGCGGCGGCGGGACCGGACCCGCTGGCGATCGCCGACGGGCTCATCCTGCTGCCGACCCGTCGTGCGGCGCGCAGCCTGGCCGAGGCCTTCCTGCGCGCCGCCGGCGGCCGGCCGCTGCTGCTGCCGCGGATCACCGCGCTGGGCGCGCTGGATGAGGTGCCAATGGCGCTGGCCGGCGCGCTGGACCTGCCGCCGGCGGTGGAGCCGATGCAAAGGCTGGCGGCGCTGACCCGGCTGATCCTGGCGATGAAAGGCGAGGCAGCCGCACCCCAAACCGCGGACCGCGCCTGGAAGCTGGCGATGGAACTCGCGTCCCTGATGGACGAAGCGGAGCGCGTCGGGATCGACCTGGGCGAGCGGCTGCCGGACGCGGCCGATCCCGCTTATGCGGCGCATTGGGCGGCGACGTTGAAGTTCCTGCATATCGTGACGGGTCACTGGCCCGCCTGGCTGACCGATAACGGCCTGATGAACCCAGCCGCTCGGCAGGTGGCGCTGCTGGACGCTCAGGCGACGACCTGGGCGGAGCGCCCGCCCGCGCACCGGGTGCTGATCGCGGGCACCACGGCCGGCATCCCCGCCGTCGCGCGGCTGCTGCGCGTGGTAGCGGGTCTGCCGCTGGGACAGGTGGTGCTGCCGGTGCTGGATACCGGGATGGACGAGAGTGTTTGGGAGACGTTGGAGGACTCGCATCCGCAAGCCGGCCTGCGCCGCCTGCTGGCGGACCTGGGCGCGACGCGGGGGGATGTGCGGGTTTGGGGCGAGGCGGCACTGAGACTGAGACTGAGACTCCCCCTCCCCCTGTGGGAGGGGGCTGGGGGGGGGGCGCGGTCGGAGGAAGCCACGAGTCCCGAGACTGACCGGGCCGGGCCCCCTCCCCCTGACCCCCTCCCACGAGGGGAGGGGGAACTCCTGCCCACCGCGGCCCCCGCCGCCCGCTTCGACCTCCTGTCCCGATCCCTGCTGCCCGCCAGCGCGCTGGGCACCTGGCGCGACACGCCGCCGGGGCCGTCGGACGATCTGTGGCGCCTCACCCCGGCCGACCAGCAGGAGGAAGCCGAGTCCATCGCCCTTGTGTTGCGTGAGGCGCTGCAAACCTCCGGCGCCCGCACTGCTCTGGTCACCCCCGACCGGGACCTGGCCGGCCGGGTCGCCGCGGCGCTGCTGCGGTACGGAGTCGTGGCCGATGACAGCGCGGGGGAACCTCTGGCCGACACGCCCCCCGCGGTGTTCCTGCGCCTGCTGACCCGCGCGGTCGCCGAGGAACTCGCGCCGGTGCCGCTGCTGGCGCTGTTGAAACATCCGCTCGCCGCCGCCGGCCTGTCGCCCGCAGCTTGCAGAGCAGCGGCGCGGTCGATGGAGTTGGCGTGTCTGCGCGGCCCGCGGCCGTCGCGCGGGGTCGCCGGATTGCGCCGCGCCCTGGACAAATCCGGCGGCCGCGAGCCGACCGTCGCCTTTCTGGCTCGGCTGGAGACCTGCCTGGAGCCCGCATTGCGGATCGAAGCCTCGGTCGAGGTCGCGCCCGATCAGGCCCTGGCCGCGGTGATCGATGCCGCCGAACGGCTGGCCGCGTCGCACGACACGCCGGGCCCGTCCCGTCTGTGGGCCGGCGAGGAAGGCGAGGCCCTGGCGGCGCGCCTGGCCGCGGTGCGCGACGCCATCGCGATCCTGCCCGACCAGCGGCGTTCGGTGCTGCCCGGCCTCCTCGACGCGGTGCTGGAAGGTGTCGCCGTGCGCAGCCGCCGCGCCTTGCGGGGCCGCGACGGCCAGGAACATCCGCGCGTGTTCATCTGGGGCCTGCTGGAGGCGCGTCTCCAAAGCGTGGACCGTATCGTCCTGGGCGGTCTGGCCGAGACCGTCTGGCCCCCAGCGCCCGAACCCGGCCCCTGGCTGTCGCGCCCGATGCGGACGGCGGTCGGCTTGCCCTCCCCCGAGGAAGCCGTCGGCCAGGCCGCGCATGATTTTGTCGCCGCCGCCTGTGCGGCGCGAGAGGTCGTGCTGTGCTGTCCGGCCCGCCGCGACGGGGCGCCCGCGGTGCCGGCACGGTGGCTGACGCGGCTGACGGTGTATCTGGGGGGGCATGGAATGGTGCTGCCCGAACACCCCGCCGCGGTGTGGGCTCGGGCGATCGACCTGCCGGCTGATGGACCGCGGCCGGTGTCGCCACCGCGGCCGTGCCCGCCGGTCGCGCTGCGGCCCGGAAAGCTGAGCGTGACCGAGATCGAGACCTGGCTGCGTGACCCCTATGCGATCTATGCGCGCCATATTCTGCGGTTGAATGCGCTGAAGCCGCTGGATGAGGAGACCGACGCCGCCGACTACGGCGCGCTGGTCCATGCCGGGCTGCATCTGTTTCTGCACGAGCACGGCACCCGCTGGCCGCCGGATGCGGGCTCAAAGCTGCGGCGCTCGATGGATCGCGCGCTGGCCGAGGCGGACCTGCGCGAGGCCCTGGCGGCCTGGTGGGCGCCGCGGCTGGGGCGGATCGCCGACTGGGTAGCTGGGACAGAAACGACACGGCGCAGCGAATATCCGCCCGCGGTGATCGAATCGGAGGTCAGCGGCGCGCTGGATCTGCCGCGGCCGGGACGGCGGTTCCGCCTGACGGGGCGGGCGGACCGGATCGAGCGGCGGGGCGACGGGACCCTGGCGATCCTGGACTACAAGACCGGACGCATTCCGGCCCAGGCCGAGGTCGATGCCGGGCTGGCGCCGCAATTGCTGCTGGAGGCGGCGATCGCGGCGTCCGGCGGGTTCGGGCCATCGGTCGCGGGGCGGGCGGTGGAACTGATCTACTGGCACCTGACCGGCGGGTTCGAGCCGGGAGCGTCACGGACATTGTTCCGAGGCAAAGACGACCTGGTCGCCGGCGCGACGGCCGAGGCCCAGGACCGGCTGTGTGACCTGATCGATGCATTCGATGCGCCGGACCGGTGCTACCTGGCGCACCCCCATCCCGACTGGGCGCCGCGCTTTTCCGACTACGCCCAGTTGGCTCGGGTGGCGGAATGGTCGGCGGCGGGGGAAGAGGGGTGAGGAAAAGCCCGTCAGACAACGAGCCGCGTTCGCCGATCTCTCGGTGATGGCCCGCGCCGTTCGGTTGCCGCGGCGGGAGGCCCTTGCCTGCCAGCCCGAAAGGGACGGTCGCCGCCACCGGTGTTGCACCGCACCATCACCGCAGCTAGCCTGCTCACCCAGCCGGCAGCAGGAGCCACGGATGGGAACGACGTTGGAATCGCCGATCGTGTTCACCCCCATCCAGGGCCGTTTCGGCTGCGAGATCACCGGGGCGGACCTGTCCAGCGATCTGCCGGACGAGGCATTCGCCCGCATCCGCCAGGCCTGGTTCGACCACAGCTTCCTGGTGTTTCGCGACGTGTCCATGACTCCCGCGGCGCATGTCGCCTTCACCCGCCGCCTGGGTCCGCTGCACATCATGGAGCGGGAGTTCAATTTGCCCGGTCATCCGGAAGTGATGGTCATTGCCAACGAAATCCGCGACGGCAAGGAGTTTGGTTCGCGCCGGGTCGGGCTGGGCTGGCACTCGGACGGGGAGGACAAGCGCATCCCCAATGCCGGATCGTTCCTCTATGCGCTGAAAATCCCGCCCGAGGGCGGCGACACGATGTTCGCCGATATGTATGCGGTTTATGACGCGCTGCCCGATCGGTTGAAGCGCGCGGTTCAGGGGCGGCGGGCTCGGTTCAGCCGGGTTGACATGCACCACATCCATTATCCGCATCTGCCCGCCCTGACGGAACAGCAGAAGCGGGACCGGCCGGACATGTTCCATCCGATCGTGCGGCGGCATCCGCACACCGGCCGGCGCGCCTTGTTCATCGGCCGCTGGGCGCGCGACGTCGAGGGCATGCCGGCGGACGAAGGACGCGCGCTGGTGCAGGCGTTGTTCGCTTTCGCGCAAGACCCCGCCTTCATCCATCGCCACGCCTGGCGGCCGCATGATGCGGTGTTGTGGGACAACCGCTGCATGCTGCATTGCGCGACCGGCTATGACGAGGAACGGTATATCCGTCATATGCAGCGTACCACCCTGGAAGGCGACGTGCCGCAAATGGCCGAACCGGAATGATGCTGGTCCGCACCGTCGCGTTGGCCGCGGTCCTGGCTTGGGCGGCCGCGTCGGCGCAGGCCACCGACCTGAAGGCCGGGCTGGTGCTGGAACCAAGCTCGATCGATCCGCACTATCACAACTTCACGCCCAACAACGCCATCGCGCAGCATTTCTTCGACGGCATCGCCAATTTCAACGAGCATCAGCAGCCGGTGCCGGGCCTCGCGCAATCCTGGCGCAGCATCGATGATACGACGTGGGAATTCACCCTGCGGCCGAACGTGCGGTTCCACGACGGCACGCCGCTGAGTTTCGATGACATCCCGTTTTCGGTCGAACGCGCCGAACATATTCCGAACAGTCCGTCGTCATTTGCGATGTTCGCAACCGGCATGCAGTTCGTGCGCGTGTCGGACCGCGTCTTCCAGGTGAAGACCGCGACGCCGAATCCGATCGTGCCGAACAACCTCGCCAATATCATGATCGTGCAGCATCAGCGCGCGGCGGGGGCGGGCACGCCGGAGTTCAACAGCGGCGCCGCCACGATCGGCACGGGGCCGTATCGCTTTGTTGCCTTCGAACCCGGCAACCGGCTGAGCATGGTCGCCAATCCGGACTACTGGGGCGGCAGGCCGGAATTCGACCACGTGGAAATCCGTTTCATCAAGTCGGGCGCGCCACGGGTCGCGGCCTTGCTGTCGGGCGATGTCGATCTGATCGATGCGGTGCCGCCACCGGATATCAAGCGCCTGCGGGCGGATCCGCGGATCACGGTGACCTCGGGGGTGACCAACCGGCTGATCTTCCTCGGCTTCGATCAGTTCCGCACCGAGACGCCGGACGTGTCCGGCACCGGCGGGCGGAACCCGTTTCTGGATGAGCGGGTGCGGCGCGCGATCTCCAAAGCGGTGAACCGCGATGCGCTGGTGGAGCGGATGATGGAAGGCGCGGCGGAACCGGCGGGACAGATGCTGCCGGGGTTTTATTTCGGCACCAGTCCGCGGCTGCATCCGGAGCCGTTCGACCCCGAGGGCGCGCGCCGGCTGCTGGCCGAGGCGGGTTACCCAGGCGGGTTCGACGTCGTGCTGCACGGTCCGAACGACCGGTACGTCAACGATGCCGCGGTGGCACAGGCGGTCGCCCAGATGCTCAGCCGCGTCGGCATCCGCGTCAGTGTGGAGACCTTGCCGGGTAACGTGTTCTTTCCGGCGGCGACCTCGGGCGGTCCCAACCGCACGCCGAAATTCAGTTTCATCCTCAACGGCGTCAATTCCGGCACCGGCGAGAGTTCCGCCGGCCTGCGGTCGGCGCTGGGCACGATCGATCCGGCGCGGGGTTTTGGTGCCTCCAACCGCGGGCACTATTCCAATCCCGCGTTCGATGCGCTGATCGAGCAGGCGCTGGGCACGATCGACGATACGAAGCGTGCGGACCTGCTGGCGCGGGCGATCGATCTGGCCATCGGGCAGGATGTCGCAATCGCGCCGTTATATTTCCAGCTCAGCGTCTGGGCGTCGCGCAAGGGGCTGGTTTACGCGCCGCGCAGTGACGAAACGACCGAGGTGATGAGTTTGCACATCGTTCCGCCGTAACCAATCAGATCGCGATCACAGCCGCCAACTTGGCTCTGATCAGGGCTGCCGTATGGGCGTCGATTGATGCCCCCGTATAAGTAACGAATTGGGCCCGGATGTCGATGCTGCGGATGTGACTGATCAGCACTTCGCCGCCAACGGACAAACCGGGTGGCAGGACGACGCTGGTCGGGAAGGGGCGGATGCGCGACGTGACCGGACACACGACAGCGAGGCCGGTGTTCAGCGTGAAACGCGATGCGGAAACGACAAGTGCCGGCCGCCACCCGGCTTGTTCCCGGCCCCTGGTTGGATCGAAGTCCGTCCAGATCAGGTCCCCGGCATCCGGCACGTAGGCCGGTTCGGTCATTCCTCAATCATCTCCCGCCCGGCATCCGGGCCCCAGTCGAACGCATCGTCATACAAGGCCCGCCATTCATCGGGCGACTTGCCCGCGAACAGCGCCTCCAAGGTGAATTGGGGCACCGCACGCCGGATGATGATGGAACCGGCTTCCGCCGCAATCTCCACCTGCTCGCCCTCACGCAGCCCGGTGGCCGCAGCGACCTCGTTGGGAAATCGCAGGGCAAGGTTCTTGCCCCACCGGCCGACTGTAACATGTGTCAAGGCCCAAGCTCCTTTATGGGGATATCTTTGGCATATCCTCGCGGCCAAAGGCACGCCCCCTCGACAGCCCGGCCCGCCGCGTCCCATGATCCCGTCCGCAACGGGAGGGAGGCAAAACCATGCGCATCGCCATCATCGGCCAGCAGGATTTCGGCAAGGCCGCGTTGGAGGCATTCCTCAACCGCGGCGACGAGGTCGCCGCCGTCTTCTGCGCACCGGAGAAAGGCCGCCCGGACCCGCTTCGTCTCGAAGCCGAGACACGGGGCGTCACTGTCCACCAGTTTCCCAAGCTGACCGACCCCGCGGCGCAGGAGGCGCTGAAAGCCGCCCAGGTCCAGATCGGCGTCATGGCCTACGTCACCCAGTTCGTGCCGCAGGATTTTTGCAATATCCCGCAATTCGGCACGATCCAGTTCCATCCCAGCCTGCTGCCGCTCCACCGAGGCGCATCCTCCATGAGCTGGTCGATCATCCTGGGGCGCAAGGAAACCGGTTTTTCGATCTTTCGCCCCACCGACGGGCTGGATGAAGGTCCGGTCGTCCTGACAAGGTCGGTGCCGATCGAGGACGAGGACACCCTCGGCAGCCTCTATTTCGGCAAAATCTTCCCGATGGGCGTCGCCGGCCTGGTGGAGGTCGCCGACCTGGTCGTCGCCGGCAAGGCCCCCGCTTTGGCGCAATACGAGCCGAACGCGGGGTATGAGGGCATTATCCGCGACGCCGAGTCGGAGATCCATTGGGCCAGCCACGTGGACCAGACGTTCAATCTCATCCGCGGCTGCAACCCCGCGCCGGGGGCCTGGACCACCCATGACGGCAAAAAATTGTTCCTGTTCGAAGCCACCAAGCGGATCGCCCGCACCTTCTCCGAGGTCAAAGGCAAGAAGCTGGGCCAGGTGACGGCGGTCAATGGCGGCAGCCTGATGATCCACGGCCAGGGCGGCTTTATCGAGGTGCACCGCGTCCGCTGGGATGGCGGGCGGAAGATCGCGGCGGCGGAAGCGGGTATCGAGGCCGGAACAATTCTCGGCTTGTGAGCCGCCGGGGGGGTCGTTGCGGAACGCGGCGGCGGATTGTAGTTTCGCCGGGAATGGATGGAACCCGGATCCGACCCCTGATGCCCGCCCGAACGCTCCTGGCCGCCGCGGCGCTGCTTGCCGCGGCCACGGCCGGCGCCGCCGCTCACGATCTGGTTGTCGTGTCGCGCGGCGAGAACCTGGAAAGGGCCGTGGGGAAGGCCTACGTCCAGCCCTACGTCGCCGCAACCGAAACGGCGGTGCAGCAGGAAAGCTGGGACGGCGGGATGGACACTTTGCGCAACCAGGCCAAAGCCGCCGATAACAACTGGGACCTGGTGCAGGCCGATGCCGACGAGCTGGCGACGGGCTGCGCCGAGGGCCTGTTCGAGAAGCTCGACTGGTCCACCATCGGCGGCAAGGACCATTATCTGCCCCTGGCGGTGAGCGACTGCGGCGTCGGGGCGGTGATCGCCAACACGGTGCTGGCCTGGGATCGCGACAAATTCCCCGCCTCACCCACCTGGTCGGATTTCTGGGATGTCGCGAAGTATCCCGGCAAGCGCGGGCTGCACGCCGGGGTGCGTGGGAACCTGGAGATTGCGCTGCTCGCCGACGGGGTGGCGCCGGGTGACGTTTACAAGACCTTGGGCACCACCGACGGCGTCGATCGCGCCTTCCGTAAGCTGGACCAGCTCAAACCTTACATCGTCTGGTGGACCACCGAGGCGGATGCCGCGCGCATCCTTGGCTCCGGCGATGTGCTGATGACCAGTGCGCCGAGTTCCCGGATCGCCGCGGCAAGCTGGTCGGGGCACCGCAATTTCGGCATCCAGTGGACCGCGAGCCTGTACGAAGTGCTGAGCTGGGCGGTGCTGAAGGGCAGCGCCAACCTGCGGCCGGCGGAGAACCTGCTGTACTTCGCCGGCACCCCCGCGATCGAGGGTCGGATGCTGCGGCTGAGTGGCGATGCCGGGCTGGCCAAGGGGATGAATGAGGGGCTGTCGCCGGAACAACAGGCGATTTCGGGCAGTGCTGCGGCGAATCTGGGGGCGGGGCTGCGGATGGATGTCGGGTTCTGGCACGACAACCTGGCGAAGCTGCGGACCCGGTTCGCGGCCTGGGAGGGGCATTAGGCCGGCGGTATCGCGCGTTCGCCCAATGAATGCTGGCTCCTGACCCTTATGGCGTAGATCCTGCCCTAACGGCTCGACGGATCAACGAAGGAGACCAGTTCGCTGCCTTCCTCCACCATATCGCCGACAGCGCATCGCACCGCAGCGATGACACCGTCGATCGGCGCCGACAGGGTCAGTTCCATCTTCATCGCCTCCAGGATCAGCAGAGGCAGGCCGCGGGTGACGGTATCGCCGGGTTGGACCAGCACCTGCCTCACGCGCGCCGGGATCGGCGCGGTCAGGCGTCCGTCGCCGCCGCGGATTTGCGACGGGGGTGCCAGCGGATCGGTGAAGCGCAAGCTGTAGTTTTGCCCGCGCAGGATGACCACCAGGTCGCTGTCCCGCCGGACCACACGCATCCGGTGCAGCACGCCATCGACGCGCAAGGTCATGCCATCGTCTGTCGCCGCGGCCGTGGCGGTCACCGGACCACCAGGCAGGTCGAGGCAGACACGGCCGTCACTTTGCGGATGCGCGCGCAACGGCACCGCAAGGCCGTTCCGGTCGAACATAAGGTCCTGGTAGCCGTCGCCGTTCATCCGCCAGGCATCGGCGAGATCCCACGGCGATCCCGAATCGACCGCGGGCCGCATGCCGGCCAGCACCGTCAGCGCTGCGGCGCTCCAGACGGCCGCCTCGTCCGCGGCTGTGAGTGCCGTATCCGGTGGCAGGGCTGCGGCGTGGCGGGCGATGAACCCGGTGTCGATCTGCGCGTCGGCGAAGGCCGGATGGGCGGCGATGGCGCGCAGCAGGTCCAGGTTGGTCTGCACGCCCACCACTTCGTACGACAACAGCGCCCGACGGAGACGCTGGACCGCATCGCGCCGGGTTTCCCCCCAGACGATCAGCTTGGCGATCATCGGATCGTAATACGGCGTGATCGCATCGCCCTGCCGCACCCCGGTATCGATCCGCACGTGAGCCGACCCGGCGGGTTGGCGCAGATGCCGCAAGGTGCCGATCGAGGGCAAAAAGTCGCGCGCCGGATCCTCGGCGTAGATGCGGGTCTCGATGGCGTGGCCGCGCAGGGTGAGCTGGTCCTGGGTCAGCGGCAGGGGTTCGCCGGTGGCGACACGCAACTGCCATTCCACCAGGTCCTGGCCGGTGACCATCTCGGTGACGGGATGTTCCACCTGCAGACGCGTATTCATTTCCATGAAGTAGAAATCGCCGCCCTCGGCGATGAATTCCACCGTCCCGGCCCCGACATAGCCGACCGCGCGCGCCGCGGCGATGGCGGCATGGCCCATCGCGGTCCGACGCGCCGGGTCGAGGCCGGGGGCAGGCGCTTCCTCGATCACTTTCTGGTGGCGGCGCTGGATCGAACAGTCACGTTCAAATAACGAGATCACGTTGCCATGGGTGTCGGCGAAGACCTGGATTTCGATGTGGCGGGGCCGGGTCAAATAGCGCTCGATCAGGATGCGGTCGTCGCCGAAGGCGGAAGCGGCCTCGCGTTTCGCCGATTCGAGCGCTGCTTGCAGGCCGGCGGGGCGTTCGACGATGCGCATGCCCTTGCCGCCACCGCCGGCCGAGGCTTTCAGCAGCACCGGATAGCCGATCGATTCGGCGGCGTTCGCCAGGGTGCGCAGGTCCTGCGCGTCGCCGTGATAGCCGGGGACCAGGGGGACGCGCGACCGCTCCATCAACGACTTGGCGGCCGCCTTCGATCCCATGGCCCTGATCGCATCGGGCGGCGGGCCGATGAAGACCAGGCCGGCCTGGGCGCAGGCGGCGGCGAAGTCGGCGTTTTCCGACAGGAAGCCGTATCCGGGATGGACCGCCTCGGCGCCGGAGCGGCGGGCCGCATCGATGATCCGTTCCGCCGCCAGATAGCTGTCGCGCGCGGGGGCGGGACCGATCGGCCAGGCCTCGTCGGCGAGATCGACGTGGCGCGCACCCGCGTCGGCCTCGGAATAGACCGCGACGCTGGTAATGCCGAGACGCCGTGTGGTGGCGATGACCCGGCAGGCGATTTCGCCGCGATTGGCGATCAGGATTTTGGCAAACATGGGGACCTCAAATGCCGATCACGACTCCCGCTCCCCTTGAGGGAGGGGGTTGGGGGGAGGGGTCGGTGGGAGTCTGCCTGTGGCGGTGGCGCTTCTACTTGCGGAGCCCCCTCCCGCCAACCCCCTCCCGCAAGGGGAGGGGGAGAATGGTGCGCCTTCGTATCCACGCCCATCACATCCGGAACACGCCGAACCGCGTCGGTTCGGCCGGGGCGTTCTGACTGGCCGCCAGCGCCAGCCCCAGCACGCGCCGCGTATCCGCGGGATCGATCACGCCATCATCCCACAGCCGCGCACTGGCATAATAGGGATGGCCCTGGATTTCATATTGCTCCCGCACCGGTGCCTTGAAGGCTTCTTCCTGATCGGCCGGCCACGTCTGGCCGCGCGCTTCCATATTGTCACGCCGGACCTGGGCCAGCACGCTGGCTGCCTGCTCCCCGCCCATGACGCTGATGCGGGCGTTCGGCCACATCCACAGAAAGCGCGGCGAATAAGCCCGCCCGCACATGCCATAATTGCCGGCGCCGAACGAACCACCGATGATGACGGTGAACTTCGGCACAGCCGCGGTGGCGACGGCGGTCACCAGTTTGGCGCCGTCCTTGGCGATGCCGCCCGCTTCATACTTGCGCCCCACCATGAAGCCGGTGATGTTTTGCAGAAACACCAGGGGAATGCCGCGCTGCGCACAGAGTTCGATGAAGTGCGCGCCTTTCAGCGCGCTTTCGCTGAACAGAATCCCGTTATTGGCAAGGATGCCGACCGGATAGCCCCAGATATGGGCAAAGCCGGTGACCAAGGTCTGGCCATACAAATGTTTGAATTCGTCCAGTTCGCTGCCATCGACAATGCGGGCGATCACCTCGCGCGCGTCCCAGGGTTTCCGCCGGTCCGCCTGCACCACCCCGTAAA
>Ga0302157_10003632_pt1 | contig 17230 bp, 12 predicted proteins | sample I_Bog_N3_3_FD_193502 | JGI IMG/M metagenome (GOLD analysis project Ga0302157, IMG submission 193502) | Peat permafrost microbial communities from Stordalen Mire near Abisko, Sweden - I_Bog_N3_3 | ecosystem: Environmental > Terrestrial > Soil > Wetlands > Peat | place: Sweden: Abisko, Stordalen...
GGTCGTCGGCGTCGCCGGTGTCGCCGGTGGTGCGGTGGACGTCGTGGTTCCGAAGCCCGAGGGCGGGGTGGGCGGTCCTGCGGGAACCCCCTGGCCGGCATGGGTCGGCTGTCCGGTGAGGACTCCGACCGCACCGACCACGGCGGCTATGGCGAGGGTGGCCACCAGCACCATGGGCACCAGCACGGCCCGTCGACCCTTCCCCGGTCGGGCGGCGTCCCCCGACAGCCACCGGAGCCACTGCCTGGCGGCCTGCATCCACTCCCGTGCCATCAGACCCCTCATCTCGCTCACCGCTCCCCCTGCGGGTGGACCCGGTCCGTCGCCCAACGCGGGGGTGGACCCGAGCTTCCGTCGGCCCGGTGGCGGAGGTGGCCGGGCCGTGCCGACGAACGCTAACCCCCGGACTGAGGCCGGCGGTGTCGGGGCCGACGCCGTCCGTCTGCAGGTCGGCTCAGACGTTGCCGCTCGTCTGACCCGCGGTCGGCGTCCTCGTCACACCGGTACGTGACGTCGTGGTGCCGCCGGCTCCACGACGACCGGTCCGCGTGCGCACCACCACCACCCGGGGATGGGTGACCCGGGTGCCCGCCGTCCTGGTGGCGCGTGCCGCCGGGCTGGTCGACGCACGCCCGCTGCGACCAGCAGCACCCGACGGACCGGATCTGCCGGACGAGCTCGAGGAACCGGAAGTGGTGGAGGAGCCCGAAGAGCCCGAAGAAGCCGAGGAACCGGACGAACCGGACGAGGCGGACGAGTCCGATCCACCCGATGCGTCAGACGATCCACCGAGGTCGGGGGAGCCGTAGGGGGAATCGGCGAATCCGGGTGGTGGGGTCGGGGGACCCGACACCGCATCCACCCCGACGGGTGCCGACGACGGCGCGACGAAACCGATGACCGCGGTGAGGCCCACGACGGACAGGCCCAGCACCAGGACCATCGGGAGCAGGACCGACCGCTGGCCCTTTCCTGGGCGCGGCGCTTCACCCATGAGCCACCGCACCCACTGCTCCGCCGACCGTGACCATGCCCGCGCCATAGCGCCCCTCTCAACCACTCAGACGCTACCGCCCGCCGTGCCCGCCGGGAAAGCAGCGGTGGATCCGGGGCGCCGATCCACCCGGCCGGTCCAGGCTGTCGGAGTACCTCCGATCAGGCCTCCTGGACCTGGTCGGAACCCACCCGGGCCACATCGACGGCCACATCGAGGGTGTGGAAGTCCCCGCCCCCGAAGACGATCCCCTTCAGGGGCGACACGTCGGCGTAGTCACGCCCCCAGGCCGTCGTGACGTAGTCGCTGCCCACGATCTTGTCGTTGGTGGGGTCGAGGTCGAGCCACCCCCACCCGGGCACGAAGACGGACAACCAGGCGTGGGATGCGTCGGCACCGACCAGTCGCTCGGTGCCCGGCGGGGGTGCGGTCTCCAGGTAGCCACTGACGTAGCGGGCGGCCAGGCCCATCGACCGGACGCACCCCACGCCGAGGTGGGCGAAGTCCTGGCACACGCCGCGGCGGTAGTCGAGGACCTCGTCGAGCGGCGTGGTCACCGTGGTGAAGCCGGGGTCGTAGACGAAGTCGGCGTGGATCCGCTCGGTGAGGTCGGTGACCGCGTCGACCAGTGACCTCCCCGGGGGGAACGACGGTTCGGCGTACTCGCGTACCACCCGGGACGTCGAGACGAGCGGCGACTCGAAGCAGAACTCGCGGGCGTCGAGCATGTCCGGACTGAGGTCGTTGGTGAGCAGCCCGAGTGCCTCGGTCCAGCCCGGGCCGACGGCGGGGAGCGGCTCGATGTCGGTCACCTCGACGGTGCTGGTGGCCGTCACCGTCATGAACTGGAAGGGGCCGTCGACCACGAAGCTGGTGACCGGGTTGTCGTAGAAGTCGGCCCGGTCGGCCCAGCTGGTCGGGATGGGGTCGACCACCAATTGGTGGTCGAGGCAGGTCTGGCGCTCGGTGTCGCGGGGACGCAGGTGGGCCTCGTTGCGGCACCTGCTCACCGGTGCGTTGTACCGGTACTCGGTCCGGTGTTCGATGCGGTACCTCATGCCCCTCCGCCACCGTCCTCGGGTCGACCACCGGCCAGCACCGAGAGTCTCTCATGGGCGAAGTAGGTCCGGCGCAGCGAGTCGAGCAGGTCGACCAGGAGCCCGTCAGCGGTGGCGAAGACGGAGTCCAACTCGAGCCGGCGGCCCGTGGCGGGGTCGACCGCTGCCAGTCGGTCGGGGTCGGTGAGGCGCAACAGGGTGGTGGTCTCCAGGGCGAGCCGCTCCTCGTTGCCCAGGCGCTGGGCCGAGGACTGCTTGGGTAGTTCGGCCAGGTGGGCTTCCAGCCGGTCCAGCTGGAAGAGCACGCTACGGGGGTTCGCCTCGTCGTAGACGAGCAGGTCGATGGCCCCGGACACGTGCAGGATGGACCCGGCCCGACGCCGGAAGATCATGAGGCTCTCGGACGTCTTCAACAGGGACTCCACCAGCAGGTCCTCCACGACACCGGACCGGCGCGCCACCAGTACCGCCCGCAGCAGGCGGACCACGCCCTGCGCGCGCTCGAGCCGTCGGCCCCCGTCGAGGAAGCGCCAGGCCGAGTCGCGCTCCATGTTCTCCGCGGCCACACCGGACAGGGCGAGGAGCGAGCGTTGCAGGCGGAGCAGGCTGGGCTGGGCCCCGACGAACTGGGTCGGCGGTCGGCGACGGAACCGCCCGAGCTCCTCCTCGATGTCTCCGATCAGCTGCCAGGTGTCCGACGACAGTTGCTCACGGACGGAGTAGGACGCCTCGACCATGATGCCGAGCGTGGACACCAGACTGCCGGCCACCCCTTCGTCGAACAGCAGGTCGAGGGCCCGCCGGTCGTTGGGCAGGAGGCCCTCGGCCACCACGGCAGCGGTTCCCGGGGTGACGGGTGGGACGGCGTCGGAGTCGTCTGGCATGGGACGGGGGTTCCCGGACCGGTGGGTGTCGGGCTCGGACACCGGATCGAACCCCGACGCCGACCCGAGTGCGGACAGCAGTACCTGCAGCGACTGGGCCCCCCCGTCATCGCCGGAGCCGAGCGGCTGGTCGAGTCGGGCCAGGACCGTGCGGATGAGCCGGATGACCAGCTCCGCGTGCTCGGCACTGCGTCCGAGGACGAACAGCTGTGCCGCCACCCGCCCGGGAAGGGCGACCGGCAGTTCGGGGACCAGCACCGGACGGTGTTCCGAGCGCACGGACGGCAGCCAGGGGCTCTGTTGGAACGCGGGCTCGGCCGAGACCACCCAGGTGTCCTTGCTGGTCCCGTCGCCACGACTGTTCACCACCGGCGAGTCGGCGTCGGCGCCGACCCGGGTGAGACCGCCCGGGAGGAGGGACACGCCGTGGCCGGGCACGCCGTCGACGGAGTCGTCGGCCACGGCGAACGTGCGCAGGATCACCGGCCGGGCCTCCAGCCGACCGTCCACGGTCACGGTCGGCATGGTGGACGGGGCGAGGATCTCCTGTCCGACCCAGTCGGCGGGACGGGCCCGCACCCGTGCCCGCAGGTCCTGGCGCTGGTCGTCGGTCAGCAGATCGGGGAGCACCGGACCGAAGCCGGCCGCAGGCTGGACCGGGAGCAGCATGAGCCGGTCCATCGACGCCAGCACGTGACTCAACCCGTCGGGGCGGCCGCACCACCAGCTCTGCGGTCCCCGCAGGGCCAGCTCCTCGCCCAGTAGGGCGGGGGCCAGGTCGTCGAGCAGCCCGGCCAGCGCCGGGCTCTCCAGGATCCCCGAGCCGAGGGGGTTGAGGACGGCGACCCGACCGCGTCGGACCACCTCCATCAGTCCCGGCACCCCGAGCAACGAGTCGGCGCGCAGTTCGACCGGATCGCACCAGGCGTCGTCCACCCGGCGGATGACCACGTCGACCGGGTCGAGACCGGCCAGCGAACGGAGCCACACCCGGTTGTTCTGGACCACCAGGTCGCGGCCCTCGACCAGCGGGTAGCCCAGATACGCGGCCAGGTAGGCATGCTCGAAGTAGGTCTCCGACAGCGGTCCCGGGGTGAGGATGACGACCCGGGGCTCGTCGACCCCGTCGGGCGCGGCCCCGGCCACCCCGGCCCGGATGGCACGCACGAAACCGGCCAGACGCTCGACCCCCGAGGCCCGGTGCAGGGTGGGGAAGACCCGGGAGAGCGCGGACCGGTTGACCAGCGCGTAGCCGAGTCCCGACGGTGCCTGGGTGCGGTCGGTCACCGCCCGGTACCCACCTCCGGCCTCGCGCACGACGTCGACGGCGGTGGTGAACAGCCGGTGCACACCGGGCACGGTGCTCCCGGCGGCCGGTCGGAGGAACGCGGGGTTGGCGAACACCAGCTCCGCCGGCACGTTGCCGCGGGTGAGGAGGGTACGGGGTCCGTAGAGGTCGTCCACCACCAGGTCGAGGAGGGTCACCCGTTGGACGACGGCGGCCTCGAGCGACTGCCAGGTGGTCTGGTCCAGCACCAGGGGGACGGGGTCGAGCGCCCACGGCCGTCGCACCGAGCGACCGTCGATGGTGGCGTTGTAGGTGGCTCCCTCGTTACGGAGCAGTCGGGCGAGTTCGTCGTTCCGGGAGGCCAGTCCCTCGGGACCGAAGTCCGCGAGAGCATCGGCCACCTGGTGCCAGGGTGCACGCACGGTGCCGTCCGGACCGAGGAACTCGTCGTAACCGCCCGGGGGCGCGACGTACACCGCCGCCGGCCCGGGCGGCGCGGAACGGTCCTCCGGCGAGCCCAGCGGGCCCACCGGAGCGGTGGTGGTCACGGGGTGGCGATCGCCGGCTCCCAGCCGTCGAAGCTGGGTCGGAAGTAGGCATCATCGATGCGCTCGTGGATCTCGACCAGCGCCAGCTGCACGTCCTCGAGGAACTCGGCCAGTCCGCTGAGGGTCAGTCGGGTCACCGGGGCCGACGCCACCACCATCGACGCGTTCTGACAGGCCTCCTGGGCCCGCTCGGAGTGGGGCAGCGCCTTCAGGTGCGCCCGGGCTTCGGTCAGGCAGGCACCCACGGCCCGGGGGAACCGGTCGTCCTGGAGCAGGAAGCGCAGTGTCGAGCCACCCTGGGGCCTCGCCGGCATGGCCCGGCGGAACGGTTGGTAGGCGGCCAGTGAGCGCAGCACCGCCATCCAGTGCACCACGTCATAGGGGTCGTCGGCCCCCCGTGGGTGGAGGTAGGCGGACCGGACGTCGAGCACCCGGGTGGTCAGGTCGGCCCGTTCGATGTTCTGGCCCAGCACGAGGAACGACATGGCCTCGTCACGGCTCATGGTACCGAGGAGGATCCCGTGGATGCACTGGCATCCGGCGATGATGCGGCGCAACCACCGGACCCTGCCCTCCCGGGAGTCGGCCTCGGCGAGGTGGTCCGTACTCGACAGCCACAGGTTGTTGCAGGCCTCCCACGCCTCGCGCGGGATGACCGGACGTGCCGTGCGCAGGTTCTCACGGGCGGCGGTCAGCGACGCCAGGATCGATGACGCGTTGCCGTCCCCGTGGAGCAGGAACTCGACCACGTCCTCCTCGGCCGCCCGGGCGTCGTCGGGCCCCTCGGCCGCCGAATAGGCCTCCGCGAACTCACTGTCGACGCCGGCGATGGCCAGCAGGGGCTCCCAGCCGACGTCTTCCCCGACCGGCATGTCGACGTGGGCGTCGGTGTGCACCTGGACGATCCGTGCCGTCCCCTCCGCCCGTTCGAGGTGCCGTCCGGCCCAGTAGACGGCTTCGGCCATGCGTGCGAGCAGCATGGTGGTCCTCCCTTCCTCGGCTCCCTCGACCTCATCGGGGACCCCTTCGTCGTGGCCCGGCGCGTCGTCCGCTGCCGGCGGTACCTGTGTCGTGGTGTCGTTCACTCGGTGGCCTCGTCGCCGTGATCGTGCCCGGCGTCCCCCGGGGGGCCGCCCGCACCGTCGGTGCCGGTGCCGAAACCGGCGTTGATGCCCGGGTCGGCCGGTGCATCCACCACCCAGGTGTCCTTGCTGCCGCCGCCCTGGGACGAGTTGACGACGAGGGAGCCCTTGCGCCGGGCCACCCGGGTCAGCCCGCCGCGGGTCACGTAGGCGCCGTCCGGACCCATCAGGGTGAAGGGGCGCAGGTCGACATGGCGGGGGGCGATCTCGTCGTCGCACAGGGTGGGGGCGGTGGACAGCTGGATGATCGGCTGTGCCACCCAGCGGTTGGGGTCGTCCTCGATCTCCTTGGCCGCGGTGGCGAGCTCCTCGGCGGTGGCCTGGGAGCCCACCAGGACCCCGTAGCCACCGGACTCGTTCGCCGGCTTGACCACCAGTTCGGGCAGGTTGGCCAGCACGTGGGCGCGTGAGGCGGGATCGTTGCACCGGTAGGTCGGGACCGTCCAGAGGATCGGCTCCTCGTCCAGGTAGAAGCGGATGATGTCGGGCACGTAGGAGTAGACCTTCTTGTCGTCGGCGATCCCGGCCCCGGGTGCGTTGACCAGGGCCACCCGGCCGGCCTTCCACGCCCGCATCAGCCCCGGCACCCCGAGCATCGAGTCGGGCCGGAACACCTCGGGGTCGATGAACAGGTCGTCCACCCGCCGGTAGATCACATCGACCCGCTCGAGGCCGTCGATCGTCCGGGCGTAGACGCAGTCGTCGTCCAGGACGACCAGGTCGTTCCCCTCGACCAGCTCCACACCCAGCTGCTGGGCGAGGAAGGCGTGCTCGAAGTAGGCCGAGTTGTGGATGCCCGGGGTGAGGACGACGATCGTCGGGTCCCCGGTCGACGGGGACACCGAGGCGAGCGTGCTGGCCAGGCGGCCGACGTAGGGGTCGACCGGCTCGATGCTGTAGTGGCGGAACATCTCGGGGAAGATGTGCTTGGTCACCATCCGGTTCTCCAGCAGGTAGGAGACGCCCGACGGTACCCGCAGGTTGTCCTCCAGGACGTACCAGAACCCCTGGTCGTCGCGGATGAGGTCGCTCCCGCAGATGTGGGCCCAGATGCCTCCGGGCGGGTCGACGCCGACGCATTCCCGGCGGAAGTTGGGTGATCCGGTGACCAGATCGGCGGGAACCACCCCTTCGCTGACCGCCCGCTGGTCGTGGTAGCAGTCGTCGATGAACAGGTTCAGCGCCGCCAGCCGCTGGACCAGCCCGGCCTCGATGATCTGCCAGTGGTCGCGGGGGATGATCCTGGGGATGATGTCGAAGGGCCACGGTCGGTCCACGCCGACCCCGCCGTCGTAGACGGTGAAGGTGACCCCGATGGCCCGGATCTCCCGTTCGGCCGCCTCCTGGCGTTCGGACAGCGCCTCGGGCCCGAGGCGGGCCAGGTGCTGCCACAGGGCCTCGGCCGCCGGCCGTGGCTCCCCGCCCGGGCCGACCAGTTCGTCGAAGTAGGGAACGGGATCGTACGACGGCCACGCGGGCGCGACGCCGCCGTCCGGGGGCGCGGGGGGTTCCGGTCGGGCATCCACGGTCCCCACTGTCGCCGATCGGTGGGTCAGATCCATTGCAGGAGTGTTTCCTCTGGATGAATGCGCGTCACCCCTCCATTGTCGCCGGTCCGGGGACGTCGTGCCGCGGGACGTTGCCGGGTCGTGACCCCGGGCTCGGGTAACATCGCCCCAGTCCAGGGCCGAGTTCCGGTCCGGGCACCCAATCGTGGACAGGAGACGCCGTGCCCGCTGAGACCCATGTGGAGAAGGGTCCACTCGATCGACAGCAGATCCTGGAGCTGATCCGTGAGCTCCTGGCCGACATTCTGGAGATCGAGCCGTCGACCATCAGCGAGTCGTCCTCGTTCGCCGAGGACCTCGACGCCGACTCGCTGGCCCTGATCGAGCTGGTCGAGGGCCTGGAGGAAGACCTCGGCGAGCGGTCGGTGGGCTTCCGGATCGACGACGAGGATCTGGAGGAGCTCCGCACCGTGCGCGATGCGGTCGACTACGTGGACGCCAAGCTCGGGCAGGCCTGAGGCGCCCGGTGTCGCCCCCGGACGACACCGGGGAGTTGGCCGGCGACGCCGAGCTGGCCGGCCGCCTGGGACACCGCTTCACCTCGCCTGAACTGCTCGGACAGGCCCTGGCTCACCGTTCCTGGTGTTCGGAGCACGGCGGCGCGGCGTCGAACGAACGCCTCGAATTCCTGGGCGACGCCGTGCTCGGCCTGATCGTGGCCGAGCACACCTACCGCACCCAACCCGACCTCTCCGACGGGACGTTGTCCAAGGTCCGCGCCTCGGTGGTCAACGCGCGGGTGCTGGCTGAGCTCGCGCTCGGCCTCGGGATCCCCTCCCATCTCCGCCTGGGGAAGGGGGAGGACGCTTCGGGCGGTCGGGCGAAGGAGTCGATCCTGGCCGACACCATGGAGGCCGTCATCGGCGCCGTCTACCTCGACGGGGGCATGGACAGTGCCCGTGAGCTGGTGCTCTCGCTGCTCGGCACCCGGATCACGGTGGCCGTGGGGGACCCCGCCGAGTCGGACCACAAGAGTCGCCTCCAAGAAGTGGCGGTCCGGATGGGCCGGGGCGTGCCCCGCTACGACGTGGAGGGCTCCGGACCCGATCATGCCCGGAGGTACCTGGCCACGGTGTACGTTGCTGGCCTGCGCCTCGGTACGGGGGAGGGGCACTCCAAGAAGGACGCCGAGCAGGTCGCCGCCCAGGTGGCCTGCGAATCGTTGGAAGCCGAGAGAGGCGGGGGAAATGCCTGAGCTTCCCGAAGTAGAGACCATCCGGAGGGACCTGCAGGGCGAGGTCGTCAACCGGAAGATCAAGTCGGTCGAGGTGCGCAACGGGCGCACCGTGCGTCGTCATCCGAGCGCCAAGCAGTTCCGGGCCCAGCTCGAGGGACGCACCATCACCGCCATCAACCGCGCCGGTAAGTACATCCTGCTGGTGCTGGACGACGGCGCCACGCTGGTGGTCCACCTCGGGATGAGTGGCCAGCTGCACCGGGTGAAGAACGTGAAGGAGCCGAAGGTTCCCCACACCCACGCGGTGATCACCTTCACCCAGGGCGGCCAGCTCCGATTCGTCGATCCCCGCACCTTCGGCGAGCTCTTCGTGTCCGCCGCCCCGGCTGAAGGTGAGCGGGCCCTGCCCGAGCTGTCCCACCTGGGCTTCGACCCGCTCGAGGACATCATGAGCTGGGAGAAGTTCTGGGTCATGCTCTCGGCCCACAAGTCGGGGCTCAAGGCCCTGCTGATGGACCAGGAGTTCGTGGCCGGGATCGGCAACATGTACGCCGATGAGATCCTCTTCGCCGCGGGGCTCCGTTACGACCGTCAGTCGAACTCCCTCTCGTCCCAGGAGGTCCGCAGGCTCTACCGGTCGATGGTCGAGACGCTGGCCGAGGCCGTCAAGCGCCGGGGCTCGTCCCTGGCCGACGAGCAGTACCGCGACCTGTTCGGTGAGGTCGGCGACTACCAGGACCAGCACCAGGCCTACGACCGCGAGGGCCAGGCCTGTCGGCGGTGCCGCTCGGTCATCGTGCGGGTGAAGTCCGGCGGGCGCTCGACGTTCTTCTGTGAACATTGCCAGGTGTGAGCAGGGGCTCCTGCGGTACCCGGCGGGTGCCGATAGGGTGAGCGCCCGGTGTTCCTGAAGTCCCTCTCCCTCAAAGGTTTCAAGTCCTTCGCCGATCCCGCGGTGCTCGAGTTCGAGCCCGGGGTGACCGTCGTCGTGGGCCCCAACGGCAGTGGCAAGTCCAACGTTGTGGACGCCGTGGCCTGGGTGCTCGGGGCCCAGGGGCCGCGCACGGTGCGCTCGGCCAAGATGGAGGACGTCATCTTCATGGGGACGTCCAACCGGCCCGCCCTCGGGCGTGCCGAGGTGTCCCTGACCATCGACAACAGCTCGGGCAAGCTCAGTGCCGACCTCGCAGAGGTCACCATCACCCGGACGCTGTTCCGCTCGGGTGACAGCGAGTACTCGATCAACGGTGCCCCGTGCCGCCTCCTGGACATCCAGGAGCTGCTGTCCGACACCGGCGTGGGGCGTCAACAGCACGTGATCATCAGCCAGGGGCACCTCGACGCCATTCTGGAGGCCCGACCCGAAGACCGTCGATCGGTCATCGAGGAAGCGGCCGGGGTGCTCAAATTCCGGCGCCGACGCGAGCGGGCCGAGCGACGGCTGGCCTCCACCGACGAGAACCTCGAGCGCCTGTTCGACCTGGTCCGCGAGGTCAAGCGGCAGATCCGCCCACTCGAGCGCCAGGCGGCGGCGGCCCGGTCCTACACCGGATTGGCCGACGAGTTGCGGGCCGTGCGCCTGCACGTGGCCGGCACCGAACTCGGCGCGCTCGACCGGCAGCGGACGGAAGGGCTCCGGCTCCAGGAGGAGCAGCGGGCCGCCGAAGCCCGTCTGCAGGCCACCCTGGGCGAGCTCGATGCCGACTCGGAGCGCACCGCCGACGAGCTGTCGGCCGAACGCGAATCCGACCTGACCGCCGCCCTCGGGCGTACCGAGGGCATGGTGGAACGGGCCCGCGGGCTGTCCGGCGTGCTGCGCGAGCGTCAGCGCTCCCTGGCCCAGGCCCTGGATGCGGCGGCCGATGCCGACGTGGTCTCGACCCTGGAAGCCGAAGGGGCGCGCTTGGCCGACGAGTTGGCGGTGGCCGGGCAGGAGGCCGCCGACCTCGCCCCCGAGCAGGACGGGCTGCTGGCCGCCGAGTCGGCGTTGGCCGCCGAGCTCGACGAGCACCAGGCGGCCCGTGGCGACGGTTCCGCCCTTCGTCGGGCGGAGGAAGCGGTGACCGTGGCCCGGGGGCAGCTGGCCTCGCTGGAGCACGGGCTGGAGCGGGACCGCCGGACCCTCGACCAGCTGGTGGCCCGCCAGGGTGCAGCCGAACGGCGTGCGGCATTGCTGGAGGGCGAGGACCACGAACTGGGCGAGCGCCTGGCCGAGACCGAGCAGGGCCGTCACCACCTGCAGTCCGAGCGGGCCGCCACCGAGGCCGCCCACCTGGCGGCGGCCCGCCGCCTCGAGGTGGCCGAGGAGACCCTCCGTCAGGCCGAGCAGGAACACGCCCGCTCCCAGGCCCGGGCGGATGCACTCGAGCGGGCCCTCGACGAGGCCCGGGGCGCCGCCGGGGCCGAACTACTGGCCGGTGTCGACGGCGTGGTGGGCACACTGCTCGACCTGGTCGAGGTGGACAGCGGCTGGGAGGAGGCCTTCGAAGCCGCCGCCGGCGCCTCGCTGGCCGCCGTGGTCGTCTCGGGTAGTGAGCCGGCCCGTGCCGCACTGTCCAGGTTGCGCCAGGGTGGCGCCACCGGAGCCGTGCTGGCACTCACCGGATCGGCCGCCGCCCGACAGGTCCAGTTGGCCGGTCCGGCCACGCCCGAGGGCACCGAGTCCATCCGCGGTCACGTCCGTCCCCGCAGGGGCGGCCGTGACTTCCCGGGACTCGACACCGTCCTCGACACCCTGCTGCACGGGTCGTGCTGTGCACTCCGGGGCTGGTCCGAAGCCATCGACCTGGCGCTGTCCCGACCCGACCTGGTCGTGGTCACCCGGGAAGGTGACCGGTTCTCGTCCACCGGCTGGCGGGTGCGGGCCGGCAGTGGTGTCGTCACGGCCGCCGTCGTCGACGAGGCCCGCGACCGGGCCGACACGGCCCGGGTGGAGGCCGCACGGGCCGGCGAGGAGCGTGCCGCCGCCCGGGTCGAGGTCGAGGCCACCCGTGAGTCGGCTGCCGAAGCGGTGCGGGCCGACGACCGCAACGAGGTCGCCCACCAGGCGGCGCGGGTGGGGCGTCAGCGGGTGACCGGCGATCGGGACCTGCTCGGCACCGAGCTCGAGGAGATCCGGCGGAACCGGGCCGAGCTGGAGGACCGCATCGGCCGTGACGCGGCCCGGGTGGCCGAACTGGTCGCCGGGATGCCCGTCCTCGAACACGAGCGGGTGCAGGCGTCCGAGGCGGTGGCCGCCGCCCGCGAGGAACGCCGTCGCATCGAGGAGCGGATCGTCGCCGCCGCCACCGCCCGGAACGAGTGGGAGGTCCGCACGGCGGGACTGGTGGAGCGGCGGCGGGTGCTGGCGGAACGCCTGGCCGAAGTGGAGCGCCGTTTGACCGGCCACGCCGAGGAGCGCCAGCAGGCCGCGGAGCGCCGGACCCGACTCGAAGCCGACGCCACCGCGGTCGAGCGTCTGTTGGAGGTGGTGGCCGGGGCCCAGTCCGAGCTCGACGCCCTCCTGTCGTCGCTGCGGGACCGTCACCGTCGTCAGCTCGAAGCCGTGCGCGCCGGCGGCGCCCGACTGGAGGAGCTCCGCCGCCAACGGGCGGTGGGCGAGCACGAACTGGCCGCCGCCCGCAGCCGCCTGCAGAAGGCCGAACTGGACCTGGTGGAGGCCACCGTCCGCCGGGAGTCGGTGGTCGAGACCCTGCGCCGTGACCTCGGGTGCGGGCCGGAGGACGCCCTGGCCGCACCGGCACCCGAGCTGCCCGAGGGTGTCGACGCAGGAGCGCGGGTGACCCAGCTCGAGACCGAGCTCGCCGCCATCGGTCCGGTCAATCCCTTGGCCATGGAGGAGTTGACCGAGCTGGGCGAGCGTCACCGGTTCCTCGAGTCCCAGGTGGAGGACGTCCGCAAGGCACAACGCGATCTACGTCAGGTCATCCGGACACTCGACGAGGAGATCATGCACGTGTTCGACTCGGCGTTTGCCGATGTCAACGAGCACTTCTCCAACCTGATCACCTCGCTCTTCCCGGGTGGCACCGGACGGCTGTCGCTGACCGATCCCGAGAACCTGCTCGACACCGGGGTCGAGGTCGAGGTCCGGCCGGCCGGACGCAACGTCCGTCGCCTGTCGCTGCTCTCGGGTGGCGAGCGTTCGTTGGTGGCCATGGCCTATCTGTTCGCCGTGTTCCGCAGCCGCCCCTCGCCCTTCTACCTGATGGACGAGGTCGAAGCGGCACTCGACGACGTCAACCTGATGCGCTTCCTGGCGCTGGTGAACGAGTTCCGGGAAGAAGCCCAGCTGATCATCGTCAGCCATCAGAAGCGGACCATGGAGGCGGCCGACGCCCTCTACGGCGTGACCATGGCACCGGGGGGCTCCTCCAAGGTGGTCAGCCAGAAGGTCCCCCGGGACCGCACCGCCGTGGAGTCGCTGGACGCCCGACCGACGACCACGCTGGATGTGCGGGCCGTCGCCCCGGTGATCGTCCCCGATCTGGTCGACGACACTGCGGAGCCGGGCGATGAGCGACCCGACGCGGACGCGGCCACGTCGGCCGAGCGGGACATCCCACCCGCAGCCGGTGGCCCCGATGAGTCGCCTCGGCCGTCGCTCAACGAGATCGCCCGACGCATGCGCGCACCCACGGCGGTGCAGACCGGTGACGGTCCGGGTCCCGTGGTCGAGCCGGTGGGGGGTCCTGACCTGTGATCGACGCCGCACTGCTGATGGCGACGTCCGATGTGGTCATCGGCCTGGTGGTGGCCGTCCCGGTGGCCCTGGTGGCCGGTGGGATCGCGCTGGTCACCCGGGGCCGGGGTAGGGCGGGGGACACGGGTGGTGGCTCGGACGGCACCTCCCCAGGCGGTCGGTCCGGGACCACGGCGGTCGCTGATCGAGCCTCGGCCACCGCCGCCACCCGCACCGCCGAACCGTCGGCACCGACGGTCCCCACCGGGGCCGGGGCGCACCCGACCGAGGGGTCCCCGACCGAGGCGGCCCCTGTCGATGCGACACCGACACCGGCACCGACTCCCGAGCCGGAGGCGGAGCCGGCCTCGTACCGTGGCCGCCTGGGCAAGGCCCGGGGGCTGCTGTCGGGCTACGTGGGCGCCATCCGGGCACGGGGCAAGATCGACGGCGGGACCTGGGACGAACTGGAGGAGGCGCTGATCCGGGCCGACGTGGGCGTCGGAGCCACCGACGCCCTGTTGGACGATCTACGGGCCCGGGTGAAGTCCGGCGAGATCGCCGGCCCCGATGCCCTGGTCGACGCCCTCAAGGCCGACCTGGTCGACATGCTGGCCTCCGATGCCTCCGGGCTGGCGACGGTCGGCGCCACCCGACCGCCCGCAGGTCCGGACGGCGTGGAACGGACAGTGGACGTCTGGCTCTTCGTGGGGGTCAACGGTGTGGGAAAGACCACCACCGTCGGCAAGGTCGCCACCCGGCTCAGCCGGGACGGGACCACGGTGCTGCTGGCGGCCGGAGACACCTTCCGTGCCGCCGCCGGGGAGCAGCTCGCCCTGTGGGCCGAGCGGTCCGGTGCGGACATCGTGCGCGGGTCCGAGGGCGGCGACCCGAGCTCGGTCGTGTTCGACGCCGTCCAGCGCGCCTCGTCCAAGGGCGTGCCCCTGGTGCTGGCCGACACCGCAGGTCGGCTGCACAACAAGGTCAATCTGATCGAGGAGCTGAAGAAGATCCGTCGGGTGTCGGACCGCCCGCCCGGCCATGTGGCCGAAGTACTCCTGGTCCTCGACGCCACCACCGGTCAGAATGGACTGGCCCAGGCCAAGGTCTTCTTGGAGGCGGTGGACGTGTCCGGAGTGGTCCTGACCAAGCTCGACGGCACGGCCAAGGGAGGGATCGTGGTGGCCATCCAGCGCGAACTCGGACTCCCGGTCAAGCTGGTCGGCCTGGGCGAGGGGGCCGATGATCTCATCGACTTCGACCCCGAGGCCTTCGTCGACGCACTGTTCTGAGCACCGTCGGGGCCGGTGGGCACGTCCCGGCCACGGACGCCCGTCGGGTAGCCTGAGCACTCCATGTTCGAGAGCCTCTCCGACCGATTCGACGGCATCCTCACCCGCCTGCGGGGCCGCGGGCGGCTGACCGATGCCGATGTCGACGAGGTGCTCCGCGAGATCCGCACCGCCCTGCTCGAGGCCGACGTCGAGATCGGTGTCGTCCGCACGTTCACCAACGCGGTGCGCGACCGCTGCGTGGGACTCGAGCTGTCCCAGAGCCTGAGCCCGGGCCAGCAGGTCATCAAGATCGTCAACGAGGAACTGATCGCCATCCTCGGCGGCGAGACCCTCCAGATCCGCTACGCCAGCCGGCCGCCCACGGTCGTGCTGCTGGCCGGCCTGCAGGGGTCGGGCAAGACCACCGCCTCGGCCAAGCTGGCCCGGTGGTTCAAGCAGCAGGGTCGCAACCCGCTGCTGGTCGGGGCCGACCTCCAGCGTCCGGCCGCCGTCGAGCAGCTCCGGGTGCTCGGGGGCCAGGCCGGTGTGTCGGTCTTCTCGGAGGCGTCGGATCCGGTGGCGGTGGCGACCGCGGGACTCGAGGAGGCCAAGCGCCTCGGTCGCGACGTGCTCATCGTGGACACCGCCGGACGTCTGTCGATCGACGAGGACCTGATGGACGAGATCCGGCACATCGCCGGCGCCGTCCAGCCCGACTACACGTTCCTGGTCATCGACGCCATGACCGGCCAGGACGCCGTCTCCACCGCCCAGGCGTTCCACGCCGCCCTGACCCTCGACGGGGTCATCTTGACCAAGCTCGACGGCGACGCCCGTGGTGGTGCGGCGTTGTCGGTCAAGGAGGTGGTCGGGCGGCCCATCGCCTTCGCCTCGACGGGGGAGAAGCTCGACGACTTCGACCAGTTCCACCCGGACCGCATGGCCGACCGCATCCTCGGGATGGGAGACGTGCTCAGTCTCATCGAGCAGGCCGAACGGACCATGGACCAGGACGTCACCACCAAGGGTGCGGCCGCCATCATCGAGGGCCGCTTCACCCTGGAGGACTTCTTGGAGCAGCTCCAGCAGGTCAAGAAGATGGGGTCCATCTCGGGGATGCTGTCGATGCTGCCAGGGATGTCGAAGGACATGAAGCAGGCCTCCGAGTCGATCGACGACCGTCAGATCGGCCAGGTGGAGGCCATCATCCGCTCGATGACCCCGAAGGAGCGTGTCGACCCGACCGTCATCGACGGCAGCCGGCGGGTCCGGATCGCCAACGGCAGTGGCACAACCACGGCCGACGTCAATGCGCTCCTCAAGCAGTTCAAGGAGATGCAGAAGATGATGAAGGGATTCACCAAGGGCGGCATGGGTGGCGCGCTCGGCGGCCTCGGGGGACTGCTGGGACGGGGCGCGCCGAAGCTGTCCCCGAAGGCCATGGCCGACATGGCGACGATGGGCGAGTTGCCCGGGATGGGTGGGGCCGTCGACGCCCAGGCCAGCGCGTTCGCGGGTTCCGGGACCGGGGGCGGGTCGTCCCGCAGCGGTAAGAAGGGCAAGGGCGGCAAGAAGGGCAAGGGCGGCGGACGGGTGACCCCGAAGGCCCGCTGACCGCCACCCTGGACCTCCGGTGGCCCGAAGTGCCGTATGATCTGCGAGTTCGGGACTTCCCGTGCCTCGCGGAGCTCACCGGCCCCGTTTGGTGGGAGACTGACCCCCGCACCCGGCGCCAGGCGTCGACCGCGTTCTGCAGTACACGCCAGCGCTTCCATTGGAAGACACCATGCAACAGAGGAGTTACCGTGGCAGTAAAGCTCCGCCTCGTGCGGATCGGGAAGAAGAAGCAGCCGACCTACCGGCTGGTGGCGGCGGACAGCCGTTCGCCCCGCAACGGACGGTTCATCGAGATCGTCGGCACCTATGCCCCCCGGGGTAAGTCGTTGGCCGAGCCGGATGCCGTGGTCCAGATCGACAATGCCAAGGCGGTGAAGTGGCTGTCGCAGGGAGCGCAACCCACCGAGCGGGTCGAGAAGCTGCTGAAGCAGTCGGGCGCGCTGGACGAATTCGCGTCGGCCAAGGCGGCCAAGTGACCGACGACGCGGCCGTGGACTCGGTCGACGACGTCAACACCCTGGACGAGGAGTTCGACGACGACGATGCCGGCAACCGCGTGTCGGGTGGCACACCGCTCGCCGTGGTGACCTACCTGGTCAACGCCATCGCCTCGGATGCCGAGGCCGTGGTGATCAACACCGAGGAGCGGGGCGACAGCGTCCGGTTCCGGATCCACGTGGCCCCCGAGGACATGGGCCGGGTGATCGGCCGACGTGGCCGGGTGGCCCAGGCCATCCGCACCGTGGTCGCCGCCGCCGGCGCCCGTGACGGGGTGCAGACCAGCGTCGACATCGTCGACGACTGACCGGCCGGTGCCCGCTCCGGACCCCGGTGACGGCGGCTCCGGCTCCGGCGCCGGACACGAGGACGACGCCGCGCCCACCCTGCTCGGGGTGGGAAGGATCGTCAAACCCCACGGTCTGCGGGGCGACGTGATCATCTCGTTGACCACCAACCGCGAGGAGCGGGTGTCGGTCGGGTCGGTCCTGGTGGCCGAGG
>Ga0302157_10003637_pt1 | contig 17204 bp, 5 predicted proteins | sample I_Bog_N3_3_FD_193502 | JGI IMG/M metagenome (GOLD analysis project Ga0302157, IMG submission 193502) | Peat permafrost microbial communities from Stordalen Mire near Abisko, Sweden - I_Bog_N3_3 | ecosystem: Environmental > Terrestrial > Soil > Wetlands > Peat | place: Sweden: Abisko, Stordalen...
CGGTATCTATATCGAAAATTCGGTCAAAAACTGGCGCCAGATCGGCGGCTGTATTTCCGGCAACAGCACCAGTACGGCGAATACCTACGACGGCATCAATGTTGCCGCGGGGCTCGTAAATTTCCACTTCAGTGGCATCCATATCGGCCCAAGCGGCATCTTCGCGGACCACCAGCTCCATCAGATCATGATCGGCGCCGGGGCCGGCGACGATATAACAATCATCGGCAACATGGTCGCAACGGCGAATACGGCCATCAGCATGGGCGCCACCGGGGTGAACTGCAATGTCGCGTTCAATCCCGGCTACCGAACAAGCAACCAGGGTGAAGTGCTGCTGGTAGCTGGCACGTCCTCGATTGCCGTCTCGCATGGGCTGTCGACGACGCCTGGCACCTGGCAGGTGCAACTGGTAGCGCTGTCCAACGTCGTGGCGTCCGGGGTCACGAATTTCTGGGTCAGCGCCGCAACCTCGACAACATTCACCATCTCAACCAACGCAACGGCGTCACCGGGCCTATACTTCGGATGGTCTGTTCGCGTAATGGGCGCATGACAACGTTTGGAGACTGAACAGATGAGCCCAACCGACAAGATTTCTCTCACGCTCGAAGCCCAGCAATGGCAAGTTGTCGTCAATCTGCTCGCCGAGGGGCCTTACAAGCTGGCGGCGCCGCTGATCCAGTTGTTGCAAGAACAGTTCAATGACGCCCAGCAGCCGGCGCAGGCGCTTGAGGTTCAACAACCGGCGGTTACGAACGGATCAGGTATGGCCCATCCTCGCGACAAGCGCAGCCGACCGGACGCATGAGCCGCTACCAGCTCACAAAGGGCGACAGTGTCATCCGCCTTGATGACACCGCGCTGATCCCCGCAGATCCACACAACGTCGATTGGCAGGGGTATTTGGCCTGGCTGGCGGCGGGCAACGTGCCCGCCCCGGTCGCGACGCCAATCGTGCCGACAACGATACCAGCCGCGGCGTTTTATGCGAGGTTCACTCCGGCGGAACAGTTGGCGGTGCAGACGGCCGCGAACGCCAGCCCGCAACTCGGTCTCGGCATGACCCTGGGTCTGGCGCAGGGGTTTGTTATTTTTGCGTCACCACTTCTGATCAACTGGATGAACGGCATGGTCGCGGCTGGCGCGATCACCCGGGCGCGGGCCGCCGTCATCATGACGCCGTAGGAGAAACCCGCCGATGACCGTCCAGGTCGTGCAGATGTTCCCGCCGACGACGCTGACCACGTCGGCGGCGACGCTCTATACCGTTTCGGGATCGGACACGGCGATCCTCGCCCGCGGGCGCATACGCTTCACCAACACCTCGGCCAGTGCTGTGACGGTCACGGCCTATGGCGTGGTCTCGGGCGACACAGCCGGGGCCGGCAACACGTTCTGTCAGACGCAGACGGTTCTGGCGAACGGCAACCTCGATATGGATATCCCGGTAATCCTGAACGGCGGCTTCATTCAGGCGCTTGCCTCGACCGGCGGGGTGGTGACCGCGCATTCCCTGGATGGCGTGCTTTTTTCCTGAGATGACGTGCCAGCGGTCTTGATGTAGTTTCGCTGAGGTAACCGCACCGGCGCGGGGCTTTCCGGGCAACGTTTCCTCTCACGATTGGCAGGTCCGATGCCCTTTATGGTCGCCGCCGGTATCGGCGCAGCCGGTAGCCTCGCTTCCGGCATTATTGGCAGCAACGCGGCATCGTCCGGCGCGAAGGCGCAGGAAAACGCCGCGCAGCTCGCCTCGAACACCGAACTGTCGATGTTCAACACCGCGCAGTCGGACCTCCAGCCGTATATGCAGGGCGGCACCAACGCGCTGGCGGCGCTGCAAAAGATCCTCGGCATCGGTCCGGGTGGATCAGGCGCGACCAACCCGATGCTGCAAATGCTGGGGATCGGCGCCAACGGCCAGGCCACCGGCAGCGGCATCAATCCGGCGACGTTCCAAGCCTCCCCTGGCTATCAGTTCCAGATGCAGCAGGGCGAGGATGCGATCACCAACTCGAATGCTGCCAAGGGGATCGGCGGCAACGCGCTGAAGCAGTTGCAGAGCTATGGACAAGGCACCGCCAACCAGGGCTGGCAGCAATACCTGTCGAACCTCGGCGGCGCTTACGGCAACCTGACCGACCAGTTGAGCAATCTGGTGGGGAGAGGGCAGGGCGCCGCGGGCGGGGTCGCCAGCGCGGCAATGGGTCTCGGCAGCGAAATCGGCGGCAACCAGATCGGCGCCGGCAACGCCCAGGCGAGCGGCACCATCGGCAGCGCTAACGCGCTGGGCGGCGCGCTCCAGGGCATCGGGTCCAACGCGATGCAGTATGGGCTGGCGACGAACCAGAACAACAACCTCCAGGCGATTTTGACCGCGCTCCAATCCGGCGGCGGAGGCGCCTCAAGCGGTGGCTACGGGATTTCGCCATATGGGGCGAATAACGCGATCTCCGGCAACACGATCATGTCGGCCTACGGTTAGCGGCCGATGCCAATCGACCCATCGATCGCGCTCAGCTTCAGGCCGACGCAGTTTCCCGGCTTTGACCTGGGTAACGCCGCGCAGGGCGCCAACGCGCTGGCGCAGTTCCAGGCCAACCAGCAGAAAATCCAGTCGCAGAACGCGCTAAGGAGCATTCTGTCGCAACCCGGCGCGATCGATGACCAGGGCAATCCGACCTCCGAGGCGTTGAAGCGGGTGAACGCGGTCGACCCCATGGCCGGGATGAAGCTGCGCAACAACATGCTGGTGACGCAGCAGCAGCAGCTTCAGATGAGCGCCTACAGGACCAAGGCGTTCCAGCAGAAGAACGATCTGCTCTACGACCAGTACGGCGAAGTCGACAAGATTTACAAGGATGCGCTCAAGGATCACGACCCGCAGCAGGCGCTGGAGATCGCGCAAGCGGAACTCGTCAGGGTCAACGAGGATATGGCGAAGGGTGGGGTGTTTTCCGAAGAGGAGATCGCGCGCCAGCCGACCAAGTTCGATCCGGTCGCCTTCCAGCGGTTTTTCGACGGCTCCGAACGGATCCGCGAGTGGGCAAAGTCGCAGTCGACGATCGACGAGCACAAGCGGGCAGAAGCCCGTGAGGATGCGAGCTTGGCGGAGAGGGAGCGCCACGACCGGGCGAGCGAAAACGCGGTCAAGCCGTCCGAGGTCGAAATCATGACCGATCCGAACCATATAGGCCCGGACGGCAAGCTGCAGCCAATCCAGTTCCTGTATGACAAAGTCAAGAAGCAGGCGACCACGCTGACCGGTGAGCCCTATACGCCAACCGGTGCGGAGAAGCTTGGAGGCAGCAGCGATGCTGGCAGCGCCAAAGCCGAGCGGGCGACACGTTTCGCCGAAGAGAAGCGGAACCAGCAGGCCGCCGGGACCTATAAGGACGACAGCGGGGTTTATGAGGTCGTCGATGCGGCGATGAAGATGAGTACGGCGGCGGGGGCAAAAGAAAAAGACTTCGAAATCATCGCCAATGACGAGATCGCCCAGGCCGAAAGAACCAGGAAAGTGGCCAACGGACCGCCTTTGTCCGAGGCCGATAAAGCGAAAATTCGGATTAACGCGCGCAAGGACAACGAGGCGTCGATTTCGGATGAAGCGGCGGTCGTGGCCGCGGACCGCGTTCTTGCTGGTGATGAAAGGGCGACGGTCGGGATGGCGCGATCCGCCGCCAACATCGCCAAATTAACCAACATCATCGCCCAGCGGGCGGCCGAAAAGGGCATGGACGGAACGGAGATTGCCCGCAGGGTCGCCGAGTTCTCCGGCATGATGGCGGGTGAGCGGACGTTGGCGATCCGATCGGCGAACATGGAAATCGCCGCGAATGAAGTCAATAACATGGCGCCGCTGGCCCTGGCGGCATCCGAGAAGGTCGACCGAACGCGATACCCGTCGCTCAACGCGATTATCCAGGCCGCCGAAAAGGGCACTGGAGACAAGGATGTCGTGCGATTTGGCCTAGCGGCGAACTCACTGATTTATACCTACTCAAAATTCCTCAATCCGACGGGCGTCCCGACTGACGCCGACAAGGCACGCGCTGCCGAAATCCTGTCAACGGCATGGGACAAGGGGCAGTTCCGCACGGCAATCGAACAGATGAAAGTGGAAATCAACAGCGGCAAGGCTGCGGTAAAAACCACGAAAGAAGAATTGGGCGCAGGTTTCACGGGCAAGCCGTCCGCCGCGACGGACGGTGGCGGCAACACGGCGACCAAGATTGGCGGCGAAGGCGGCAAGTCTGGCGGCGAGAAGGCCGCGACTACCGCCGGCGCGTTCCCCAATCTGAATGCCCTGCCGGCGGAAAAGCGCGAACAAGCAATCGCCATGCTCAAGGCTGACGAAGGCAGAGCGGACCAGTTCGACGAGATATTTGGTCCGGGCGCGGCGGAGGCGGTGCTGGGGCACAAGCCTGCCAAGAAGTCAGCCGGTGGCGGCGAGAAGACAGACGCGCCGGCCACCGGAACGCCCGCCGGGAAGTCAGCCGCTGCACCGTCCGGCTCGGGCAAGACGAAAGACGACCCGATTGCCGTCAGCGACCCAGCCGCGGCGATGAAGCTGCCGCCCGGCACGTTCTTCCTCGCGCCCGACGGCAAGATCCGCCAGCGCCCGATAGTGTCGGCGCCCGCCGGCACCGGTCCTCTCGCCTGAAAGGTCGCCCATGCCAGACGGGTTCAACTGGGACAGCATCGGCGCGCCGGTCGAGGACGACGGCAAGCAGCGCGCCACCTCGGTGGATTGGGACAGCATCGGCACGCCGATCGGATCTGCCACACCGCAAACCATAAGTCCGGCCGACGCGGCACTGCCGTTCCAGACGCCGCCCGGGTTCTATCGGGGCTCTGTCCTGCCGTTCATGGCTGACGACAAGGGAAATGTCGTCACGGGCACGTACAACACCCCGTTCGGATCCTTCCAGGCGCCCGAACTGTTCACGCCGGGGTTCATCGCGTCACCGATCCGCGGTCTCCAGGCCGGTGGTCAGGAGGCGCTGGGCGAACGCCCGGTCGATGATCCGACGGTGCGTGGCGACGTCCTGGCGGCGACCGCGTTTGGCGCTCGTCCTGCGCCCGGCAGCATCCCGTCTGCGCCGCGGATGAATTTCGCCGACGAACCGTTTGGTCCAGACGGAGCGCCCGGCGGCAGACCTTCGCCCGGCGCACCGCCCGGTGCGCCCGGCGGTGCGCCGGTCGCACCCGATGCTTTTGTCAGGGAACACGGCTGGGATCCGCGCAAAGGCGACAAACCGTTGGCCTTGCCCGCGCCGGAAGCGGCGACCGCTGCCCCGCAAGCGAAGCCGGCAGGGGCAGGGACGGGCACCGCCTCCGCGCCCAACCCAGTATCGCTCAAACGCGGCGACAAGGTCACGGTCATCAATCCGACGCTGGGCGGCGAGATCACCGGCGAGGTGTTCGGCATCCACCCTGACGGCAGGGTTTGGGTGACGCAACCCGACGGCAAGAACAAGCTGTATGAGCGCGACCCCGTCACCGACCGGTTGCAGGCGGTCGAGCACGAACCGCCGCCGGAGGCCAAGCCAGAGCCCGAACCCGAGAAGCCGAATACCCCGGTTCCCAAGGCGGACGCCAAGCCCGGCCACATCGTCACCTTCGCCAACGCGGAGGGCGAGCACACCACCGGCAAGCTGGTCGGCACGCGCGCCGACGGCCGTCATGTTGTCGACCTCGGATCGGATGGCAGCGGCGAGCGTGTGTTCGTCCGACCTGAACGGGTGGTCGCGGCCCGGACGCCGCCGGCTGAGACGCCGCGCACCACGTCGGGCACCTCTGCAAGCCAGGACGCCGATAAGCCAACAAGTGAGGACGCGGATAAGTTAAAAGCTCAAGACGCAGATACGCCAAAAAGTCAGGACGCCACGACGCTCGCGACCAAGGCCGACGAACCGACCGAAACGACCAGCACCGCCACAACCGAAAAGCCGGCCGCCGCGACCGACACACCAACGCCCGAGCAACCGCTGGCGGAGGTGGAAGGCGAGAAGCCGCCGCCCGGCCCGGATGACGAGATCGAATACACCACCAAGCGCGGCCGTGTGCTCAAAGGCCGGGTCGTCAAGGGCATCGACGCCGAGGAAGCGCGCAAGCGCGACCCCTATGCCTTCCAGCTAAACGGCGGCTGGTTCATCCGCACGACCCCGAAGCAGCAGGGAGACAAGAAGGAGAAAAAGCCGGCGGCCCCGGCAGCGGCCACCGAACAGCCCGCCTCCAGCGTGACACCGCCAGAAATCACGAACGCCGAACATGGCCCGTGGACCGACACCGGTAAGAAGAACGGCGACGGCCAGGCCATCTACGAGAACCCGAACGGCGTGCGCGCGGTCAACGACGACGGCGTGCCGCACATGGAGCCGACCGACGAGCACCCCCAGAAAGGTCGCGTGCCGCGTGACCCGGAGGCGCGGCCGCCGAAGTTCCTGCCACGCGGGAAGCGTGTCTCCGACACGACGGTTGAGACCCGGCAGACAGAAGCCAAAGCGAAAGTCACGCCGGAAAAGTCGCCGATTAAACCGACCCAAACGGGCGGAGCGCCAGGCCGTTGGACCGAGATCGGCAAGAACCGCGACGGCCATCCGGTCTACGAGGACGAAAACGGCGTGCGATCCTATGTCGCCGACGGCATTCGCTCCACCGAGAAGGTCCGCGTCGGGCCGCGAGGCTCGAGCGTCGCCGCGCCAGAGGACAAAGACCCCGACTATCAGGTGGTCGAGCCGAAGCCACCCGAACCCGAGGCGGCCCCGCCGGCAGAGTCCAAACCGGACAAGCGGAAGGCGACACACGCCGATGTTCCGACGCTTGCCGATCCGGGCGAGAAGCCGTTCACCTCTGCCGACATCGGAACGAAAGTAAGGCCGAAGGCCGGCAGTGGTCTCGACGTCGTCAAGAACGCGGGCACCATCAGCCACGTTCAATCGTCGTCGCGCGGGCCGATGATCTCGGTCAACGGCGGACCTCACTTCTACGGCGTGGATTTCGAGCGTGTGCCGGCGCCCGCCGAGACGGACCAGGCGTCGGCAGAGTCCAAACCGAAGGCCCCTGATCGCGGCATAAACGAGACCGCTTTCAGGAACGCGATAAGGCACACCGGATCGGCCCAGCACGACGGCACCTGGCGCATTGTCCCGCTGCCGTTCGTGCCCAACCGCTATGCCGTTGAACACACGCCAGGGCTCGCGAGCAAGGATGCCGGCAAGCGGCGGGTCGATGGCGCGCCCGACGGGCAGGATCCGTGGACGCTGGAGCAGGCGCAGGAAGCGGCGGCCAAGATGGCGGCGAAGCGCCGGCCGTTCGACCCGACAGAACATCCCGGCCTGGTGATTAAGAACCTGCGGGACGGCAAGGAGACCAGGATCCAGCCGATCGGGACGGTGCCGCCCGCACCCGCGCCTTCCGGCGCGACGCGGACCATCTCGCCCAAAGACCTGGAGCGGGCGGGCCTTCGCGTCGTTCCAGAGAGCGAGGCTTCTGACGCCCGGTTCGTCCTGCCGGACGGCCGCTTGATCGCCGGATGGCACGATGAGACGCACGACGAGATCGTCCGCATGCTGGATGGTGACGCGCCACCGTCCGGCGATCCAGCCCGCCGGGTAAAGGATTTCGTCGATGCGACCCATGCCGCCGAGGTCGGTCTGGCGCAGGATGACGACCTGAACACACCACGCGGAAGGCGTGCCTCCGACCCGACTGACGTCTCGATCAGGCATAAGCTGACGCCGCCGCAGACGACATCCATCGCGACATACGTTGAGGCCCGCATTGCAACTGCGGACGCCGAGGAACCCGCGATCAAGGTCAATTACCGGGGCGACACGTTCCTGGTCGACAGCGCCCGGCGGTTCCGGGGCGAAGCCGCGGCGATTGCGGCGCAGGCCGATCTGTTCGGCTGGTCCCCGGCGGCGGTGGACGACGAGATCGACGACATGGAGGGCTACGACCCGGCGCCGCCGCCGGTATCCGCCGCATCCTACACGCTGCGCGCCCGTGGCTTGCTCCGCGCTCTGCGCGAGGACGGCGCGACGGATGCGGACGTTCGACGCCGCCTGGCCGAGATGGTTGAAGGCCCGGAGGAAGGCCGTCGCAACCAGCAGGCGATAGCGGGGCGGGCGCTTGAATTGCTCGACCAGGAGGTGAAGCCGGCGGCGGTCGAGGAAACCGCGGCAGACGTGTGGGCGAACGCCAAGCCCGGCGACAGCCTGGGGAAATACGGAACGCTGATCGCAAAGGGTATCGAGACCAGGGAAGAAGCTGACCAACTGGCGGCTGACACTCCCCGCAGTGCGGTGTGGAGCGATGACGACATGTTCGCCGTCGTCCAAAGGCCGCCGGTATTCACGCCAGTCACCGACAACGACCCGGAACTGGTGCGGCAGATCAACGAGATTGCCGACGAATGGGAAAAGCTAGGCAACCCCGGCATGGCGAAGGCGGTTCGCGCCAGCGTCAATCTGAAGCTCACGCCTGAAAGAGTGGAGTTCAACCGGCAGAAACTGGCGGACGCCAAGGCTGCGGCCGATCCCGCCAATGCGCCCGAACTGCCGCACGAGACTTTCTCCCTCGACGAGTTCATGCCGACCAAGGGCCGGGACGCGCCTCGCCAGTGGCAGCAGTTCAAGGATATCGCATCCCCGGATGCCAGGGCGCTCACCGATCAGGTGCAGCAAGCCGTGCAAACCCAGGTCGATCGCCTGAACGCGATGGGATTGCGCTTGTACGAAAGGGGATTTGGCGTTCCCAGCAGGCGCGGCTCCGACCTCAAAGACCGGCTTATGGGTTTGTTGGGTTCGTTCAGCCGCTTTGTGAACGGGCACATTGCAGTTCAGAAGGGCTACAAGAACGCCGACCCTGCGCGCTACGCCATCGACCGGCAGGACGTGCTCAATCAGTTGGCGGAGATCAACGATCCCGGCAGCACACAATCGGCGGACCAGACCGGACCGGCGTTGCAACCAACCGGTGGTGCGCCTAGCGTCGACGGCCAGGAGACCAGCGATGGAGTTCAAACTACCGTACGTCCAGGCGATGCGGGAGAAGGCGCCCAGGATGTTCATGGAAATGCGCCGGGCGGGGACGCTGGACCAGCACCTTCAGGACAAGAGCCTGGAGGCGCACCGAATGCTGACGGAAATGCTGGCACGCGCCCCCAAGGATCAGTACGGCGACCCGACAATGCAGGCGAGACGGGAAGCGGAGGAGACAGTCAGGGCGACCCTGATAGAGTTCCCGGCGGAGGAGACGAAGCGGGAGAGCCGCCAGCAGCCACCGGACGCCCTCGGGACCAGCGAGGGCGCGTAGCCGGGCCGAACGTCAAGGGCCAGAACTTCGTCATAGAACCGGGCGACGTCGCCGAAGATCGAGGCCGCGTCACCAAGGCGCGCGACAACATCGCCGCCATCGAACTGGTCAACCGGCTGAAAGAGGAAGCCCGGCCGGCCACCACGGCGGAGCAGGCGGTGCTGGTGAAGTACGTCGGCTGGGGCGGGATCAAAAACATCTTCCGCGACAGCACTGGCCAGTTCGGCAAGGGCATGGAGACCTTGGGCTACCGGCTTCAAGACCTGCTGACCCCGGATGAATACCGCGCCGCCGAAGCCTCGACGCAGAACGCCCACTACACCGCCGAGCATATTGTCCGCTCGATGTGGCAGGCTGTCGAGGATATGGGCTTTAGCGGCGGGTCGGTGTTCGAGCCCGGCATGGGCATCGGGCACTTCCTCGGCATGATGCCGCCCGATCTCGCCGAACGCAGTACCTATCGCGGCCTGGAGATGGACCACCTGACGGCCGATATCGCCAAGCTGCTGTATCCGCAGTCAGCCATCGTGCGCGCCGACTTCGCCAAGCGGGTGCTGCCCGAGAAAGCATTCGACCTGGTCATCGGCAACCCGCCATTCGCCGACGTGGTGATCAACTCGGACCCGAAATACGCCGCCAATCGCTTCATGCTGCACGACTATTTCTTCGCCAAGTCGATCGACGCGGTACGTCCCGGCGGCCTGCTGGCGTTCGTCACCAGCGCCGGCACGATGAACAAGATCAACCCCAAGGCACAGAAGTATCTGGCGGAGCGGGCGGAGTTCCAGGGCGGCGTGCGGTTGCCGTCAAGCGCGTTCCGGCAGAACGCGATGACCGACGTCACCACCGACATCCTGTTCTTCAAGCGCCGCATGGCGGGACAGATCGAAATCGCCGACGATGCGCCGCTGCCCGACTGGACCGGCACCGTGCGGCGCGCCCTGCCGAACGCTGAAGGCACGACGACCGAGGGCGAGGTCAGTCGCTACTTCTCCGACCATCCCGAGATGGTGCTGGGCGAAGAGGGGTTTTTCGACAAGCTCTACAAGGACCGCTACGCGGTGCACGAGCGGCCGGACAGCGATCTCGCCAGCGACCTGCGCGCGGCACTGGAGCGGTTGCCCCGTGGGGTGATGGAGGACGAGCCGACGCCGGATGTGCGCGCCGCGCTCGACTTCGATGCCCCGGAAAAGAAGGATGGTAGCTTCTATCGCGCCGAAGACGGCACGCTGATGCAGTACAGCCGCGGTGCCGGGCGCCCCGTGGCGGCGCGCGGTGCCGGGGTTAAAGGCGGCTTCACGGCGGCCGACCGTGACCGGGTTCTGAAGCTGATCCCGGTCCGCGATGCGCTGCGCGCGGTGTTCGCCGCCGACCTGGCGCGCGATGAAGCCGCTGGTGCCGCGGCGCGCAAGGATCTCAACCGGCACTACGACAACTTCGTCAAGTTCTTCGGCCCGATCAACAAGGCGGAGTTCTCCTACAAGCGCCCGTCGATCGTGCAGCAGGAAACCGCACGGGCGGAGGCCCGCGAGGAGTTCCGATACCTCGGTGACTATTTCAACGAAGGCGATTTCGATCCGTCGGCGATGTTCGCGGCGAAGGCCACGATGACCGAGATTGCCGAGGCCCGGCAGAAAGCGCGGGTCGCCGCACTGGAGTCCGGCCGGGGCTTCAAAGAGGGCGAGTTCGATCCCGCCGACATGGCCGACGTGGTGATCGAGCGGCGGCCCAACGTCAAGCCGTTCATGACGGACCCGGAGAGCTACCGGCTGCGTTCGATCGAGGACTACAACGACGCCACGGGCGCCGCCGCCAAGAAGCCGATCTTCACCCGCAGCATCCTTAAATTCGAGGAGGAGCCGCAGATCAATTCGCCGCAGGACGGCGCGCTGTGGTCGATGAACAAGCTGGGGCGGCTCGATATCGGCGCCATTGCCGAAAAGATGGGCATTGCGCCAGAACAGGTTGTCGCCGGGTTGGGCGATGCGATCTACCGGGTGCCTGGCACGCGCGAGACCTATCAGACGAAGGGCGAATACCTGTCGGGTGACGTGGTGACCAAGCTCGATGTCGCCCGCGCCGCAGCCGAGACCGACCGCGAGATGGCGCGCAACGTGTCCGCGCTGGAGGCGGCGCAGCCCGCCCCGCTGCCGCCGTCGCAGGTGACGATGATGCTGGGTATGCCGTGGATCCCGGCGAAGGTGGTCCTGGATTTTGCCCGCGACCATCTTCAGATCGGCCAGCCCCGGATCATCTATTCGCCCGAACTGGGCGCATGGAATGTGGAGGAGCCGAAAGGCGGCGGCAACCGCTTTCCCGGCTACCACCAGTGGAGCACGCCCGACAAGGACGCCTACGACCTGCTGGGGCACGCGCTGAACCGCACCAAGCCGAAGATCATGATGGGGCCACGGGAGGAACGTGTCGTTGACACGGTCGCGACGCAGGCGGCGTCGGACAAGATCGAGGCGATGAAGGAAGCCTTCTTCGGCCTGGAAAGCCGCCTTGGCTGGGTGATGGACGATCCGGCGCGGGCCAACGCCCTGGCCGACATCTACAACGCGAAGATGAACCGCACCGTGCCGCGGGTGCATGACGGCGCCTACCTGACGACGCCGGGCGTCGCTGCGGGGTGGAGTTGGCGCCCACATCAGACGCGCGTGGTGTCGCGGATCATCCTGGAGGGCAGCACCTACATGGCGCATGCCGTCGGCGCCGGAAAGACCAGTGCCATGATCGGTGCCGGCATGGAGATGAAGCGGCTCGGGCTGGTGAGGAAGCCAATGTATGTGGTGCCGAACCACATGCTTGGCCAGTTCACCAAGGAGTTCTACGAGCAGTATCCAACGGCGCGCATCGCCGTGGCGAGCGAGGAGCAGTTCCACACCGGCCGGCGCAAGCAGTTCATGGCGAACGTCGCGCAGGACGACCTGGATGCGGTGATCATCACCCATTCCAGCTTCAAGAAGATCCCGATCAGCGATGCGTTCCAGGCGGATTTGATCGAGCAGGAGATCCAGACGCTGCTCGCCGCGATCAAGAAAAGCCGCGACCGTTTCACCGTCGGGCGGCTGCAAAACCAGATTGCCAAGCTGCGGGAGAAACTGTCGAAGGCGACCGGCGACAACAAGGACGAGACGCTCACGTTCGAGGAGATGGGTATCGATTTCCTGTTCGTCGACGAGGCACATCAATTCCGCAAACTCTCGTTCGCGTCAGCCCAGTCTTCCGTCAAGGGGATCGACCCGGGGGGCTCGGCGCAGGCATGGGATCTTTACACCAAGGTCCGCTATCTCGACCAGCAGAAGCCAGGCCGCGCCGCGGTGTTCGCCTCTGGCACGCCGGTCACCAACACCATGGGCGAACTGTACTCGCTCAGCCGCTTCCTTCAGCCGCAGGCGATGGCCGATCGCGGCGTTTCGCACTTCGACGCATGGGCACAGACCTTCGGCGCCCTGAAGACCGAACTGGAAGAGACCCCGGCCGGCACCTACGCGCCGCAGACGCGGTTCCAGCGCTTCATGAACATGCCGGAGCTGTACCAGATGGTCAGCGGCATCATGGATATCGTGACATCGAAGGAACTCGAACAATACGTCGTCCGCCCGAAGCTGAAGGGCGGCAAGCGCGAGCAGCACATGGCGCCGCGCACCGACATCCTGGACCGCTATCAGGCGCAGCTCGGCGCGCGCATGGAGGCGATCAAGGCGCGCCGGGGCAAGCCGTCGCCAGGCGACGACATTATCCTGTCGGTGATCAACGACGGGCGGCACGCGGCGATCGATCCGCGCTTCGTCGAGCAGTCCCAGAGCGATCCGCGCTCCAAGCTGAACATGATGGTCGACAACGTCGTCCGCATCTATCGCGAGACGGGCGACGTGCAGTTCTACAGCCCGGGGAGCAATTACACGGCGCCGAGTTTCCGCGGCCCGGCGACGCAGATGATCTTTGCCAACCTCGGCGTCAACGGGCGCGGTCCGGCGGGGTTCTCGTCCTACAAATGGATGAAGGAGGCATTCCGCCGGGCCGGCATCCCGGCCAACGAAGTGGCCTTCATCGGCGACTACAAAAGCACGCTCGCCAAGCAGACGCTGTTCAACGACATGAACGAGGGCAAGGTCCGCATTCTGATCGGGTCGGTGCCGAAGATGGGCACGGGCGTCAACGCCCAGCGCCGCCTGATCGCGCTGCACAACCAGGATCCGCTCTGGTATCCGGCCGATGACGACCAGCGCAACGGCCGCATGCTGCGCCAGGGTAACCATAACCCCGAGGTGTCGATCCACGACTACACGACGTTCGGCACCTATGATTCGCAGATGTGGAAGATGATGGCCAGCAAGGCTGGGTTCATCGAACAGTTCTTCCGCGGCGACCCGAACCTGCGCGACATGGAGGATATCGGCGAAGCCAGCCAGTATGCGCAGGCGTCGGCGATGTCGACGACCGACCCGCGCATCATCACCCTGACGCAAATGAAGGAGGACGTGGCCAAGGCCCGCCGCCGCCAGTCGGCGCACGAGCAGGAGCAGTGGACGTTGCGGTCGCGGATGGAGGGACATCTGGCGGAAGCCGCCCGGCTGGAGAAGCTGGCTGGGCTGATTTCGGAGGACATCACCAAGCGGCAGGACACGCGGGGCAAGAATTTCACCATCACGCTCGACGGGGAAACGATCACCGACCGCGACGAGGCCGACGAGGTGATGCCGATGCTGGCCATCGAGCGAGCCGACAGCATGGCGGTGGGCGGCACTTCGACCATCGGCCGGTTCGGCGGGTTCCCGGTCCAGGTGAACCTGTATGGCAAGAACGGCGAGCACGTGATCCAGTTGGGTCTGTCCGGCGGGCGTGTGTCTTGGCTGTCGCGGCCGGGCGTGGTGGCGTCGGCTGAATACAAGCTGCGCAGCTTTGAGAGCGACCGCGCCGAAGCGATACAAAAGGGCGCCGAAGCCACCCGCGACGCGCAGGCGATTGCGCCGAACATCGGCAAGGCATTCGATGGCGGCCCGGAGATCGCCCGGTTGGCGAACGAAATCCGGCAACTGGAAGCGACGCTGAAGGCCGAGGCCGCGGCGGTCGAAGCTGCCAAAAACGGCCGGGCGTCATCGTCGCCGCTGATAGAGAGCCGGGTTGCGGCATCCGGCTTCACCCCGACGCCGGACCTGGAGTGGACCACCGACGAGGGCGAGCGCCCGGTTCGTGGCCTGCCCGCCGGAGGTCTCGCCGAAGGCAGCCCCGTTCCACTCTACAGCGCGGTACAGCGCGCGGCCGACGGGCTGAAGCAGGCCAAGGGCACCGGCGAGCAGATGCTGTCGATGATCGCCAGGACGCCGGGCGTGAAGCCGGAAGAGATGGAATGGATGGGCCTGCCCGACTGGCTGCGCGGGCGGCCGACGGTCACCCGCCAGGAAATCCAGGATTACGTGCGGGCGAACAGCCTCGATGTGCGTGAGGTGACGCTGGGCGATGGCCGGGCAAAGTGGGAGGCGGCGCTTGAGCGCGCCCGCACCGCGCTGGGTGAGGCCGAAGACCGGACAGCCGTCGCGCGGGACCGGCTCGATCGCTGGTTTAACAAGCCAGGTCAGTACTTCGTCGAGTTGAACGGCGATCACGTTTACATCGACGAGTTGATACCTGCGCTCCGGGCTGGCGATATCCGCCCTGATCAACTGCCGCCGGTTGATGGCCTGCCGCTGCGTGCGGCTGAATATGCAAAAGCCGCCGCCGATGAGGCGTTGGCCGAAGATGAGCTTGACCGGACAAAAGAGGCACGGGCAGCCGCCAGAGCTAATGAAAGACCGACCAGATACGGCCAGTACACGACGCCGGGCGGCAAAGACTACCGCGAGATGCTGATCACGCTGCCCGGAAAACCACAGTCGACCGTTGCGGACCTGGAGCCAGAAATCCGCGCGCTTGGTATCCGTGGACCGCTGTCTGACGTATCCGGCGCCATGCTGGAGCGGGCGGGCGCGTCGGATGACCTGATGCAGCAATTCGACGCAATCCTGATGCAGCCGCTGCGCAGCGTCAGCCAGCAATACAATTCGTCACACTGGGATGAGCCGAACGTCGTGGCACATGTCCGTTTCGATGAGCGTGTGGCGCCCGACGGTGCCCGCGTGCTGATGGTCCAGGAGATTCAGAGCGACTGGCACCAAGAGGCTCGAAAGAAGGGGTATCGCCAGGAGCACGCCGATTATTTCGTCATCAACAGCCGGTCGCGCAATCGGTCTGAGAGTTTTCCGACACGTGAAGCCGCCGATGCCTACCGAAATTCCCTCCCTGAAAGCATCCGGGAAGCGACGTTTATCCAGGCAACCAAAAGGGTCACGGGCGAGATACCATCGGCGCCGTTCAAGACATCCTGGCCGATGCTGATCATGCGCCGGATGATCAAGTTCGCCGTTGATAACGGGTTTGACCGGGTCGCGTGGTCGCCTGGCGAAGTTCATGCGGACCGGTATTCACTGGCCCATCACGTCGATGCGGTCATGGCAACCCGCTTGCTTGACGGTTCAGGCAACTATCGCGTTGAGGCATTCAAGAACAACGACCGCCTGTTCGATAAAACCGTGCCAGAAAAGGAACTGCCCGACACCATAGGCAAGGAACTGGCCGAGAAGATCGCCGCGCAGTCCGCTGGCCTCAAGAAATACACCGGCCTCGATCTGAAGCTGGGCGGCGAGGGGATGCTGGGCTTCTACGACGACATCCTGCCGAAAGAGACGAACAAGATCATCCGCAAGTTCGGCGCCAAGGTCGGCAAGGGCGACGTCCGCACGGCCGCCCCGTTCTACGACATCGTTTCGGCGGATGGTCGCGAGAACTATGCGACGATCGCCACTCGCGAGAGGGCCGAGGCCGCCCTGCCTAGTGTCGCGGCTAATCTTGGCGTCCCCGTTGATACGTTGCGCGTGCAGCAGGGTCACGGGGAGCAGACCGCGCCGGTCCACCAGTTTGACATCACCGAGCCCATGCGCGACGCGGTGCAGACGCATGGCATGGCGCTGTTCGAGCGCAAGCGCGGGATAACGCAAAAAGCCGCCGCGAAAAGCGGGATGTCGCGCGGGGAGCGCGCCGTTGGCGCGACGCCTACCACCACGCCTCGGCCAGCATCGGCGCCGCAGGTCTCGCGCTGGCTGAAGGGTAGCGGAGATGGGTTCGTCGACCTGTTGCCCTCTACACCGGAAGCGGGCCACGCGGCCGCCGCCGCCTGGGTGCTCGAAAACGGTCGGGCGACGGGTAACGAATACCTTGCTGTGGTCGAGAACCGCACCGGCAAGATCATCCACGCGGGCACTAACAATCTGACCGGCTATCTTGGCTTTGATCCCCAAAACACCGCGGGTGAGCGGGATGCTCATGCGTTGCATCACAACCATCCGCTGGGGTTGGGTCAATCGGATGTGGACATTATGATGCTGGCAAGTCCCGGCATCAGCCACGTGGTTGCGCATGGTCACGACGGCACCGCATCGTCGGCGTCGCTCGCGCCGGAGTTCATCGCGCCGAGCGAGCGGACCGCGGCCAATATCAAGGCAAACCGTCGCCTGCTATACCAGGCCTGGCTCAAGGCGCGGCGGCAGGCGGCGCAGATTTTGGTGTATGTGGCTGACCAGGGCCAGATCGAGCCAGAACTGGCCGAGCATCTTCTGGACGATGTCACAGATCGTTTGCTACACGCGCATGGCGTTATCAATTACGTTTCCAGCACCGAATTACCCCAGCCGGTTCGAGCCGCAATGAGCGGCGCACTACTCAGGAGCCTTGGACATGGCGACGCAATGGCTGATCTCCGACATACCCAATCAGTTCTCGCCCAGGCACCGATTGATAGCCTTCCTGGACCGGATGAAAACCCACCCGGACCCGGAAAA
>Ga0302157_10003639_pt1 | contig 17191 bp, 13 predicted proteins | sample I_Bog_N3_3_FD_193502 | JGI IMG/M metagenome (GOLD analysis project Ga0302157, IMG submission 193502) | Peat permafrost microbial communities from Stordalen Mire near Abisko, Sweden - I_Bog_N3_3 | ecosystem: Environmental > Terrestrial > Soil > Wetlands > Peat | place: Sweden: Abisko, Stordalen...
GCTCTCTCCGTCGCTCGACGTCGAGGATCCGGTGTCGGCGGCCTACCGACTGGAGGTGTCTTCCCCCGGCATCGATCGGCCGCTGGTGCGCGAGTCCGATTTCCGCCGCGCGATGGGTCACGAGATTCGCGTAGAGATGGCCGTGCCGGTTGGCGGCCGCAAGCGGTTTCGCGGGCTCGTCGAGGCGGTCGATATCGAGGACGGCGCGCCGGTCGTCTCGGTTAAGCTCGCCGAGGACAAGACCGAGGACGAGGTCGTCGCCCGCCTATCGGTGAAGGAAATGGCGGAAGCGCGTCTCGTGCTCACCGAGGATTTGATTCGTGCGACCTTGCGTCGCGAAAAAGCGGTCATCAAGCAACGGAAGGCGGAAAGCAAACAGCGCAAACATGCGGAAAAGGCCGGGAATCCCTGATCTCTTCGCGGAAGCTACGCTCTCTGTCGTCCGAAATAGGAGATGAACATGGCCGTCAGCGCCAATAGACTGGAACTCTTGCAGATCGTCGACGCCGTCGCGCGCGAAAAATCGATCGACCGGACGATCGTGCTCGCCTCGATGGAGGACGCGATGCAGAAGGCCGCGCGTTCGCGCTATGGGCAGGAGACCGAGGTTCGCGCCGAGATCAATCCCAAGACCGGCGAAATTCGTTTTTCGCGGCTGATGCTCGTCGTCGATCTGGTCGAAAACGACTCGACGCAGATTACGCTGACCGACGCGCAAAAGAAGAACCCGTCCGCTCGCATCGGCGATTGGATCGCCGAGTCGCTACCGCCCTTCGACTACGGGCGCATCCCGGCGCAGGCTTCCAAGCAGGTGCTGGTGCAGAAAATTCGCGAAGCCGAGCGCGACAAGCAATACGACGTCTTCAAGGACCGCATCGGCGAGATCATCAACGGGGCGGTCAAGCGCGTCGAATACGGCAATGTCGTCGTCGATCTCGGCGGCGCGGGCGGCGAAGCGGTCGTGCGCCGCGACGAACTCATTCCGCGCGAAATGTTCCGCCCCGGCGACCGCATCCGCGCCTTCGTCTACGACGTGCGCCGCGAAGCGCGCGGGCCGCAGATATTCTTGTCGCGCACGCATCCGCAGTTCACGGCCAAGCTGTTCGCGCAAGAGGTGCCGGAAATCTATGACGGCATCGTCGAAGTGAAGGCCGTCGCGCGCGACGCCGGCTCTCGCGCCAAGATCGCCGTGCTCTCCAACGACTCGTCCATCGATCCCGTCGGCGCCTGCGTCGGCATGCGCGGCTCTCGCGTGCAGGCGGTCGTCAACGAATTGCAGGGCGAAAAGATCGACATCATTCCCTGGTCCCCTGACGCCGCCACCTTCATCGTCAACGCGTTGCAGCCCGCCGAGGTGATGAAGGTCGTGCTCGACGAGGATTCGACGCGCATCGAAGTCGTGGTGCCCGACGATCAGCTCTCGCTGGCGATCGGCCGTCGCGGACAGAACGTGCGCCTGGCCTCGCAACTCACCGGCTGGGACATTGACATTCTGACGGAAGCCGAAGAGTCCGAGCGTCGGCAGAAGGAATTCAACGAGCGCACGGCCATGTTCATGAATGCGCTCGACGTCGACGAAACGGTCGCGCAATTGCTCGCGTCGGAAGGTTTCCGCACCGTCGAGGAAATCGCCTTCGTCGATGTCAACGAACTTGCGGCGATCGAAGGTTTCGACGAAGAAACCGCCAGCGAACTGCAAGCGCGCGCCCAGGGGCACCTCGACCAGATCGAGGCGGAATTCGACAACAAACGAAAGGCCCTCGGCGTGTCTGACGAACTGAAGGAAATCGAGGGCCTGACGACGGCGATGCTGGTCAAGCTCGGCCAGAACGAAGTCAAGACCGTCGATGATCTCGCGGGTTGTGCGACCGACGACCTCGCGGGCTGGTCGGAACGCGTCGAGGGTTCCGACAAAGAGAAGAAATTCACCGGTTATCTCAGCGAATTCGGGATCACGCGAGAGGAAGCGGAAGCCATCGTGTTGGCCGCGCGCGTGCGCGCCGGCTGGATCGAGGCGCCCGCCGTAGCGGAACCGGTCGAAGAGACCGGAGAAGAAGACGAAGGTTGAGGAACAGAAACGTGTTGGCGCGGGCGCGAGAGCATAACGACGAGTCGCGGCGCACTTGCGTCGTCACCGGCTTCGAAGCGGAGCCGGCGGCGATGCTGCGTTTCGCTCTGTCGGGCGAAGGCGTCGTCACGCCAGACATCTTGCGCAAATTGCCAGGGCGCGGCGTATGGACGCGGCTCAATCATGCGGTCGTCCACAAAGCGGTGACAAAAAAGGCGTTTTCGCGTGGCTTTCGTGCGGAAGCGAAAGCGGATTCCGCGCTTGCCGATCTGGTGGATCGGCTGCTGGAGGAGGACGCGCTGCGCTTCCTCTCCATCGTCAACAAGGCTGGACTTGCGGTCGCGGGAGCGATGAAGGTCGATGCTGCGATCCGCGCGCGCACGGTTGTGGCGATTCTGCAGTCCGCCGAAGGCGCGGCTGATGGCGTTCGAAAACTCGATCGGCTCGCCAAAGGCGTTTACGGCGAACGGGAAGCGGAAATTATACGAATAAATCTCTTCTCATCCCGTCAATTGGATTTGGCATTGGGAAGGTCAAATGTGATACATGCAGCCCTCAACGCAGGGCCGGCGAGTACGGCGTTCCTCGTCAAGTTGGCGCGCCTGATGGAATACCGCGCAAGCGAAGCTTTCCCGGCGGCGGTGGAAACCGAAGCCGATGAGGGTCTTGCAGCATCGGCGACAGCCGAACAGAGCGAGAGTTAGGCCTGGGTTACTGGATTTACGCATGAGCGAAACGAACAATAGCGGCGACAAATCCGTCGGCTCCTCGGGGTCGAAGGCGACTTTGCATCTCAAGCGCCCCGTCGAACAGGGCACGGTCCGGCAGAGCTTCTCGCACGGCCGGAGCAAGGTGGTCGTCGTTGAGAAGAAGCGGCGTGTCGATGTGCCGGCCCATGCGCCCGCCGCTCCGGCGGCGGCGGCGCCCGTGGCCGCGCGACCCGCACCGACGCCGCCGCCAGCGCCCACGCCTGTCGCGCCGCGCGGGCCGACGAGCGGGCATGCCCGACCGACGTCGCCTGCGCCGCACCGCACCGGGGTGGTGTTGCAGACTCTGTCCGACGAGCAGCGCGAGGCGCGCGCGCGCGCGCTGGCCGACGCTCGCGCTCGTGAGGAAGAGGATCGTCGTCGGCAGGAGGCCGAGGCCGCCATCCGACGCGAACGCGAAAACCGCGAAAAGGCGGAACGCGAGGCCGCCGAAGCTCGAAAGCGCGAGGAGGAACTCCGTCGCGCCCAGGAAGTGAGCGCCAAACGTCAGTCCGAAGAAGAGGCGCGTCGTCGCCTCGCCGGCGGCGAGCCTTCCGCCACGCCGACGACGTCGATGCAGATCACCCGTCCGAAGCCGCCTGCGGCGGCTGCCCCGGTCGCGCCGACCGCGACGGCCGCTCCCGCGGCTCAGCCCGAAACGCCTCGTCCCGCGGCGGCTGCGCCTCGTCCCGCTGGAGCGGAAGAAACCAAGCGGACGGCGGTCGTCCGCCGCACCATCACGCCGGCCCCCACGGGCAAGGCGCTGCTGCCGACCGCGCGTCCGACTCGCGGCGCTGAGCAGCGCAACCGCGGACGCCTGACCGTCGCCAATGCGACGGAGGCGGAAGAGGAGCGTATGCGCTCGGTGGCGGCTTTCCGTCGTCGGACGCAGCGCCTCAAGGGTCACGGCGCGCAGGAATCGCGCGAGAAGATCACGCGCGAAATCGTTCTGCCCGAGACGATCACCATCCAGGAACTCGCCAACCGCATGTCGGAACGCGCTGTCGACGTCATCAAATTCCTGATGCGCCAAGGCAAGATGGTGACGCTTACCGATTCCCTGGACGCAGATACCGCGCAGTTGATCGCCGAGGATCTGGGCCACACGGTCAAGCGCGTGGCCGAATCCGACGTCGAAGAAGGTCTGTACGACAATCCCGAGGACGTCGGGACGCCGCAGCCGCGGCCGCCGATCGTCACGATCATGGGCCATGTCGACCACGGCAAGACCTCGCTGCTCGACGCGATCCGCAACGCCAACGTCGTTTCCGGCGAAGCCGGCGGCATCACTCAGCATATCGGCGCCTATCAGGTGACTGCGCCCGGCGGCGAAAAGGTCACCTTCATCGACACGCCCGGCCATGCCGCGTTCACGGCGATGCGCGCCCGCGGCGCCAAGGTGACTGACATCGTCGTGCTGGTGGTCGCCGCCGATGACGGCGTTATGCCGCAGACGATCGAGGCGATCCGTCACGCCAAGGCGGCGAACGCCCCGATCATCGTCGCGATCAACAAGATCGACAAGCCCGAGGCCAATCCGCAACGCGTGATGCAGGAATTGCTGCAGCATGACGTGCAGACCGAAGCCTTTGGCGGCGATACCCTGGCCGTCGAGGTCTCGGCGACCAAGCACATCAATCTCGACAAGTTGCTCGAGGCCATCGCGCTCCAGGCCGAACTTCTCGATCTGGCCGCCGACCCCGACCGCAACGCGGAAGGCACGGTCATCGAGGCGCGTCTCGATCGCGGACGCGGTCCCGTGGCGACGGTGCTCGTCCAGCGCGGCACGTTGCGCGTCGGCGCCATCGTGGTCGCCGGCGCCCAATGGGGCCGGGTGCGCGCGCTCATCGACGATCACGGCGCCGCCGTCGACGAAGCCCCGCCTTCGATGCCCGTCGAAGTGCTCGGGTTCGACGGCGCGCCGGAAGCGGGAGACCGTGTCGCGGTGGTGGAAAGCGAAGCTCGCGCTCGTGAAATCACGGTCTATCGTGAGCGTCAGCGGCGCGAGAAACTGGCTGCCCGCGGCGGCGGCGGCGTTCGCACGTCGTTGCACGACATGATGAGCAACTTGAAGACGGTGGGCCGCAAGGAGATCCAGATCGTCCTCAAGGGCGATGTGCAAGGTTCGGTCGAAGCCGTGACAACGGCGCTGGAAAAGCTCGGCAACGACGAAGTGGCGGCGCGAGTCATCCACGGCGGCGTCGGCGGCATCACCGAATCTGATGTCACGCTCGCGGCGGCTTCCAAGGCGGTCATCATCGGTTTCAACGTTCGCGCGCTCAAGGAAGCCCGCGATCTGGCGGAGCGCGAAGGCGTCGAAATTCGCTACTACAACATCATCTACAATCTCGTGGATGACGTTAAGGCGGCGCTGTCGGGCATGTTGGCGCCGACGCTGCGCGAAACGATGCTCGGCAATGCGCTGATCCAGGAAGTGTTCTTGATTTCCAAGGTCGGCAATATCGCGGGCTGCAAGATCACCGACGGCGTCGTTCAACGTGGCTCGCACGTGCGCCTCATCCGCGACAACGTGGTGGTCCACGAAGGCAAGTTGGGCACGCTCAAGCGCTTCAAGGACGAAGTGGCGGTCGTGCACGCGGGGCAGGAATGCGGCATGGCCTTCGAGGGCTATCAGGACATGCGCCGCGGCGACATCATCGAATGCTACAATGTCGAGGAAATCCGCCGCACGCTTTGACGCGCGGCGGCCTGAGGAACCTGATCCATGCGCGCGAGCGTAACCCGCGCAGCCGAAGGCTATGATCGTCGATCGTTCACGGTCGAAGAGATCCTGCGCATGCAGGAAGCCGGGATCATCTCGGAAGACGAGAATTTCGAGCTGATCGAAGGCGAGATCGTGCCGATGCAGGCAAAGACGCATATTCATGAGCTGATCAAGTCGGCGCTCACCCTGGTGATCGCGCCTGCCATTCTGCGCACATTGTGGCTGGGAATAGAGAGTTCGATCTATCTGACGCCAAAAACCTTCGTCGAGCCGGATCTTGTCGTCTATCCACGCGGCCTGAAGCTGGAATCGGTGAAAGGGTCCGACATCGTCCTGGCGATCGAAGTGGCGCTGACGACCCTGGCATACGATCGCGGCTTGAAGTCCGGGCTCTATGCGCGTCATGGCGTTCAGGAGTTCTGGGTCGTTGATGCCGCCGCTCGACGAACCTATGTCCACGCCGCGCCTTCGGGCGAGACTTGGACGGCGACCTCGGAGCGCGGGCCGGAGGATGAACTCAGTCATCCCGCCCTGCCACGCTTCGCGTTGCGCCTCGCGGACGTCTGAAGCCTGCGGCGCGTCATCAGATATTTCGAGTTTTCCGCCATGGCCCGTTCCGATCCCAAATCCCTGAGCCCGTCACATCGCCTGGAGCGAGTCGCCGAATCGGTGCGCCACGCGCTAGCCGATTTGCTGTCGCGCGGCGACGTCGTCGATCCCGTTCTCAACAAGCAGGTCGTGACGATACCGCACGTGCGCATGTCGCCCGATCTGAAGCTCGCCACCGTCGCCATCATGCCGCTCGGCGGCAAGGACGCGGAAAAGACGATCGCCGCGCTGACGTTGCACAAGAAAGAACTGCGTACGCTCGTCGCGCATCGCGTCAATCTCAAATATGCTCCCGATCTGCGCTTCGTGCTCGATACGAGCTTCGACGCGCAAACCAAGATCGACGCGCTGCTTCGCTCCCCCGCCGTCGCGCGCGATCTCGGGCCGGAACCTACAGAGGAATAGCCTTGGATACGCCCATCGAAGACCCGACCCTCGAGCCCGCCCGCTCGGAGGAAAAATCCGCGCGTCGTCCGAAGGGCCCGCGCCGCGAACCGCGCGTGAACACGCGCGTGGAAATCAATGGCTGGGTCAATCTCGACAAACCCGTCGGCATCACGTCGACCCAGGCGGTCGGGGAGCTCAAGTTCCTTTTCAACGCCAAGAAGGTCGGCCACGCAGGCACGCTCGATCCGCTCGCCTCCGGCGTGCTTCCGATCGCGTTCGGCGAAGCGACCAAGACCGTACCGGTCGTGCAGGACGGAACGAAGGCTTATCGCTTCACTGTGAAATGGGGCGTGGAGACCGAAACCGACGACGCCGAGGGCCGGCCGACGGCGCTGAGCGAGTTGCGACCCGAACCGGCGCAAATCCTCGCTTTGCTGCCCCAGTTCGTCGGCGTCATCATGCAGGCGCCGCCGATGTATTCGGCGATCAAGATCGCGGGCGAGCGCGCCTATGATATGGCGCGCGAGGGCCAGCAATTCGAGATCTCCGCGCGCGAAATCACCGTCCTGCGGCTCGATCTCGTCGCCCATTCCGGAGATGAAAGCGTGCTCGAAGCCGAATGCGGCAAAGGCGGCTACGTGCGCTCATTGGCGCGCGACCTGGGCCGGGCGCTTGGCTGCTACGGTCACGTCATCGAACTGCGCCGAACCCGCGTCGGCCCGTTCCATTCCGAGCAGGGCGTCACGCTCGAAGTCTTGCGCGCCTCGGTCGAAGCGCGGCCGGCCGCTCTGCTTTCCGTAGAGGCGGGGCTATCGGAACTCGCCCGCGTCGCCATCGATCGCAACGGCGCCGCCATTCTCCGCCGAGGTCAGAAGCTGTTGCTGCGCGGCTCGGCGGCGCCGGCCGAAGGACCGGCCTATACCGTCTGCCTGGGCACGCCGGTGGCCGTGGGCGTGGTCGAGGAAGGCTATTTCGTTTCCACCCGGGTGTTCAATCTCACGAACTGACGAACGGGTTACTTCCAGGCGGCGAGGGCGGAGGCGAAAATCTTGTCGCCCTCGGCGCCTTTCTCGAAGGTGAGTTTGGCGATCCGCCCGTCGGGCAGCAGCATCGGAAAATCGAACCAACCGCTCGAGGTGATGGCGTCGATGTTGCGTTGAATATCGGCGTCGTTGCGATTGAGGCCGATGAGGAAATAGCTGTCGTTGATTACGACTCGCACGCCCAGCAGCGGCGTCGGCGCCGGCCCGTCCTCGCGCCGCATCTGCGGAACGCCGACATCCTTGACGCCTTTGAACGGCGCGCCGTCGTCGAACGCCAGCCGCAGATCGATCGTATGCGAGGCCGGCAGCGAGGGGTCGACGTTCTTGCGCAGCAACATGGTCGCCCGCAATTTCAGTTCCGGGATTTCCACGTCCGCGCGGACGCCTGGACCGCCGCCTTGCCCGGGATTGGCGGGTGGGCTCGACCAGACCACGCTGCCCAGACTGACGGTCGGCTTTTGGACGTCCTGAGGCGCGGCCACCAGAAAGGCGGCGCGGCTGCTATTGGCAGGTATTGCCGGAGCGGTCGCGGACGTCGCCGACGGCGAGGGGATTGGATCCTGCGGCGTGGCGGCCGTTGGGTTGGCGGCAACCGTGGCGGCGGCGGTTGGCGTCGCTTGAGGCGATGGCGGCGTGGCGTCCGGCGTCGGGGAGGCTTCGGCGCCGCCGACGCGCTCGACGATCTTGGGACCCGGTTCGGCCGGCGCCGCCGGGGTGGTCGTTTCCTGCGGCGCGCGTATCGCCAAATCCTGCGGCTTTTGCGAACGTAGCAGGAAGGCCTCGACGGCGACCGCGCCGATCAATCCGAGCACCAGCGCCAGCGCGGCCCACTTCCAGGCGCCGCCTCGGCCGCTCTCCTGGGCGCGCGGCGCCACGGGCCGCGACGGCTCCGGGTCGCGGGGCGCGGCAAGCGGCGCGGCAGGTTTCAACAGCGGCGCCGTGATGCCCGGCTCTTCGTCCTTTGGCGGCGCTCCCACGGGTGGCGCCAAAGTCGCCGAGACCGGCAACGTCTGGGTGTCGACCTTGGGCGCGACGGCTTTCTCTTCGACGCGGGGAAGCGGCGGCCGGGTCGACGCGGCGGGCGCAGCGACGCGCGGCGCGAAGGATGTCGAATGATTTTCGGGCGGCGCGCCGGCCGTGGGCGGCGGGGCGGCTGGCGGCGGCGGCGCAAACACCTTCGCGACGGCGGGCGGCGGAGCGGGACGCGGCGCCGTAGGCCGAAGCGGCGGCGGCGCAACTTTCGCGGCGACAGGCGGCGGCGGCTCGGGGGCAGGCGCGTCGGGGCCGGGCGGCGCGGCTTGGCCCGGGTTGAAGTCCGCCTCGATCCGTCGCGTCGCCTCCTCGAGGGCGGTTTCCTCGCGCAGGATGTCACTTTCCGGCAACGGCGGCTTCAGCGAACGCAGTTGGTTGTTCAGCGCCTTGCGGGCGCGTTCGTAAATCGCCTTCCGCGCCGTTGGCGGGCTGGACTTCGGCAGGTTTGCGACCGCGCGCGACAACAACGAGTAATAATCAGCCATTTCGCAGTCCGGTCATGGGATGCGTGGCGCCGCGCGCGGAGGCCGCATCAGTCCTGAAATGGGTCATGCACCAAAATCGTATCGTCTCTCTGCGGACTCGTCGATAGCAAGGCTACAGGCGCGCCGATGAGTTCTTCGATTCGACGAACGTATTTGATCGCCTGCGCCGGAAGATTAGCCCAGGAGCGGGCGCCGCCCGTTGTTCCCTGCCATCCCTCGATCGTCTCGTAAATCGGTTCGATGCGCGCCTGCGCGGCCTGCGAAGCGGGCATATAGTCGATTTCACGGCCATCGAGTCGGTAATGCGTGCAGACTTTGAGCTCGTCAAAGCCATCGAGCACGTCGAGCTTGGTCAGCGCGATGCCGTCGATGCCCGATGTGCGCACCGTCTGGCGCGTCAGCACGGCGTCGAACCATCCGCAGCGCCTGGGACGTCCGGTGTTGGTGCCGAATTCGCGACCCTTCTTGCCGATCTCCGCGCCGATCTCGTCGTGAAGCTCGGTCGGGAACGGGCCGCCGCCGACGCGTGTCGTATAGGCCTTGGCGATGCCGAGCACATAGCCGATCGCGCGCGGTCCGAGCCCCGAACCGGTCGCCGCATTGGCCGCGACCGTGTTCGACGAAGTGACGTAGGGGTAAGTGCCGTGATCGACGTCGAGCAGAGCGCCCTGCGCGCCCTCGAACAGAATGCGTTTTCCGGCGCGACGCTCGCGGTCGAGCAGGTCGAAGGTCGGCGCCATATAGGGCAGAATTTGCGGCGCGATTTCGAGCAATTCTTGCTTGATCGCCTCGGCCATCGGCGGCTCCAGGCCCATGCCGCGCCATAGCGGAACGTGATGGGCGAGCAGGCGCCCGATTCGACCGTCGAGGGATTCGGGCTCGGCGAGATCCATCAGTCGGATGGCGCGACGACCGACCTTGTCCTCGTAGGCCGGCCCGATGCCGCGCTTGGTCGTGCCGATCGAGAGCGCGCCGGTCTCGGCCGCTTCGCGATGCGCGTCGAGATCCCGGTAGAAAGACAGAATCAGCGGAACATTTTCCGCGATCTTCAGATTGGCCGGGGAGACCTCGACGCCCTGCGCGCGCACCGCTTCGATCTCGCGCACCAGATGATAGGGGTCCAGCACCACGCCGTTGCCTATGACGGATAATTTGCCGGGGCGCACGATGCCCGAAGGCAACAGAGCCAGCTTGAATACCTTTTCGCCGATTACGAGCGTATGGCCCGCGTTGTGACCGCCCTGGAAACGGACGATCACGTCGGCGGCGACGGACAGCCAGTCGACGATCTTGCCTTTGCCTTCATCGCCCCATTGGGCGCCCACCACGACCACATTCGCCATCTGTTGTCCGCTTCGCGAAAGCGCCTCAAAATAAAAAAGGCCCGGTTGGCCGCAACGCGGCCCCGGGGCTCATTGCGAAAATGACCTACGCGAAACGCGCGCGCTAGTAAAGTCGCCGCGGTCCAGGCTTCAGGGCCTTTGGGCGTAGCCGCGCATTTGTCCGTCCGGATCGAAGTCGGAATTCGCAGGTTCTGCCGGCGACTCGTGCTGGGCGCGCCATCGTTCGACAAGTCCAGAATGGGGGTCTGGTTTTGGTCGGCGTTCGGTCCGTCTCATTCCCCCCGGCAACAGGTGTCGGCCGTGTCTCGAGCCCGGCGTTCGAATTTCTACAAGTCGGCCTGGAGGCCGACGCTCCACTTGTTTCTTGATCGCGTGAGCCGAAGCATCCCAGGGGCATAGGCGCCAGGATAAGCGCGCGGGCATGACGGAGAGTGTCGGTCTATCGTGGCGCCTACGCCCGTCCCCTCTCCTCCAAGCTTTTTTGCAACCTTTTTGCGACTTTCCGCAAATTTAGCGCTTTTTTCTGCAAGCTATTCCAAAGATCGCTTTGTGGATATTCAGCGATTTCAATAACTTGCAAGCCTACCAAGCCCGATTTCATTTTCTCAAAATTTGTTGCCCCGCCGGGGACGCCCAGACGATAAAGCCTGACGGGCGCAGGGAGCCGCAACGTCATAAATCCTCTTTCAGAATATCATGCCTTTCATGTTTCGAAAATACCGGAGATGGGTCTTCTTTTGCCGGTGAAGCCGATGCGCATCGGCGCGCCGGGACCGGTCCCCATGAGCGCGAGAGCTGAAGCAACCCAGGGGCCGCCCAGCTGGGGCTAGCAGCCCTATCCCAACCGGCAACTGTGCGGCCGCTGGATCGCCGCGCTTCGCTCGCGACGACGGTAAGGGGCCGTTTCATCCTTCAGGGTCAGCCGAAGGCGGGCGCGGAACTCGCAATGACCGACGGAGCGTTAATTTTCCAACGAACCCTACGTCAATCGTTAAGAGTTCGCTTAGCTTTACGCTGCATAGCTGGTGCGTGACTTCCCCAATTCCCTTTGGGTAGGAAGCAATAACCGATGAGATTCTGGGTTGGCGAAACGATCGTTGGGCTGGCTTGGTCTCGCTGTTCGAAGCTTGCCGGCGATATGACGAGTTCCAGGGGAAAAGGCCCGCGGAATTGTGACTTCCGATGAGCGAACCGAGCCGCCGGCTGGAGTTCGACGAAGGCTCAGGGGCGCGACCCACTCGATCGTCGCCCCATCTGATTGTTGCACGCGCATCGTCGACGAATGAAGGAAACGGGAGCCTCGTGACCATGGCCCGCAGCGCTGGCTTGCTTGTATCGCGCTTTCCGGCCATTCGGCACAAGCTGTTGAATGCCCGTCGCGACCGTCCCGCGATGGACATCATGCGCGATGACGCAAAACGCCCCCCTACGATCGGGTGGAGACAATGACTTCAACGATTGCGAGTTTGATAACCTGCTCGTTCAGCGGCGACCTCGAGATCTGTCGTCTGCTTTGTCGAAGCATCGATCGTTTCGTTCCGGAGGAAATCAGTCACAGCCTTTACGTGCCGGCGCGCGACATTCCGCTGTTCGCCCCTCTCACTACGGGGCGCAGAGCGATCCTGGCGCAGGAGGACCTTCTACCCCGCTGGTTCTGGAAGGCGCCGCTCCCCAGCCCGAAATGGCGTGCGCGGCTTCGACTGCCTCGCCGCAACGTTTACATCACACCTGTGAGCCTGCCGGTTCGTGGTTGGATCGCGCAACAAATCATGAAGATCTCAGCGACGCTGCAAGCCAGGACCGATATCGTCGCACATCTCGACAGCGACAACGTCATCATCAGGCCGCTCACGGCCGCTCATCTGATCCGCAATGGAAAGGTCCGATTCCATGCCGATCCGGCCGTCGTCGGGCTGGAGTCCCACAGACCCTGGTACATTGCCGCCGCTCGATTGCTCGGATTGCCGCCGGGCCATTATTATAGCGCCGATTATATCGATCAGTTCGTCGTCTGGCGCCGATCGGTCACCGAAAGCATGGTCGCCCGGATCGAGGCCACGATGGGTCACGATTGGCAAGCCGCGCTGGCGCGAACGCCGGCATTTGCCGAATACGTGCTCTACGGAATGTTCGTCGAACGCGTGCTCGGGCCGGACGCCGCGGGCGTTTTCGTCGAACCCCGCTCGCTTTGCCATGCGCTGTGGACGGGCAGCATAGCCAAGGCCGAGGAGGAGGACGCCTTCGTCGGCGCACTCCAGCCCGAGCAGATAGCCTGTGTCATTCAATCGACGATACCCATGACGCTCGTCGAGCGCGCGCGTGTTTTCACGAGAACCACGCAGCGCGCCGCGGACTTCGATGCCGCGTTGGGATCACAACTCTCTGGTCAGAACTTGTAGAGCCCGCCCAAGCTCACGATATTGTTGGAATAACTGGCGCCCAGGGCGTTCGAATGGACCCGGATGTACGTATAGTCGAGTATGATATTGAAATTGCGCGCGATTTCCCGCTTGGCGCCAAGCTCGGCCGTCCACGTCTCGTCAATTCGGTCGACACCCAGGTATTGCGAGACGTCGAACCGTGCGAACCCCTGCGCCGACCATCGGCGATCGAGTTGATAGTTGGCGTTCAACTGAGCGGAAGTGACATGCGCGGGGTCGCCGCGTGGATTGGTTGGGGTCGGGTTGCTCGAATCGCTGAAGGCTTCGCCAATCGAACTCGATAGCGTCAAGGCGCGCGTCGGGTACCAAAACAATTTTCCGCCCAATACCGGGCTCACCGCCGTGCCGATAGGGGAAGCGTCGTAATATTGCGCCTGGTAGCCGCCATAGACCTCTCCGCGAAACAAACCGATACGGTCCGACCCGAGACCGGCCAGGGCGCGATATCCGTGCGAAGTGAAAGGATCATTGACGTATTGCCGCCAGTTCTCAGCCGTTTCAGCGTAGCCATAGAGCATCGGCGAAATCCAATATCCCCCGCGTTCCGTCAAAGTGGTGACCGAACTGTCGCGATAGCCCTGCGAAAAGGAACCCTGCGAGGTGGAAAGAGAATCGTATGTCGTCTGGGCCTCGTTGATCGAGACGCCAAGAAAATATCGCCCGAGCGCCTTTTGTACGGCCGCCGAACTCAGCAACTGTTGATATTCCTGCGGCGCGGCGAGCGTCGCGGCCGTGCCGTCCGGCGTCTCGATCAGGCCGCCCTCAGTGAGATAGCTCAATCGATCATATTCAACTCCCCCCTTGACGGTGAGATCGGGCTGAAGCTCCCAGGCCTGAGAGATCGCCATCCTCCCGTCGTAAGTATCGTCACGGGGTTGGCTGGGGTATAGATGCGCATCGGCGCTCCCATAGATGATCGTTTTGGAAATGCCGGAGTCGCGCACACCATAGACGTCAGGTTGCAATCGAGCGCCGGACGCGCCGATGCGGCCCGACTGAGCCTGAGTGAGATTGTCGTTGTAAACCCCGGCCGCCTCGAATTCCGGGTAAATGATCCAATCGGAGACCGATACCCCCGTGTAGTCTCGGCTTCGAGTCAGCAACGGATTGGACGTCCGTAGCGGCGCCGGCGTCAGGTAGGAGGGTTGATCGGGTCCCGCCGCAGCCGGAGCGGGCGGCGCTGTTTGCGCGCGCGCCAGACCGGAGAGAAATGCGCCGCTCGGGGCCAGCAGCAACCAAATCACCGCGCGCGCGAAATGCCGACCGCCAGCCCTGGACTTCGTCGCGACCCGTTCCACCAATTTCCTCGTCCCCCTCGCGAACCACATCTAAAAATAGCGCTCAGGAACCTTGATGAGGTCGCCTGGATAGATCGGCACGTTGGGAGACAATGAATATTCGTGGAAATCTGGTTCGCCGGCGCGTTGAATCAGCGCGTGCGATTCGTTGCCCCGATAGGTTTCGCCGCCAGCCACCGCCATGGCGCTGAGAATGTTGAGGCCGGTGTGATAGGGATATTCGCCGGGCTTTTCGACTTCGCCCAACACATAGAAGGGACGAAACATCGATACGTCCACCGTGACCATCGGATTGCGCAAATATTGCTGGTCCGTCAGCTTGCGTGCGATCTCGGACTCCAACTCGTTCTTGGTCCGCCCCGCCGCGCGCAGGGCGCCAGCCGCAGGAACCGAGATTTCTCCGGATTGATCGATCTCGTATTCGCCTGATATCTTGTCGTCGCCGATGATTACGACTTTGATCTTGTCGCCGACGTGAAGACGAACCGCGGTCGCCGACGACGCAAGTGACGGCTCGGTTCGTGGCGCGGAATTCTCCAGAAGGCTGGAGGCGTCATCGCATCCCGCGAGGGTCAGCAATGAAAGCAGCGCGAATGGCGCAAGCCGTTGGCATGTCCGAGACAGCTTCATTTGCATACGAGTTAGCGCCGTTTGAGAGGGGAAAGCGCCTAGGTCGACGACGGTTGGCGCGCGGTCGATCGAAACGACCGAAAGCGCGGCGCGGACCGGAACAGCGTGGGTAGCGCCAGGGGCAGTAACAAAAATGCGCATAGCGCGTAGCGGCCCGCCATACGTCGGGGCGCGCTGGCAAGTCGCCAGCCCCATTCCAATCCGATCTGGCGCAGCCAACCCGGCGCGCGCACGACGTGCCCGGAAACGAAATCGAGCGCGGCGCCGAAACAGAGAAAGCCAACGCCTGGACAATACGCGCGCAACATATCCGCCAGGAGTTCCTGCTTGGGCGCGCCGAGCGAGACGATGCAGATTCGGGCGCCGGATTCATTGATCCGTCGCGCCATCGCTTGAACGGCGCCGTCATCGAGGCGATGCGCAAATCGCGGCGCCTCTTTTCCCGCGACAATCAGATCGGGCAGCCGCCGGGCGAGCGTCTCCAAGGCGATCACCTGCGACTCGGCGCCAGGGCCGACGAAGTAGACGGGCGCGCCCTGCTCGGCGGCCTGTCGACAAACCGGCTCCAACAGGTCGGCGCCGGTGGTGCGCTGCAATTCATGACCGTCTTGCTTGAGGCCCCAGACGATTGGCCATCCGTCGGCCGTGACGAAATCGGCGCGATGATAAGCCTCGTTGAATCGACGGTCGGTGCGCAGTTTGGCGAGGTGGTCGAGATTGGCGGTAAAAAGCGTGTAGCCTTGCCCCGCTTTGGCGCGGTCGGCGATGACGCGCAAGGCGTCGCGAATGGTGGCGATATTCACGCGCAACTGGGTCGCGGTGTAGCCGTGGATTGATGAATTGAACTCGAGCGAACTCATGCAGCAACTCCACGCGCCACTAACATGCGGCAGAGTTGACGTTAGGCAACTCGCCTCAATTATCAGTTAAAAAGCCGCGCATCCCGTAGGGACGACCGGCAGGAACGGGGGTTCCCGTCCAAAGCCAGAGGGCCTTCGCCGGCGGCTCGCGACGGCGATTTTCGCCCCCTGCCGGGGCCTGCGGGGGGAGTTGGCTGGAAGTGTAAGCTGTTGAGAACCGGCCCTCATTCGGCGCTTAACGCGCCCCTTGTCGAACGCGGGCGTTCGCGGGTCCCGTAAGCGGGGCAGGGGCGGAAGCGCGTCGAGATCGCGGGCGCGGATCCCTGAACTTACGGTTTCCAATTGATTTTTCGGCCCCTGGGATGCGGGTAAACGTCGCTGGTTTCCCTCCCCGCGAGGGGTCGCTGCGCGGAGACTTTGCTCCCCGAAAACGCCCACATCCCGGCGCGCCTTTAGCGCGACGTTTACTTGTAAGCTGTCACAACTGCAGGCAAATCTCAGGCGACCCGTTCGTTTGCCCTTGGGAACATCGTAAAGGAACCCGAGAACAATGGACATCGTGTCCGTCGTCATCCCTACGCTCGATCGACCGGAATGTCTGAAGCGGGCGCTCGCCAGCGTCCTTTCCCAGCAGGGCCTCGAGGATGTGGCGCTCGAAATCATCGTAGTCGACAATTCGCGCCAAGGTTCCGCGCGGGCGCCGGTCGCGACTCTCGAGGGCCCCATCCGCCTGGTGCATGAACCTCGACCGGGTGTCGCCAACGCACGAAACGCAGGCGTGGATGGGGCCAGCGGCAGATGGATCGCCTTTCTCGACGACGACGAGGAAGCCTCGCCGCATTGGCTCGCCAGCCTGATAACGGTCGCGCGCCGCAGCGGCGCGGACGCCGTGTTCGGGCCGATCGAGGGACGCGCCGAGGGCGGCAGGGCGATCGGAGAATTCTCCGCATATTTCTCGCGTCAACTCGAAAGACCGGACGGCGCCGACATAACGTCGCTCTACGCCTATCTCGGCACCAACAATTCGATGTTCGACCGGGCGCGCTGCTTGCGTGAGTCCTTTCCTTTCGATGTCGATCTCAATGAATCCGGGGGCGAGGACAGTCTTCTCATTCTGCGACTCAAGCAGCGCGGCCGCCGCTTCGCCTGGGCGGCCGAGGCGAGCGTCGTCGAATGGGCGCCGCCGCGCCGGCTCAATTGGGCCTATGTGTGCAAGCGCAAGTTCGCGAGCGGTCAAATTCGCGTCTTCGTCCGGCATATGTCCTCGTCGCGGCGCTGGGACGTGATCGTGGGCTGGATGACCATCGGGGTCGCGCAATTCGTCGTCGCGGGTCTTGCCGCGCTCGCGCTGCGGGCCATCGATCCCAATCGCTCGAGGCGCGCCCAGGCGGCCGCGTTTGGCGGGCTCGGCAAGGTGCTGTGGCTGCGGAGTTTCCGCCCAACGCTCTACGGAGCCGGCTTGGTCTCCTGAGAGCGTCCGCAGCCGACCCACGGCATTTGCGGAGCGCCGCTATGGCCTACGCC
>Ga0302157_10003641_pt1 | contig 17185 bp, 14 predicted proteins | sample I_Bog_N3_3_FD_193502 | JGI IMG/M metagenome (GOLD analysis project Ga0302157, IMG submission 193502) | Peat permafrost microbial communities from Stordalen Mire near Abisko, Sweden - I_Bog_N3_3 | ecosystem: Environmental > Terrestrial > Soil > Wetlands > Peat | place: Sweden: Abisko, Stordalen...
CGCGGCCGGCAGCGTCGAGCACGAGCGCGTGGTGGATTGGGCGCGGGGCGCCCGCAGCGCGCCCGAGTCGGGCCTCGACGCGGCTGCGCTCGCGCCGCCGGCGCCCGTCCAGGCCGCGGGCAGCGCGCGCTTTCGCGTGCGCGACACCGAGCAGTACCACGTGACCGTCGGCGCCACGGGCCTCGCGCGCGACGACGAGCGCCGCTACGCGCTGCGCGTGCTCGACAGCATCCTCGGGGGCACCTCCTCGTCGCGCCTGTTCCAGGCGGTCCGCGAGCAGCGCGGCCTCGCCTACGCCGTCTTCAGCTTCCAGAGCCTCTACCGCGACACCGGCCAGATCGGCCTCTACGTCGGTACGCGGCCGGAGAACCTGGCCGAGGTCTGCGAGGTGCTCGCCGGCGAGCTCGCACGGATCCGCGAGGAGCCGGTCAGCGCCGAGGAGCTGTTGCGCGCGAAGGACAACGTGAAGGGGCGGATCGTGCTCGCGCTCGAGTCGACCGGTGCGCGGATGGACCGTCTGGGGTCGGCGGTGCTGGCCGGCATGCCGATCCTCGAGCTCGACGAGACGATCGAGCGCATCGAGGCGGTCGACGCCGGCCAGATCGGCGCGATCGCCGCCGAGCTGCTCGCCCCCGAGCGCCTGTGTTCGGCGGCGATCGGTCCCGACGAGGAGGTATTCCGCGCCGCGATCGCGCCGCTCACGCCGGCGCTCGCGGAGGCCTCGTGATCGCAGTCGGCGTGGCGGGCGCCGCCGGGCGGATGGGGATCGCGACGTGCGCCGCGATCGAGGGCGCGGCGGACATGGAGCTGCGAGGGCGCGCCGACCCGGCGCTCGGAGTCGAGCTTGGCGCGATTCTTGGCGACTGCGACGTGCTGGTGGACTTCACGACGCCGGGCGAGGCGCTGGGTAACGCGCGTGCCGCAGTCGCCGCCGGCGTGCACGTGGTGATCGGAACGACCGGGTTCGATCTGGCCGCGCTCGAGGAACTGCGCGGCGCGAACGTGTTCGCAGCGCCGAACTTCGCGATCGGCGCGGTGCTGATGATGCGCTTCGCCGCGCAGGCTGCGGTGCACATGGCGGCGGCCGAGATCATCGAGTTCCACCACGCGGCCAAGATCGACGCGCCAAGCGGCACCGCCGCGCGCACCGCCGAGCTGATGGCCGCCGCGAGCTCTCGCCCGGCGCCGCCGATCCACTCGGTTCGCCTGCCCGGCCTGCTCGCGCACCAGGAGGTCATCCTCGGCGACCTCGGGCAGACGCTGACGATCCGCCACGACTCGATCTCGCGCGAGTCGTTCATGCCTGGTGTGCTGCTCGCCGTGCGCCGCGTCGGGACGCTTGAGCGATCGCCCCTCATCGGGCTCGAGGCGCTCCTATTCGAGGCCTGAGCGCGGCGGCGCCCCGGGGCTCCGGCGCGCAGGGCCGCCTGAGATACTGAGCAGGCATGCCCGATCTCGGCACCGTGATAACCGCCATCGTGACGCCGTTCGACGAGCGGCTGCGCGTCGACGAGGACGCCTTCGTCGCGCTGATGCACCACCTCGCCGCCAACGGCTCGGACGGCTTCGTCGTCTGCGGCACAACCGGCGAGGCCTCGACACTGACCGACGAGGAGCATCTCGGGCTGGTCGGCCTGGCGGTGCGCGAGCGCCCCGAGGGCGTCACGATCATCGCCGGCGCCGGCTCCAACGACACCGCGCATGCGATCGCGCTGACGGCGGCGGCGTGCGAGCTGGGCGTGGACGCGGTGCTGTCGGTCACGCCCTATTACAACCGCCCGAGCCGGCGCGGCATCCTCGCCCATTTCGCGGCCGTCGCGGCCGCCAGCTCGGTCCCGGTCGTGCTCTACAACATCCCTTCGCGCACCGCCACCGACATGCCCAACGACCTGCTCTCGCAGCTCGCCCAGATCGAGCGGATCGACTTCGTCAAGCAGAGCAACGAGGCGAACCTCGCCAGCGTCGACGGCCTGCGCGTCTACGCCGGCAACGACGACCTGTTCGCGCGCACACTCGACATGGGGGAGCCCGGCGGGATCCTCGTCGCGAGCCACATCGTCGGCCCGCAGATGCGCCGGATGGCCGAGGAGCCCGATCAGCGCTGGGCGATCGACGCCACCCTCCAGGACGTTTACCGCACGCTGTTTTTGACCGCCAGCCCGACCTGCACCAAGGCGGCGCTGGAGCTGCTCGGACACCGCGTCGGCGGCCTGCGGCTGCCGATGGTCGAGGCCGACGAGGCCGAGCGTGACGCCGTGCGCGAGATGCTGGTCCGCCAGGGCCTGCTGGGGCATGTGACCGCGTGAGCGTCCTGCGCGTGCTGCCGCTCGGCGGCCTGGGGGAGATCGGCAAGAACATGACGGTCTTCGAGTACGAGGACCGGATCGTCGTCGTGGACGTGGGTCTGCGCTTCCCGACGCCGGAGATGCTCGGCATCGACCTGGTGCTGCCGGATTTCTCCTACCTGCGCGGGCGCGTCGACGACATCGAGGCGATCGTGGTGACGCACGGCCACGAAGACCATCTCGGCGCGCTGCCGTGGGTGCTGCGCGAGCTCGGTGCTGCCAACGCGCCGCCGGTCTACGGGCGCCCGCTGACGATGGCAATGGGACGCTCGAAGCTCGAGGAGCACAAGCTGCGCGAGGTGCGCCTGACCGACCTCGACGACGGCGAGGAGCTCGAGCTCGGTCCGTTCTCGCTCGAGCTGATCCACATGACCCACTCGATCCCCGACGCCAGCGCGGTCGCGCTCACCTGCGAGGTCGGCACGGTGCTGGTGACGGGCGACTACAAGTTCGACCAGACGCCCGTGGACGGCCAGGCGGCGGACATGTCGCGCCTCGCACAGCTCGGCGCGGAAGGCGTGCTGCTTTTGTGCGGCGACTCGACCAACGCCGACCGGCCGGGCTTCTCGCCCTCGGAATCGGTCGTCGGACCGCATCTCGAGGAGGTCTTCGCGCGCGCGCCGGGGCGTGTGATCGTGACGAGCTTCGCCTCCAACATCCATCGCGTCCAGCAGGTCATCGACGCTGCCGTGGCGCTTGACCGCAAGGTCGCCCTGGTCGGGCGCTCGATGCGCAAGAACGTCGCGATCGGCGGCCAACTCGGCCACATCGAGATCCCCGACGGGCTGATCATCACGCCGCGCGAGATCGACGACTTCCCCGACGAGCGGATGATCATCATCTCGACCGGCTCGCAGGGGGAGCCGCTGTCGGCGCTGCGCCGGATGGCCTACCGCGACCATCCGCAGGTCAAGCTGCACGACGGCGACACCGTCGTCTTCTCGGCCACGCCGGTGCCCGGCAACGAGCGCGCGGTCAACGACACGATCGACCGGCTCTACCACATCGGCTGCGAGGTGATCACGACCGCCGACGCCCAGGTCCACGCCTCGGGTCACGGCTATGCGGAGGAGCTGAAGCTGATGCTCAACCTCACCAAGCCGCGCTTCGTCATGCCCTTCCACGGCGACTTCAAGCGGCTGAAGCTGCACGGGCGGCTCGCCGAGGCCGTGGGCATCGCGCCGGAGGCGATCTTCTGCGGCGAGAACGGCGCCGTGCTCGAACTCGACGCGCGGGGCGCCCGCTTTGGCAAGCCAGAGAACGCCGGGATGATCTTCGTCGACGGCGTCGACATCGGTGACGTCGCCGACTCCGCGCTGCGCGACCGCCGCATGCTCTCCGCCGACGGGATCTTCATCGTCGTCGCGACCATCTCCGAGCAGGACGGGGGCTCCGTCGCCGAACCCGAGGTGATCTTCCGCGGCGTCGCCTTCCTCGACGAGGCCGGCCAGCTCGTGGACGAGATCAAGGACACCGTCGAGGATTCACTCGACCGCGCCGCCGGCGAGGGAGTGCGCGACATCGAGCGCCTCCAGCAGATCCTGCACGACCACCTGGCCGCCCTGGTGTATGAGCGGCTGAAGCGCCGTCCCATGGTGCTTCCGGTTGTTGTCGAAGTCTGACGACTTCGACAACAATCCTCAGGTTCTCGAGACGGCCTTGACCGTGCCGGCGCCGCGTTCCTGAGCGAGTGCCTGTTCTCGGCCGGCTGCGCCGGCCTGTGGGGCCGCAGTCCTCGGCCGGCTGCGCCGGCCTGCGGGCTTCGCTGCTTTACGCGGTGGGCGTTGGGGTGAGCGGCTCGTTCGGGACGCCGTCGGGCGCTGCCGGGGGTTCGGTCTGGGGCTGCTCGGTGGCGGCGGGAGCTAGGCGGACCGTGAAGCGGGCGCCGCCGTGGGGGGAGTCGTCGGCCTCGACGGTGCCGCCGTGGGCCTGGGCCACGGCGGCGACGATCGCGAGGCCGAGGCCGAACGAGCCGCCGCGGTCGCCGGAGCCGCGGACGAAGCGCGCGAAGAGCTTGGGCCGAAGCTCCGGCGGGATGCCAGGACCGTCGTCGGCGACGACGAGCTCGGCGAAGCCGTCGGGTAGCGGCCGCGTGCTGGCTGTGACGCGGGTGTTGGGCGGCGTGTGGCGCAACGCGTTCTCGAGCAGGTTGGTCACGACGCGCTGAAGGTCGTCGCGGTTGCCGACCAGCGGCGTCGGTGAGACGTCGAGGTCGACGACGTGCTCGCGGCTGACCGACTCGAGTTCGCTGGCCGCGTCGATCACGATCTCGGCGAGGTCCAGCGGCTGGCTGACCGGCGCCTGCCCGGCGTCGGTGCGGGCCAGCAGCAGCAGGTCGCCGACCAGCCTTCGCATGCGCTTGGTCGAGCGCAGCGCGGACTCGGCGGCGTCTCGGTCGGCGCCCTTCAACGAATCGACGAGCAGTTCGAGGTTGGCGAGCACGCTGGTCAGCGGCGTGCGCAGCTCGTGCGAGGCGTCGGCCACGAAGGCGCGCTGGCGCTCCAGTGTCGCCTCGGTCTCATCGCGCGCTTCGCTGAGCGATGCGAGCATCCCGCTCAGCGTCCGCGACAGCTCGGCCACCTCGTCGTCGGCGACCGGCTCAGGCAGGGTGCGGTCGGGATCGCGCGTGCGCTCGATCTCGCTTGCCGCGGCTGTGAGGTCGGCGATCGGCGCGATCGCGCGGCGAGCCACGAGTGAACCGGCGCCAAACGCCAGGGCCGTGCCGATCAGCGCACCGAGGAAGAGGATCAGCTGCAGTCCCGCGATCGCGCTGTCCACCGAGCCGAGCGGCTGGGCGTACTGGAGGTACCCGCCGGCGCCGCTCCCGCCGCGGAATGTGACCGGGATCGTCACGACGCGGTAGCCGTTGAAGTTCGTCGCCGTCGGGTCGCCGTCCGAGTCCGCCTGCTGGCGGAGTGGATCGCCGAGTTTGGGCACGTTGTCGGGGCGCGGTGCGATGACGGTCGTCCCGTCGAGCGAGAGCAGTCGCGCCACGGCGCCTACGGAGCCGTTGTAGCCGGCCAGGCTTGGTTGCACGACAACCTTGGTACCAACCGTCACGAACTGCACGAAACGCACGAACTGCTCGGCGTTCGTGAGAACCTCGGTGTTGAACTCGGCACGCTGGCGATGGGCGTTGACCCGGCCGACGACCACGGCGAACAGCGCCAGGATCACGAACGCCACGGCGGCCACGCTGACGGCCAGTCGCACCCGGATCGGCAGCCGCGACAGCGGCCGGCCGAGCTTCTGACTAGGCCCGGAGGACGTAGCCGGCTCCGCGGATCGTATGGAGCAGGCGCGGTTCACCGCCGGCTTCGAGCTTGCGGCGCAGGTTCGACACGAAGACCTCGATCGTGTTCGTTGTCGAGAAGGGGTCGTAGCCCCAGACCTCATCGAGCAGGCGCTGGCGCGAGATCACGATCCGCTCGTTGCGCAGCAGGTACTCGAGCAGTTCGAACTCGCGCTGGGTGAGCTCGATCTCACGCTCGTCGCGGTGCACCTCGTGCGTGTCGGGGTTGAGGCTGAGATCCGCGACCCGCAGCGGGGCGCTGCCGCGCGGCGGCGTGCGACGCAGCAGCGCGCGGATCCGGGCGAGCAGCTCCTGGCGCTCGAACGGCTTCACGAGATAGTCGTCGGCGCCGGCGTCCAGGCCGATCACCCGCGCCTCGACCGCGTCGCGGGCCGTCAACATCAGGATCGGGACCTTGTCGTCGCGGCGCAGCTCCCGCGCGACCTCGATCCCGTCGATCTTCGGCAGCCCGAGATCGAGGATCACGACGTCGGGGAGGAAGGCATTGGCCTCATCGAGCGCGACCTGGCCGTCGGCGGCGATTCTCACGTCGTAGCCCTCGAGCCGCAGCGACCGCTGCAGCACGTCGGCGATGTCGCCGTCGTCCTCTACTACAAGTACGCGTGGGGAGCGTTCGAAGTCAGCCATTTCCAGCGATGTTAGGGCAGCCGGCGGCCGATCGGACCGATATTTAGGCCGCATTGAGGGCGCCTGGCGTTTCGCGTCGGCTCCGCGTGGCAGGCAAACGCGCCGCGGCGTCGAATGGGCGGGCGATGGCTGTCATTCGCAAGAGTGCTGCGCGTACGCCGGCGCGGCGCAAGCGTGGCGCTCCGGCGCGCGGGCGCCGGAGCAGCGCCCGACGCGGACGACGGCCGCGGTTTCGCTTCCAGCAGCGGCATTTCGATGTGCTCGGGCTCGCCGTCGTCGCGGTCGGCGTGCTGCTCGGTTTCGTGCTCTACGCGCACTGGGACGGCGGCCGCGCCGGCGACTGGCTGGCCAAGGGCCTGGCCTGGCTGATCGGGGAAGCGCGGCTCGGCGTCCCGGTCGCGCTTGCGGCGGCCGGCAGCCTGATGTGGATGCGCCCGCTGCTCGCGACGGTAAAGCCGTTTCGCGCCGGCGCGTTGCTGCTGTTCGCAGCCGGGGCGCTTGGCCTGGCCGGGAACGGCCCGCGGCATGGGTTCTGGTCGGCGTCCTACTTCAGGGTCCACGGCGGGATCCTCGGCCAGAGCGAGCTGTGGGCGGCCTCGCGGCTGATCGGCACGACCGGGGCGCACATCCTCGCCGTTTTCCTCGTCCTCGCGGGCATCGTCCTTCTCTCCGGCGGCTCGCTGGCGGCGGCCATCCGCCATGGCGGCGTTCGCCTGGCGCAGGCCGCGCGCGAGCGACGCCAGGCTGCGGCGGCGGGAAGGGGAGCGCAGCGCGTGGTCCCGCCGGATCCCGGCCCGCGCGAACTGGTCGTGCGGGCGACGCATGTCGAGGCGCCGGCGGTCGAGGTGGCGGACTTCCCCGACATCGACGTCGAACCTGAGCTCGAGGCGGCCGAGGTCGACTTCTCGCCGCCCGAGCACGAACCCGCTGTGCACCGCGCTGCGGTCGACCCGGACCAGCTGACACCCCAGGGGCGCTTCCGCGCCGCTGTGACGGACGACCCGAGCTACCAGTGGCGGCTGCCCAAGCCGAAGCTGCTGACGCGCTCCAGCGCCGAGCAGGTGCGCCCCGACACGGCCGGTCAGGAGAAGGTCGCCGCAGGCCTGCTCGAGGCGCTCGGACACTTCGGTGTCGCGGCAAAGGTGATCGGCACCGTCACGGGACCGCACATCACTCGCTACGAGTTGCGCCTCGCTCCTGGGATCAAGGTTTCGAAGGTCGCCAACCTCAAGGACGACCTCGCGTACGCGCTCGCCGCCACGGATGTGCGCATCCTGGCGCCGATTCCGGGCAAGCAGGCGGTCGGCGTCGAGGTGCCCAACGCCCGCCGGCGGATCGTTCGTCTCGGCGACGTCTACCAGGAGCCTCCGGGTGACTGGTCCCCGCTCACCGTGTGGCTCGGCAAGGACGTCTCCGGGCACGCGATCGGCGCCGATCTGGCGAAGATGCCGCACCTGCTCGTGGCCGGCACGACCGGCGCGGGCAAGTCCGGCTCGGTGAACGCGATGCTGGCGAGCATCCTGCTGCGGGCGACTCCTCACGACGTGCGTCTGGTCCTGATCGATCCCAAGCAGGTGGAGCTGAATCACTACGAGTCGATCCCGCACCTGCTCACGCCGGTCATCACGAACCCCCGGATGGCCGCAAACGCGCTCGGCAACCTCGTTCGGGAGATGGAACAGCGCTACGGCATGATGTCGCTCGCGCGGACCCGCTCACTGGTCGAGCTCAACCGCTACCGGATCGGTCGTGGCGATCCGCCGATCCCCTACATCCTGTGCGTGATCGACGAGCTGGCGGACCTGATGATGGTCGCGCCGGCCGACGTCGAGACGGCGATCATCCGTCTCGCTCAGAAGGCCCGGGCGGTGGGCATCCACCTCGTGCTCGCGACGCAGTCGCCGCGCGTGGATGTGATCACGGGCCTGATCAAGGCCAACGTCCCCTCGCGGATCGCCTTCGCCGTCTCCTCGCAGACCGACTCCCGGGTGATCCTCGACCAGAACGGCGCGGAGTCGCTGCTGGGCGCGGGGGACATGCTGTTCTCGCCGATCGGCTCATCCGCCCTGCAGCGGATCCAGGGCGCCTACATCGACGAGGCCCAGATCGCCGCGCTGACCGATTTCTGGCGGCGCCAGGGCGAGCCGGAGTTCCGCGCCGAGCTGCTCTCCGAACTCGACGCCGAGCCCGCGCCGGAGGGCGACGAGGATGGCTTCGATCCGGACGAGGATCCGCTGCTCGAGGACGCGATCGCCCTGGTGGTCGAAATGGGGACCGCTTCGACCTCGATGCTGCAGCGCCGTTTGCGGCTCGGCTACACGCGTGCCGGGCGCGTGATCGACATGCTCGAACGCCGCGGAATCATCTCGGGTTACGAGGGCTCCAAGCCGCGCCAGGTGCTCGTCTCGGAGGCCGACCTGCCGGCCGTGATCGCGGCGCTGGGCGCGCGTGCGCGGGGCGGCGAGGCGGCCGTACCCTCCGAGCCGCAGTAGCGCTATACGCTTCGGCGTCGAGATGGCAGATATCGGCGCGACGCTCAGGGAAGCACGGATGCGCGAGCACCGTGACATCGCCGAGTTCGAAGCGCGCACGAAGATCCGCGCGAAGTACCTGCGCGCGCTGGAGGACGAGGAGTGGGGACTGCTCCCGGGCTACACCTTCGCCAAGGCGTTCCTGCGCACCTATGCCGACATGCTCGGCCTCGACGGGCGCGGGCTGGTCGATGAGTTCAAGCGCCAGTACCAGGATCCCTCGGAGGTTGAGCTCGCGGCGACGATGCCGACGCGCGGTGAGGGCAGGCGGTCTCGCGAGCGTGGATCGGAGCGCGACCGCGGGAGCCGGCGCCAGAAGGGCCCCTCCACGCGCGTGCTGGCGATCGCAGTGCTCGTGGTGGCGCTGGCGGCTGCACTGTTCATCGTGCACGAGCTGCGCAAGAAGAACGGACCGGGTGGATCGAGCACCACGACGACCACGAGCTCCACGACGAGTCGGTCCAAGACGCACGTTCAGCGCCCTCCGCGGCACGTCGGACTCGCCCTGATCGCCACCAGCTCGGTGCGCGTGTGCCTGATCGGCTACCGCACCGCCCACGGCGGCGCGCACACGCGCTACAGCAACACCCTGCTGACCTCGGCGAGTCCCGCGCCGGTGCTGCACGCCGACAACCACTTCCTCGCTAGCTTCGCGGGCGGGACGCTGCGGATGGTGATCGACGGCCACAGCGTCGCCGTCGATGCGACCGTGGCCGCCGTGGCCTATGAGATCTTCCTCGACGGCCGCTACACGAAGTTGTCCGCAGCCGCGGCGCCAAGGTGCCCGTGAGCGCGCGGGCGGCGATTGTCGTCACCGGCACGGAGGTGCTGGACGGGCGCGTCAGCGATCGCAACGGACCCTGGCTGGCGGGGCGGCTGCGCGAACTCGGCGTCGAGCTCGCGCACGTCACGATCGTCGGCGACCGCCCGCAGGACATGCTCAGGGCGCTTGCGTGGTGCGCGTCGCTCGGGGTCTCGCTGATCGTCACCAGCGGCGGACTGGGGCCCACGGCCGACGATCTCACGGCGACCGTCGTGGGCGGCTTCTGCGGCCGCGAGATGGTGCTCGACGCGGCGCTCGAGGAGCGGATCGCCGCGATCCTGCGGGCCTCGCGGGTCCGCTGGGCGCACCTGAGCGATGAGGCGATCCGCGAAGCCAACCGCAAGCAGGCGGTCATTCCAGCCGGTGCGACGGTCCTCGACCCGGTCGGCACGGCGCCCGGGCTGGTCGTCGCGGCGGCCGACGGTCGCCAGGGACCGACGGTGGTCGTCCTGCCCGGCCCGCCACGCGAACTGCAGCCGCTCTGGGAGCAGGCCACACAGACCGAGGCGTTCGCGCAGGCCGTCCGCGGCGCCAGCGTCTACGAGCAGCGCACACTGCGCCTGTACGGGCTGCCCGAGTCCGAGATCGCGACGACCCTGCGCGAGGCGCAGCGAGCCGGCGTCGCGCTCGACCAGATCGAGGTCACGACGTGCGTGCGCAGCGGGGAGCTGGAGATCGTGACGCGCTACGAGCCCCACTCGGCGCCTGTCGCGGCCGCGCTCGAGGCGGTGATCCGCGAACGCCATGCCGACGTCCTCTATTCCGACGACGGAACCGGCGTGGACGAGCAGGTCGCGGCACTGCTGGAGCGCCAGAAGCTGACGGTCGCCGTCGCCGAGTCCTGCACCGGCGGGCTCGTGCTCGCGAGGCTGACCGACCGCCCGGGTGCCTCGGCCTTCCTGCGCGGCGGCGTCGTCGCCTACTCTGACGCCGTCAAGGAGCAGCTTGCGGGCGTGGCGGCGGAGTTGATCGAAGAACACGGCGCTGTCTCCCAGGAGGTCGCGGTCGCGCTGGCAGAGGGGGCACGCGAGCGCCTGCATGCCGACATCGGGATCGGCGTCACGGGGGTCGCCGGCCCCGGCGGCGGCACGCCTGAGAAGCCCGTGGGGCTGGTGTGGATCGCGCTGCGCGGGCCGGATGGACGCCGGCTCGTGCGCCGCACCGACCAGCGCGGCACACGCGCAGACGTGCGCGAGCGCACGGTCGTCGCGACGATGCACCTGCTGCGACGCCTGCTGCTTGGCGCCGCCGATGCGCCGGCGGCGTGAGCGGCGGCCTGCGTCTCTTCATCGCGGCCGAGCCACCGGAGGCGGTCCGCGACGAGCTGGCGCTGTGGGCGCGGCGGGCGATCGGGCGAAACGCCGCGGCTCGCCGGATCGACGCCGGGTCGCTGCACCTGACGCTCTGCTTCCTGGGTGAGCAGCCGGCCGCGGCCGTCGGGGAGATCGCGCACCTGCTGGGCGCCGTGGTCGAGCTCTTCTTCCGCGTCGAGGACCTCCAGCTTGGCGCTCCGGCCTGGCTTCCGCCGCGGCGCCCGCGCGTGCTGGCCGTGGAGGTGGGGGATCCCGGCGGCACGCTGCGCGCGCTCCACACCGCGCTTGCGAGTGAACTGGCGGCGAGTCTCGCCTGGGTGCCGGGGCGCGAGCGATTCCGCCCGCACATCACGATCGCCCGCATGCGCCCCGGTAGCGAACGCGCCCGCGAGCTGCCGCCGACGCCGCCACTGTGCTTCACGCCCCAGGCCCTCACGCTCTTTCGCTCCGAGCTTGCGCCCAGCGGCGCGCTCTACACGCCGCTGGCCTCGATACCACCCGGCTAGACGCACCCCGAGGCGCGAGTTCCGTCCGGACGGCCTCCTATCGTGGGCTACCCGATCCAGCGCGACAGGAGCCTGACGATGAGCGTGACAGAAGACGAGAAGGCCACGAAGGCCCGTGTGGCGGCGCTCCAGGGCGCGCTGGCCCAGATCGAGCGGGAGTTCGGCAAGGGCACCGTCATGCGGATGGGGGACGAGGGAGCGCAGGTTCGCGTCGCCGCGATCCCGACCGGCGCGCTCTCGCTCGACCTTGCGCTCGGCATCGGCGGTGTCCCGCGCGGGCGAATCGTCGAGGTCTTCGGCCCCGAGTCCTCGGGTAAGACGACGCTGATCTATCACGTCCTGGCCGAGGCCCAGAAGCTGGGCGGGACGTGCGCCTTCATCGACGCCGAGCACGCAATGGACCCGCTGTACGCGAAGCGGATCGGCGTGGACATCGATGAGTTGCTGGTTTCGCAGCCAGACTACGGCGAGCAGGCGCTGGAAGTCGCCGACATGCTGGTGCGCTCCGGCGCGGTCGACGTCGTTGCGATCGACTCGGTGGCCGCGCTGACCCCGCGCGCCGAGCTCGAGGGACAGATGGGCGACCAGAGCGTCGGCCTGCAGGCGCGGATGATGTCCCAGGCGATGCGCAAGCTCGCGGGGAACCTGAACCGCACCCAGACGCTGTGCATCCTGACCAACCAGATCCGCGAGAAGATCGGCGTCATGTTCGGCTCGCCCGAGACGCAACCGGGCGGGCGGGCACTGAAGTTCTACGCCTCCCAGCGTCTTGACATCCGCCGCATCGAGACGCTCAAGGACGGCAATGAGGCCGTCGGCAACCGCGTGCGCGTCAAGGTAGTCAAGAACAAGGTCGCGGCGCCGTTTCGCCAGGCGGAGTTCGATATCGAGTTCGGCAAGGGAATCTCCACCTCGGGCTGCCTTGTCGATCTGGGGATCGAGCACAGCATCGTGACCAAGTCGGGGTCGTTCTTCTCCTACGGCGAGGAGCGGCTCGGGCAGGGTCGCAACAACGCGAAGGCCTACCTCGAGGAGCATGTCGAGATGGCCAAAGAGATCGAGCAGCGCATCTACGCGGCGCTCGGGCTTTCCAACTCGCTGGTCGTGCCGATCGAGCATCTCGACGACGCGGAGATCCTCGATGGCGGCCCGATCGACTTCGAGCGCGAGGCGTCGGCAATCAAGATCGCCGACGAGCGAGCCGCCTGAGGCTGTGCTGCCGCAGGACACTGCGGCCCCCGGCGCGGCCGAACTGGACGACGCGCTCGCGCGCTGCTACCGCCACCTCGGCGGTCGCGAGCACAGCGTCGCGGAACTGCGCGGACGGCTCGAGCGAGCCAAGCTAGCGAGCACGGCGATCGACGCCGCGCTCGCGATCGTCAGCGAACAGGGCTACCTCGATGACGCGCGCTACGCGCGCCTGCTGGCTGAGGATCGCCGCAACATCGATGGCTGGGGCGCAGAGCGCATTCGCGCGCGGCTGCAGCACGCCGGCATCGAGCGCGAGCTGATCGACGCGGCCCTCGCCGGGCACGACCAGGCATCCGAGCTCGCGGCGGCGTCCGCGCTGCTCGAGCGCCGCTGCCCAGGCCCGCTGCGCGACGACCGCGACCGCCAGCGCGCCTTTGCGATCCTGATCCGCGCCGGCTATGAATCCGAGGTCGCCTACGACGCCGTGCGGGCGTCGTCCCGCGCAGACGCGGAGTAGCCCGAGGCGACGGCGCCTGACGAAGCGCTCGGCGAAGCATCGTCCGTCCGCGTTCTTCGCGCGCCGCCGGTGCGATAGCCTGATTCGCGGTGTGGCTTTCGCGAGACTCGCTGCGGTCCGGTGGGCGATCCGCGTCCCGCGCGCGCTGGGCTGGCGTGCTGGCGGCCGGGTCCGCCGCCCTGGTCTGCGTCGCGCCTGCTGCCGCCACCACCTCGCCGACCGCGGTCACGGTCACAATCGCCAACACGTCAATCGTGTTCACTCCGCGCGACGTGCCGACGGGCACCCTCGTGTTCACGGTCATCAACCGGACGACGGGCGTTCGCGACTTCGGAGTTGGGGCCCGGCGCACGGGCGCGATCGCGGCCGGACGCTCGACGCGGCTGACGTTGAGCCTGCCGGCGAGAGGGGAGCGAACGTTCTCCTCGGTCGCGACGGCCGGCTCGCACAGCAAGGGCCGGGCCGCCCGGCTCACGGGCGCGCTCTATCTGTTCGAGCCCTGTACGCACCCTGCCGTGACGACCGTGGACGTGCGTATGGCGACTGCCGCCGCCGGCGGGCTGACGCTCTCCCAGACCAGCGTCCCCTGCGGCACGGTCACGTTCGACGTCACCGACGTCGACGCATCCGGTGCCAGCTTTGTGGTCTCCGCCGAGGTGCCGCCGCTGTCGGCGGGGACGGTTCAGCTTGAGCCGGGTGCGACGGCAACGTTGACGGTCCGCTTCGCGGCGAGGGCGGTCATCGACTGCGACGCCGTCGCCAACGACACCGACGGGTACTCCGTGGTCGTCGGATACGACTCACTCACCCTCCTCTAGGCCTTCGTGGCACCCGCTACCGTTGCAGCCATGACGCCCCGCCGCTACCACGTCACCACGTTTGGCTGCCAGATGAACGAGCACGACTCCGAGCACATGCGCGGAATGCTCGAGTCGCTCGGTTATGAGGAGGCGCCGGAACGCGCGCAGGCCGACCTGATCCTGTTCAACACCTGCTCGATCCGCGAGACCGCCGACAACCGCCTTATTTCGCATCTCGGCGAGGCCCGGCGGCTCAAACGCGAAGATCCGACGCGCGTGATCGGCGTCGGGGGCTGCTGGGCCCAGTCGCTGCGCGAGGAGGTCTTCGCGCGCTTCCCGTTCGTCGACGTCGCCTTCGGCCCCGGCCAGGTGCACCGGCTCGCCGAGTTCCTGACCAGCGACTCGCTGAGCGCGCAGGGGTATTTCGAATTCGAGGGATTCACCGGCGATCTGCCTGAAAAACGCTCCCGCGCCTTTCAGGGCTGGCTGCAGATCAGCGTCGGCTGCAACTGCGCCTGCTCCTACTGCATCGTTCCGTCCACACGCGGGCGCGAGGTCAGCCGCCCGCTGCGCGACCTGGTGGAGGCGGCAGCGCGAATGGTCGACGACGGCGTGCGTGAGATCACGCTGCTCGGCCAGAACGTCAACTCCTACGGCCGCGACCTGCGCCCGGCGCGCGCGAGCTTTGCGGCGCTGCTCGGCGAGCTTGACGCGATCGAAGGGCTCGACCGCCTTCGCTACACGAGCCCGCACCCCAAGGACATGCGCGAAGACGTGATCCGCGCCCACACGCAGCTCGAGTCGCTGTGCGAGCACATCCACCTGCCGCTGCAGTCGGGATCCTCGCGGGTGCTGCGCGCGATGCGGCGGACCTACGACCGCGAGCGCTACCTGGACCGCGTCGAGGAGATCCGCCGCCACGTCCCGGACATCGCCCTGAGCACCGACATCATCGTCGGCTTTCCCGGCGAGACCGAGGAGGACTTCGCGCAGACGCTGACGCTCGTTGAGCAGGTCGCCTATGACAGCGCGTTCACGTTCATCTTCTCGCCCCGTCGTGGCACCGAGGCGGCGCTGGCGACCGAGGGAGTCGTAGCGCACGAGGAGAAGGTGGAGCGAATGGGGCGTCTCGTCGAAGCGGTCCAGCGTGGCGCGCGCGAGCGAGCCCAGCGATTCGTCGGGCGGACCGTCGAGGTGCTCGTCGAGGGCTCGAGCCGAACCGACCCGGACCGCCTGCGCGGACGCACCCGCCACAACAAGGTCGTCAACTTCGCCGGCCTGGCCGCGCCGGGGGAGATGGCCGCCGTCGCGGTTCACAGCGCCACAAGCCAGACGCTGGCCGGGGAGGAGCGCCTGGTTGCCCGCGCAGGCTGAGCGTCCCGGCTCAGCCAGCGGGAAAGAACGCCGCCTCGAGCTCCGCGATCGCGCCGTCGCCCATCGGCGAAAGCGGTCCCAGGGCCTTCGCGTTGATCAGCGCCTCGGCCGTTGACTCGAGCACCTCGAGACGGTCGAAAGCCTCGAGCACGCTGCCGCCGGTGACGAGCACGCCGTCGTTCTCGAGCACCGCGACCGGCTGCTGGCGCGAGAGGAGCCCCGCCAGCGCGTCGGGATCCTCGAACTCGAGGCGAAACGGCGCGAGGATCGGGGTGCGCACAACGACCCGGCTCTCGGGGATCGTGCGCGTGTCGGGAACCGCGCCGGAGATGGCGAACGCCGTGACGTTCACCGGCGCGGCGTTGATGATCGCGGCGATCTGCGGGTGGCGGCGATAGATCGCGGCGTGCAGCGCCGTCGCATGGCTCGGCGCCGATCCGGCCGTTGCACGGCCGGCGTCAATCAGAACGAGATCGGAGCGCGCGAGCGCGCCGCGATCGCGGTCGTGCGGCGTGATCACGAACGAGCGCTCATCGACGCGGGCCGAGAAGGTGCCGTGGGTGCTGATGAACAGCCGCTGGCGGTAGCCACGGCGGACGAAGTCCTCGAGCGTCGTGCGCACGTCGCGCTCGGCGGTCGTGGGTGGCGTGGGTGGCGTTGGTTCGCCGGCGCCGTCGCCCTGCTCGCCTGCGAGCGCGAGGTCGCTGTCGGAAAGCTCGCGGATCTCCCCGCCGAGTAGGCGGGCCTTGATGATGCTCTTGCCGGCGAACTCAAAGGTCTCGAAGCGCTGGAAGGCCTGCGACAAATCGCCACCGACCGCGACCACGCCGTGGTTCTCGAGGATCACGCAGCTGTGGTGGGCACCAAGGGCGGCGGCGATCGACTCCCCGAGCTCGGCGCTGCCGGGAAGCCGATAGGGGGCGAACGCGCCGGCGCCGCAGATCCGCCAGGCCTGGTGAAAGACACGGGTGGCGGGGATCTGGTGGACGATGCTGAACGCGACGAGCGCCACCGGATGGGCGTGGACGATCGCGTGAACGTCGGGACGTGTGCGATAGATCGTCTGGTGCAGCGGCAGCTCGGAGGACGGCGGAGCGTCACCCTCCCACGAGCCGTCGGGGCGAACGAGCACGATGTCCGAACGCTGCAGCCGCCCCTTGTCAACCTTCGCCGGCGTGATCCAGAGCTCGCCGCCGGACTCGCGCATCGACAGGTTCCCGCCGGAGGTGGTGGTCATGCGGTAGCCGTAGATCCGCGCCATGTACTCGACCAGGAGGTCCCGCGGGTGGGTGTAGCGGTCGTTCGCCATCTGGCGCTGAGACTAGTCCCATGGCCGGCTCCGCGGTGAGGTGCCGCCGGGCTGGTCCGGCACCGCTCCGCCCCGCGCCGACGCGTCGCTGCGAGGCGCTACGCTGCCTGGGATGGGTGCGCACGAGCCCCGCGATCGAAGCGGCGGCGCGCACGGCGGACACGTGCACGGCGCCGGGGCCGGCGAGGGCGACCGGCAAAAGCTGATCGCCGTGCTGGCGCTGATCGTCGGATTCATGCTGGTCGAGGTGATCGCCGGGGCGATCGTGCACTCGCTTGCGCTGCTCTCCGACGCGGCGCACATGCTCGCCGACGCGGGCGCGATAGCGGCCTCGCTGTTCGCGATCGGCCTCGCCGCCCGGCCCGCGCGGGGCGCGATGACCTACGGCCTGCGGCGGGCGGAGATCCTCTCGGCGCAGTTCAACGGCGCGACGCTGCTCGTGCTCGCGCTGCTGATCACCTACGAGGGCATCCGCCGGCTGATCGTTCCGGCGCGCGTCGGCGGCGCCACGGTGACGGCGGTCGCGCTGGCCGGCA
>Ga0302157_10003645_pt1 | contig 17177 bp, 15 predicted proteins | sample I_Bog_N3_3_FD_193502 | JGI IMG/M metagenome (GOLD analysis project Ga0302157, IMG submission 193502) | Peat permafrost microbial communities from Stordalen Mire near Abisko, Sweden - I_Bog_N3_3 | ecosystem: Environmental > Terrestrial > Soil > Wetlands > Peat | place: Sweden: Abisko, Stordalen...
GTCGCCGTCGGCGATCTTCACGACGTTGCCGTTGAAGGCGCGCACGACTTGTGTGACGCCCTGCGACTTGGCGAAGGTGACGTGCTCGCTCAGATGCAGCGGCTCCCCATGAGCGGGGATCGCGATCTTCGGCTTCAACCAAGCGTACATCTTGGCGAGTTCCGCGCGGCGCGGATGACCGGAGACATGCACGAGATGGGTGCGATCGGTGATGACCTCGACGCCCTGCGTGACGAGCCCGTTGATGATCCTGCCGACCGGCTTCTCGTTACCCGGGATCGTGCGCGAGGAGAACACGACCGTATCGCCCGCCGCGAGGCTCGCGCTCGGATGCTGGTCCTCGGCGATGCGCGCGAGCGCCGCGCGCGGTTCGCCCTGGCTGCCGGTGGCGAGCGCGAGCACCTTGTCGCGCGGGATGCGCGAGAACGGGTCGGGGCCGAGAAACGGCGGCAAGCCGTCCAGGAAGCCGCATTCGCGCGCGACCGAAATCACGCGCTCCATCGCGCGGCCCATCACCATCACCTGCCGGCCGTTGGCGATCCCCGCCTCGGCGGCGGCGCGCAGACGCGCGACATTGGAGGCGAAGGTGGTGACGATGACGCGGCCCTTGGCCTTGCCGACGAGTTCGGACAGGCTGGCGGCGACGTCCGCCTCGGAGGGACTGACGCCCTCGCGCATGACGTTGGTGGAATCGCAGATCAGCGCGAGCACGCCCTCCTCGCCGAGCGCCTTCAGGCGCTCCTCGTCGGTGACGCGGCCGACCAGCGGCGTCGCGTCGATCTTCCAATCGCCGGAATGCACGATCAGGCCCGCCGGCGTGCGGATCGCGAGCGCGCAGCTCTCGGGGATCGAATGCGCGACCGGAATGAACTCGATATTGAACGGGCCGAGATCGATGCGCCCGTCCTGCGCCACGATCTTGATCGGGATTTTCGGCGCGCCGGGTTCGCCGAGACGCCGCGCCTCGGCGAGGCCCGCGGCGAAGCGCGTCATGTAGACGTTGACGCCGAGGCGCGGCCACATCTCGGCGAGCGCGCCGATGTGATCCTCGTGGGCGTGGGTGATGATCAGACCGACGAGGTCTTTCTTGATCTTCTCGATGAACGTCAGATCGGGCATCACGAGATCTACGCCGGGCAATTCCTCGCCGCCGAAGGCGAGGCCGAGATCCACCATGAGCCATTTGCGTTTCTTGACCGGACCGAAGCCGTAGAGCCCGCAGTTCATTCCGATTTCGCCTAGACCGCCGAGCGGGGCGAAAACCAGTTCGTTATCATCGTTCATTCGTGACGGCTTTCATGAGCGGACCCGGCGGCGTGTCTTCGCCCGCGCGAGGAGAGGAGGATATCAGAGTGAGGTCGGCGGATTCGACCGTCTCGATCGCATCGCCGGCCCGAAGGAGCAAGCGACCCTTGGGATCGAGGCCCTCGAAAACGCCTTCGCGCGCGCCGCGCGGACCGGAAACGCGTATCGCCCCGCCGAGCCCGGCCGCGCCCGCGAGCCAAATTTCGCGGATCGCGGCGAAACCGTCGCCACGCGCCCAAAGCGCGAGCGCCTCGTCGAAACGGACGACTAGTCGCGCGAACAATTCTTCGGGCGCGACCAAGCGGCCAACAAGGTGGCTCAAATGTGTCGTGGGGTAGGCCAGACCCCGCGGCGAAGTGACCAGATTGACGCCGATGCCGACCGAGGCGGCGAATTGCCCACCCGGAATCGTGACGCCCTCGACCAGCAACCCCGCGAGCTTGGCGCCGTCATGGGTAAGATCGTTCGGCCATTTGAGGCCGACGCCGGTGGCGCCGAGGTCTTCCACCGCCCGGCGCAGCGCGACGCCCGCGACGAAGCCGATTTGCGGCGCGATGGCGATCTCGCAAGGCGACAGCAGGAGCGCGCTGGCGTGCAGGTTTCCGACCGGCGAATTCCAGACTCGGCCATGCCGCCCCCGGCCCGCCGTCTGCTCGTCGGCGAGTATCCACAGACGACCCGGATCGCCGGCGAGCGCGCGCCCCCGGGCTTCGTCGCTCGTCGAACCAAGACTTGCGTGGCGCTCGACGCGCCAGCCCGCGAGCGGAGAGGTTTGCTGCGCCGGCGCGTCGGAAACGTTCAAAACAGCGACTTGGCGGCGGCCATCGCCGCGTTCGTCAGCGGCGCGGGCGCGATCGCATCGAAGATGACGAGCGCGGCCGCCAGCGCCAACACGATCCGCGTGGCGTAACCCTGCGGATCGAACGCCTTAGCCGGCTCGTCGAAATACATGATCTTGATGATGCGCAGATAGTAATAAGCGCCGACCGCGCTCAGCAGCACGCCGATGATCGCGAGGCCGAACAAGTTGGCGTGAATCGCGGCCGTGAACACATAGAACTTGGCGAAGAAGCCGGCGAGCGGCGGAATGCCGGCGAGCGAGAACATCATAGCGGCGAGGAAGAAAGCCATCGGCGGATTGGTGCGCCCGAGGCCCGCCAGATCGGAGATGTCCTCGATATATTCGCCGCCGCGACGCATCGACAGGATGCCCGCGAAGGTGCCGAGCGTCATGACGAGATAGATCGCCATATAAATGACGACGCCCTGAGCCCCCTCGACGGTGCCGGCCGCGAGACCCACGAGCGCGAAGCCCATGTGGCCGATCGACGAATAGGCCATCAGGCGCTTGATGTTCGTCTGACCGATCGCGGCGAAAGCGCCGAGCGCCATCGAGGCGATCGAGATGAAGGCGATGATCTGACGCCATTCCGCCGCGATGCCGGGGAACGCGGTCAGCGTCACGCGCAGCAGCACCGCCATCGCCGCCATCTTGGGCGCCGAGGCGAAGAACGTCGTCACCGGCGTCGGCGCGCCCTCGTAGACGTCGGGCGTCCACATATGGAACGGCACGGCGGAAATCTTGAACGCGAGCCCCGCGAGCACGAACACCAGCGCGAAGATCACGCCGATCGGCGAGGGCCCCTGCAACGCCGCCGAGACGCCCGCGAACGACACCGTGCCGGAATAGCCATACATCAACGAAATGCCATAGAGCAGCATGCCGGAGGAAAGCGCGCCGAGGACGAAATATTTGAGGCCGGCTTCCGACGATTTGAGGTTGTCGCGGCGATAGGAGGCGACGACGTAGAGCGCCAGACTCATCAGTTCGAGGCCGAGGTAAAGCGCGATGAAGTCGCTCGCCGAGATCAGCATCATCATGCCGAGCGTCGAGAGCAGCAGCAGCACCGGGAACTCGAAGCCGCCGACCTTCTCGCCGCGCATGAAATCGATGGACAGCAGCAGCGTCGTCAGCGACCCGATCAGCGACAGCGCTTTCATGAAACGCGCGAAGGCGTCGTCGGTGAAGGCGCCATAGAAAGTGACGCCTTCGGGCCGATGTCCGACCAGCAACACGACGAGCGCGATCCCGAGCAGCGCGACCGCGCCCTCGGTGACGAGCCAGATCGAGCGCTCGCCGCGCAACGCGCCCAGCAGCACGAGCGCGAGCGCGCCCACCGCGATGATGACCTCGGGCAGGATGGTCGGGAGAGAAAGCGCCGTCACGTCCATGTTCTCATCAATCCCAAAAGAGTCGCGCGCGGGCGTATTTCACAGACCGGCCGTTTTCGTCAGCGAGATGGCGTGATTGAAGCCCGTCACCAGGGCGTCGATCGAAGCCGCGCTCGCGTCGATGATCGGTTGCGGGTGCACGCCGTAATAGATCGTCAGCAGCAGCAGCGGCGCGAGGCAGGCGATCTCCCGCCCCGACAGATCCTCGATCTTCATCAGGCTCGGCTTGTCCAACACCCCGAAGATCACGCGGCGGTAGAGGTAGAGCGCATAGGCCGCCGAAAGGATAACGCCCGTGGTCGCGAGCAGGCCAACCCAGGAATTGGCCTGAAAGGCGCCGATCAGCGTTAGGAATTCGCCGACGAACCCCGACGTGCCCGGCAGCCCGATATTGGCCAGCGTGAACACCATCATCGCCACCGCGTAGCGCGGCATGCGCTTCACGAGGCCGCCGTAGGCGGCGATATCGCGGGTGTGCATGCGGTCGTAGACGACGCCGACGCAAAGGAACAGCGCGCCGGAGACGAGGCCGTGGCTGATCATCTGATAGACCGCGCCCTGCACGCCCTGCGTATTGGCCGCGAACAGGCCCATCGTCACGAAGCCCATGTGGGCGACGGAGGAATAGGCGATCAGCTTCTTCATGTCCTCCTGCACCAGCGCGACCAGCGAGGTGTAGATGATGGCGATGATCGACATCGCGAAAACCAGCGGCGCGAAATAGACCGAGGCGTCCGGGAACATCGGCAACGAGAACCGCAGCAGGCCGTAGCCGCCCATCTTCAACAGAATGGCGGCCAGGATGACCGAACCCGCCGTCGGCGCCTCGACGTGCGCATCGGGCAACCAGGTATGCACCGGCCACATCGGCATTTTCACCGCGAAGGAAGCGAAGAAGGCGAGCCAGAGCCACTTCTGCGCGCTCGGTGAGAAGGCGGTCTTCAGCAACACCTCGATGTCGGTCGTGCCCGCCGTCCAGTACATCGCCATGATGGCGAGCAGCATCAGCAACGAACCCACCAGCGTGTAGAGGAAGAACTTGAACGCGGCGTAGACGCGGCGCTTGCCGCCCCAGATGCCGATGATCAGGAACATCGGGATCAGGCCGCCCTCGAAGAAGAGGTAGAACAGCACCAGATCGAGCGCCGCGAACACGCCGATCATCAGCGTCTCCAAAGCGAGGAAGGCGATGAAATATTCCTTCACGCGCTTCTGGATCGAGACCCAGGACGCGAGGATGCAGATCGGCATCAGGAATGTCGTCAGCAGCACGAACGGCATCGAAATGCCGTCGACGCCGAGCTTGTAGAGAATGACGTGCGAGAACCAGTCATGCTGCTCGACGAGCTGGAAGCCGGACTTGGCGGTGTCGAATTGCGCCCAACCGACGAGGCTGACGAGGAAGGTCAGCACCGTCGCGATCAGCGCGATCCAGCGCGCGTTGCGATTGTTGGCCTCGCTCTCGCCGCGCAGCAACAGGATCGCCAGCGCGCCCGCCACGGGCAGGATCAGCAGGGTCGAGAGAATCCAATGATCGGACATCAGCGGACTCCCCCGAACAGATACCATGTCGCGATCGCCGCCACCCCGAGCAACATCGCGAAGGCGTAGTGATAGACGTATCCGGTCTGCAACCGCACCACATTGCGCGTGACGTCGAGCACGCGGGCGGAGACGCCGTCGGGCCCCATGCCGTCGATGATGAACCCGTCGCCGCCCTTCCAGAACAGCCGCCCGAGCCAGAACGCCGGCCGCACGAACAGGAAGTCATAGAGCTCGTCGAAGTACCATTTGTTGAGCAGGAAGCGGTAGAGCAGCGGATTGCTGTTCGCGAGCCGCGCCGGCGCCTTCTTGTCGACCATATACATGTAATAGGCGACGAGTAGGCCGCCGATCATCATCAGCGTTGGCAGCAAGGATACGAGCCGCGGCACCTTCTCCATGTCCTCGAGGATCGTGTTGTCCTTGCCGACGAACAGCGATTCCTTCCAGAAGCTCTCGAAGCCGCTTCCAATGAAGCCGTTGCGGAACGCCATGCCCGCGAGCACCGCTCCGAGCGCCAGCACGGCGAGCGGGATCAGCATGACGCGCGGCGATTCGTGCGCGGCGTGGTCGCCGTCATGACCATGGCCGTGATCGTCGTGGCCATGCGCGGCGGCCGGCAGCGAGGCCGACCAATCACCGCGGTGACCGAAGAAGGTCATGAACACGAGGCGCCAGGAATAGAACGAGGTCAGGCCCGCCGCGAGCACGACGCAGCAAAAGGCGTAGACGGCGCCGAAGCGATGCGAGGCGAAAGCAGCCTCGATGATCGCGTCCTTGGAGACGTAACCGGCGAAGCCGATCGTGGTCAGCGGAATGCCGACGCCGGTCAGCGCCAGCGTGCCGATCGTCATCATCCAGAAGGTGAAGGGGATCTCGTCCTTCAGGCCGCCCATCGCGCGCATGTCCTGCTCGTGATGCATGGCGTGGATGACCGAGCCGGCGCCGAGGAACAGCAGCGCCTTGAAGAAGGCGTGCGTGAACAGATGGAACACGCCGAGCCCGTAGCCGCCGACGCCGAGCGCGACGAACATATAGCCGAGCTGCGAACAGGTGGAATAAGCGATGACGCGCTTGATGTCGTTCTGCACGAGGCCGACGGTCGCCGCGAAAATCGCCGTCGTGGCGCCGACGATGATGACGACGCTGAGCGCGGTCGAGGACAGATCAAACAAAGGCGAAAGCCGCGCCACCATGAACACGCCCGCCGTGACCATCGTCGCGGCGTGGATGAGCGCGGAGACCGGGGTCGGGCCTTCCATCGCGTCGGGCAGCCAGGTGTGCAGCAGGAACTGCGCCGACTTGCCCATCGCGCCCATGAACAGCAACAGACAGGTGATCGTCAGCGCGTCGCCCTCGATCCCGAAGACGTGGATCGACTTGCCGACCAGGCTCGGCGCGGCGGCGAAGATCTGTTCGAGGCTGACCGAGCCGGTGAGTTGGAACAGCAGGAAGATGCCGAGCGCGAAGCCGAAATCGCCGACGCGGTTGACGACGAAGGCCTTGATCGCGGCGGCGTTGGCCGAGGGCTTCTCGTACCAGAAGCCGATCAGCAGATAGGACGCGAGGCCGACGCCTTCCCAGCCGAAGAACATCTGCACGAGGTTGTCGGCCGTCACCAGCATCAGCATCGCGAAGGTGAACAGCGAAAGATAGGCGAAGAAACGCTGCCGGCTCGGGTCTTCGTGCATGTAGCCGATGGAATAGAGATGCACGAGGAATGAGACTGTGGTGACGACGACCAGCATCACCGTCGTCAGCGTGTCGATGCGCAGCGACCACGCGACCGCGAGCTTGCCTGACGTCAGCCAATTGGCGACCGGCACGATGAGCGCGTGCTCCTCGTGGCCGTAGGCGACGGAGAAAAACGCGATCCAGGACAGGAACGCGCAAAGGCCGAGCAGGCCCGTGGTGATCTGTTCGGACCGACGCGCCCCGATCTGCTGCCCGAACAGGCCGGCGACGAGGAAACCGGCGAGCGGCAGGAAGACGATGAGGTCGTAGAACATTATCGTCTCAGCCCTTCAGCGCGTTGATGTCTTCGACCGCGATCGAGCCGCGGTTGCGATAATAGGCGACGAGGATGGCGAGGCCGATCGCCGCCTCCGCCGCCGCCACCGTCAGAATGAACAGCGCGAACACCTGACCCGTCAGATCGCCCGACTGCGTGGAGAAGGCCACGAGGTTGATGTTCACCGCCAGCAGGATCAACTCGACCGACATCAGGATGACGATGATGTTCTTGTGGTTGAGGATGATGCCCGCGATGCCGATCGTGAACAGGATCGCCGCCAGCGTGAGATAATGGGTGAGGCCGATGATCATGGGCTCTTTCCTTCAAATGCCGGCGCGCGAGGCGACTTTGCGCACTTCCACCGCCGTGGCGGGCGAGCGCGCGACCTGATCGGCGATGTTCTGGCGCTTGACGCCGACCTTGTGGCGCAAGGTCAGCACGATCGCGCCGATCATCGCGGTGAGCAGGATCATCCCCGCCGCCTGGAAGAAGTAGAAATAGTGGGTGTAGAGCACGCGCCCGAGCGCGGCGGTGTTGGCGATCGTGCCCGAGGGCGTCGCGGCGATTGCGGCGGTCGGCGAGCGCCCCCAATGCAGCGTGACGAAGACAAGCTCGAACGCGACGCAGAGCGCGATCAGCGCGCCGATCGGCAGATATTGCACGAAGCCCTGTTTCATCTCGGCGAAGTCGACGTCGAGCAACATCACCACGAACAGGAACAGCACCGCGACCGCGCCGACGTAGACGACGATGAGGATCATGCCGAGGAACTCGGCGCCCATCAGCAGGAACAACCCCGCCGCGTTGACGAAGGCGAGGATCAGGAACAGCACGGAATGCACGGGGTTCTTGGCGAGGATCACCGCGAGCGCGGAGACGACCAGCACCGTCGAGAACACCCAGAAGAAGATTGCGTCGGCTTGCATCGTATCGTCCCTCAAACCCACATTCACCCTCTCCCCTTGCGGGAGAGGGCCGGGGTGAGGGGTTGGCGCGCAAGCGCCTCGTCCCCCGGAGCGCCTCACGGCGCGACCCCTCATCCGGCGCCAAAAGGCGCCACCTTCCCCCGCAAGGGGGGAAGGATTTGATCACCTATACGGCGCGTCCAACGCGATATTGCGCGCGAGTTCGCGTTCCCAGCGCGCGCCGTTATCGAGCAGACGATCCTTGTCGTAGAACAATTCCTCGCGCGTCTCGGTCGAGAATTCGAAATTCGGACCCTCGACGATCGCGTCCACCGGGCAGGCCTCCTGGCACATGCCGCAATAGATGCACTTGGTCATGTCGATGTCGTAGCGCGTGGTGCGGCGCGTGCCGTCGTTGCGGCGCGGCCCCGCCTCGATGGTGATCGCCTGCGCGGGGCAGATCGCCTCGCAGAGCTTGCACGCGATGCAGCGCTCCTCGCCGTTGGGATAGCGGCGGAGCGCATGCTCGCCGCGAAAGCGCGGCGACAGCGGCGACTTCTCGTGCGGATAGTTCAAGGTCACTTTCGGCTTGAACATATAGCGGATCGAGAGCGCGAACGCCGAGAAGAACTCGCCGAGGAACAGCGAGCGCGCGGCCTGGTCAAGTCTAAGCGCCATCAGATCGCCCTCGTCATCAAATCGGCCTTCACGGATGACCTCCCCAGCCGGTCGCCTCGAGGACGCACGCGACCAGGACGACCATGAACAGCGAGATCGGCAGAAAGATCTTCCAACCCAGGCGCATCAACTGATCGTAGCGATAGCGCGGCACGAAGGCCTTCACCATCGAGAAGCAGAACAACACGCCCCAGGCCTTGATCAGGAACCAGATCACGCCGGGCACCCAGGTGAAGGGCGCGAACGGGATCGGGGAAAGCCAGCCTCCGAGAAACAGCAACGTCGTCATCGACGCCATCGTCATCATCGCCACGAGTTCGGTGAGAAACTGCAACATGTAGAGCGAGGCGGAATATTCGACCGCGAAACCCGCGACCAGTTCGGACTCGGCTTCGACGAGATCGAAGGGAGGGCGATTAGTCTCGGCGAGCGCCGAGACGAAGAAGATGATGAACATCGGGAACAGCGGCAGCCAGTACCAACCGAACAGGCCGAGTCGCGTGTTCTGGGCCTGCACGATGTCGCTGAGGTTCAGCGAGCCGGCGCAGAGCAGCACGGTCACGATGACGAAGCCGATCGAGACTTCGTAGGAGACCATCTGCGCGGCCGAGCGCAGCGCCGACATGAACGGATATTTCGAGTTCGACGCCCAGCCCGCCATGATGATGGAATAGACGCCGAGCGAGGAGACCGCGAAGAGATAGAGCACGCCGACGTTGATGTTGGCGACGACCCAACCGTTGCTGACGGGGATCACCGCGAAGGACGCGAACGCCAGCGCCGCGCCGACCAGAGGCGCCATCACGAACACGCCCTTGTTGGCGCCGTCCGGAATGATCGGCTCCTTGAAGACGAATTTCATCAAGTCGGCGAAGGGCTGCAACACGCCCCAGGGGCCGACGACGTTCGGGCCGCGACGGATATGCACCGACGCCCAGATCTTGCGTTCGGCGTAGATCAGCACCGCCGACGACAGCAGCACGCAAACCAGCAGCGCGAGACTTTCGAGCACGAAGCGGACGATCGAGCCGATCAGGCTCTGATAGAACCAGTGGCCGAGCGAGGTGGCGGCGCCGCTGCTGATGAAGGCCCAGATCAGGCCGACCACGAGCACGACGACCGCGACGCCGACGATCGCCAGCACGATGGCCAGCGAGCGGTCCGACGCGGGACGAGAGGGAGTGACGCTGCTCATGTCAGGTCCTATTCCGCGGCGCGCGCGAGGCGGCCGTGCGCCAGAGCCGAGCATTCGGCCATGACGCGGGAGGCGCGCGCGATCGGGTTGGTGAAATAGAAGTCGGCGACAGGCGAGGCGAAAGCCGCGTTTCCGCGCTCTCCGCCCGTGATCGTGGCGAATGTGCCGGCGTCGGCAGGTGTGATCACATCGATCTTGGCGAGGTGAGGATGAGCGGCAGCCAGCGCGACGCGCAACTGCGCGGCCGAGTCGTAGGGAAGCTTCGCGCCGACCGCGTCGGAGAGAGCGCGCAGGATCGCCCAATCCTCGCGCGCGTCGCCGGGCGGGAACACCGCGCGCTCGGCGAATTGCGGACGCCCTTCGGTGTTGACGTAGGTTCCGGCCTTTTCGGTATAGGCCGCGCCGGGCAGGATCACGTCGGCGCGATGCGCGCCCTTGTCGCCGTGCGTGCCGATATAGACGACGAACGCGCCGGGCTCGATGTCGATCTCGTCGGCGGCGAGGTTGAGGATCACGTCGAGCGCGCCGGCCTTCGCCATCGCGAGCGCATCCAGTCCGCCCTCTCCGGGGACCAAGCCGAGATCGAGGCCGCCGACGCGCGAGGCCGCGCTGTGCAGCACATTGAAGCCGTTCCAGCCGTCCTTGACGACGCCGAGCGAGCCGGCCGCCTTGGCGGCGAGCGCGAGAACGGCTTCGCCGTCGGGCCGCGCGAAGGCGCCGGCGCCGAGGATGAACATCGGCTTCGTCTTGTTGGCGGGCGGATGGTCGGCGAAGCGCGAAAGCGAATCGGGGCCGGCGCCGAGATAATTGTACTCGTACGTCAGATCGGCGTTTTGCCCGAGCACGCCGACGAGGCAATCGCCGCGTAGCCAGCGCTTGCGGATGCGGGCGTTGAGCACCGGCGATTCGAGCCGGGGATTGGCCCCGATGATCATGATCGCGTCGGCTTCGTCGATGCCGGCGACAGTCGAGTTGAAGAGATAGGACGCGCGGCCGAACTTCGGATGCAGCTTCGAACCGTCCTGGCGGCAATCGATGCTCTTCGCGCCGAGCTTGTCGATCAGGCCTTTCAGCGCGAACATTTCCTCGACGCTGGCGAGATCGCCGGCCAGCGCGCCGATGCGCTCGGGGCTCGTCGCCTTCACCTTGGCCGCGATCGCCGCGAAGGCTTGCGCCCAGGTCGACGCCGTCAGCTTGCCGTCGATGCGCACGTAGGGGCGATCGATGCGCTGCGTCTTCAGGCCATCGACGACGTGGCGGGTCTTGTCGGAGATCCACTCCTCGTTGATCGCCTCGTTGACGCGCGGCAGGATGCGAATGACTTCGCGGCCGCGCGAGTCGATGCGGATGGCGGAGCCGAGCGCGTCCATGACGTCGACCGATTCGGTCTTGATGTATTCCCATGAACGCGCATGGAACTCGGTCGGCTTGGAGGTCAACGCGCCCACGGGGCAGAGGTCGACGACGTTGCCCTGCAATTCCGAACTCATGGCGCGTTCGAGATAGGACGTGATCTCCATGTCCTCGCCGCGGCCGATCGCGCCCAACTCAGAAATGCCGGCGACCTCGGTGGTGAAGCGCACGCAGCGCGTGCAGTGGATGCAGCGATTCATCGAGGTCTTGACGAGGGCGCCGATATATTTGTTCTCGACCGCGCGCTTGTTCTCGGCGTAGCGCGAACTGTCGACGCCATAGGCCATCGCCTGATCCTGCAGATCGCACTCGCCGCCCTGATCGCAGATTGGGCAATCGAGCGGGTGGTTGATCAGCAGGAATTCCATCACGCCGGCGCGGGCCTTGCGCGCCATCGGCGAATTGGTTTCGACGACCGGCGGCTCGCCCTTCGGGCCGGGACGCAAGTCCTTCACCGCCATCGCGCAGGACGCGGTGGGTTTCGGCGGTCCGCCCTTCACCTCGACGAGGCACATGCGGCAATTGCCGGCGATCGATAGCCGCTCGTGGAAGCAGAAGCGCGGCACCTCGGCGCCGGCCATCTCGCAGGCCTGGAGCAGCGTGTATTCGGCGGGAACGTCGATTTCCTTGCCGTCGATGATGATCTTGCTCATGGCCCCTACTCCGCCGCCACGCGAATGGCGTCGCTATGCGGATTGGCCGCGTATTGGTCAATTCGCTTTTCGATTTCGGGACGGAAATGCGCGATCAGGCCCTGTATCGGCCACGCCGCGGCGTCGCCGAGCGCGCAGATCGTGTGCCCCTCCACCTGCTTGGTGACGTCGAGCAGCATGTCGATCTCGCGCTTCTGCGCGCGCCCCTCGACCATCCGCTCCATCACGCGCCACATCCAGCCGGTGCCTTCGCGGCAGGGCGTGCACTGGCCGCAACTCTCGTGCTTGTAGAAATAAGACAGCCGCGCGATCGCCTTGATGATGTCGGTCGACTTGTCCATGACGATGACCGCCGCCGTGCCGAGGCCGGAGCGCAGTTTACCCAGCGAGTCGAAATCCATCGGCGTGTCGATGATCTGCGCCGCGGGCACCATGCGCACCGACGAGCCGCCGGGAATCACCGCCAGGAGATTGTCCCAGCCGCCGCGCACGCCGCCGCAATGGCGCTCGATCAGTTCGCGGAACGGGATCGACATCGCCTCCTCGACGTTGCACGGGGTGTTGACGTGGCCGGAGACGCAGAAAAGCTTGGTGCCGACGTTGTTGGGCGCGCCGAAGCTCGAGAACCAGGACGCGCCGCGGCGCAGGATGGTCGGCGCCACCGCGATCGATTCGACGTTGTTGACCGTGGTCGGGCAACCATAGAGGCCCATGTTCGCCGGGAACGGCGGCTTCATGCGCGGCATGCCCTTCTTGCCCTCGAGCGATTCCAGCATCGCCGTCTCTTCGCCGCAGATATAGGCGCCGGCGCCGTGATGGACATAGAGGTCGAAGGGGAAGCCGTGAATGTTGTCCTTGCCGATCAACTTGGCCTCATAGGCCTCGTCGACCGCCGCCTGAAGATGCTTGCGCTCCAGGATATATTCGCCGCGCACGTAGATGTAGCAGGCGTTCGCGCCCATCGCGAACGACGCCAGCAGCGCGCCCTCGACGAGGGTATGCGGATCGTTGCGCAGGATCTCGCGATCCTTGCAGGTGCCGGGCTCGGATTCGTCGGCGTTGATGACCAGATAATGCGGGCGCAAGGGATCGATGACCTTGGGCATGAACGACCATTTGAGGCCGGTCGGAAAGCCCGCGCCGCCGCGTCCGCGCAGGCCCGAGGCCTTCATTTCGCTGACGACCCAGTCGCGACCCTTGTCGATCAGCGCCTTGGTGTTGTCCCACTGGCCGCGCGCGCGCGCGCCTATGAGGCTTCGATCGCCGAAGCCGTAAAGGTTGGTGAAGATGCGGTCTTTATCGTCGAGCATCGTTCGCGCTTTCCGTCTTCAAGCCTTGACCGTATCGTCGTTCGCGGCCGGCGCAACGCCGGGTCCGCTCTTGCCGTCGACGCCGTAGAGCGTCGTCAGCGCCGTGAGGCCGCCCGTCGGCTCGGAGCCGACGCGTCCTGTCTGCGAACCCGTCTTCACCGGCTTGCCGGCCGCGAGGTTGTCGATCAGCGCGAGGAAATTCTCCGGCGTCAGATCCTCGTAGTAATCGTCGTTGATCTGCACCATCGGCGCGTTGCAGCAGGCGCCGAGACACTCGACCTCGACCCAGGACAACGAGCCGTCCGCGCTGACATGGCGCTCGTCGCCGATGCGCGACTTGCAGACCTTCTTGATCTCCTCGGCGCCGCGCAGCATGCAGGGCGTCGTGCCGCAGAGCTGAACGTGATGCTTGCCCACCGGCGAGAGGTTGAACATGGTGTAGAAGGTGGCTACCTCGAGCACGCGGATGTAGGGCATCGCCAATATGTCGGCGACCTTCTCGATCGCCGCGCGCGGCAACCAATATTGGTTCTGCGCCTGCGCGCGCCAGAGCAGGGCGATCACGGCCGAGGCCTCACGCCCCTTCGGATATTTGGCGATTTCGCTACGCGCCCAGGCGTCATTCTCGGGCGTGAAAGCGAAGCTGTCGGGCTGGGTATCGGCAAGACGACGAACGGACATTTTCCCTCAACTCCGGCGCGCGGGCGCGTTGCGGCCCGGCTTGGACGCGGGCGCGTTTCCGCCGCCCCGCGTATCGTTCAAGACGAAGAAAAGCGCGACCAACGCGGCGCCGATGACAATGCCCACATCGCCCGACGGCTGGATCAGCGGATCGCCCGCCGACCAACGCATGACGGCGAGCACCGCGAGAAACGAAACGAGGCCCATGGCGAACATCGGCGCGCGCTTGCGCAGGGATTCGAGCGCGGTCATCGGTCGACCTCGCCGAACACGATGTCGAGCGAACCCAGGATCGCGCTGACGTCGGCAAGCATGTGCTTACGGCAGAGGAAATCCATCGCCTGCAAATGCGCGAAGCCGGGCGCGCGCAACTTGACGCGATAAGGCTTGTTGGTGCCGTCGGCGACGAGATAGACGCCGAATTCGCCCTTGGGCGCCTCGACCGCGGCGTAGACCTCGCCGGCCGGCACCTTGTAGCCTTCGGTGTAGAGCTTGAAGTGATGGATCAGCGCTTCCATCGAGGTCTTCATGTCGCCGCGCTTGGGAGGCGCGATCTTGCCGTCGTCGGTGTTGACCGGGCCTTCGCCGGCCGGCACGCTCAGCTTCTCGCAGCATTGTTTCATGATGCGGGCGGCCTGACGCATCTCCTCCATGCGGATGAGATAGCGATCGTAGCAATCGCCGTTCTTGCCGACGGGGATGTCGAACTCCATCTCCTCGTAGCACTCGTAGGGCTGCGACTTGCGCAGATCCCAGGGCGCGCCGGAGCCGCGCACCATCACGCCGGAAAATCCGAACGCCCAGGCGTCCTCGAGCTTCACCACGCCGATGTCGACGTTGCGTTGTTTGAAAATACGATTGCCGGTGAGCAGCGTCTCGAGGTCGTCGCACACCCGTTCGAACGGATCGCAGAACGCGTGAATGTCGTCGACCAGCTTGCGCGGGATGTCCTGATGCACGCCGCCCGGTCGGAAGTAGGCCGCGTGCATGCGCGAGCCGCTCGCGCGCTCGTAGAACACCATCAGTTTTTCGCGCTCCTCGAAGCCCCAGAGCGGAGGCGTCAGCGCGCCGACGTCCATCGCCTGCGTGGTGACGTTGAGGAGATGCGAGAGCAGGCGCCCGATCTCGGAATAGAGCACGCGGATCAATTGCGCGCGGCGCGGCACCGTCACGCCGAGCAGACGCTCGACGGCGAGGGCGTAGGCATGCTCCTGATTCATCGGCGCGCAATAATCGAGCCGATCGAGATAAGGCACGTTCTGCAGATAGGTCCGCGCCTCCATCAGCTTTTCGGTGCCGCGATGCAGCAGGCCGATATGCGGATCGACGCGCTCGACGATCTCGCCGTCGAGTTCGAGCACGAGGCGCAACACGCCGTGCGCGGCGGGATGCTGCGGGCCGAAGTTGATGGAGAAATTGCGAAGGTTCTGTTCGGTCATGACGCGCTCGCTCACATATTCACGATCACGCCGCTCTCCTTCAACTTGGCCTTGGCCGCGTCGAGAGCGCGTGGAACGATGTCGGTCTTCATCAACTTCCTGACGTTGCCGATCCTGTCCGACAGAACCGGAAATTTCCGCAGGATGCCGGCGCCGATCGGGCTGGAATAAAATTGGCTGAGCGCCACCAACTCGTCCTTCGTCATCACATCGAGTAAAATCAGAACTATCGCATGGTTCATCACGTCGGCGTTGTCGACCAGAGCCGCGTGCTGAAACGTGTCGGTGAACACCTTGATCTGATCGTCGGTCAAAGCGGGATTCTTGGTCTTCAATTGGCCGGCCATGGCCTTCGCCATCATCGGCGCCGATTTCTCGTACACGGCCATGATGTCGAAGGTCTTGGCGTAGGCCTTGGCCGCCTCGACCGCGGCCGGATCGTAGGTCTTGAGCTTCTGCTCGTATTGTTCGGCCGGCGAGGCGTCGGCGAACGCGGCGACGGTTCCGGCGCCGAGCAGCGCGAAAACCAGAGCGAAGCGCTGGAGAAAGCGGGTCATGTTCAGCTCTTCGCCTTCTCGTCGCCCGGAAGCGGAGCGCCTTCCCACGGGCTCAGAAAATCGAACTGACGGAATTCCTGGTTGAGCTTCACCGGCTCGTAGCGAACGCGCTTCTCTTCGTCGTCGTAACGCACCTCGACGAAGCCCGTCATCGGGAAATCCTTGCGTAGCGGATGGCCGTCGAAGCCGTAATCGGTGAGGATGCGGCGCAGGTCCGGATGTCCCTCGAACAGCACGCCGAAAAAGTCATAGACCTCGCGCTCATACCAGTCGCAAGCGCGGAACACGGTAATCGCCGAGGGAACCGGCGTCGCTTCGTCGGTCGAAATCTTGACGCGCACGCGATGATTGAGCTTGGGCGAGAGCAAATGATAGACGACCTCGAAACGCTGCTCGCGTTCGGGATAATCGGCGGCCGTGAGATCGATGAAGCTGAAGAACAGGCAAGCCGGATCGTCGCGCAGGTAGGTCAGCACATCGACGATTCGCGAGGCTTCCGCCGTCAGCATCAGTTCGCCGTAAGCGCGCGTCGCGCTCAGCACCGCGCCCGGAAGCGCCGCGAGGGCCTTCTCGCCGATGGATTTCAAAATCTCGTCCATGGAACCTCACTTACATCCCTTTTTCCGCCCCCGCGAAAAAAGGCCTCGGCGCTTCGCGCCGCCTCCTCCCGCTATGGCGGGAGAAGGTCCGTCATCTCTCGATCGTACCGGTGCGGCGGATCTTCTTCTGCAGCATCAGCACGCCATAGAGCAGCGCTTCGGCCGTCGGAGGGCACCCGGGCACATAGATATCCACCGGCACGATGCGGTCGCAACCGCGCACCACCGAATAGGAGTAATGATAGTAGCCGCCGCCGTTGGCGCAGGAGCCCATCGAGATGACGTAGCGCGGCTCCGGCATCTGGTCATAGACCTTGCGCAGGGCCGGCGCCATCTTGTTGGTCAGCGTGCCGGCGACGATCATCACGTCGGACTGACGCGGGCTCGCGCGCGGCGCGAAGCCGAAACGCTCGACGTCGTAACGCGGCATCGAGAGCTGCATCATTTCGACGGCGCAGCACGCCAGACCGAACGTCATCCACATCAACGAACCGGTGCGGGCCCATTGGATGATGTCGTCGGTCGAGGTGACGAAAAACCCCTTGTCGGCGAGCTGATCGTTGACGCCGCCGAAGAAGGGATCGTTCGCGCCGATCGGCTTGCCGGTGGCGGGATCGAGAATGCCGCGCGGGGCGGGCGCGACGATGGGGTCCG
>Ga0302157_10003646_pt1 | contig 17175 bp, 8 predicted proteins | sample I_Bog_N3_3_FD_193502 | JGI IMG/M metagenome (GOLD analysis project Ga0302157, IMG submission 193502) | Peat permafrost microbial communities from Stordalen Mire near Abisko, Sweden - I_Bog_N3_3 | ecosystem: Environmental > Terrestrial > Soil > Wetlands > Peat | place: Sweden: Abisko, Stordalen...
GGGCTGGTAGCCCCGGACGCTGAGCAGGTTGACCAGTCCGATGAACTTCTCCACGTCGAGCAGCTGGCTGTCGTTGGAGGCCAGGCCGGCTCCGGCGTCGTTGACGAATACCGACCGGTCGTGCTGGAGGGCCGGGATCACCACGGATGCCAGCGCGCCGACCTGGGGATCGGAGGCGGCGCTGAGCGGAGGGATGGCCACCACCCGCACCACCATCACCACCGAGACCACCAACGCCGCCGCGCATCCGAGCAGCCGGAAGGCGGGGCGGGTGGTGACGTCCGTCCTCGGGCGCACCGGTCCGGGCACGCCGGCGGGGACACCGACCGGCGCGCCGGACGTGGCGCCGAGGGGAACGCGGACCATGCCCACGCCGATCAAGAGGGCGACGGGTACCGAGACGCCCCACACCACCAGGTAGCCGTAGAGATGGCCGACCAACCGGGTGACGGCCACCACCAGGACGACGGTCCCGACCAGGCCGAGGAGTCCGAGGCCAGCGGCGAACCGCGCCCGCTGGCGGAAGGCCACGACGGTGGCGGCGGCGCCGGCCGCCAGCACCACCAGTGTCACCAGCGCCGCGGCCACGCCGTGGTGCGGGGCAATGGCGAGATTGGAGCGCATCACCTCGGCCGGCCCCTCGACCAGGATGCCGAAGACGGCGGTGATGGCGTCGAGGCCCGACCGGACGGTGTGCCCCGGATAGCCCGCCGTGAAGAACCGGTAGATCAGCGTCAGGTTGCCCGGGTGGTTGGTGAGCTGCTGGACCACCGGCGGCAGCCACATGAGGACGAACACCAGGGCCCCGGCCGACGACCACAGCCACACGCGCCGGCCGACCGGGCCGCGGGTCACCGGACCACCCTGATCGGCGAGGGCCGTCCGGGCCGCACTCCGGTCGGCGACGGCGGTGGCGACGAAGGTCACGAGGGCCACGGCGCCCAACGCCACCACCAGCGGCGCGGCGGAGATGTTGGTCTGCACCACGAACGAGCCGACCAGCACCGCTCCCACCAGCGAGAGCGCCGAGCGGGCCATGGCCCCCGCTCCCAACAGGATGAACAGGAGCAACGGGAAGATGACCACCATCGGGTTCCAGGGGCTCACCAGCCCTCCGAGCGGCGACTCCGAGTAGGCGACACTGGCCGGGCCCACGATGGCCAGCACCGCCGCCAGCCAGCAGATCCAGAACGCCGCCCACAGTGTGCGGGCCGGCGACGACGTCCTCCGGCGCACCACGCCGAGGCAGGCCACCGCGGCCAACGCGTTGATCAGGGTGGCGCCGACGAACAGGGCCCGGGGGCCGGATCCGAGGATCCGGTAGGCCAACGAGAGCAGGTAGAAGTACGTCGGGCCGGGGTGGTTCCAGCCGTTGTGGTCGAACACGCCGAGCTGCTGCCTCCACTGGATGGCCCGGCGGGTGTGGAGGTCGATCAGGGCCAGGTCGTCGGCCAGGGTGACGTGGGCGTCCGAGGCGGCCAGCAAGCGGACGACGGCGACAGCGAACGGGACGGCGACGACGGCGAACGCCACCACGGTCAGCCACGGCGACGGTGGCACCAGGCGGGCGGTCCCGGACCCCACGGTTGCCCCGACGGGACCCGCGCCCTGCTCGGAGTCGGGATCCATGGAACGAGGATCCTACGGCACGGGTCGCGCTCCCGCCGGGCCCCTGCGGTCGTCCCGGGGTGAGCTCGCCGTCCCCCGGTGAGGCGGACTCAGAAGCTGGGAACGTACCCGCCGCGCCCCATGGACTCGCTCTCGAAGGGGTCGACGGACTCGTCGACGCCGCCGAGGACCTCGGTCACCCACGGGAGGCGGTCCCGCAGGATGCGGTCCACGCCGCCCTGCAGGGTCGACGAACTCACCGCGCAGGAGCTGCACGCCCCCTGGAGCTGGACCTCGACCACACCGGTCACCACGTCGGCCGACAGCAGGGCCAGGTCGCCCCCGTCGGCCTGCACGGCCGGGCGCATGAGCTCGATCAGGGCGTTGAGCTGGGCCAGCCGCTCACCACGCTCGTCATCGCTGACGTCGGGGGCGGCGCCGTCGCTCGCCGTCTCGGGTGTGTGCTCGGAATCCACCATGGGTCGCTCGCTGTCCTCTCGGGGCCTGCCTGGGGCCGCATGTCCGGGCCTGTGGGCCCCATCGACCACACCAGTCTGCCGTGCCGACGGGCCGTCCCGTGCACCGACGACGGGCCGTCCCGTGCACCGACGGCGGACAGGCCCGTGCACCGACGGCGGACAGGCCCGTGCACCGACGGCGGACAGGCCCGTGCACCGACGGCGGACAGGACGGCCCGCGGCACTGGTCCGGGGCCCTCCGAGGGCCGGGTCGGGCCGACGATGATCACGGCTCGAAGCCCCGGAGGATACGATGCCTTGTGCCCATGGAGCCCTCCGACACTCCCCTGGGGCCGATCGGACTCATCCTTCCGACCTTCCTGCAGGACACCGCTCCCACGTGGCCGGGTGGCCCGGCCCGGGTCGGCGGTCCGGAGTGCGACCTGTCCGCCGTCAGCCGCCGTGCCGAGGAGCTGGGTGCGGGCGCCCTGTGGGCCTGTGACCACATCTTCTGGCACGGCCCCTGCCTCGAGTGCATGATCGCCCTGACCGTGGCCGCCAGCGCCACCGAGCGGGTGACCATCGGGTCGTGCGTGGTCCAACTGCCCCTCCGGCAGGCCCCGGTGGTGGCCAAGCAGGCCGCCAGCCTCCAGCTGCTGTCCGGGGGCCGGCTGATCCTCGGGGTCGGCGTGGGCAGCCACCCCGGCGAGTACGCCGAGTCCGGCGTGGACTACCACCGCCGAGGACGGCTCCTCGACGCCGGGATCACCGAGCTCCGCCGCTCGTGGGACTCGGGAGCGGGCACCGAGACCGGCGACATCGCGGCCGAGGGCCCCGAGCGCTACCGGCAGCTCCCCCACCCGCCGGCCGTCCCGGTGTGGGCCGGGGGCTCGTCCGAGGCCTCCCTTCGCCGCGCCGCCACCCTGGCCGACGGCTGGATGCCCCTGTTCCTCGACCCCGCGGCCTACGGCGACGCCGTCGAGCGCCTGGCCAAGGAGGTCGACCGGGCCGGGCGCCGACCCGACGAGGTCACCCCCTCCATCGTGCTGTTCGTGAGCATGGACGACGACCCCACCGCGGCGCGGCGGCGCGGGACGGCCTGGATGGGCTCCCTCTACGGCATTCCGGCCAAGGCGTTCGAGCGCCACCTGGTGAGCGGCACCCCATCCGAGGTGGCCGAGACCGTGGCGCTCTACCGTCGGGCTGGGGCCCGGCACGTGGTCGTCTACGTCACCGACGACCGACCCATCGACCAGTTCGAGCGACTGACCGCGGCTCTCCCCGGGGCGGGCGTCTCGACCCGAGGATAACGAGGACACCATGGACCGCACCGCACACATCGTGGGCACCGCCCTCACCCCCATGTACCGCAGGGACCGCACCGCCGAGGAGATGGCGCTGCAGGTGGTCACCGAGGCCCTGGCCGACGCCGGGGTGCTGGCCGCCGACGTCAACCTGGTGGTCGTGGGCAACGCCACGGCCGGACGCCTCATCGACCAGGGCTGCCTGCGGGGCCAGTCGTTCCTCAGCGCGGCCGGGCTCCGCAACGCCGGCATCGTGAACGTCGACAACTCGTGCGGCGGGGGCTCGTCGGCCCTCCACCTGGCCACCCTGGCCACCCTGGCCGGGTCGGGGACGGTGCTGGCCGTCGGCGTCGAGAAGATGTGGACGGGCGACCGCGGCCAGACCCTGGCCGGCATCGAGGACGGGGTGCCCCTGGTCGACCGGGCCTACCTCCATCAGGAGCTGGAGAACCCGTCGGGCTCCGTGCTCATGGCCCTCAACGCCTCGTGGGCGGTCACCCTGATGGAGGAGCGCGGCGCCACCGTCGAGCAGTTCGCCGCCGCCGCCGTCAAGGCCCGGCGCCACGGGGCCCTCAACCCCGACGCCCAGTTCCGCCAGGAGGTCACGCTGGAGGAGGTGCTGGCCTCCCCGGCCATCGTCCCGCCGCTCACCCGCCTCATGTGCTCGTCCTTCACCGACGGTGCGGCCGCCATCGTGCTGTCGGCCGATCCGGCCCCCGGCGCGCCGAGGATCCGGGCCAGCACGGTCCGCTCCGGCAACGGCGACATCGACTACCACGAGCGCCTCGGCGAGACGGCCGCCGCCGCCTGGGACACCTCGGGCATCGACCCCGTCGACGTGGACCTCGTGGAGCTGCATGACGCCACCAGCCCCGAGGAGCTGTTCGCCCTGGAGTCACTGGGCTTCTTCAAGCCCGGGGACGCCGGGCCGGCCACCGTGGCCGGTGTCACCTCCATCGGCGGGAGCGGCCTGACCGTCAACACCAGCGGGGGCCTGGTGGCCCGGGGCCATCCCCTCGGTGCCACCGGCATCGCCCAGGTGGTCGAGCTGACCACGCAGCTGCAGGGACGGGCCGGTCCCCGCCAGGTCGACGGGGCCCGATTGGCGGTGGCGGTCAACACCGGTGGCATGATCGGTACCCATGCAGGTCGAACCGACGCCGGATTCATCGGGATCCACGTACTCGAGGCGGGCTGAGCCGTGATCACCACGCGGGGAGGCATCGTCACCGGCTGGGGCATCTCCGTGCCCGACAAGGTGGTCACCAACGACGACCTGTCGGTGACCATGGACACCAGCGACGCCTGGATCCAGGAGCGCACCGGCATCCGTGAGCGCCACATTGGGGGCACCACCTCCCAGCTGGCCATCGAGGCGGGGCTGGCGGCCCTGGAGAAGGCCGGCCGTCGGCCCGACGAGATCGACGCGGTCATCCTGGCCACCACCACCCCCGACCAGATCGTGCCGGGCACCTCGGCCACCGTGCAGGACGGGATCGGGGTCACTGGTGGGGCCTTCGACGTGAACGCCGCCTGTTCCGGGTTCGTCTACGCCCTGGCCGTGGCCCACGGGATGCTGGCCATCGGAGCCGAGCGGCTGCTGGTCATCGGGTCGGAGACCCTGAGCCGCATCACCGACTGGGACGACCGCTCGGTGGCGGTGCTGGTGGGCGACGGTGCGGGGGCGGTGGTCCTCGAGGCCGTCGACGGCCCCGGCCAGCTGCTCTCCTACAAGCTCGGCGCCGACGGCTCGCTGCGCCATCTGCTCAAGTGCGATCACGGTGGCTTCTTGTACATGGACGGCAAGGAGATCTTCCGCAAGGCGGTCCGGGTGGTCGTGGAGTCGGCCGAGCAGGCCATCGCCGAGGCCGGCCTGACCACCGCCGACATCGACCTCATGGTCCCCCACCAGGCCAACCTCCGCATCATCAACGCGGCGTGCCAGCGGCTGGGGATCCCCGACGAGAAGGCCGTCGTGGTCATCGACCGCTACGGCAACACCTCGTCGGCCTCGATCCCCCTGGCCCTGGTGGACGCCCTGGAGACCGACCGGCTCCATCCGGGCGACCACGTCCTGCTGACCGGCTTCGGCGGCGGCATGACCTGGGCCAGTGCCGTGCTGCGCTGGGGAGGGTGACCCCACCGGTGACCCCGGACTCGGCGCCCTCGTCGCCCTCGGCGCCCTCGGCGCTGGTCGTCCTGGCGGCGGGCCTCGCCCGTCGCTACGGCGGCTGCAAGCCGTTGGCCCCCATCGGGACCAACGGGGAGGCCGTCATCGACCTGCTCGTCAACGACGCGGTGTCGGCGGGCTTCGGCCACATCGTGTTGGTCCTCCACCCCGAGACGGGCCCGGCGATCCGGTACCACGTGGAGCAGTGCTGGCCCGACTGGATCAGGGTCGACTTCGCCGAGCAGCGGCTGCCCCTCGGGACGGTGCACGCAGTGCTGGCGGCCCGGGGGGCCCTCGGTGCCGACCAGTCCTTCGCGGTGTCGAACGCCGACGACGTCTACGGCGAGGTGGCCATGGGCCTCCTGGCCCGGCACCTGGCCGAGGCCGGCCACGAGCACGCCCTGGTCGGGTACGCGCTGGGCTCCACGGTGGCCACCGACGACCCCGTCACCCGGGGCATCTGCGAGGTCGACGGCGAGGGGCTGCTGGTCGCCCTGTCCGAGCGCCGGAACGTGGCCCGTCAGCCCGACGGGGTCACGTTCGTGTCCGGCGACGGGCTGGAGCCGGCTCGGATCGACGGATCGGTCCCCGCCTCGGTCAACCTGTGGGGCTTCCAGCCCGCCATCTGGGACGAGTTCCAGTCGGCCATGGACGCGTCGGGCCTCGACGAGGACGCCCTGGCCGCCGAGGTGGCTCGGGGTGGCACCCTGCCCAAGGCGGAGGTGCTCCTCCCCGAGGTGGTGTCCACGATGGTGGCCACGAAGCAGGGTCTGCCGGTGCGGGTCATTCCCACCGACGGCACCGTGGTGGGCGTGACCCACGCCGCCGACCTGCCGGTGGTGACAGGCGAGCTGGCCCGCCAGGTGGCCTGGGGCATCCGTCCCGCCGCCCTGTGGCGCAACCGGCCCACCTGACCTGACCCGACCCGGCTCAGCCCCGACCGGCACCAGTCCGGCACCGCCCACTCAGATCAGGGTGCAGACCGCCCCGGTCAGGTCTCGGACCGGCCGACGACGACCTCCGGTGCCCCGCTCGGTCGGTGCTCGGGCCCGGTGTCGCCCCCGTCGCCATCCCGACCCTCCCCCACTGATGGGACCTGACCCTCGGGGTCGGGGTCGGGTCCGTCTGGCCGTCCCGTGCCGAATCCAGCGCCGGCACCGGCACCCGCACCGGTCCCGCCGGTCGGCCCGCCGGGGCCGTCATCCCCACGAGGCCGCGACGCCTTCCACCGACCGATCAGGTCGATGGTGACATCGGCGAACAGGAACATGGCCCCGGCCCAGGTGAGCACGCTGGCCACTCCGAACAGGCCCGGCCACCCGCCGTTGGCCGGCTCCTGGTCCAGCACCTGGCGGACGATCACGTAGATGCCGGCGGCCGCCACGCACCCTGCCGCCACCAGGCCCAGCGCCAGGCGCAGGCGTGGCACCCGGAGCACCACCAGTGTCGCCACACCCACCACCAGGCCGGTGAGCGGCGGGGCGACGATGCCGGCGACCACCCCGACGACGAGGGCGATGGCCACCGCCGACAGCCACCGGGTCGGGGCCGCCTCGGACCGGAAGCCGTGCACCAACTCGGGGCGGTCGTCGTCTGCCACGGTGGCGCCGACGACGGCGGCCCCCTCGACGGCCAACGGCTCGGCCGGATCCGCTGATGCCCCCCGGGCGTGACGGTGGCGCCGGCGCCGGCGCCGGAGCGGGACGAAGCCCAGCACCAGGCAGACCAGGATCGTGAGGGCGGAGATGACCACGGCGATGTTCACCCGTGTCTGGGGCACCCAGCGCAGATTGACGGTCAGCACGCCGTTGTGGATGGACGACGACAGCGCGGCCGGGTCGACCTGCCACCCGTTGGCGAAGGCGTCGACCAGGAAGGGTTGACCCAGGTCGTGCCCACCCGCGGTGGCCTTCCAGCCGGCGTTGATGCTCTGGCCGAGGACCACGACGAACGGTGCCGTCGTCGTGGTGACGTGCGAGACGGTGAGCGCCACCGTCGTCGACGTCTGGTGGTCCACGGTGACCACGGGCGGCGTGCCTGTCGCCGGCGCCGGGACCTGACCGTCCGGCGTGATGGCGGCCGGACCGCCGCCGGCCGCCGAGGCCAAGGCCAGCTGGTCGAGGTCCATACCCACCGTCCCGCCCCATACGGAGTCGAGGCTGTGGTTGCCCGGACCGAGGGCCAGCCCACCGGCATCGGGACCGCAGAGGCTGACCTGCAGCGGCTGGCGGGCCAGCGCAGCCGCACTGGTGCCGCTGACCGACACCCACACGGGCGTGCCGTCCACGGTGAGGAGGTCGTCCCGACAGGTGGCCGGGATGTCCGTGGGCGTGGGTGGGGCGGCCACCCCGGCGATGCCCACCTCGGCGATCCCGATGGGCAGGGCCCGGGCCGACTGCGAGTAGTAGTCCGTGGTGTTCTCGAGCCGCACCGAGTCCACCGTGATGCGGATGGTCGGGCCGGTCAGCGGGCGGGCCAGGGTCACCGGCACGTCGACCACTGATCCGGCCACCGGACTGTCGGCCACCGGCGGCAGGGCCACGGACTCGGAGGAGCCACCGGCCGACACCGTGAGCGATGTCGGCACCGAGTGCCGGCCGTCGGCCGCCACCTTCAGGTCCAGGGTGGAGAAGGTGACGGGTGAGGGCACGGTGTACTGCAGCCACGACCCGGCCTGCACGGTGTCCCCGAAGCCGGGCTCCCACAGAGTGGTGCCATCCCCGTCGATGGCGGCGCTGGCCGTGACGGCCACGTCACCGGCCATCCGGCTGCTGGACGACGCCACCACGGCGGGAGCGGTGGCTGCGGTCCGTCCGACCTCCCGGTCGATGGTGGGATCGCTGGCGTCGGGGGACAGGCGCGCCTGCCCGGTCAGCGAGAAGGTCCGGGCCGTGGGCAGCCAGAACGACCGAGCCAGGGTCAACTCGGTGTCCTGGCTCGGAGGGACGCCCGTGCCCCGCTGCCGGGACATGGTCAGTGTCAGGGGATCGGCCAGCGATGCCGTGCCCACCGTCCGCAGGAGGTCCTCGGGCATGGCCACCGACTCGTCGGCGGTGACGCCGGGGATGCGCACCTCGGCGAAGCCCACCACGTTCTGGTAGCCCGCCGCTACGTGGTACCTGGTCTGCACGGAGTCGTCGATGGTGATGCGCAGGTTGGAGAAGGTCCGGGGCGAGAAGGTGATGGTCTGGCCGGCCGGGGTCTCCGAGGCCGGGCCCAGGTCCACGGTGACGGGCTTCAGGTAGTCGAAGGTCAGGGTCACCTTGGTGATGACCTGGCGCGGGTGGGGTATCCGCAACTGGACCAGGTTGACGGAGTCGACGGTATGGGGCGCGTCGAAGTCGACACTCCACCACTGCCCGGTGGGGTAGAGGGCGTCGGTCCATCCGGTCTGGAGGTTGCCGTCGAGGGCGGCCGAGGCCCGCTCGCTGTTGTCGTAGACGGTGGGCGTGCCGTAGCTGGAGGCCAGCACCCACGACAGCCCCCGGAAGGTGGTGGTGCTCCGGGCGTCGGCCGGGGCCTTCGGGAACAGGTCCAGCGGCGAGTTGAAGGGGTCGGCCACCAGCTCGGAGGTCTCGGGGCCCTCGGAGGCCGTCTCGGTGTAGCCCCGGTTGTTCTGGATCCCGTTCCACCGGAAGCCCTGCTTGCGGTTGGTGTCGGTCACCACCAGGTTGGTGCCGGGCTTGAGCACCCGGTGGCGCAGCGATGCCGGGGCGGTGTCCAGGGTGCCGGCGTAGAAGAGGGTGGGGTTGCCGGACAGCAGGCCGAAGGAGGCCGCGCTGACCACGCCGGGCGCGTTGCCGTCCACCACCAGGGGGGCCGTCAGCGACTCGGCCCGCACCACCGGCCGCGGGTCGTCGACCGTGTAGGAGACCAGGGGTGCTGTCGGGGTGGGGTTGGCCGGACGGGCCAGCGTCTGCTCGCTGAAGGCCGGGATCAGCGAGACGTTGGGCCGCGGCGTGCCGAAGGAGACCGGGTCGCGCAGCCCCCGGGGCGTCGGGTGCAGGTCCTGGGCCAGCTGCAACGGGTTCGGCGTGTTGTAGGTGGTGTAGGCCTGGTCGTACTGGACCAGCACGTCGCCGGCGCTCATGAGGGCGGCCATCGGGCCGATGGTGTCGGGGTCGAGGGTCCCCTCCTGCAGGGGAGCGTCGGCGGCCTCGAGCAGGTCGGCGGTGGGCAGCGAACCCATGGTCTGCTGCTCGTGGGTGACGAACGGGCGGGTGAGCAGTCCGGGGTAGACCGTGTCGATGGTGTCGCCCCAGTCGTAGGCGGCGAAATTGTTCCCGGGCAGCGCGTAGACGCGGGTGCCCGGATGGGTGGCGTCCAGATGGCGCACCGCCTGGTGGACGTAGGCGGGCGGTGACGCCGGCTGGGTCAGCCCGTTGACCACCGCGGATCCGGTCCACAGCGGCGCCGACGCCCCGGCGATGGCGGCTATGGCGAAGCCCGCCACCACGAGGCCGTAGCGCCCCAGGCGCCGGACGGCGGCGTCGACGCCGGCCCCGAGCAGCACGGCCAGACCGAGCAGGATCAAGGGGGAGGCCCGGTCGGTGGACCGGAGGGCCAGCCCGGCCGTGGTGTCGGACATGAAGGCTTTGATCAGTCCGCTGATGCCGGTGGGGTGGTAGTAGGGATAGGCCCCCACGGCCAGCACCATCCCCACCACCACCAGCAGGGCGAAGAAGGACCGCTTGCCCCACCGCAATGCGGCGGCGGCCACCAGGGCCAGCACGGGCACCCCGAAGGACACGGCCAGCAACCAGATCTGCTGGGTGTAGGCCACGGCGGCCTGGGTCCAGTTGCCGGTCTGGTCGGACCGCCCGTAGAAGAACCAGTAGCCCAGTCCGCGCAGCACCTCGAGTGGGGAGGAGCTGGAGCTGGTGGACAGCAGCGTCTCGGTGTACTTGAGGATGTCGACGCCGTAGGCCGCCTCCACCTCCAGGCCGATGATCCACCACAGCGAGGCCAGACCGGAGAGGAGGGCGATCCGCCACGCCACCCCCCAGGCCTTCGTCCACGTGCTCTCGCGCAGGACGACCACGGCGAAGGGCAGCCACAGCGCCGGCCCGATGCCGACGTAGAGGATGGACGTGGCGTTGATCCCGCTGACCAAGGCCACCACCAGGGCGAACAGCGCCGGGTACTTCCAGCCCCCCCGGCGCAGGGCCAGGATCACGAAGGCCAGCATCCACGGGAGGCCCGACCACGGGAGCAGGATGACCGAGATGCGGCCGGCGTACTGCAGCACGTAGGGCGTGAACATGAAAGCCAATGCGGCCACATAGCGGCCCGCGCCGGTGAGGTTGATGGTCCGGCACAGGTACAGCATCCCGGCGCCGGCGGCGAACAGGATGCTGGCCAGCCACAGGCGCTGGGCGATCCACAGCGGCACGTGGAGCTCGGCCAGCACCCAGTAGAAGGGACCCATCGGGAGCAGGTAGCCGATGTTCTCGTGGGTCACCGTCCCCAGCGCCACGTTGGGGTCCCACAGCGACAGCGCCTGACGCACATACCGGCCCGGGTCGAGGTAGAGGTACGTCTTGGTGTCGTCGCTGACGGTGCCGGGCTGGGTGGCCAGCAGGGGCACGAGGGCGAGGAGCCCGATCACCACGTAGTCGACCCTCGACCGGTATCGGCTCACCGTCCGCCCCCCGTCCACGTCCCCGTCCCTGTCCCCGTCCTCGGCTGCCGGAACCGACCGGTCCTCGGCGGGCGCGTGAGATGAAGGGGTCGGATCTGCCATGGGTAGCGGCTAGCTTAGACAGGCCCGCCCGAGCCGGGGTGTCGTGGGTGGATGTCGAAATCTCTGCTCGGAGCAGGGAAAATGGGCACGGGATGCCGCCGGGTGGGCCACCCCGGTGTGGTGGCCGCGGGCAGGGGCCCCCGATCCCGGCCGGAACGGTCGGCGCCGTCGATGCGACGGAGGTCCCCGTCCGACCCCGATCGAGGCACTTCTCCCAGCCCCGGGGTAGTATGTGCGACTTGAGACTGGGGCCTGTCGGTCATGGTCAGCGCTGGGGGGACTTCTGATGGAGCGTGTGTTCGATCACGATGAGGCAGTCAGGGGCCAAGGCCTGGGCGACGGCCCGGCTTCGGCCGCCGCGGTCTCCGCGGCCCCGGCCGACTGGGTCGACCTCGAGGCCCGGGTGACCGAGCCTCCCCCGGTCGGCCCCGCCTCCGGTCGGGCGACCTTCGACTCCCCCACCCTGGCGCCTTTCGCATCGCTGACCCTGGAGGAGATCGCCGACTACGCCGGTCTCCGCAGTATCGACGTGGTGGCCTGGCGCGACTTCGACGACCCCGAGGCGGGCGGGTCCGAACTGCACGCCCACCGGATCCTGTCGGCCTGGTCCCATGCCGGCATCAAGGTCAACATGACCACGTCCTCGGTCCCCGACGCCTATCCCTTCATGCGCCGCGAGGGCTACACGGTGACGCGCCGGGTGGGCCGCTACTCCATCTTCCCCCGCACCATGATCTCGGGGGTCATCGGCCACCTGGGCCGGGGCGACGGCCTGGTCGAGATCTGGAACGGGATGCCCTTCCTGTCCCCCCTGTGGGCCCGCTGCCCGAGGATCGTCTTCCTCCACCACGTACACGCCGAGATGTGGAAGATGGTGCTGCCCAAGGGGTTGGCCGAGCTCGGCTACGCCTTCGAGCGCCACGCCGCCCCACCCGTCTACCGGCGGAGCCGCATCGTCACGCTCTCCACGTCCTCCAAGGCCGAGATCGTCGAGATGCTCGGGCTGAAGCCGGCCAACATCACCGTGGTCCCGCCCGGGGTGGAGCCGACGTTCTCCCCCTCGGGGAGCCGCTCCAAGGTGCCGCTGGTGGTGGCAGTGGGCCGCCTGGTCCCCGTCAAGCGGTTCGACCTGCTGATCGAGGCGTTGGTCCGCCTCAAGCCCCGTCATCCCGAGCTCCGCGCCGTGATCGCCGGCGAGGGCTACGAGCGCCCCATGCTCGAGGCCCTCATCCGTGCCCACGACGCCGAGGACTGGATCTCCCTGCCGGGGCATATCGACCAGGACCAGCTCATCGATCTCTACCGCCGTGCCTGGGCCGTGGCGTCGAGCTCCCTGCGTGAGGGCTGGGGCATGACGGTCACCGAGGCCGGCGCCTGTGGGACGCCGGCGGTGGCATCGCGCATCAGCGGGCACGAGGACGCGGTCGTCGACGGCGAGACGGGGATCCTCGTCGACGACGCCGACGGCATGGTGGCCGGCCTCGACGCCGTGCTGGGGGACGAGGTGTTGCGCAAGCGCCTGGGGGTGGCCGCGCTGGACCACGCGTCGCGGTTCACCTGGGACGCCACCGCCCGCCAGACCCTCGCCGTCCTGGGCGCCGAGCGCCTCCGTCGTCGCAGGACCGGAGCGCACGGGGACTGAGCTCGAGCCGGTCCCGGCCGTTCCAGGGATCGCCGGACTCGAGGTCACGTCGGGTCGCTGCTCACGTCGGGATCCTCCTCACGTCGGGGTCCCGCTCACGTCGGAGTCCCGCTCACGTCGGAGTCCCGCTCACGTCGAGGTGCCACGCGCGAGGCTCCGGCACAGCGCCATGGAGAACGGCGCCGGTGAGATGTCAGAGACGGTGGCCAAGCCGGCCTGCCCGGTCGGCGCTGCCTGTCCGGTGGTCGGGGGTGTGACGGCGACCACGGCGGGGCCGTCACCCGCCAGGTAGTGCTGGATCCCCACGCCCATCCCCCCGGCCAGGATCTCGTGCATGTTGGGGTCGGTCATGGCCTCGACCCCGTAGACGGTGTGGGGGACCACCGCCACGGACGACGTGGTGGCTGGGGGCCAGTGGACCGACGGCGCCCCCGGATCCTGCACGACGAAGCGGACCCGATCGCTGCCGGTGGGCTCGAGCAGCAACGTGGCCTTCCCGTAGGTCAGCAGCACCACCGGTCGGTCCGTCGGCCGGACGGCCCGGTTGAACTCGACAGTGAGCGTGTGGTTGATGCCGGGTCCCTGCTCCACCGGGATCCACGTCAGATGTTCGAGCTGCTGGCCCGGAACGGTGGAGTAGCTGATGCCGCTCGACACGTACAAGCCCGAGCAGTCCCCCACCGCGGCGATGGTGCCCGCCGGTGCGAAGGTGGGCAGGGTGGCCACGTGCTCCACCACCGACCCGAGCTGCCCACCGCCGACCGTCCTCTGGAACTGCACGTACCGGAGGGCCTGGGCCGGGCTCCACAGACTGGTGGGGGCCAGCGCCGCCCCGAAGTTGATCCACACGCTCACCACCGCGAGGACGGCCACCACCACCAGGCCACCCACGCGCCACCCCCGACTGCGACCGTCCAGTCGGCGCCACACGTCGACCAGTCCGATCATGGCCGCCAGCACGAGGAAGGGGAGGAAGTCGGCCAGGTACCGGTCGGCGATGTAGCCGATGAGGAGGACACCGGCCGTGCCCAGCGCCATGGCCACCAGGACCAGCCGCAGGGGAGCGACCCGCCCGACCGGTCGGGGTCGGAAGGCGGTGACCAGTCCCCAGCAGGCCGCCACGAACACCAGGGGCATGGAGGCCGGGAGGCTGGCGGTCGGGTACGTCTCGTCGAGCAGCACGTGTCCCACGGCCACGGCCGGACCGGTGGGCAGCGTCAGATAGGGGAAGACCGACTGGAGGTGGAACCCGTCGGGCCGCAGATAGGCGGTGAGCGTGCTGGGGAGGAACCTGATCCCGAAGGTGCTGCCCCCGTTGGCGGCCAGGAAGGCCCGCCGGTGGGCGTTCACCTGGGTCCACACCTGGTCGGCCTCGGACAGCCCGAACGGGGACCCGAGCTTGGCCATGTTGACCGCGGCGGCGATGGCGGTGGGCACCAGCCCCACAAACAGCATGGGGGCCCACCACCGACGCCGGTCCGCACCACCCTTCCCGAGGGCCAGCCAGGCAGCGATGAGGAGGGCGGCGATGTCGCAGGCGTACCCGGTGGGGCTGCGATCGAGGTTCGCGGCCAGCACCAGGACCCCGCTGGCGACCACCCGTCCCCAACCGGGCCGTTCCACCACCCCGAGAAGTGCGAACACGGCGGCGAGGGTCAGGGCCACGCTCCAGGCCAGGTCCTCCGAGGTCACCTTGGGTGACGCCGCCAGATACACCAGCACCGACCCACCGGTCACCGCCGCCACCAGCACGCCGCTCCCGACCGCCTCCACGCGGCCCATGACGTCCCGGCCCCGGACCATCAGCCGCACCCGCCAGAGCAGGAGTGAGGTGGACAGTCCGGTGACCAGCCAGGCCAGCAGCATGGATGGTGCGGTGAGCCGTCCGTCGAAGCTGTGGGTGAAGGCGAGGACGGGCATCCGCAGCAGCGAGGGGAAGAGCCCAAAGTAGGTGTACTGGCGGCCGCCGTGGACGAAGGCCTCGATCCCCAGCGAGCCGTTGGGCACAGAGAGGTGGCCGGCGAAGATGGCCCGGGCCTGCAGGTCGTAGAAGTTGTCCGGTGACAGGGGGCGGAGCAGGGTGTACGACCCGGTCCACAGGTTCGTAAGCACCCAGAGGTAGGGCACCCCCACCACGACCTGGCCGATGACCACGGCCCGGACGAACCGGCTGCGACCCCGCCGGTACGCCGACCGGTGCCGCGGTGACGCCGCGGTGGCCACCGGCGGTTCCCGGACATCGACCAGGGCCGGCGCGGCCTCCACACTCATTTCCACACCATTGACGCGGATCGGGGGGATCGGGCGGATCGGGGGGATCGGGCGGATCGGCGGGATCGGCGGGATCGGGCGGGTGGCTCGGTTCGGGCGTGCGGTGCCGCCGGCCGTGCCGCGGTCAGGGCAGCCACTGCCCGGCTCGGCGTGACAGCTTGCGGAACGGCTCGGTCATCCGCCAACTCCGCGAGGACTTCAGTCGCTGCAGGTTGGCCACCGCCCGGTCGCGTGCCTCGCGCTCCTGGTTGAACTGCCCGACCAGCTCCATGTAACGCTCGTGCTGCTCCGTGAACCGCCCGTGTTCGTCGGTGAAGCGCTGACGCTCCTGCTCGAAGCGCTGGTGGTCCCGGTCCCCCATGGGCATGTCGGCCAGCCGGAGGGTCAGTGTCTCCTGGATCCGGTCGGTGATGGATGCAAGCTGGGTCGGTGCCCACATGTCCCAGCCGGTCTCGATGAGCACCTCGGCCTCTACACTGGCCTCACGCGCGACCGCGTCGGCCAGCCACTCCCCCGAGGGGGACAGGCCCATCAGCCCGCCCAGGTGGACGACCAGCTCGCCGACCGTCTGGCACGGCCATCGGCCCGGCGGGGTACGCAGGGCCAGCTTCCAGGCCGTCACGAAGGCGCCTCGGGCCAGGAACTCGTCACGGGAGTAGTCCGCTGTGCCCCACTCCTCGTCGATCACCGCCAGCGCACCGTCGGGTCCCTCTACGAAGTTGTGGGGAAAGAGATCCATGGCGTACCCACCGGCATCCACCGCCATCCGGTCGACCAGCTCGACCCACCGCCGGAGCTGGCGACCGAGCTCGGCCTCGTCGGCCCGTTCGAGCACCTCAAGCAGGTCCCGGCCGGGAACCAGTGGGGCGTCGCTCAGCGTCATGGTGATCGACCCGTCGCCCTCCTCGGCCGGTCGCAGCGGGCGGCGCTCGAACCGCACCGAGCCGTCCCGCCGGGTCACGATGGTCTCGGTCGAGTACCGGGCCCGGCGGTCGGGCTGGTAGAAGGCGGCCAGCCGCTCCGCGGGCCACAGGGACATCGCCTCGGAGGTGGCCGAAGCGGTGACCACGAACGAGTTGGCGAAGTGGGGGCCGACCCCGTCGTCGACCAGTGCCCGCCACAGGTGCTCCTCGTTGACGCCACGTGCCACCACACCGGACCGGTCGGGGCTCGGGAATTGGGGAATCCGCCAGGCCAGCGGCGGGTCGGTGTCGAACAGGGTGTCCGACATGACCGTCCGGGTCAGCTTGTAATCGGGGAACGCGGCGTAGAAGGTCGGCTCGAGCCCGGCACTGCACAGCAGGTCGGTCAGCTCGCTCCGGCTGAAGGTCCTGACCGGCGCACCGTCGGGGTACCCCTCGACCCCGTCGTAGACGCGTCGGGTGTGGTCCTCGCCGGCGCCGGCGAGGTACTTGACGCCGAGACGGTTCTCGATGGCCAGGAACAGCGAACCTCCGGGCCGGAGCACCCTCCCGATCCCACGGAGGAACTCGGACCGGGCCCCCAGGTCGTCGGCTCCGTCGCCCACGTACTCGAGCACACCCACCACCACCACCACGTCGTAGGCGGGCTCGGGGGGTACATCGCCGAGCGACCCCACGAACACCTCCACGTTGCCGAGGTCACGCGTGCGACTTCGGGCCACCCGGGCCCGTGACAGCACCGGCTCGAGGGCGTCGACCGAGCCGCAGCGTTCGCCCAGCAACCGGGTGATGGCACCGCATCCTGCCCCGATCTCGAGGACGGCGGCTGCCGGGGGCAGCGAGAAGGGCCGCAGGAGGTTGGCCCGGGCGGTGGACAGGTGGTAGCGCTCGGCCCAGGTGGTGGCCTGGACGGCCAACTCGTCGCTGGTGGAGCTGAGGTCGCCGGCGGCCTCGACGATCTCGAAGACCCGTTGCTCGGCACCGTCGCTGTAGTCGATCGTGGCGGACGTGAGCACGCGGCAGCCGTCGACGACGGGCGCATCAAGGCCTCGAGCG
>Ga0302157_10003647_pt1 | contig 17161 bp, 12 predicted proteins | sample I_Bog_N3_3_FD_193502 | JGI IMG/M metagenome (GOLD analysis project Ga0302157, IMG submission 193502) | Peat permafrost microbial communities from Stordalen Mire near Abisko, Sweden - I_Bog_N3_3 | ecosystem: Environmental > Terrestrial > Soil > Wetlands > Peat | place: Sweden: Abisko, Stordalen...
GTGGGCCGCGGCGGCGGCCCGAGCTACCAGGCCATCATCGCGCAGCCCCCGGGCACCGTGAACGGCCAGATCCGCCTTACCGAGCAGGGCGAGGTGATCGCGTCGAAGTACGCCAACCCCGAGATCGGCCTGCGCAATCTCGAGACGCTGGTGGCCGCCACGCTGGAGGCCACGCTGCTGCACACCACCAAGGCGCCGCCGCGCGCGTTCCTCGACGCCGCCGACGCGCTGAGCGAAGCCAGCTTCAACGCATTCCGCGCGCTCGTCTACGAAACCCCGGGCTTCACCGACTACTTCTTCTCGGCCACGCCGATCCGCGAGATCGCCGAGCTGAACATCGGCTCGCGCCCGGCGTCGCGCAAGTCCACGCGCCGGATCGAGGATCTGCGCGCCATTCCCTGGGGCTTCTCGTGGGGCCAGTGCCGCGTGGCCTTGCCGGGCTGGGCCGGCTTCGGCTCGGCCGTGCAATCGTTCCTGGGCGCGGCCGGCGACGAGCACGACAAGCGCCTGGAGCTGCTGCGCCGCATGTACAAGCAGTGGCCGTTCTTCCGCACCTTGCTGTCCAACCTGGACATGGTGCTGGCCAAGAGCGACCTGCGCATCGCGTCGCGCTACGTGGACCTGGTGGACGACAAGAAGCTGGGCAAGCGCATCTTCGGCGCCATCAAGGCCGAGTGGGAACGCACGCAGGCGATGCTGGGCGAGATCACCGGCGAGACCGAGCGCCTGCAGTCCAACCCGTCGCTGGCGCGTTCCATCGAGCACCGGTTCCCCTACCTCGACCCGCTGAATCACCTGCAGGTCGAGCTGATGCGGCGCTACCGCATGCGGCGCGAGGACGATCCGGCCACCGAGCGCATCCAGCGCGGCATCCACCTGTCGATCAACGGCATCGCGGCCGGCCTGCGCAACACGGGCTGAAACGTTCGACCGGTCACGGTCGGGGCGCCGCGCGGACTTATGTCACGCGAGACGACCCCCGGGTGAGCTTCAATTGGCCCGGCTACCGGTCGATAAGCCGATGTGGCCCTCTCGAAATCCGACTTGATCGTCATGCCGCGCCGGCGCTCGCCAGCGCACCGGCGCCCGGCCGTTCGCGGTCGCCTGCACGCCATCGCCGCGGCGATCACGTTGCTGGGCGCGTTCGCGTTCGGCTCGCCGGCGCAGGCCGGCCAGCTCATGAAGCAGGTGTTCGAGATCGAGGCCCGCCACGGCAACGATCCGGGCGAGATCATCGACGAGCTGCGCCCGCTCGAAGCGGCGGCCCGCGCCAGCGGGGGCGACGACCTGCGCGCATTCCTGGCCGCCTGGGGGTACGCCCACGCCGCCACCGACAAGCCCGCCGTGGCCGATGCGGCCGTCGAGGAGCTCACCGAGATCGGCGAGCGCACCCGCGACCCGGGGACCCTCGCGTCCGCCTATGCCCTGAAGGCTTCGTTGCTGTCGTTCTCCGGCCAGGTGCACGCCGCGTTCGGCTGGATCGAGGAGGCGCTGCCCTACGCGCATCGCGATCCCAGCCCCGACCTGCACTACTGGGTCGAGATGACCGCTGCCGACCTGGCGATGAACAACGGCCAGCTCGACGAAGGCATCCGCCTGTTCGAGCAGGCCGCCCAATCCGGCCGTGACGTGCACAACCCGCGCCGCGAGGCCCAGGCCTATGTTTCGTTGGTGCCGATGCGCATCGTCAAGGGCCAGACCGCGCTGGCGTTGAAGGACGCCGCACTGGTGCGCGAGCTCGGCGCACGCTCGACCGACCACGGCCTTGTCGTGGCCGGCTGGGTGATGGAGTCGCTCGCGGCCACCGCGGACGGCCAGGCCGGGCGTGCCGCCAAGGCGCGCGCGCGCGCCGTCGAGGCGCAACACCAGATCGCGCTGCGACTGCAGGCCGCGTCGCCCAGCGGCGCCGCCAGCGTGGAGGCGATGAACTCGCAAGCCGGCCAGGTCTTCTGGCTCAGCAGCGAGCAGGACGCGTTGATGACCCTCGCCGGCGAGTACCTGAGCGTGCACGACTACGCCAAGGCGGCGGACGCCGCGGCGCGCGCTCAGGGTCAGTCCGAATCGCACCACGATGGCGACACCGCGGCGCATGCGTTGATCAACCTGGGCATGGCCGACATCGGCCTGGGCCGCGTGGCGCTGGGCATGAACGAGGCCGACTCGGGCTTGCGCGCGCTCGAGCGCGTGAAGCGCGACCCCGAGCTGCTGATCCAGCTGAACCGCTACATCGACATGCTCGAACACAGCGGCGAGACCCCCGAGGCGCTGATCCGCCTGCGCCAGTCGCTGCTGCTCGAGAACGAACTTGCGCGCCGCGACCGCAAGAGCACCGTCGTCGCGCTGCAGCAGCAATCGAGCTACGAGCAGCACCAGCGCCATCTCGAGCAGTTGGAGCACGAGAACGCGCTGCAGTCGGTGGAGCTGTCCCGGCGGTCGAACGAACGCGCGTTGATGCTGCTGCTGGCCGCGGTGCTCGCGATCGGCGTGGCGGGCGCATGGCGGCTCTACCTGCGCGCACGCGCCTCCAATCGCGAGCTGGCGGTCACCAACGAGAAGCTGGCGCACGCCAGCCTGCACGACAAGGTCACCGGCCTGCTCAACCGCCGCGCCATGGAGATCGACACGCGCGCCATCGAGCTCGCCGGCAGCGCCAGCTACTGCAACGTGTCGATCTCGGTCAAGCAGTTCGGCCTGATCGTGGGCAGCGTCGGCCACCAGCTCGGCGACACGCTGCTGTGCCAGATCGCCACCCGGCTCGACGCGGCGGTGCGCAGGTTCGATGGCCGGCTCTACCGGGTGGACGGCGTCACCTTCGGCGCGCTGCTCCGCTTCGGCCACGATCCGCAACGCCTGCAAGTCATCCTGGAGGCGCTCACGGCGACGATGGACGCACCGTTCGAGATCGGCAACCAGGACCTGATCGTGTCGATCGGCGTCGGCGCCTCCGAGTATCCGAAGGACGCCGGCTCGGCCGAGGAAGTGGCCCGGCTGGCCGAACTCGCCAAGCTGCAGGCGCACAACGATCCCGGCAACAGCTTCCGCATCTACGACACCCGCATCGGCGAGAGCCAGCGCGACAAGCTGCGCATGGAAAGCCGCATGCTCAAGGCGCTCGAGCATGGCGACTTCGAGCTGTTCTACCAGGGCCAGCGCGGGCTGCCCGATGGCCGCATCTGCGGCTTCGAGGCGCTGCTGCGCTGGCGCGACGGCGACACCATGATCTCGCCCGCCCAGTTCATCCCGCTGGCCGAGGAGACGGGCCTGATCGTGCGCATCGGCACCTGGGTGCTGGAGCAGGCCTGCCGCCAGGCCAGGACCTGGGCCGACTCCGGCGCCGGCAAGCCGCTGGTGGCCATCAACATCTCGCCGCGCCAGTTCAACCACCCGGACTTCCTCGCCACCGTGCGCGAGACGCTGCGCAGCACCGGCGTCGATCCGCGCCAGATCGAACTCGAGATCACCGAAGGCAGCGTGATGAACGATGCCGAGGCCAGCATCGCGCAGTTGCACGCGCTGCGCGACCTCGGCCTGCACCTGGCGATCGACGACTTCGGCACTGGCTACGCCAGCCTGTCCTACCTGCGCCGCTTCCCGCTCGACCGCCTGAAGATCGACCGCTCCTTCATCATGCAGCTCAACGCGAGCGAGCAGGACGACACCATCGTGCGCACCGTCATCGAACTGGCCCACACGCTGGGCCTGTCGGTGACCGCCGAAGGCGTGGAGACGATCGAGCAGGAGACCGTGCTGCAGGGCTGGGGCTGCGACGTGATCCAGGGCTTCCTGCGCTTCCGGCCCGCGCCGGCGAGCACCGCCACCCGGCAGTTGGAGAAGGACAAGCTCGACGCGGCGGCCGAGGCCGAGACGATCGCCTAACGCGCGCGCAAGCCCGGCGTCGAGACGTCGACGGTCTCGTCCGGCGGCGTCGCGGCGAACGCCGGCAGCGCTTCCACTCGCGCCGAATGCGCGGCCAGCGCGGGGCACGCCGAGTCGGCCACCGGCGTCTCCAGCTTGATCTGCATGAAGCGCCACGCGATGGCGGCGCTGAGGCCCGCCTGCGTCAGGCTGTTCTCGTCGGCGGCCAACGGGTGCTGCGCGAGTTCGGCATCGAGCGCGGTCAACGCCGCCAGCATCTGCCTGTGCACGCGATCCAGCCACGGCGCATGCAGCTTCTCGGCGGGTCGCAGATGGCGTTCGTAGACGATCTGCACCACCTTCTCGCAGGCGGCCATGGCCAGGCCGGTCACGCGCAGTGCGCGCAGGCGCTCCGCGCCCGCGGCTGGCCACAGGCTGCGGCCGGCGACGGTCTCGAGGTAGTCGATGATCAGACCCGAATCCATCAGCACCGTGCCGTCGTCGCACACGAGCGTGGGGGCCTTGACCACCGGGTTGATGCGGCTGAACTGGTCGAACGTGCTGAACACCGACAGCGGGTCGTGTTCGAACGGGATCTCCAGCAGTTGCAACGCGATCGCCACGCGGCGGACGTACGGGGAGTCGAGCATGCCGATCAGGCGCATCTTGAAGTCCTTGCAGTGAAACCGGTCAGCGTGCCGGCATCCGCTACGATAAACCGTCGCGCGCGTCAAAGAGGAGGCGCGCATCGCAAAAAATGGTTCCTCGCCGATCTGCGGGGACGACGTGCCGGGCCACCTTGATGCCGCGCCATTCGGCCGTCAGCAAGGCGTTTGGCGTTTGGCGTTTGGCGCGTTTGCCTGCGGCGCAGCCGCGAGGCGCTGCGCCGCAGGCAAACCGAACACCGCCGGGCCCCAATTTCTGTTGGCGCGCCGGGCAGATGCCGAAAGTGCCGGGCCTCTCCTCGCGTCGCTCCAGAGGCGTTGCCGTTGGCTGCAACGTTGCCAGCGACGTGAGGCAAGGCATGACGCAGCCCTCGCTCACGATCGGCGCCCCGGAAATCGGCGACGAACCAAAAATGCGTTGCGTACGAGTTCAATCGACAAGCGCCACCACGAGATCGAGTTCGATGCAGCCGTTGCGAGGCAACTGCGCCACGCCGACGCTGGTTCGCGCGTGGCGACCGTGCTCGGGCCCGAACAGGTCGTAGATCAGCGCCGATGCGCCGTCGGCCACCGCGCTGTGCTCGGTGAAGTCTTCCGTGCTGTTGACGAACACCGTCAGCTTCAGCACCTGGCGCACGCGGTCCAGGCCGCCCAGTTCGTCGCGCAACGCCGCGAGCCCACGCAGCAGCGCCACACGTGCCCCTGCTTGCGCCGCCGCGATCGTCACCTCGCGCCCGAGCTTGCCCGCGTACAACACGCGATCGCCGTCGCGGGGCAACTGTCCGCTGACCCAGGCCACGCCAGCGTGCACGGCGGCGGCGGCGTAGCGAGCACCCGGCGCGGCCGTCTCCGGCAGCACGAGCGCGAGATCGGACAGACGTTGTTCGAGGAGCATGGATCGACCTTTGCGTTGGACACGCGCTCAGCTTAGGCACTCCGCACGCGCCTGGACAGGCACACTCGTCGCGCGGCGCCCAGGCACTGTGGGGGCGCCAATGCGCGCATGTACCCCTGCGCAATCCACCCGGTTGTACCCGTCAGACGCCATCCTCGGCCAGCAGCTCGCGCACCTGCGTCAACTGCCGCCGCGACACCGCCAGCCACTCCTGCGTCGCGCCCACCTGCACCGCCCAGCCTTCGGCGTCGCCGTCGGCGGCCAGTGCACCTTCCTGCGTGGTGGGGGCGCGGCGTTCGAGCTTGGTGACGGCCGTGCGCGCCACCAGCGCGTTGCGGTGGATGCGCAGCATGGTGTCGCCGAGGCGATGCTCGAGGTCGGACAACGAGTCGTCGAGCACGTAGGCATGCGCGGGCGTGCGCAGCGTCACGTACTTGAGCTCGGCCTTCAGGTAGAGGATGTCGGCCAACGGCACGCGTTGCACGCGGCCGCGGTCGCTCACCACCAGCACCGGCTGCTCGGCCGTCGCGGCGGCCGTCGCTGCCGCCGCGATGGGCACGCCACGATCGAGGCGCTGTGCCACGCGGACCAGCGCCTCCTGCAGGCGCGCGCGGCGCACGGGCTTGGTCAGATAGTCGACGGCATCGATCTCGAACGCCTTCAGCGCATGATGGGCGTGCGCGGTGACGAAGACGATCTTCGGTGGCACGGGCAATGCGCGCAGGCGCTCGGCCAGTTGCAGGCCGTCGAGGCCGGGCATGTTGATGTCCAGCAGCACCAGGTCGGCGCTGTTGCCAGCCAGCCAGTGCAATGCCTCTGCCGCGCTGGCGGCCTCGCCGGACACCTCCGCCGCCGGCGCCGCACAATCGGCCAGCAGGCTGCGCATGCGCAGGCGCGCCAGGTCCTCGTCATCGACGATCAGCACTTTCAGGCGGGTCATGGCCGGCGTCCGCGCGTCATGTTCTGGCACCTCACAGCGGCACGGTCAGGCGCACGCGGAAGCGTCCGCCGTCGATCGGGCCGGCCTGGAACTCGGATCGGAAGTCATGCATCAGGCGCAGCCGCTCGCGCGCGCTGACGATGCCGATGCCATGGCCCGGCGACGCCGCGGCGCCGACGGTGTTGACGACCTGCACCCATGCACGCCCGTTGCGCACGCGCGCGCGGATCTGCACGCGCCCGCCCGCGTCGTTGGGCTCCACGCCGTGGCGCACCGCGTTCTCCACCAGCGGCTGCAGCAGCAGCGGCGGCACGCGCGCCGCGAGGATGGCGTCCTCCACATCCCATTCGACCTCCAGCCGCTTGCCGAAGCGCATGCCTTCGATGGCCAGGTACAGGCGCGCCAGGCGGATCTCCTCGCCCAGCGTCGATTCGCCCTCCAGCGCACCGAGCGCTGCGCGGAACAGTTCGGCCAGGTCTTCCAGCACCTCCTCGGCGCGCGTCGGATCGACGCGCACCAACGCGATGGCCGTGTTGAGCGTGTTGAACAGGAAGTGCGGCTGCACGCGCGATTGCAGCTCGATCAGGCCGGCCTCCGTCGCCGCGGGCAGCGTGGCGCGAACGCGCAGCTCCAGCCAGTGATAGACGACGGCGCCCGTCAACCCGCCGGCACCGATGATGGCGGGCATGTTGCCCGCGTCGAGGGTGTCGAAACCGATCATGCTCAGCGGCAGGCTGGCGACCCACGCGGCCAGTCCGCCGGCGAACCCGACGCAGGCGAGCCGAGCGGCCACCGGCATGCGCCCGAGCAGCCGCGTGGCGCTGCAGGTGGCGGCCAGCCAGCCCAGCGTGGCCGGCACGGCCACGGCCGCGCCCACGGCCAGGCGCAGGAGCCAGACGCTCCAGCTTGAACTGCCGAACGCCATGCCGGCGCTGACGATCACCTGCACGCCCAGCAGCGCACGCAGGATCATGCCGGGCTCGCACAGCGAGGGAATGGCCTCGCGGCGCAGGCCGACGATCGGCGTGTCGCCGAGCAGCGTGGTGGAAGCGGAAACGGTGTCCATCGATGTGCATTGTGGTCGAGTGCGGGGGCATCGGACAAGGCGCGCGCCGGCAAGCCGCGGCCTGCGCCTTGCGAAGGCCGGCGGCAGCCTGCCGCCTACAATCCGGGTCATCCCTGAGGCACCCCGGCGCGAGACACCTGATGAGCGGAAACCAGTTCGACAAGAAATCCCAGGCCTGGTCGGCCCTGTTCTCGGAGCCGATGAGCGAGCTCGTCAAGCGATACACCGCCAGCGTCGACTTCGACAAGCGTCTGTGGCAGGCCGACATCGCCGGCAGCCTGGCGCATGCCGAGATGCTGGCCGCGCAGAAGGTGATCGGCGAACAGGACTACGCCGACATCGACCGCGGCATGCGCCAGATCCGCGCAGACATCGAGGCCGGCAGGTTCGAATGGAAGCTCGAGCTGGAAGACGTGCACCTCAACATCGAGGCCCGCCTCACGCAACTGGTGGGCGATGCCGGCAAGCGCCTGCACACCGGGCGCTCGCGCAACGACCAGGTCGCCACCGACGTGCGCCTGTGGCTGCGCGGCGAGATCGACGAGATCGCCGTGCTGCTGGTGGAGATGCAGAACGCCCTGCTCGCCGTGGCCGGGAAGCACACCGAGACCGTGATGCCAGGCTACACCCACCTGCAGGTGGCCCAGCCGATCAGCTTCGCGCACCACCTGCTGGCTTACGTGGAAATGTTCGCGCGCGACGCCGAGCGCCTGGCCGACGTGCGCAAGCGCGTGAACCGCCTGCCGCTGGGCGCCGCGGCGCTGGCCGGCACCAGCTACCCGCTCGACCGCGAACGCGTGGCCGCCACGCTGGGCTTCGACGGCGTCTGCCAGAACTCGCTGGACGCCGTCAGCGACCGCGACTTCGCGATCGAGTTCTCGTCGTTCGCGGCCATCGTGATGATCCACGTCTCGCGCATGGCCGAGGAGATCGTGCTCTGGATGAACCAGAACTTCGGCTACGTCGACCTGTCGGACCGCTACTGCACCGGCTCGTCGATCATGCCGCAGAAGCGCAACCCCGACGTCGCCGAACTGGCGCGCGGCAAGAGCGGCCGCGTGGTGGGCCACCTGATGGCGCTGATCACGCTGATGAAGGGCCAGCCGCTGACCTACAACAAGGACAACCAGGAAGACAAGGAGCCGCTGTTCGACACGGTGGACACCGTCAAGGATACGCTGCGCATCATGGCGGAAATGGTCGGCGGCGAGGTGGATGCGGCCACCGGCGCGCGCAGCGGCGGCCTCACCGCCAAGCCCGACGCGATGGAACGCGCGGCCCGGCGCGGCTACGCCACCGCCACCGACCTGGCGGACTACCTGGTGCGCCAGGGCGTGCCGTTCCGCGACGCCCACGAAGTGGTGGCCCACGCGGTCAAGGTCGGCATCGACTCGGGCAAGGATCTGTCGGAGCTGCCGCTAGCCGTGCTGCAGGGCTTCCACGCGAGCATCGGCGAGGACGTCTACGAGGTGCTGACCTTGCAGGGCTCGCTGCGGGCACGCACGGTCATCGGCGGCACGGCGCCGGTGGAAGCGGTGCGCCAGATTGCCAGGCACCGCGCGCGGCTCGGCTGAGCGTCAGTCCTGCTGCTTCGGGCTGACGAAGGCCGCCGTCTCGTGCGCCGCCGTCTGCGCGCAGATCCACGATCACATGGCGCACGACGAACTCGTCGGCTGCAGCTGGCACACGGGCGGCTCGCGCACGCCCGCGCCAGGCGCAATGCGGCGAGCTGGTGGCAGACCGGCGGCGCCTGCCCGGCGCAATGAGGCCGCTCAACCGGCCATCGTCGACGGCTGTTCCTCGACTGCGTGCTGCGCCGCAGGCAAGACACAATCAGAATGCGAGTCAGGTTTCTCGGCAGACCCCCGGGATGCTCTCAGCTCATTGCGGCAGTGTCAGCGTCACCCGCAGCCCGCCGCCACGCCGATTCACCAGGGCGATGCGGCCGCCATGGGCCTCGACGATCTCGCGCGCGAGCGCGAGGCCCAGGCCGGTGCCGGCACGCTTGGTCGAATAGAACGGCAACAGGGCCTGTTCCAGCACCGCCTCGCTCATGCCCGGCCCGCGATCCGACACGATCAGCACCAGTTCGTTGCGCGCGGATGCGACCGCGAGCGTCACGTCTTGCGGCGTGCTGCCGGACTCGTGGGCGTTCTTCAGCAGGTTGATCAGCGCCTGCTCCATCTGCACCGGGTCGTAGCGGGCGCCGCCCACCGGCGCCGGGCCATCGATGCGGAACGTGCAGTGCGCCTCCAGGCCGGCCAGGAACGCGGGCCAGTCCACCGCCTCGGGACGCGGCGCGGGCAGCTTGGCGAAGCGCGCGTAGCCGTCGAGAAACCCGTGCAGGTGGCGGGCGCGCTCGCCGATCGACGCCAGCACCTCGATCGCACGCGCTGAATCGGCGCGGCGCACGAGTTCGGCACCGCTGTGCGCGAGCGACGAGATGGGTGCCAGCGAGTTGTTCAATTCATGGCTGATGACGCGGATCAGCCGCTTCCAGCTCGCCACCTCCTGGCGCGACAGCTCGCGCGTCATGCGACGCAGCAGGTACAGGCGATGCGGCCGGCCTTGCAGGCGAAAGCCGCGTTGCGAGATGTGGAAGGTCTCCTCGCTGCCATCGAGTTCGACGCCGACCAGCGCATCCTCCCCGGCCGCGAGCGCGTCCCGCAGCGACTCCGGCGCCCCGGCCAGCAGCGAAGCGAACTCCATGCCCTGCAGGCTGCGCCCCTGGCCCAGCAACTGGCGTGCGGCGATGTTGGCGTAGGCCACATGGCCGCCGGTGTCGGTCAGCACCAGCGCGACGGGAGTGTTCTGCACCACGGTGTCGAGCAGCAGTTCGCGCTGCACCAGGTGCTGGCGTTGGTCGCGCAGGGCCTGGCCCAGCTCGTTGTGCAGGCGCACGAGCTCCCCGAGTTCGCCGTGGCCGGTGGGCGTCAGCGACAGGCTGAAGTCGCCGTCCCGATAGCTCAGGACACCGCCCTCGAGCGCCCGCAGCAGTCGGGCCAGCGGCGCCAGCACCACGCGGGCGGCCCAGAGGCACACCGGCAGCACCACGACCGCGGTCAGCGCGATCGCCCATGCACTGCCCACGGCCGGCGCGTTCCAGGCTGCACCCAGGCCAAGGGCCGTCCGCATCCAGGCCAGCGCCTGCGGCAGCGGCCACTGCGTGATGGCGGCATGCACCACGACGCCGGACAGCGCCGCCAGCGCCATCCACAGCACCAGACGCGCGCGCAGCGAGGTCGGCATCACGAGCGAGCGCGTCCCGCGTCAGCCGGGCGGCAGCGCGTAGCGCTCCATCCGCCGATAGAGCGCCTGGCGCGACATCCCCAGCGCCTGTGCGGCGCGGCTGACGACGCCGTGGGCCGCCGCCAGCGCGGCCTCGACGGCGGCGCGGCTGGGCTCGTCCAGGCTGCGTGAACCCCCCTGCGGGGCATGCACCGCGTCTGGCAGCCCGAGCAGGTCGACGGAGATCGCCTGGCCGCCCGCGAGCAAGGCCGCGCGCTCGATCACGTTCTTCAGCTCGCGCACGTTGCCCGGCCACGCATGCGCGCGCAAGGCGTCGCGCGCCGGCTCGCTCAGCGTGGCACGAGCGGCAAGAAAGTGCTCGGCCAGCGGCAGGATGTCGTCGCAGCGCTCGGCCAGCGGCGGCAGCCGCACCTCGATCACATTGAGCCTGTAAAAGAGGTCTTCGCGAAAGCTGCCGTCGCGCACCATCGCCTTCAGGTCGGAGTTGGTCGCGCTCAACACGCGCACCTTCACGCGGCGCGTCTGGCTGGAGCCCAGGCGCTGGAAGCTGCCGGTGTCGAGCACCCGCAGCAGCTTCATCTGCCCGCTCAGCGGCAGGTTGCCGATCTCGTCGAGGAACAGCGTGCCGCCATCGGCCGCGTCGAAGCGCCCTTCGCGTGCCTTGTTGGCACCGGTGTACGCGCCGCTCTCGGCACCGAACAGCTCGGCCTCGATGAGGTCGCCCGGCAGCGCGCCGCAGTTCACTGCGACGAACGGCCCGCGCGCGACGGCGGAGTTCGCATGGACGATGGCCGCGATGCGCTCCTTGCCGCTGCCGTTCGGCCCGGTGACGAGCACCGGCACGTCGGAGCGTGCCACCTGGCAGGCGAGTTCGAGCGTGCGCAGCGTGGCGTCGGCCTCGAACACCAGGTCGCCGAGCGCGAAGCGCGCTGCCAGCGCCTCCTTGCGGGCGCGCCGCTCCTTGTGCACGCGGCGCACCTCGGCACCGGTCTCCGCCAGCTCCAGCAGGTTCTCCACCGTGGCCAGCAGCTTGGCGTCGTCCCAGGGCTTGGCAAGGTAGTCGGCCGCGCCGGCCTTGACCAGTTCGACCGCATTCTCCAGCCGTGTCCAGGCGGTCAGCAGCACGATGGGCACGTCGACGTGGCGGGCCCGGATCGCCCGGAACAGCGCGACGCCCTCCTCGCCCGACGTGGTGTCGGCGCTGAAGTTCATGTCCTGGATCACGACATCGACGCGTTCGTGCTCCAGCAGCGCCAGCCCCTGCGCGGGACCCAGCGCGACCAGCGGGCGGATGTCGCGCAGCGACAGGGCCAGCGCCAGCGCCTCGCCGACGCCCGGGTTGTCGTCGATGATCAGGACGGTTCGCATGGCACCTTCGAATGGGGGCCGGCGCGGACCATCAGAGGGCCGGCGGCGCCATCGACTCCAGGATCAGCTGGCAATGGTGTGCGAGCAGCTCGAGCGAGGTCTTGCGCAGCCGGGCGACTTCCGCATCGCCCAGCTTGACCATGCCCGCATCCGCATCGATACCCCCCTTGGCCGCCGATTCGTGGATGACCTTGCTGCCCGCTTCGATGCGGGCCGCGTTCTCGGCGTGCCAGGCATCGTAGGAACGCTGGAAGCGCGGCGTGTAGTCGGCGATGCGTTCGGCGCAGACCTCGGCCTGGCGCGGCAGCATCAGCGATTCGCCGTACAGCGACGCCTCGGCTTCGGGGCCGTCGGACTGCGCGGCCGGGTCGGCCGCATGCGCCGTGCCGCCCAGGGTGGCAAGAACGGCGAGCGCGAGAAGGTGGATTCGGATCGTCATGCCGCCATTGTGCCGGGCCTGCGGCGGCAATTTGTGACCGTTCTTTTCCAGGATCTCTTCCACGCGGGCTCGCGGGTTCGACCATGATCCGCCTCAGGACAGTCCGCGCATCGCATGCGCCGGGGCCAGTGCGGCGGCGCGACGCGCCGGCGCGAGCACGGCCACCTGGCCCAGTAACCACAAGGCCAGCGCGCCCAGCGGCAGATAGACGAGGGGCAGCCGTGGCAGCTCGTACTGCGTCATCAGCCACTGGTTGATCGCGAAGGCGCCCAGCATGCCCAGCGCGATGCCGGCGGTCGTCAGCAGCAGGTTTTCGGTCTGGAAGTAGCGCAGGATCTGGCCGCGCGTGGCGCCCAGCGCGCGCCGAGTGCCTATCATCTTCGTGCGCTGCTGCACCCAGAAGCTGGCCAGGCCGACGATGCCGAACGCGGTCACCACCAGCAACGCCACGCACACGCCGGCCAGCAGCCACACCATCGAGAGATCGGTCCTGTAGTAGTCGCCGCGCAGGTCCTCGAACGTGCCGTGCTCTTGCGCCACGCGGTGCGGATTGACGCGCTCCAGCGCGGCCACGGCCGCCTTCAGCACCGTATCGCGCTGCGTCGGATCGGTGCGCAGGACGTAGGTGCCGTTGTCGAAGGTCGGGCGCACCGGCAGGATGACCGAGTACAGGTCCGTCTGGTTCGCGTGTTCCGGATCCGGGCTCACCAGCCGCTCGACGATGCCGACGATGCGCAGCGGCGTGTTGCCGAAGATGTAGATGGACTTGCCCACGGCGTCGCCATCGGGGAACAGTCGCTGTGCGACGGCCTGCGTGATGATGACTCCGGCGTAGCGGTAGTTGTCGTCCTTGTCAGCGGTGGCCTGGTCCACTACCTCGTCGGCGTTGAAATCGCGCCCCGCGACCATCTTCAGTCCCAGCAGCGCAGGCAGGCCGGCGTCGCCCGAATACATCGCGACCGAGATCGTCGGCGTCGGCTGGTCGGGCACCATGCTGACGCCGGAAACGCGCACCTGGTTGCCGTACGGGATCACCGACATCACGTTGGCGGCGCGCACCCCGGGCAGCGCGCGGAGCGCCGCCAGGTCCTCGCGCGTTCCCGGCGCGGCGTCGTCGACGTTGCCGATGCTGCGCGTGCCCAGCTCCACCAGCTCGTCGATGGCCACCCCGCTGCCGAAGTGCAGGCGATCGATGCGGTTGGAGATCAGGAACACGGCGTTGCAGACGATCGCGCAGGTCAGCGCGATCTCGACGACGATCAGCAGCGCCGCCGTGCGGTGGCGGCGCAGCGTCGACAGGATGGGACGAAGTTGAAGCATGGCGAAGCTCCCGGTTCAGGACGACTTGAGTTGGGACGCGGGCGAGACCTCGCACGCCTTCCAGGCGGGCAGCAGGCCGGCCAGGACGCTGGCGCCGATCGCCAGCGCAAACGTGATGAGCAGGGCCGTGGCGTCCAGGTGCACCCACTGGGCACGACTGGACGAGCCCTGGCGGACGCACCACACGCCGAAGGCCGCGAACGCCAGGCCCAGCACACCGCCGGCCAGGCCGATCGTGCCGGCCTCGACCAGGAACTGCGCGAAGATCTGGCGTCGCGGGGCGCCGAGCGCACGCCGCACGCCGATCTCTGGCGAGCGGCGCAGGCACTTGGCGAGCAGCAGGCCCACGGTGTTGACCAGGCATACGGCGAGAAAGCCGAACGCCAGCCAGACCTGCAGGCGCACGTCCTCCGGCACCACGTGCTGCGACGACAGCCAGTCCATCACGTCGCGCAGGCGCGGGTTCGGATCGCGCTGGAAGCGGCCGGCGGCGTGCTGCTGCGCCGAATACCGGGTGAGGTAATCGAGATAGGCCGCCCGATCGGCCGGCGTGTCCGCCTCGACCCAGTACTGGATCCAGCTGCACGGCGCGTTCAGCTCGCGCGGATGCGGCGTCGCGCTGTCGCCCCAGCACGACAAGCTGCCGTTGAACCCCAGCTTGCGCTCGAGCGCCGTTCCGAACGGCAGGAACATGCCTTCGGTCTTGCGGAAACGACCGACGTTGAGATCGAAGAAGTACGGCACCGGCTGCCAGTCGTCGAGCACGCCGACGACGCGCAGGTCGGCGCCGTCCGCATGCACGTTGCGGCCGACACTGTTCGCACCGCCGAACAGCTTGTCGTTGAACGCCTTGCTGAGGACGACCACCGGCGCATTGGCGCCGTCGTCGGCGGCGTTCCAGGCCTGGCCGTAGAGGAACGGCGTCTGGAACATCGGGAAGAAATCGGCGCTGGTGTAGCGTGCCGTCGCCTCGAAGGGCTTCAGGCCGCCCGGGGCGTCGGCCGCGGGTTCCACGTTCACGCCGCCCCCGGCCATCATCGCCTGGCGCGCGGCATGCTTCTCGCGCAGCAGCGTCTCGGCGTCGAAGCGGGTCAGTTGCGTGTCGGGCTCCTTGCCCGGCGTGAACGTGGCCTTGAGGCCTGCGTCCAGCTGCACGCGCAGCACGTTGGCGCTGCGGCCCGGCAGCGGATCGCCGGACAGCGCGCGAAACGTCGTCAGCGTGGTCATGCTGGCGCCGATGCCCATCGCGATGGTCAGCACCATCAGCGCGGTCAGCCCCCGCGCAGATCGGAAGCTGCGCAGCGCGAGATCGAAGTAGTAGAGGAACATGCTGTCGCTCCGGTCATTGCAGGAGCGCGTTGACGTTGGCCAGGTCGGCCTCCGTCAGCGCGCCGGCCGCCTGCTGCAACTGCAGCCGGCCGAGGATGAATTGGTGGCGCGCCTGCGCGTACGCCGCCTGCGCCTGCGCGAGCGTCTGGATCGCGTTGAGCAGGTCGGTCATCGTGCGGTTGCCCACCTCGCGGCCGACACGCGTGGCGGCCAGCGACGCCTGCGCCGCGGCCACCGAATCGCGCGTGGCCAGCACCTGGCCGATGCCGGCCACGACGCTGCCGTAGGCCGTCTTGGCAGCACGCGCGACCGCCCGTCGTTGCGTCTCGAGGCTGTCGCGCGCGCCGTCGCGCTGGTGCACCGCCTGGCTGACGCGCGCCTGCGTGGCGCCTCCGGCGAACAGCGGCACGTTGAGCGTCAGGGCCACGGTGTTGGTGAGGCGGCCGCTGGTGTCGCCGTACGGCGTGCCGGTGGGCCGGCCCAGGTTCAGGCCGGCGCTCAGCGACGGCAGGTGACCCGCACGCGCGGCGGCTATCGAGCTCTCGGCGGAATCGACGCCGCGTTGCGCCGCCCACAGCGCCGGGTTGCCCTGCAACGCCGTGTCCACCCAGGCCTGCGGGTCGGCCGGAACCGGCGGCACGAGCGGCAGCTCGTCACGCAAGGCCTTCAACGTGGACGGCGTGCTGCCGACGATCTCGGCCACCGCGCTCATCGCATCGACCAGCGCCTGGCGCGCGGCGATGGTGTTGGCGTGCGCGAGCGCCTGGTACACGCGCGACTGGTCGACGTCCACCTGCGCGTCGAGCCCGGCCTTGTAGCGCTGCTGCGACTGGTCGACCTGCTGCGCGAAAGCGTCCTCGTTGGCCTGCACGCTGGTGAGGATGTCCGCGGCCAGCAGCGCGTCGAAGTACGCGGTGGCCACGCGCAGGCAAAGATCCTGTTGCGCGGCCTGCAGCGTCGCGTCCTGCGCGTCGGCGTTGAAGCGCGCGGCCTTCAGCTGCGACCACAGGCCGGCGTCGAAGACGACCTGGTTGACGCCCAACGTGACGTCGGTGGTGTGGGAACTCGCGGCCGGCTGCGCGGCGCCGCTGTCGCGCTCGCGGCCGATCGCCGCGGTGGCCGAGGCCTGCGGCAGCAGCGCGGCGCGCGCCTGGTCGGCGAGGTCGTGCGTGCCGGCGCGCGTGGCGTCCGCGGCCGCCAGCACCGGGTCGTTGGCGCGGGCCTGGGCGTAGACGTCCAGCAGGTCGTCGGCGCGCGCGGGCACGCAGGCGAGCGCGAACCAGGCGCACGCGAGCGCGACGGCGCGCCGGCGGCAAGCCGTCTCACGCATGGATCAGTGCCTCGCCTGTGCGCCCGGTCAGACGCATGTCTTCCGACGCGTCCACCACCTGGCCGTCGATCACGTGCACGTTGCGCTGCGCGCGCGCCGCCAGTTGCGGGTCGTGGGTGACCATCACGATGGTGGCGCCGTCGCGGTTCAACTCCTCGAGCAGATCCATCACGCTGCGCGCCATCTGGCTGTCCAGGTTGCCGGTGGGCTCGTCGGCGAGCAGCAGGCGCGGCTCGCCCGCCAGGGCGCGCGCGATGGCCACGCGCTGCTGCTGGCCGCCGGACAGCTCGGCCGGATAGTGCTTCTCGCGTGCGGCCAGCCCCACCCGCTCGAGCGCTGCGCGCACGCGACGGCGGCGCTCGTCGGCCTTCATGCCGCGGTAGCGCAGCGGCACGTCGACGTTGTCGAACACGTTCAGGTCGGCGATCAGGTTGAAGCCCTGGAAGATGAAGCCGATCTTCTGGTTGCGGATGCGTGAGCGCGCATCGTCGCCGAGCTGGCTCACGTCCACGCCATCGAGCTCGTAGCGGCCGCCGGTGGGGGCTTCCAGCAGTCCGGCGATGGTCAGGAACGTCGTCTTGCCCGAGCCCGACGGGCCGGTGACGGCGACGAACTCGCCTTGCGCCACTTCCAGGTCGAACTCGCGCAGCGCATAGGTCTCGACCACTTCGGTGCGGTAGGCCTTGGACAGGCCGGTCATCTTCA
>Ga0302157_10003650_pt1 | contig 17158 bp, 13 predicted proteins | sample I_Bog_N3_3_FD_193502 | JGI IMG/M metagenome (GOLD analysis project Ga0302157, IMG submission 193502) | Peat permafrost microbial communities from Stordalen Mire near Abisko, Sweden - I_Bog_N3_3 | ecosystem: Environmental > Terrestrial > Soil > Wetlands > Peat | place: Sweden: Abisko, Stordalen...
GGCGCTCAGGGCGGCCGAACGTTAAGAGTCAACGACTATGCAATCAATTGCCGATAACGATCTGGGTACCCCAAGGCGCCGCTCAGCCGCGCAGGTGACGCTCACCATCGATGGCCGCGAGGTCACGGTACCGGCGGGAACCTCGGTACTGCGCGCCGCCGCCGAAGCGGGGCTGTCGATCCCCAAGCTGTGCGCCACCGACCAGCTCGAGGCCTTCGGCTCCTGCCGCATGTGCCTGGTGCAGGTCGAGGGAATGAAAGGCTTTCCTGCCTCCTGTACCACGCCGGTGGCGCAGGGCATGAAGGTCTCGACCCAGACCGAGAAGATCGCCAGCATCCGGCGCGGCGTCATGGAACTGTATATCTCGGATCACCCGCTCGACTGCCTGACCTGTCCCGCCAACGGCCACTGCGAGCTGCAGGACATGGCGGGCGTCGTGGGCCTGCGCGAAGTGCGCTACGGCTACAGCGGCGCCAATCACCTGGATGCGCCCAAGGACGAGTCCAACCCGTATTTCACCTTCGATGCCAGCAAGTGCATCGTCTGCTCGCGCTGCGTGCGCGCCTGCGATGAGCAGCAGGGTACGCTGGCGCTGACCATCCAGGGACGCGGCTTCGATTCCACCGTGTCGGCCAGCCAGGCCGAATCGTTCCTCGACTCCGAATGCGTGTCCTGTGGCGCCTGCATCGCGGCCTGTCCGACCGCGACGCTGTCGGAGAAGTCGCTGATCAAGGCCGGCCAGGCCGAGCACAGCGTCATCACCACCTGCGCCTACTGCGGCGTCGGCTGCTCGTTCCGCGCCGAGATGCAGGGGGAGCAGGTGGTGCGCATGGTGCCGAACAAGGACGGGCATGCCAATCATGGCCACAGCTGCGTCAAGGGACGCTTTGCGATCGGCTATGCAACCCATCCGGATCGCATCACCAGGCCGATGATCCGCGCCAGCATCTCCGATCCGTGGCGGGAAGTGAGCTGGGAGCAGGCCATTGCCCATGCCGCCTCGGAGCTGCGGCGCATCCAGAAGACCTACGGCGGCGACAGCATCGGCGGCATCACTTCCAGTCGCTGCACCAACGAGGAAACTTACCTGGTGCAGAAGCTGGTGCGGGCCGGCTTCGGCAACAACAATGTCGACACCTGCGCGCGCGTGTGCCATTCGCCCACCGGCTATGGACTCAAGCAGACCATGGGCGAGTCGGCCGGCACCCAGGATTTCGATTCGGTCATGGACAGCGACGTCATCATGGTGATCGGCGCCAATCCGACCGACGGCCATCCGGTGTTTGCCTCGCAGATGAAGCGCCGGTTGCGACAGGGCGCGCAGCTCATCGTTGCCGATCCGCGCCGCATCGACCTGGTGCGCACGCCACACATCCAGGCCGCCTGGCACCTGCAGTTGAGGCCCGGCACCAACGTCGCGCTGATCAACGCGCTGGCGCACGTCGTCGTCACCGAGGGGCTGGTCAAGGAAGATTTCGTGCGTGAACGCTGCGACATCGACTCGTTCGACCGCTGGCGCGAATTCGTCGCCGAACAGCGCAACTCGCCCGAGGCCACCGAGGTCATCACCGGCGTCCCGGCCGCCAGCGTGCGCGCGGCGGCGCGCCTGTTTGCCACTGCCGGCAATGGCGCCATCTACTACGGCCTTGGTGTCACCGAGCACAGCCAGGGTTCCACCATGGTGATGGGCATCGCGAATCTGGCGATGGCCACCGGCAACATCGGCCGCCGCGGCGTCGGCGTGAATCCGCTACGCGGCCAGAACAACGTTCAGGGTTCATGCGACATGGGTTCCTTCCCGCACGAGTATCCGGGCTATCGCCACGTGTCCGACGACGCCGTGCGGGCGCAGTTCGAGCAGGCCTGGCAGGTGAAGCTCAAGTCCGAGCCGGGGCTGCGGATTCCGAACATGTTCGAGGCCGCGCTCGACGGCGAGTTCAAGGCGCTGTACATCCAGGGCGAGGATATCGCCCAGTCCGACCCGAACACACAGCACGTCACCGCGGCGCTGAGCGCGATGGAATGCATCATCGTGCAGGACCTGTTCCTGAACGAGTCGGCGAAGTTCGCGCACGTGTTCCTGCCCGGGTCGTCGTTCCTGGAAAAGGACGGCACCTTCACCAACGCCGAGCGGCGCATCTCGCCGGTGCGCCAGGTGATGCGCCCGAAGTCCGGCTATGCCGACTGGCAGATCACGCAGCTGCTGGCCAATGCGATGGGGCTGCCGATGAATTACCAGCATGCCTCTGAGATCATGGATGAGATCGCGCGCCTGACGCCGACCTTCACCGGCGTCAGCTTCGAGAAGCTCGCGCGGCTGGGCAGCATCCAGTGGCCGTGCAACGCGGAACATCCGCAGGGCACGCCGACCATGCACGTCGACAGCTTCGTGCGCGGCAAGGGAAGATTCCTGGTGACCGAGTACGTGGCTACGCGCGAGAAGGTCAACGCCAGGTACCCACTGATCCTGACCACCGGGCGCATCCTGTCGCAGTACAACGTCGGCGCCCAGACGCGCCGCACCGAAAACTCGACCTGGCATGACGAGGATCGCATCGAGATCCATCCGCACGACGCCGAGGAGCGCGGCATCAGCGCCGACGACTGGGTCGGCATCCAGAGCCGCGCCGGCGAGACGGTGCTGCGGGCACGGATCACGCCGCGCGTGCAGCCGGGCGTGGTGTACACCACGTTTCACTTTCCGGAGTCGGGCGCCAACGTGATCACGACCGACAATTCCGACTGGGCCACCAATTGTCCGGAATACAAGGTGACCGCTGTGCAGGTGGTACGGGTGAGCCAGCCTTCCGCCTGGCAGCGACGCTACCAGGAGTTCGACCGCCAGCAGCAATCGCTGCTCGAAGCGGCGGTACACCCGCACCAGCCGGCCAAGGCGGATTCCGCCGCCAAGGCGGATTCTACGGCCGGATGAGCTACCCCGGATGAGCATCGAGCGCCTGGTGGAGATGGCCAACGACATCGGGCATTTCTTTGCGTCCGAACCGCAGCGTGCCGATGCGATCGACGGCATTGCCGGCCACATGCAACGCTTCTGGGATCCACGCATGCTGCGCCACATCGTGACGCACCTGAAGAATGGCGGCGATGGGCTGGAGGAACTGCCGCGCGCGGCGGTCGGCAGGCTGAAGGTGCCCGATGCCAGCCCCGACGCTCGCCTTGACGCTAGCCAATAGCCGCGCGCGCGAGCGCATAGCCGACACTCAGCAACAGCAACGCCCAGCTCGGCAGCCTGCCGATCACCAGCAGCGCAAAGCCGGCCAGCGCCGCCACCAGATCGCCCGCACTGTGAATCGCGCTGGTGAATACCGGATTGTAAAGCGCGCTCAGCAACACCCCGACCACGGCGGCGTTGACACCCGACAGCGCGCGCCGCACGCCGCTAAGCGTGCGCAGCGTCGCCCAGAACGGCATGACCCCGGCGAGCAGCAGGAACGAGGGCAGGTAGATGGCCAGCAGGCAGATGAGCGCACCCAGCCAGCCATTGGGCGCCGGCGTCATCGCCGCGCCCAGGTAAGCGGCAAAGCTGAATAATGGTCCGGGCACAGCCTGCGCCGCCGCGTAGCCCGCGAGGAAGGAGTCTTCCGGGATCCAGCCGGGCGGGATGACCTGCGCCTGCAGCAGCGGCAACACGACGTGCCCGCCGCCGAACACCAGCGAACCGGTGCGATAGAACCTGTCCACCAGCGCCAGCGCGTGATTGGGGTCGAGCGACGCCGCCAGCGGCAGTCCGATCAGCAGCACTGCGAACAGCAGCAGCGCCAGCACACCGGTGCGCCGCGACAGGCCTTCGCGCGATAAGCCTTCGCCTGCTGTGTTCGTGGCGGGCACAGGCGGCGCCCGCGAGCCGGACGCGACCGGCGGCGGCGGCTGCGGCTGCGGCTGCAGCAGCAGCCAGCCTGCAGCGGCCGCCGCTGCCAGCACCACGATCTGGTTCAAGCCACCGCCGATCAGCGTGCAGGTCAGCGCGGCGACGGCGCCGATCACTGCCGGCACGACGCCGGCGCAGAACTGGCGCCCCATGCTCCAGACGGCCTGGGCGACGACCGCGACCGCTGCTATCAGCAAACCGTGCAGCCACGCTGAATTCAACAGCATGCCCGGTTCCACCGCGCGGCGCGCAAAGCCAATCAGCAGCAGTGCTGACGGCAACGTAAAGCCGGCCCACGCCGCGAAGGCCCCGATCGCGCCGGCACGCCGCAAGCCGATCGCAATGCCCACCTGGCTGCTGGCCGGCCCCGGCAGGAACTGGCACAGTGCCACCAGCTCGGCAAACTCGGTCGCGTCCAGCCAGCCACGGCGCTCGACGAACTGCCGGCGAAAATAGCCCAGGTGCGCGACCGGTCCGCCGAACGACGTCAATCCCAGCTGCAGGAATGCGAGCAGCACCTGCCAGGCGGAGCTTGATTGGCCACGCATGGTGTACATTACTGCTTCGCCGTGGTCGGGCCGCGGATGGAGACGCGTGTGGAGGTTGACAAGCATGGCGGCAGACCGGTAGCGGGTTTGGTCGCACTGGCCGACCGCTCTTTCGTCAGCATTGAGGTCGTCGCCTACCTGGCGCTGGGTGCGCTGCTGGCGATTGCCGCGCTGTTTGGCGTCATCAGCGCCGCGATATCCCTCTGGGCCGCGATCCCCGGCCAGTACTCCGTTGATACTCTGCTGGTCGCGATCGACCGGATGCTGCTGGTATTGATGATCGTCGAGATCCTGCATACCGTGCGCGCGTCGTTTCGCACCGGAACGCTGGTATGCGAGCCGTTCCTGATCGTCGGCCTGATCGCATCGATACGCCGCATCCTGATCATCACGCTGCAGTCGTCGCAGGCCAGCCAGCCGGGGCGTTGGACTGCGGAATCGCAGGCAATCCTGCATTCGACGATGCTGGAGCTCACGGTCCTCGGGGGCCTGATCCTGGTCATGGTGATATCCATCTACCTGATACGGCGTAGCGGACGGGAGCCGGTCGCGAGCTGATCAGGACGGCGCGACGCAGTCAGCCGCCGCGCAGCAGCCGCATCACCGAGCCGACCAGGTCGATTCCCAGCAGCACCGCGATGGGCAGCGCGGACAGGCCGAAGCCGGGCCCGCGCCGCGTTGGATCGGCGACATAGGCGCGAAGGTAGATGAAGCGTCCGATCAGGTACACGGCACCCAGCGCCGCAGTCCACCGCGGCGGCACGAACGCGGTGGCGAGCCAGAGCGCGGGCAGCAGCATGATCAGCAATTCCAGCGTGTTCATCTGCACGCGCAGGTGGCGCTCGAAGATCTCGTTACCGGTGACGGCCGGCGCGATGACGCCGTAACGCGCCCGGGCGCGACCGGCCAGTATCGCAAAGTACAGGAATTGCAGCAGCGCCAGCACCGTGACGAGTTCCACCCACGCCATGCTCCACCTGTCGAGTACCGGGCAAATTGCCCGCCACTATGTTGAGCCACGGCGCGTTGCCGCGCCAGCACGACCCACTGCCGGTCGGGCGCGTTGCCGTTGCCGGGCGAGTTGCCGTTGCCGTTGCCGCGCGAGTTGCCGTTGCCGGGCGAGTTGCCGTTGCCGCGCGCGCGGCCGTACGCAACAATGCCACCGGCGATTGGACCGATCGCGCTCCCGTGGAGTCTTGCTGATGCTGCCGGAACAGGTGCGCAGCGCCGTTGAGGCGCGTGCCATAGTCGAGGAGCGAGGCCTGCAGCACGTCAAGGTTGGCGTGTTCGACAGCGATGGCATACTGCGTGGAAAGTATATCGATCGTGACAAGTTCTTCGCGGCGCTCGAGCACGGCTTTGGATTTTGCAACGTGGTGCTCGGCTGGGACTCGAACGATCAGCTGTATGACAATGTCCGCTATACCGGCTGGCATACCGCCTATCCCGATGCGCAGGTGCGCCTGCTGCCATCGTCGTGCCGCGCACTGCCGCTGGAAGGCGATATGCTGCTGTTCCTGGGAGAGTTCTCCGGCGCCGCCGAACAGGTCTGCCCGCGGGCAGTACTGCGTCGCGTGCTGGCCAGGGCCGCGACCCTGGGCCTGACCGCATCGGCGGCCGCGGAATTCGAATTCTTCCTGTTCGACGAGACACCCGACAGCGTGCGCCAGAAGGCCTATCGGGCATTGAAGACGCTGACACCAGGATATTTCGGCTACTCGCTGCTGCGCAGCGGCGTTCACGTCGAGTTGCACCAGGCGTTGCTGCAGCTGGCCACCGACATGCGCATGCCGATCGAGGGCCTGCATACCGAAACCGGTCCGGGCGTCATCGAGGCGGCGCTGCACTACACCGGGGCGCTGGAGGCGGCGGACCGTGCGGCGCTGTTCAAGACCTTCGTCAAGGTGCTGGCACAGCGGCGCGGCCTGATGGCAACATTCATGGCCAAATGGTCGCAGCAGCTGCCCGGCCAGAGCGGGCACCTGCACCTGTCGCTGCAGCGCGAGGACGGCACGGCAGCTTTTCACGACCCGCAACAACCGCATAACGTGTCGCAGCAGCTACGCTGGTTTGTTGGCGGGCAGCAGGCGCTGATGCCCGAAATCCTGGCGATGGTCGCCTGCAACGTCAACAGCTACTCGCGCCTGGTTCCGGGCTTCTGGGCGCCCACCGCCGCCACCTGGGGCATCGACAACCGTACCTGTGCACTGCGGGTGATCCCGGGCAGCGCGCACAGCCAGCGGGTGGAATATCGCGTCGCCGCGGCCGACATCAATCCGTATCTTGCGATCGCCGCCGCGATTGGCTCGGGGCTGTGGGGTATCGAGCAGCGCATCGAACCGGATGAGCCGATCACCGGTAATGCCTATGAGCGCACGCTGCCGGCCAAACGCCAGCTGCCGCGAACGCTAGGCGAGGCGGCGCGGCGCCTGGCGCGCTGCAAGCCGGCGCAGCAGCTGTTCGGTGAAGCGTTCATCGAGCATTTTGCGGCCAGCCGCGAATGGGAGGAGCGCGAGTTCCACCGTTCGGTCACCGATTGGGAACTGTCCAGGTACTTCGAGATCATCTGATGCCGGGCATGCGCACCATCAGTCCGGTTGACGGCCGCGTGTACGTCGAACGGGCGGGCGCCTCGGACGCGCATATCGATGCCACGCTGCAGCGGGCGCGCGCGGCGCAGCTTGAATGGCGCCAGGTGCCGGTGGCCGCACGCGCGGTGCTGATGCAGCGTTTTTGCGCGGCCTTCGAGGCACGCAGCGCAGAGATCGCCGCCGAACTGAGCTGGCAGATGGGCCGGCCGATCCGGTTTGCACCAAGCGAGGTGCGCGGCACGCTCGAGCGCGCGCGCTACATGACCGGCATCGCGGCCGACGCGCTCTCGGACCTGGATGTGGGTGAGAAGCCGGGGTTCCAACGCTTCATCCGCCACGAACCGCTGGGCGTGGTGTTGACGGTGGCCGCATGGAATTATCCCTACCTGATTGCGGTCAACAGCGTGGTTCCGGCAATGCTGGCCGGCAACGCCGTGATCCTGAAGCACTCGGCGCAGACGCCGCTGTGCGCGGAGCGTTTCGAGGAGTGCTTTGCCGCCGCCGGCCTGCCGCCTGGAGTATTCCAGGTGCTGCATCTGCAGCACAGCGACACCGAGCGGGTGATTCGCGATGCGCGCGTGGATTTCGTCGCCTTCACCGGTTCGGTCGCCGGCGGGCGCAGCGTCCAGCGGGTGGCGTCCGAGCGCTTCATCGGCGTCGGGCTGGAACTCGGCGGCTGCGATCCGGTGTACGTGCGCCACGATGCGGATGTCGCGCACGCGATCGAGAACATCGTCGACGGCGCCTACTTCAATTCCGGCCAGTCCTGCTGCGGCCTGCAGCGCATCTACGTCCATGAGAGCGTCTACGGGCGCTTTACCGCCGGCTGCATCGAGCTGGTTCGCCAGTATCGCCTGGGGGATCCGCTGGATCCGGCGACCACGCTCGGTCCGGTGGTACGCACTGCCGCCGCCGACACCATCCGCGAGCAACTGCGCCAGTCCATCGCCGCTGGCGCACGGCCTGCGATCGAGGAGCGCGAATTTCCGCTCAGCCGGGCAGGCACGCCGTATCTTGCGCCGCAGCTGCTGCTGGATGCGCCGCCGGACTCGGTGGTGATGCGCGAGGAGATTTTCGGTCCGGTGGCCGGCGTGATGCAGGTGCGCTCCGACCAGGAAGCGGTGCAGCGCATGAACGATAGCCCGTACGGCCTGACGGCGGCGATCTGGACGCGCGATGAGGCGGCAGCCCGCACGCTCGGCGACCAGGTGCATACCGGCACCTGGTTCATGAATCGCTGCGATTACCTGGATCCGGCACTCGCCTGGGTCGGCGTCGGGGACTCCGGCCGCGGCTGCGCGCTCTCGGTGCTCGGCTACGAGCAACTGACGCGGCCAAAATCATTTCATCTGCGGGTGACGACGTGAGCGCGATACTGAGCCAGGCGTCGAACCCGATACTCAAGGCGAACTGGAACTACCCGACCATCATATGGGCTGGTCCAGGGCGCATCGCTGAATTGCCGGCGGCATGCGCCGCGCTTGGCATGCGGCGTCCACTGCTGGTCACTGACCGGGGGCTCGCCGAGACTGCGATGATCCGCCAGGCGCTCTCGCTGGTGCCGGGCGCCGCGCTGTTCGCCGATGTGCAGGGCAATCCGGTCGCGGCCAATATCGACGCGGGTCTTTCGGTCTATCGTGACGGTGGTCATGACGGCGTGATCGCGTTCGGCGGCGGCTCGGCGCTCGATGCCGGCAAGGTGATCGCCTTCATGTCCGGCCAGACCCGTCCGCTGTGGGATTTCGAGGACGTCGGCGACTGGTGGACCCGTGCCGAGCGTGGCGGCATCGCACCGGTGGTTGCCGTGCCGACCACGGCGGGTACCGGATCGGAGGTCGGCCGCGCCGGCGTGGTGATCAACGAGGCAACGCACCAGAAGAAGATCATCTTCCATCCGCAGATGATGCCTGGGATCGTGATCAGCGATCCGGAGCTGACCGTCAGCCTGCCGCCGGCGATTACCGCGGCCACGGGCCTGGATGCGTTCGTACACTGCTTCGAGGCCTACTGTGCGCCGGGCTACCATCCGCTCGCCGACGGCATCGCGCTCGAGGGCATGCGCCTGATCCAGACCTACCTGCCGCGCGCCTGCGACGATGGGCTCGATATCGAGGCGCGCTCGCGCATGCTGGCCGCGGCCAGCATGGGTGCGACCGCGTTCCAGAAGGGGCTCGGTGGCGTGCACGCGATCGCGCACCCGGTCGGGGCGCATTTCAATACCCATCATGGCCTCACCAACGCAATCGTGCTGCCGTATGTCATCGCGCACAACCGGCCGGCCATCGAGCAGCGGCTCGAGGTGATTGCCCGCACGCTCGATCTGCACGGCGAACCGTACCGCGTGGTCCTCGACTGGGTGCTGGATTTCCGCCGGCGATTGCGCATCCCGCATTCGCTGGCCGAGATCGGCGTGCCGCTCGGCAATGCTGCGACCATCGGCCACGAGGCGTCGCTGGATCCTTCCGCCAGCGGCAATCCGCTGCCGACCGATGCGGCAACCTATACCCGGCTGTTCCGCTCGGCGGTCAACGGCGATCTCACGCTGGAGGGTTGAGAGCCGCGCGCGCCTGTCGCCACTGCCGCCTTACCACCATCCACGGCGCCTGAACCAGATAATGGGCAGCAAGATACTCAATGCGATCAGCGCCAATCCATAGGGATAACCCCAACGCCATCCCAACTCCGGCATGTTGTGGAAGTTCATGCCATACATGCTGGCGATCAGCGTCGGGGGAATCCCGACTACCGAGACGACCGTGAGCACCCTGAAGATATCGTTCTGCTCGGTATTGATGAAGCCGAGGATTGCATCCAGCAGAAACTGCGCCTTACCGCTCAAGTGCGCCTCGAAGTCGACCAGTGAAAGCAGGTCCTGCTGCGCCGTCTTCAGGTGAGTCTTGGATTCCTGCTGCAACCATTCCGCCGCAGTCTCCGACACAAATCCAACAATTCTCTGCAAGCCGAGCAGGCTTTCGCGGATACGGGATAACTGATCCCCCGCGCTGCCCACCGCCTTGAGACTTTCGTGAAGCGCACGCGTCTTGCGCCTGTGATGGACCGCGGCAGTGGCCGCGTTCTGGCCGAAGGTGGTTGCCGAGAGGGCGGCCAGGCAATTACTCGAGGCCTCCAGCATATCGGCGGCGAAGTCCACCATGCCATCTATCAGGGCGACGAATACCGCTGCGCTGCTCATGTTCGGATCGCTGTCGACCCTGGCCTTGACGGCGGCGAAGGCACGCACGTCGGAATAGCGCACCGTGACCAGCAGCTCCGGCGAGAGAATGAACCCGAGCGGCAGGGGCGCAAAACCCGCGGCTGCGTCCTGGTTTGCCAGCGGCATGTTCACATAGAGAACCTGCCCCTCCGCCCTGACCCGGCTCGAGGTCTCCACTTCCTGCAGGGACTCTCGCGAAGGCACCCGGATTCGGTACTCAGCGGCGACTCTTGCGGCTGCCTCCTGCGTGGGGTTGACCAGGTCGACCCATACTCGCTTACCAGATTGATCCATATCCCCGTCCACTTTCGCGATGTGAGCGCCCCAGCATTCAATCGGGAATACGGTGAGAGCACAATCCTGATCTACCGGCACAGCGAGGCTCAAATGGACTCGCGCATTGGCAACAGGAAAACATCCGGGAAGGGATTGTTCATAGTTCTTACGTCAGTCAGTCTGACGCCGTTGTTGGCAGCGTGTGGTGGCGGCTCGGGCGGCAATCCAACATATACCATCGGCGGTAGCGTTAGCGGCCTGAGCACCAGTGGCCTTGTCTTGGCGAATGGTGCAGCCACGGTTCAGGTCGCATCTGGCGCATCTTCGTTCGAATTCGCAACGCGGTTGGACACGGGAACGGCATACGCCGTGACGGTACAGACGCAGCCGGCGGGGCAGACCTGTCTGGTCAACGATGGCACAGGCATGGTGGCAGCGGCCGCGCTGGCTAGCGTCAAGATAAGCTGCACGGGACCGTGGAGCTGGTCGAGTGGTTCGAATACAAGAGGCGCCGCTGGTGTTTACGGAACGAGGGGCGTGGCGGCAGTCGGTAACGCACCTGGCGCGCGCGACAGCGCAGTCTCCTGGACAGACTATAGGCTCATCGGTGCAGCCCCGCGTTACCTGGTGTCGAACCTGATCACCAGCTGCGCGCAGCCGGACACCGGCGGCGCGTTGGACGAGGTCTCTGGCCGGTAGTAAGCAGAGCCGGATGCTGCGATTCTCACGGCTGCCTGATCCAGCGACGCGGTTCCCGACGAGTGGACGATCGTGGGCTCCTGTTCGAGTCTTCCGGTTGCATCGACGCAGACATGCACGGTGACGCTGTTAGCCTCGCCACCGTAGGTCTGCTGTGGAGCATTGGCCGCTGTCTGCGCCGGCGCGCCCGCGATGGGTTCGGATGTTCGGCTTGCGCCCGGTAACGGGCCCTGGGAACTCATCGTTCGCGTTGCATCCGCATTGCCCTGACTAGCCCACCGCAATGCAATCTGCTGCCACGAGTCTATCGGATCGCCGTCGCCGATCCGGGTTGCGGGTGCGAATCGAAGCCTGGCGACGCAGTTGATCGCCGCGGAATCCAGAGCACCCGAACCCGACGACGACTTGAGGGAGACCTGTGACTGGACGCCGCTGCGGGGAAGCCAGAAAACGACCACTGCCATGGTTCCCTCATCAGCGATCCGCAGGTCCGGACACCGGCTCTTGAGATTGAATCCCAGGGACGTTTGCGCCCGTAACGGATTGTCGGGAGCGGGCGGGATCTGCCCGGCAGGTATGGCTACTGGCACCCCCATAAGCAGGCATGTCAGGGTCAAGCCCAGCCAGTTCCGCTCCGATCGCTGCCATGTCATTGCCGCAGCATATCTGGTCGCGGCGGACCCTGGAATCGCTGCCGCTCGAAGACGAACCAGACCACCACGCTGAGCAGCACAAAGCCGATCGTCACCTTGAGCGCGAGCTGGTTGGGCGGCTGTACGCCGATAATAAATATCCCGAGCATCGACACCACCGACAGCAGTGCGGCGAGCGAGAACGCCGCCCGGCCCATGCTCCAGGGACCCATGCGCGGCCACTTCGGACCGCCGTAGGCAACCAGGCCCAGCGCGATCGGCACCGCGCACGACAGGTACAGAAAAATCACGGTGCACGAGACCACGACCGAATACACCGGGGCGCCGCCGCTTTCCAGCCACTTCGCGCCCCACACGAACAGCAGTGCGGCGATCGCTGCACTCCAGATGGCCGTCGCTGGTGTTCGCAGGCGTGGCGACACGGTGGCCAGTAGCCGTGACGCCGGCAGTCCGCCGTCGCGTGCGAAGGCATAGATCATGCGCGAGGCCGAGGTGACGGTCGCCAGCCCGCACAGCGCCTGCGCCAGGAAGATCAACGCGTACAGAATATTGCGAGTGACAGCGGGCACGCGCTGCTGCATCGCCCAGAAGAACACGTTCCATCCCTGGCTCGCGGCCTGGTCCAGGTCCGGCAGCATCAGCAGGAAGGCGCTGAGCAGCAGATAGCCGACGGCGCCCGCCCAGACAATCGAGGAGACGATTGCGCGCGGTACCGCCAGTGTAGCGTTGCGGGTTTCCTCCGCGGTATGCACCGAGGCGTCGTATCCGGTGATGGTGTAGAGCGGCAGCAGCAGGCCGAGCAGGAACACCCAGCCAGACGACACAGTCGGCCAGACGTCGCCGCCGCGAGGGCCGGAATAGTTTGCGAACCGCCACAGGCGTGTCAGGTCGAAGGGGTGCGCATGGGCCAGGCAGACAATCGCCAGCAGCAGCGAGGTGCCGAAGATGAGGTAGCCGGAGAAGTCGGTGAGCCGGGAGGTGAGCGAAATACCATAGGCGTTGACCAGCGCCTGCAGCGCCCCCAGCACGGCGACGAAGCACACCATGGTCGTCATCGAGTCGTGCACCTGCAGCACCGGCGCAAACGCTCCGAGGAAAAAGCTGTACGCCCCGACGTTGATCGAGCCCAGTACCGTCACCAGGCCGAGCAGGTTCAGCCACGCGGTCAGCCAGCCGGTGTAGCGGTTGCCAAGGATCGAGCCCCAGTGGTACAGCCCCCCGGCAGTCGGGAACGCCGAGGCGATCTGCGCCATCGCCAGTCCGAATACCGCCGACATCAGCACCCCGAGCGGCCAGCCCAGCCCGATCGCGGCGCCGCCGGCCCCGGAAGTGGCCTGCGCCAGCGAATTCACGCCGCCGGCGAGAACGCAGATGATCGAAAATGAAATGGCGAAATTGGAGAAGCGGCTGAGACGTCGTGCCAGGTCCTGAGCATAGCCCATGCTGTGCAGCACCCGCACATCGTCATCCGAAGCGGCGGGGTCCTCGCCGGCAGTGCGCTGGATGTTTATTTCGGCACCGTGCCGTCGACGCCTTCCACGTACCAGTTGATCGACTCCATGTCATCGACCGACATCGAGGCGCCTGCCGCTATTTTCATGGTGCCGGCGTTATCCTTGATCGGCCCGGCGAATGGCAGCAGGGTGCCGGCGATGATGGCCTGCTTCTTGGATTCGAACAGCTTCGCCACATCGGCAGGCACCGCCGGATTGAGCGGCGTGAGTACGTCGACCCCTTCCTTGATGCCCAGTCGCACCTGGCGGCCACCGGTCCAGGTGCCATCCAGCACCTTGTTGATCTCATCGATGTAGTACACGCCCCAGTTCTCGGTGTTGGCGGTGAGTTGCGCGTGCGCCCCGTATTTCGCCATGTCCGAATCCCAGCCAAAGGCGTAGATGCCTTTCTCCTGTGCAACCTGCACCGCCGCCGGGGAGTCGGTGTTCTGGCACAGCACGTCGGCGCCTTGCGCAATCAGTGCTTCGGCCCCCTGGCGCTCCTTGCCGGGGTCATACCAGGTGTCCACCCACACCACCTTGGTGTGGATCTTCGGGTTGACGCTGCGGGCGCCGAGCGTAAACGCATCGACATTGCGGATCACCTCGGGAATCGGGAACGATCCGATGTAACCCAGGGTGTTGGTCTTGCTCATGCGCCCGGCGAGGACGCCGAGCAGATAGGCGCCTTCGTAGAAGCGCGTCTCGTAGGTGACCACGTTCGGCGCGGTCTTGAACCCGGTGGCATGCTCGAAATGCACCTTCGGGAACAGCTTCGCCACCTTCAGTGTCGGCTCCATGTAGCCGAACGAGGTGGTGAAGATCACCGAGTAGTCCTTGGCCGCCAGCTGGCGGATGACGCGCTCGGCGTCGGCGGTCTCCGGTACGCTCTCCACGTAGGTGGTCTGGATGCGGTCGCCAAACTGCTGCTCCAGTGCCAGCCGCCCGAGGTTGTGCTGGTACGACCAGCCACCGTCGGAAACCGGGCCGACGTAGACGAACGCGACTTTCAGCGGCGCGGGGGCCGCCGCGCACAGGCCCGCCAATCCCGTAAGAACAGTGGCGGCCAGTGCGGACCGGATTCGATGCGGCGCTTGCAGCTGTCTCTTGTGAGTGTGGCTTGTATGCATATGCGTTGTTCTCGTTGAGTGTTAACTGCCGTGCAGGTGCGTGCCAGTGTGCCCCATCATGGCGGGCATGCAATCTGCATTCCATAATGCTGCATCATCAGCACGGGGGCTACGGATCATGACACGCGACGCACGCCACCAGGCACGCGGCCAACAGCGCCGGGCGCTCAGGTACAGAATACTGAGCATCGCCTACCTTGTGATACTGGCTGCCGGCGCGAGCTCCTGGTCCGGGGCCGCGACCTCCGCGTCGCCCGCGTCGCCTGCGTCGCCCGCCGTCACGACACCCGGCGCGCCACCCACCGTATCCTTCGCGCCACCCACGGCGTCACCGACCGCGCCACCCGCCGCGCCACCCGTGGTGAGCGCCATCGCGCCGCCCGCCAAGCCGCTGCCGGTGCACGTACTCGTCATCAATATGTTCCAGCTCGAGGCGGCGCCCTGGATCGCGGCGCTGCAGCCAGAGCGCGAGATCGCAGTCCCCGGATTGTCCAGCGACTACCCGCTGGTGCGCTGCGACGTCCTGGCGGTCTGCCAGATGACCACCGGCATGGGCCACGCGAACGCGGCGGCATCGATGATGGCAGTGATCTACAGCGGGCTGTTCGACCTGCGGCAGACTTACTTTGTGATCGCCGGCATCGCCGGCATCGATCCGGCCCGCGGCACCATCGGTTCGGCCGCCTGGGCGCGTTACGCGGTGGACATGGGCATCGCGCATGAGATCGACGCGCGTGAAATTCCGCACGGCTGGCAGGATGGGTATTTTGGCATTCTCACGGACGCACCGGGCAAGAAGCCGAAGCTGGAATATCGCAGCGAGGTGTTTCAACTCGACGAGGCGCTGCTGCAGCAGGCCCTGAGCCTGTCGCAGCATGTGGCGCTGGAGGACAGCGACGACGTGCGCGCCTATCGCCGGCATTACCCGCATGAGCCTGCCAACCAGCCGCCGATGGTCACGCAGTGCGACACCCTGTCGGGCGATGCCTGGTGGACCGGCCAGCGGCTGGGCGACCATGCGCGACGCTGGACCGCACTGCTCACCGACGGCGAAGGGCTGTACTGCACCACGCAGCAGGAGGACAACGCCACGCTCACTGCACTGAAGCGCGGCGCGCAGTCGGGCCTGCTGGATCTGAAACGTGTCGCCGTGCTGCGCAGTGGCTCCGATTTTGATCGTCCTTACCCGCAGCAGGACGCACTCGGTGCGCTGCGGGCACAGTTCGCGGTCAGCGGCGCGATCCGCATAGCGGCGGACAACCTGGTGCGCGCGGGTCTGCCGCTGGTGGACGCGATTGCGCAGCATTGGGACCTGTGGCAGGGCGGCGTGCCTTCCAACAGCGCGCCGCCTTGAGCGCGTGTTGCACCAACTTCGCCTCGCTGCGAGACCATTCGCGGCACAAATGGGGCGAAACGGTGCAGGTCGACTGCGAGTGCACAGATCATTCGCCGCCGCACGGTGTCGGGCGCTAGCGTCGGCGGTTATAGTGCCGGTGGATACCACCTCGAAGCAGGCGGCCCGATGACTCCGGAGACCTCCAGTGTGGTGCCGCGCCTGGCCTTGCGCGGTATCAGCAAGCGCTATGCGAGCGTGATCGCGAACGATCGGATCGACCTGACGGTCGCCGGCGGGGAAATCCACGCGCTGCTGGGGGAAAACGGCGCCGGCAAGAGCACGCTGATGAAAATCGTCTACGGCGTGACGCAGCCCGACCAGGGCACGATCGAATGGGAGGGCAATGCAGTCGCGATTCGCAGTCCGGCGCAGGCGCGCCGGCTCGGCATCGGCATGGTATTCCAGCATTTCTCGATCTTTGAAACACTGACCGTGGCCGAGAACATCGCGCTCGCCCTCAATGAGCGCATGCCGGCCGCGGCGCTCGCGGCGCGCATCGACGAGGTGTCGCGGCGCTACGGGCTGCCGGTAGACCCGCAGAGACTCACGCACAGCATGTCGGTCGGTGAACGGCAGCGGGTGGAGATCGTGCGCTGCCTGCTGCAGTCCCCGCGGCTGCTGATCATGGATGAACCGACCTCGGTGCTGACGCCGCAGGCGGTACAGGTGCTGTTCCAGACGCTGCGACGCCTGGCCGCGGAGGGCGTCAGCATTTTGTACATCAGCCACAAGCTCGATGAGATCCGGGAACTGTGCGACGTGGCGACCATCCTGCGCAATGGCCGAGTCAGCGGCACGGCGATTCCCCGCGAGCAGAGTAACACCAGCCTCGCGCGCCTCATGGTCGGCGCGGAGCTCAAGGAATGCAGCCTGGAACCACGTCGACCGGGCGAGATCGGACTCGAGCTGACCCACCTGTCGCAGGACACCGAGGACCCGTTTGGCACGCGACTGCAGGACATCAATCTGCGCGTGCGCAGCGGCCAGATCGTCGGCATTGCCGGCGTGTCCGGCAACGGCCAGAAGGAACTGCTGGCGGCGATTTCCGGTGAGCGGCTGAGCGCTCAGCGCGGCGCGGTGCGTCTGTGCGGACAGGACGTTGCGCGCATGAATCCGGCGCAGCGCCGCAGGCTGGGCTTGCGTTTCGTGCCCGAGGAGCGCCTCGGACGCGGCGCGGTGCCCGGGATGAGCCTGGCTGACAATTGCCTGCTCACCGGCGCCACGGCCGGACTGGTGCGCCGGGGGCTGGTCCATGGCCGGGCGGCGCGC
>Ga0302157_10003651_pt1 | contig 17158 bp, 9 predicted proteins | sample I_Bog_N3_3_FD_193502 | JGI IMG/M metagenome (GOLD analysis project Ga0302157, IMG submission 193502) | Peat permafrost microbial communities from Stordalen Mire near Abisko, Sweden - I_Bog_N3_3 | ecosystem: Environmental > Terrestrial > Soil > Wetlands > Peat | place: Sweden: Abisko, Stordalen...
CGTTGCGCTGGAGCGTGCGCCGCGGAGAGTCTCAGGCCAAATCGCTGCATGGGCAATTCGTCTCCGGTAACTTCTTTTCTATGCTGGGCGTAGGCGCCTATGCTGGGCGCTTGTTTGGCGAGAGCGACGACACGTCCTCGGCGCCTCCCGTAACGGTGATCAGCTACTGCGCGTGGCAATCGGAGTTTGCCTCCGACCCTTCCATCGTGGGATCGACCGTCTTCATTCAAGCTAGGCCCTTCACCGTCGCCGGTATTGCGCCGCCCGGCTTCTTCGGGGACCGCGTCACAGTTGGTCCGCCTGATTTCTGGACGCCTCTCTCGACGGAACCCTACGTCAATGGACCGGGCAGCATTCTGCGTCAGGCGGATATGAATTGGCTCTATCCGATGGGCAGGGTGCGCCCGGGAACCAATATCGGCTTATTGCAGGCGAAGCTCTCCGCCGCGCTGCGCCAGTGGCTGGCCACGCGTCCAAATCTAGCGGCGTCTGAGATCGCCAAACAACACGTTGTGATCGTGCCCGCTGGCGGCGGCATACAGAACCTGCAGCAGGGAGCGGGCACGAGTCTGAAGATGCTGATGATCCTCTCCACCTTCGTACTGCTTATCGCCTGCGCCAACATTGCCAACCTGATGCTGGCGCGCGCCACTACGCGGCATGCGGAGGTGGCCGTGCGCATGGCCCTGGGAGCGGGACGCCGCCGCGTCATTCGCCAGATTCTCACCGAGAGCGTGCTATTGAGTTGCATGGGCGGCCTCGCCGGACTGGCGGTCGCATACGTCGGGGCGCGAGAGATTCTCGACCTCGTCTTTCCCGGCGCAACGAACATTCCCATCGAGGCCAGTCCGTCGTTGCCTGTGCTGGGCTTTGCCTTCCTTGCCTCGCTGGCGGTCGGCATGCTCTTCGGCGCCGTCCCGGCGTGGCTGTCGTCTCATGCGCAGCCGGCCGAGGCGCTGCGCGGCATCAATCGCTCCACCCGCGACCATTCTTTCCTGCCGCAGAAGGCGCTCGTCGTCTCGCAGGCGGCGTTGTCCGTAGCGCTGCTGGCCGCGGCGATTCTCATGACTAGGTCGCTCCTCAATGAGGAGCATCAGAACTTCGGCATCGCTACGGCCAATCGTTACATTGTGCACCTCGATGCGGAGGGCGGCGGTTACACCACCGATCGACTGCCACAGCTTTACGGCCAGATCGAGGACCGCTTCTCCACGCTCCCCGGAGTAGCCAGCGTGGGCCTGGCGCTCTACAGTCCGCTGGAAGGGGAAAACTGGGGCTATAGTATCCTCCCGCAGGGGCAGCCGGAGCCCAAAGACAACGGCGCAACCTTTGACCGCGTCAGCCCGCGCTTTCTCGATTCTATTGGCGTGCCGATCGTGCGCGGTCGTGGAATCACGGAGCAGGATACCTCCACCACGCAGCCGGTAGCCATCGTCAATCAAGCCTTTGCGAAGAAGTTCTTTCCCAATCAGGATCCGGTGGGCAAGCACTTCGGCGACAGCTACCCGCAGTATTCGGGCAGCTTCGAGATTGTCGGCGTCTTTGCCGACTTCAAGATGAACAATCCGCGGGATCCAGTGCACGCGGTCTTTATGCGGCCGCTCTCTCAACAGTTCGGCGGATACAAGGAACCAGGCATGGTGTCCGTAGAGACGCGAACGATGTTTGTCAATTCCATGATCCTCAACTTCACTACGCCGCAGCAGAACGTAGACGCGCTTGTCCGCCGCACGCTGGCCGGCATCGATCCCAATCTCACCGTGATCGGAATCGGCTCCTATGAAGCACAGCTAGCAGACCAATTCAGTGGGGACCGGATCATTGCGCAACTCACCGGCCTCTTCGGCATCCTTGCTCTGAGCCTTGCATCGGTGGGCCTCTACGGCGTCATGTCTTATTTCGTGGCCCGGCGCACTGGCGAGATCGGCATCCGCATGGCGCTGGGAGCCACGCGGCCCATCGTCATCGCCATGGTGTTGCGGGGCGCGCTCTGGCAGATTCTCATCGGGCTCGCCCTGGGCATTCCCGCGGCGCTGTTTGCCGGCCATCTCATGGCGGGCCTTCTCTATGGCGCTGGCGGCTACGATCCGCTGGCGCTCTCAGGCGCGGTCCTGGTGCTGGCCCTTTGCGCAGCCGTTGCAGGCTTCATTCCCGCGCGGCGCGCCGCTTCCATTGAACCCATGCAGGCTCTGCGCATCGAGTAAGGCGACTTCGAGGAGACAGGGAATGAGCACGCTGCTTCAGGACTTTCGCTATGCGCTGCGCCAGTTGCGCCGCTCGCCGGGCTTTACGCTCACGGCGGTGGTGACGCTGGCGCTGGGGCTGGGCGCCACCGCGGCTGTCTATTGCGTCATTCACACGGTGCTGCTGCGGCCGCTGCCCTATGCCGATCCGGATCGCCTGGTGGGCGTGGCCTTCACTTTTCCGCAGGAGAAGCCCAACGCCGAACAGACCGGCGGCACTGCGGATTTCCTGCGCCAGCACAGCCAGGATTTCTCCTCTGCCGCGGTGATGGACGACGGAGGTTCTGCGGTGAATCTCTCCGTCGATGGCGGCCATGCTGCCCAGGTCACTTCGCTGCGCGTATCGGAGAGCTACTTCCGCACGTTGGGCGCGATGCCCGCGCTGGGCCGAGGCTTTACTGCCGATGAGGACCGGCCGGGAGGCGGCCGATTCGCAGTGTTGAGTGATGGCCTTTGGACCCGCGTCTTTGGCCGCGATCCCGCCATCGTGGGCCGCGCCATTCGCGTCAACCAGGAGACCTTTACCGTGGCCGGCGTCATGCCTGCCGGCTTTACGGTGACGACAGAAACGGCTCCCGGCGTTGTGGGAACTCCCGACCTGTGGCAGCCGCTGCAACTGAGTCCCAAGGACCCCGGCTACGACGGCGACAACTACTCCATGATTGCGCGCCTGCGTCCCGGAGTTACCCTGGCCCAGGTTCAGCAGCATTTGACCGCGTTGCAGAAGCCGTTCTATGAACAGTTTGTCGATTATAAAAAGTGGTACTCGCGCGGAAACGCCCTGCATGAGTTCCGCGTGTGGAAGCTTCAGGACACAGTGGTCAGCGGCGCTCGCCGCAGCCTGCTGACGGTGATGGGCGCGGTGCTGGCGGTGCTGCTGGTGACCTGTCTCAATCTGGCCGGCCTGATGATGGCCCGGGCCATGCGCCGTTCGCGGGAGATTGCGCTGCGCTCCGCGCTGGGCGCCACGCGGGCGCAACTGGTGCGCCTGCTGGCCTGCGAAGGACTGCTGCTTGCGCTGGGCGGCGGCCTGCTTGCCATTCTCGTGGCCCAGGCGGCTATCGATGTGCTGTTGCACGCCGCGCCGCTGGCCATTCCCAATCTTCACGGAGACATCAGCCCGTGGCTGTTGAGCGCAACTGTCTTCGCGGTCGCCTTGGCCGCAACCGCTATTTTTTCCTTGCTCCCGGCATGGATCGTCCTGCACAAGCGCAGCCGCGAAATGCGCTTGGGCGGTCCATCGCTGGGCGAGACGGTCTCTCATGCGCGGCTGTCGCGCGCGCTACTGGTGGCGCAGGTGGCGCTGGCCATGGTGCTGGTCTCCACGGCTTCGGTGTTGATGGGAACATTTGTGAATTTGCGGGCGCTGTCCGCGGGCGTGGAGCCGAAACAGTTGACAGTTTTCCAGGTCACGCTCAAGGGCGACCGCTACGCCAGCACGCAGCAGACATCGCAGTTTGTTGCCAAGGTGCTTGACCAGTTGCGGCGCACGCCGGGCGTGGATCGTGTGGCGGCGGTGAACGGGTTGCCGCTGGATCGCGGCCTCAACATGGGCGGTAATCCATCGGATCGCCATGAGCTGCGCCAGATAATCGAGTTCCGCTCCATCACGCCCGGCTATTTCCAGACCATGGGCATGCGCCTGCTTGCGGGCCGCGATTTTGCAGACAGCGACCGAGCAGGCAGCGATCCGGTGGTGGTGATCGGCGCTACGGCGGCGAAAAAGTGGTGGCCGGGCCGCTCGCCCATCGGCGAAACCATCCACCTCGGCGGTGAGCAGAAGTGGCGCATTGTGGGCGTCGTCCCGGACGTGCCGATGCACTCGCTGGTGGAGTCCCACGGCGTGGTGATCTACGGTCCCATGGCGCAGCTCTCCGACGATTTCACCAGCACCATCAACGGCTGGTTCCCCACCACCTTTGCGGTGCGCACCGCGGCGCATGTGAATCTGGCGCTGGCTGCGCAGCAGGCCGTGGAGCGCGCCGATCCTGAGATTCCCGTGGCCCGCCTCACCACCATGCAGGCAGTGGTCGACTCCACCATCGAAGGACCGCGCTTCTTCTCCGTGCTGGCGGGCGGATTCTCCGGCTTTGCTCTCGTGCTCACCGTCATCGGCCTCTTCGGGCTGCTCAGCTACCAGGTTACGCAGCGCACCCGCGAGATAGGCGTGCGCATGGCGCTGGGCGCGGATCGCGGCTCCATCCTGCGCGTGTTTCTGGGGCGCGGACTGGCCGTGGCGTCGGCGGGCGTGGCGCTGGGACTGGCCGCAAGCTGGCTGATGCGTCCGGTGGTGAACCATCTGCTGACAGACTCCGGCGTGGACCCCGCCACCAAGGCCGCGAGCGTCGTGATGAATGGCGCGCTGGCCGCCCTGCTGGCTGCGCTCGCAATCCTTTTCGCCACTCTGGCGGCAAGCTGGCTGCCGGCGCGCCGCGCCGCTTCCATTGAACCCATGCAGGCTCTGCGTACCGAGTAACTTCCCCCGAGGTGAAACAGGAATGAACACGCTGCTTCAGGACCTTCGCTACGCACTGCGCCAGTTGCGCAAGTCGCCGGGCTTCACGCTCACCGTGATCGTTACGCTGGCCCTGGGCATCGGCGCCAACGCGGCCGTGTTCACGCTCTTCGATCAGGTACTGCTGCGCATGTTGCCGGTCCAGCGGCCCAAGGAACTGGTGCGCTTTGTGTGGAAGGGCGGCTTCTCCGGGTCGGCCAGCAGCTTTGGCGGCGACGTAAGCAACTATTTTTCTTACCCCATGTACAAGGATCTGCGGGACCGCAATCAGGTCTTTCAGGGAGTGCTAGCGGCTGACAAGGCCCAAGTGGGCGTCAGTTGGCATAACCAGGCCGAGAGCAAGGACGCCGAGGTCGTCACCGGAAACTACTTCCAACTCCTCGGATTGCAGCCCGTTGCGGGCCGCCTGCTCACCCAGCAGGACGATACCGCCAAGAACGCAAATCCGGTGGTGGTGCTTAGCTACGACTACTGGAAAACGCGCTTCGCCGCATCGCGCTCGGTGATCGGTCAGCAGGTGCTCGTCAACGGCCACTCCTTCACCATCCTGGGCGTGGCGCCGGAAAACTTTGCTTCGGCCATCGGCGGATACCGGCCGGGCCTGTTCATCCCCATCAGCATGGTAGAGATTGCTATGCCGTGGGTCGCGCCGCGCGACGACCTCAACAACCACAAGTCCATCTGGCTGACCCTGGTGGCGCGTTTGAAGCCGGGCATGAATGCATCGCGGGCCGAGGCCAGCATGGGGCCGCTGTGGCACGCGTTGCGAGCCCAGGAGTTGCCTCTTTACAAGTCGGCAACAGAGCGCTTCAAGAAGCACTTTCTGGACGATGCGCACCTCCAGGTTGTGGACGATTCCACGGGCTTCTCGCCCGACCGCATGGACTTGAAGACCCCCCTCATCATCCTCATGAGCATGGCCGGCCTGTTGGTGGCCCTGTGCGCGATCAACGTGGCCACGCTGCTGCTGCTGCGGGCCGCGGGGCGGGCGCGTGAGATGTCCATGCGCTACGCGCTGGGCGCCAAGCGCGGCCGCATCGCGGGGCAGTTGCTGGTGGAGGGCGGCCTGCTCGGCCTGGGCGGCGCGGCTGCCGGGCTTGCCTTTGCGCCCATGGTTGCACAGACGCTGGTGCGCCTAATGACCAGCGCCGATCCCGGCAGCGAGCCGTATTCCGCATCCGTCGACGCGCGCGTGCTGCTGTTCACACTGGGGGTCTCCATCGTGGTGAGCCTGCTGTTCAGCATCGCTCCCGTGCTGCACTTCCTGCGCCCCGATCTGGCCCAGTCGCTGCGGCAAAACTCGGGAACCGCATCGAAGAATTCGCAGCGCTTCCGCAAGTTCGCGGTGGGCGCGCAGATCGCACTCAGCGTGCTCCTGCTGGGCGGCGCGGGCCTGTTTGTGCGCACCCTCGACAACCTGCGCCATCAACCGGTCGGCTTCGAGACCGGTCACATTGCCACCTTCACGCTCGACCCCACCATCAGCGGCTACGGTGAGGACCGTGCTGCGCAGATTGTCACCAATGCGCTCGAAGCGCTCGCTCGCATTCCCGGCGTGACCGCCGCCGCCGCCACCTCCGACCCGGAACTGAGCGGAGATTCGAGCGGATCGAGCTTCACCGTGCAGGGCTACAAGCGCTCCGAGGATGAGGACCTGCACTTCGAAGTTCCCTGGATCACGCCGGGCTACTTTGCCACGCTGCGCCAGCCGTTGCTGGCGGGCCGCGAGTTCACCTCCTCCGACGCCAAGGGCGAGCCCAAGGTAGCCATCGTCAACATCACCTTGGCCAAGCGCTTCTACGGTTCGGCGCAAAACGCCTCGGGCCGGTCGCTGGCTGAAGGCGATGGGGAGAAGGTGCAGCCCGACACCACGATCGTCGGCGTGGTGGGAGATATCAAACACACCGACCTGCGCACCGACATAGGCCCGGCCGTCTACCGGCCATTTCTGCAACAGCCGCATCCGGGCGGCGCGCAGATTTACCTGCGCACGGCGCAGGCGCCGGAGATGGTCGAATCGGCAATCCGCCAGACCGTGCATCAACTCGATCCCACACTTGTAGTCGATGGCCTGCGCACCATGCAGGCGCAGGTGGACCGCAGCGCATCGGATGAACGAGCGCTGGCGTTTCTGGCCATCGGCTTCTCCGTGCTGGCCATGCTGCTGGCGGCGGTGGGCCTTTACGGCGTGCTGGCCTACTCCACCGAGCAGCGCACCCGCGAGATCGGCGTGCGCCTGGCTCTGGGCGCGCAGCGGTCCGGCGTGGTCATGCTGGTGGTGCGGGAGATGGCTCTCATCGCCGCCATTGCCACGGTGATTGCGCTGCCCTCGGTGGTTGCGCTGGCCCGGCTTTTCCGCAGCCAGCTTTATGGAGTCACCTCCTCCGATCCGCTCACGCTGGCGGCCGCGGCACTGCTGACCGCGGTGATGGTCGTGCTGGCGGCGGCCCTGCCCGCGCGCCGTGCCGCGACCGTCGAACCCATGCAGGCATTGAGAACCGAATAGACGCGCTCGACAGAAAGGAGATTCACGATGCGATCGATCTTGCAGGACTTGCGGTACGCGCTGCGCCAGTTGCGCCAGTCGCCGGGCTTCACGTTGACGGCCGTGGCCGTGCTGGCGCTGGGGCTGGGAGCCAACATCGCTGTCTTCACGGTGTTGAACGGAATCCTGCTGCGCCCGCTGCCCTATACGCAGCCCGATCGAATTGTGGTGGTCGGCTTTGTGTGCCCCACGTGTGACTTCAGCATGAATTATGCCAACATGCTGCAGTTGCGCGATTCGGTGGGCCGGGACTTTCAAATGGGAGCTTCCATTGGCAGATCCAACGCCAGCATCACAGGCCCCGGCGGCCGCGTTCAGGTGAAGCGCACTGAGGTGGACTCGGGCCTGCTTCCCATGTTGGGGATACAAGCCATGTTGGGCCGCGTGTTTCGCCCCGAAGAGAATGAACCGGGGCGCAACCATGTGGTTCTGCTGGGAGAAGACGTGTGGCGCAAACTTTACAACGGCGATCCACAGATTGCAGGCAAGACGCTTGCCATTCGCGGCGAGACCTACACCATTCTGGGCGTCATGCCGCGCCGCTTTTCGTTTCCGTTCGGCGACTCGATGCAGATATGGTCTCCGGCAGCGATTTCGCACGCAAGCCGCTCGGCAATGGGCAACGACTCGTCGATTGTGGGCAACGTCTTTGCCCGCTTGCCGGAGGGCATGACGGAAGCCCAACTGGCCGATCGACTCAATCGCACCCAGTCCGTCATCGCCAAAGGATTTCCCGCGGATTTCAATTGGCCCACGCACATCAAAGTAAGCGGATACCAACAATCGTTGAACACCGAAGCGCGTGAGCCGCTGCTGTTGCTCTACGCTGTTGTCTTCGGCATCTGGGCGCTGGCCTGCCTCAACGTCACCAGCCTGATGCTGGCCCGCGCCGTCTCGCGCACGCGCGAACAAGCGGTGCGCAGCGCCTTGGGCGCCAGCCGCCTGCGCCTCTTGCAGCAATCCATCGTCGAGAGCCTGCTGCTCAGCGGCATCGGCGCAATCTTTGGAATGCTGCTTGGCCAATCGGTCATCAAGCTGCTCTGGCGCCAGATTGGCCGGCACCTGCCTCTCCAATCCACCATTCACGTGGACGCTGCTGTCGTCGTTACTCTCATGGGGTTCACGCTGCTCACCGCGGCCATCACCGGCATTTTGCCCGCGCTGCGCGCCATGCGCCGCGATGTTCAGGGCGGCCTGCACGGTGTCACCAGCACCGCATCGATGAGTCAGAATCGCACCCGCGAAGTGCTGGTAGTGGCGCAACTTGCGCTTACGCTGGTTTTCCTTGTGGGCGCGGGGTTGTTTCTTCGCACCATCCACGCGCTGCGCCAGGTTCCGCTGGGCTTCTCGCAGCAGAACGTCCTCACAGGCGGAGTGATCCTCAACGGCTCAGCCCGGCAGGACGCAGCCGACCCGCTGGTGCAGAACAACGTGGTCCGCACCGCCTACATGCCGTTGCTTCAGCGCCTGCGCTCCATTCCTGGCGTGCAGGTGGCAGCGCTCAGTTCGGTGCTTCCGCTGCGCAGCGAGATGCAAGTCAGGATTTGCTCAGGGCTCGATCATGTAGATCAAGGAGGGAAGAGAGCCTGCGCGCAAGGCCGCCTTGCTTCCGCGGGCCTGACCGATGCGCTTGGAATCCCCATTCTGCGCGGCCGGTTCTTTTCCGAGGAGGACGCGGCGGGCGCGCCGATTACGATTGTGGTCAATGAGGCCTTCGTCAAACAGTTCTCTCCGGACAAGGATCCAATCGGCCGGATTTACTCCATGGGCAAGCAGGGGCCATTTGCAAACGCGCGCATCATCGGTGTTATCGGCGACACCAGGCAGAGGACGGTCGTCGATCCAACCAAGCCGGAGATCTACTTCTGTCTCCCGCAGATGGAACCTGGAACACCGCTCTACGGCATCGCTACCGCCTTTATGCAGGTCGCCATCCGTGCCGCCATTCCTGCCGACGCACTACGCACGCAGTTCGACAAAGTTTTGCACGAAGTTGCTCCAGACGCTACAACCACCGAGGTGAAATCGATTCATCAGGCTGTTGAGGACTCCTTCGGCTCGCAGACGCTGACAGCGCATCTGCTGGAGAGTTTCGCCTTCCTCGCGCTGCTCATCTCATCGGTTGGCCTCCACGGCCTGCTCTCCTTCGCGGTGGCGCAGCGCACGCGCGAGATCGGCCTGCGCATCGCACTGGGCGCGCCGCAGGGAAATATCGTCACTCTGGTGCTGCGCCGCGCCCTCCTGCTCGTGTCTGCGGGATTGACCATCGGCGGCGTGCTGGCCTGGTTTGCCGCCACGCTGGCGCGCAGTTACATCTTCGGCGTGCAGGCGCACGACTCCCTCACTTTTGCCGCGGTGGTTGTGGTGCTGGCAGCGGCTTCTCTTCTGGCGGTCTGGCTGCCGGCGCGCCGCGCGGCCGCCGTGGACCCCATTCTTGCTTTGAGATCGGAGTAATTCAAATGATCGAACTGAAAAACGTGGAACGCAGTTACAAGACAGGCCACACCGAAACCTGGGTGCTGCGCCGCATCGGGCTCACCATCAAGGAGGGCGAGTTTGTCACCGTGATGGGACCGTCGGGAGCAGGGAAGTCGTCGCTGCTGAACGTGCTGGCGCTGCTCGACGACGGCTGGCTGGGCGAGTACTGGTTTGGTGAAACGCCGGCCCATACGCTGAACCGCAAGCAGCGCGCCGACCTGGCCCGCGAGCGCGTGGGCATGGTCTTCCAGAGCTACCACCTGCTGGACGATCTCACCGTGGCGGAAAACATCGACCTGCCGCTTTCTTACAAAAACCTGCCCGCCAAAGAGAGGCAGGCCATGGTGGCCGACATCCTCGACCGCTTCCAGATCGTGGCCAAGAAGGATCTTTATCCCTCGCAACTCTCAGGCGGGCAGCAGCAACTGGTAGGCATTGCGCGCGCCGTGGTGCACGCGCCCGCGCTGTTGCTGGCCGACGAGCCCACCGGCAACCTGCACTCCACGCAGGCCCGCGAGATCATGGAGCTGTTTTGCGAGTTAAACCGCCAGGGCACGACCATCGTCCAGGTGACGCACTCCGAAGAGAACGCGCGCTACGGCAAGCGCATCCTCGAATTGCGCGATGGCTGGCTTACGCGCGATGAATATCTGCCGGCAAGGACAACGGAGGTCAAGGCCCAGTGAAGCGCATTCAAGCAATCATCGTGATTCTTCTGCTGCAAATGAATATGGCGCTGGCCTTGGACCCCGCGGCGGTTTCCGTGCAGACGCCGCCGGCTACGCCCGCTCCCCAGAGCAGCGTTCCGTTTCAGCAATTGATGCGCCCCTCGCGCAATCCCATCAACGCGTATCGCGGCACCTCTGTGCCGCCGCCCAGCATGGCCAACTCCGCGCGGCTCATTTCGCTGGTGCGCGACGGCAAGATCTATCTCTCGCTGCGCGACGCCATCGACCTGGCGCTGGAGAACAATCTGGACATGGTCATCGCGCGCTACAACCTGCCCATTGCGCAGACTGACATCCAGCGCACCCAGGCCGGCGGTTCCGTGCGTGGCGTCAATACCGGCGTGGTGTCGGGCACGCCCGGCGGCGGCGCAGGCGGCTTTGGCGTGAGCGGCGGCGGTGCAGGCGCCGGAGGAACCACGGGCGGCGCGGGCGGCGCGGGCGCAGGCGCTTCCGGCATCGTGTCGTCCACGCTGGGCACCGGCACCCTGGTCTCCAGCTACGATCCCAACATCTTCGTGTCGGCCAACACCGATCACACCTCTTCGCAGTTGACCAACTTCCAGGTGGAAGGCGTCTCCATCTACAAGGTCAACTCGGAGCAGGCCAGCGTCAGTTACACGCAGGCCTTTCCCACCGGCAGCAACATCGAAGTGGACTGGAACAACAGCCGCCAGACCTCCAACGGCATCTACGACTACTTCAGTCCCGAGCTGTTTTCCAGGGCGCGTGTGCTGGTGGCGCAGCAGTTGCTCGCCGGCTTCGGCCTGGGACCAAACCTGCGCTTTCTGCGCATTGCGCGCACCAACCAGAAGATCTCAGACATCGCTTTTCGCGCCCAGGTGATCGCCACCGTGACGCAGATATGCGATATGTACTGGGACTTGGTGAGCGCCTATGATGACGAGCAAGTGGGAGAGCGCTCGGTGGCCTTTGCCACGGATACACTCACCACCAGCCGCCAGCAGTTGGCGTTGCAGGCCATTCCCGAGATGGAAGTGCTGAAGGCGGAGGCCGAACTGGCCACCCGCGAGCAGGACCTGACCGTGGCGCGCACCAACCTGGAACTGCAGGAATTGCTGATGAAGAACGCCATCACCCGCACGCTCGACGATCCCATTCTGGAGGAGATGCCTGTGGTGCCTGTGGACCACATCGGCAGCCAGATTCAGGCCATCTCCGAGCCGGTGCAGGATATGATTGCCGCGGCGCTCAAGAATCGCACCGAATTGCAGGAGTCAGCACTGGATTTGCAGAACCGCGAACTCAGCCGCAAGACGGCGCGCAACGCGCTGCTGCCTTCGCTCATCGCCTACGGCTTCTATGCCGGGACGGGCACCGCCGGCCAGTTGAACGCCAAGTATTACGACCAGACGGTCCCCACCACCCTGCCCAAGGGCTACGGCGGCGCGCTCGAAAGCGCCGTGGACAACAATTCGCCCGAGTACCAGGTGGGCTTTCAATTGAATATTCCCTTGCGCAACCGCATCGCCAAGGCCGACCAGTATCGCACCGAGCTCGAATACCGCCAGTCGCAGGTTTATCTTGAAGAGTTGAAGAAACGCATTCGCATCGAGGTGCGCAACGCGCGCTATGCTCTGGAGCAGGGGGCCAGCCGCGTGGATGCGGCCCGCACGGCGCGCGACCTGGGGCAGAAGACTCTGGACATCATGCAGAAGGAACAGAAGCTGGGCGCGGGATCGAATCAGCAAACCCTCTCAGCCGAGCACGACCTGGCCCTGGCCGAGTCCGCTCTGGTGACCGCGGAAACCGCCTATGAGAAGGCGCGCATCGAGGTGCGCCGCGCCACCGGCTCCATCCTCGAGGAATACGGTATCTCGATCGCCGCGGCCAAAGCCGGCGTCGTGGAGGAAGACAATCTCCAATAAGATAGACAAAATCCGGGTTCTGGTTGCCGACGATCAACCCCACATCCTGGAGGCCGTGGAACTGCTTTTGGCCCCGCAGGAGATCGATGTCGACTGCGTGCGCTCGCCCCAGTTACTGATGGAGGCGCTGGGGCAGCGCGACTACGACGTGCTGCTCATCGACCTGAACTACACGCGCGACACCACCTCCGGACAGGAGGGCCTCGACCTGCTGGCCCGCATCCAGGAGTTCGACGCCCGCCTGCCGGTGATCGTGATGACCGCCTGGGGCAACATCGACCTGGCCGTCGAATCCATCAAGCGCGGCGCGCGCGATTTCATCCAGAAGCCCTGGGAGAACGAGCGGCTGCTCTCGCTGGTGCGGGTTCACGCCGAGCTGCACCAGGCCCTGCGCCGCGCCCGCCAGCTCGAACTGGAGAACCGCCTGCTCCGCGCCGAGGGCATGCCCGAGTTTGTGGCCGGCGCGCCCGCCATGCAGCCGGTGCTGGAACTCATTGCGCAGGTGGGCCCGTCCGACGCCAACGTGCTCATCACCGGCGAGCACGGAACGGGAAAGGAAATTGTCGCCAAGCTGCTGCATGCGGCCTCGCCCCGCGCCCGTATGGCGCTGGTGGCCGTCAACGCCGGCGGACTGCCGGAGGGAACCTTCGAGAGCGAAATCTTCGGCCACGTGAAGGGCGCCTTCACCGATGCGCGCACCGATCGCGTGGGCCGCTTCGAGCTGGCCAACGGCGGAACGCTCTTTCTGGACGAAATCGCCAATGTCCCGCTCCGCCAGCAGGCCAAATTGCTGCGCGTGCTGGAGACCGGCGAACTGGAGCGCGTGGGCTCCTCGCAAACCCGGCGCGTGGATGTGCGCGTTCTCTCCGCCACCAACGCGCTGCTGGAGGAAGAGGCCAAGGCCGGCAACTTCCGCGAGGACCTGCTCTTCCGCATCAACACGGTGGAGATTCACCTGCCCGCGCTGCGCGACCGACGCGAGGACATTCCGCTGCTGGCTACCCACTTTCTGGGCCGCAACCGCACTCGTTACCGCAAGCAGGTGACGGGCTTCTCTGCCGCCGCCATGCAACAGATGATGCAGTATCCCTGGCCGGGCAACGTGCGCGAACTGGAGCACACGGTGGAGCGCGCGGTGCTGCTCTGCCGCGGCGAAGAGATCGACCCCGCCAACCTCGCCATCGCCGCCGCGCGGCCCTCGGCACAGTCGTTTGAGAACATGAACATCGACGAGGTCGAGGCTCTGCTCATCCGCAAGGTCATGCGCCGCTGCGACGGCAACATCTCCCAGGCGGCCGAGTCCCTGGGGCTGAGCCGCGCGGCGCTCTATCGCCGCATTGAAAAATATGGCCTTTGAGAAAGGTGCGCGCCGGCATCGCCGCTCGGCTGTGCGCCGTGCGTGGCTGTTCTGCCTGTTGCTGGCGCTGCCCGCGCTGGTTCTTGCCGCCGTGCTGGTCTATCAGCAGCGGATCACTCCGGCGCCGGCCATTCTGTTTGCCGTCTGCCTGCTGCTCTACCTCCTGCTGGTGGCCGCCGCGCTGATTGAAGGCCTGACGCGCCCCTTGCAGACGCTCTCCAACGTGATCTCTTCGCTGCGCGAGGGCGATTATTCGTTTCGCGCCCGCGGCGCCGGAGCGCAGGATGCGCTGGGCGAACTGGCGGGCGAGGTCAACGCGCTCGCCGATCTGCTGCAGAAGCAGCGGGTGCGCTCGCTGGAAGCCACCGCGCTCCTGGCCCGCATCCTCGAAGTGATGCACGCGCCCCTGTTTGCCTTTGACCGCAACGATCAGTTGCAACTGGTCAACAATGCCGGCGCCAAGCTGCTGGGCCTGCCCCATGCCCGCTGTTTTGGCCGCTCGGCGCGCGAACTGGGCCTGGACGACCTGCTGGCAGCGCCCGACCAGTCCATCCATACCTTCAGCTCCAAGCCCTCGTTTACTTCGGGTCCCGCGCGCTGGCTGCTGCGCAAGGCGGCCTTTCGCCAGGACGGCGTGCCGCATACCCTGCTGCTGCTGGCCGATGTGAGCCTGCCACTGCAGGAAGAGGAGCAGATGGCCTGGAAGCGGCTGGTTCGCGTGCTGGGCCACGAACTCTCGAATTCGTTGGCGCCCATCAAGTCCATTGCCGGCAGCCTGCTGGCGCGCGTGGACCACATGGAGGGCGACGAAGCCACGCTGCGCGACTTCCGCCGCGGGCTGGGCGTGGTGGAGAGCCGCGCCGACGCGCTGCACCGCTTTGTGCAGTCCTACCGTCTGCTGGCCCAGTTGCCCCTGCCGCGGCTCAGGCGGATATCCCTGGGACCGCTGCTGGAACGGGTCGTTCTGCTGGAGCAGCGTCTGCCGGTCGAGTTCGACCCCGGTCCGCCAGCCGAGCTAGACGCCGATCCCGACCAGTTGGAGCAGATGTTCATCAACCTGCTGGCCAATGCGGTGGACGCTTCGCTGGCCAATACCGGGCAACCGGTGCGCGTGAGTTGGACCCTGGCCGGCGGCAGCCTGCTGGCGGCCATCGAAGATCACGGCCTGGGCATCGCCAACCCGGAAAACCTGTTTGTCCCCTTCTATACCACCAAGCCCTCGGGCAGCGGCGTGGGCCTGGCCCTGGCCCAGCAGATTGCCCGCGCCCACGGCGGAGAAATCCGCCTGCTCAACCGCGAAGACGGCGAAGGCGCGCGCGCCACGGTCCGGCTGCCGGCCGCGGAGACGTAGGATTCTGCGGAAAAAGTGGAGAGTGCTTAAAGCACTTTCATCGAGAGTGTAAGTGCCTGGGTGCCCCACCCTCGCCGCGTATTTGTTTTGCGGCCAGGGTGGGATAGCGCGATGCTGGCGTTACAAAACCAGCGAAAGTTCTTTAGTCGCAGACCAAGGAGCCGTCGGGGAAGGCCTGGCCTTCGTCCTCGGGCTCCGCGGCGCAGGCCGGATCGTCCGCGGGGCGGGCGGCAAAGAATGCGTCCACCTGCTCCAGCACCTCGGCGCCGGTGCGCTGGTGGTAGATGGCTGCGCGCAGCTTGGCGCCGCCCGGCACACCGTGGGTGAACCAGGTGGCAAACTGCTTCATCTTGCCGGCGGTCTCCCCCATGCGGGCGTCGCGGGGCAGGTCCTTGCAGGCCTCGGCTTCATCCAGCAGCATCTGAAAATACGCGCGGATCATGCGGTAGCGGTCTTCCTGCGTAGGCCGTTCGTAGCTCCCGGTGGCGGTGTACTGGGCAATCTGGCGGAAGATCCAGGGGTTTGCCGGCGCGGCCCGCCCGATCATCACCGCGTCGCAGCCGGTCTGGGCCACCATGGCCGCCGCGTCCTCCGGGGTGCGGATGTCGCCGTTGCCGATCACTGGAATCCCCACTGCCTGCTTCACTGCGGCGATCCACTCCCACTGCGCCTGGCCGCTGTAGCCCTGCTCGCGGGTGCGGGCGTGCAGCGCCACGGCATTGAGGCCCTCGGCCTCTGCCATGCGCGCCAGTTCCACGCACACAATCTGCTTCTCGTTCCAGCCCATACGGAACTTGACGGTGAAGGGAATCGACACCGCTTTGCGCACGGCACGGAAAATTTCGCCAATGCGGGGCAGGTCGCGCAGCAGGCCCGAGCCGCCGTTCGAGCCCACCACCCGCTTGGCCGGGCAGCCCAGGTTCAGGTCCACCAGGTCGAAGCCGGCCTCTTCCACAATCCGCGCCGCATCGGCCAGCGTCTCGGGGTTGGAGCCGAACAGTTGCGCCCCGATGGGGTGCTCGTCGTCATAGAAGGTGAGGTAGCGCCGCCGCTTGGTCTCCCGCATCCGCGAAAGTCCGTCGGCGGAAGTGAACTCGGTCATCAACAGCCCGCAGCCGGACTGCGCATTGGTGACCGCGGCCTCAATGGCCGCCGCGGACCCTTCCGGGTGCCCCACCCCTTCGGCAAGCTCAGGGCAGGCTCTCGCGACGTCTTTGTTCTTGTCGCCAGGGTGGGTCTCACAAGCAGCTTCGGCGCTGAACAAGCTGGCGTGGCGGATGAAGCGCCGGAAGACCGTGTCCGTGACCCCGGCCATGGGCGCCAGCACGGTGGCCGGAGCCACCACCACCGGGCCCAGGCGCAGTTCCGCCGGCACCCGTGCTTCGGCGGGCATCGCGTGCTCGGTGGGGTTGTCCCAGTCCTTTTTTATGGTAAAACCCTTACCCGCCATGAGAAACCTCTGAGCTGCCAGTTGCTAGCTACCAGCTTTTCCGTGCGGAGACCGGCTTTGGCGGCGGGCCTGAACATCCAGGCTTCTGACCGCCTGATCTTGCGTCCTGCAGTGGAATATCGGACTTTCCCAAGTCCCAAACTCGGGACCTGGGGCACCCAAATTCGTCCCGGTACAAGCGATCATGGACCTCTTCCCGGCGTCAGGGGCTAGAAGCTGGAGGCTAGCAGCTGAAAGCTGTCTTTCAGCCCGGCAACTCGCTCACCTGATAGAAACACGGCTGTCCGCGCGACTCCGGGTCCCATCCTGCCGCCATCGCCTCGCGAATGCCAGCCTCCACCATGGCCGCCGATACGGGAACCCTGGGAGGCGCATCCTTGTTGTTTTCAGTCTTCTGCGTCAGCACCGGCGGGAACTCGAGAAAGAGCTCTCTGCGGACGCCCTCGGCGACTTTGACATGGATGGCAACGCCCTTCCACCCGTCCGCGGTGAACCATTGCTGTTCGCGGTGCAGGTTCCAGAGCAGGGAGAAGCCGTCGATGGTGATTGCGGAGTGAATCGAGCGTTTGGCGCGTGGCATGGCCGATCCCATCCCTCATAGAGAA
>Ga0302157_10003652_pt1 | contig 17157 bp, 18 predicted proteins | sample I_Bog_N3_3_FD_193502 | JGI IMG/M metagenome (GOLD analysis project Ga0302157, IMG submission 193502) | Peat permafrost microbial communities from Stordalen Mire near Abisko, Sweden - I_Bog_N3_3 | ecosystem: Environmental > Terrestrial > Soil > Wetlands > Peat | place: Sweden: Abisko, Stordalen...
ATTGGCGTCGCGGGACGGGTCGTGACGGGCGCCGCCATGACCTGGGCGGCGTTCCCGAGCCATTTCCCCGCATTGCTTTCGCAGCGCCCCCCGCTATATATGCGCCCCGCCGCGCCTGTCGTCGGCCCGCTCGTGGAGCCTTGCCTTGTTCATTACCCCTGCTTTTGCCCAAGCCGCCGGAGCCGGCGCTTCGAGCCCGACCGACATGCTGGTCCAGTTCGCGCCGTTCATCCTCATCTTCGTCATCATGTATTTCCTGATTCTGCGGCCGCAGCAGCAGAAGGCGAAGGAAGCCAAGGCGATGATCTCTGCGGCCAAGCGCGGCGACCTCATCGTCACCACGGGCGGACTGATCGGCAAGATCACGAAGTCCACCGACGACAGCGAAGTCGAGGTGGAAATCGCCCCCAACGTCAAGGTTCGTGTCGTCCGCTCCGGCATCGCCGACGTTCGCTCGAAGGGCGAGCCGGTCGCCAAGGACGTCGCCCCGACCAAGTGATCGGTCTCGGCTCAAGATTTTCGACGCGAAAGAATTGACGTCCCATGCTTCGTCTCGCCTCCTGGAAAGTCGCGTCGATCCTGGCGCTGGTATTCGCCGCCATGCTGCTGGTGGTCCCGAGTTTCCTGAGCGAGGCGACGGTGGCCGCGATGCAGGCCAGACTGCCGTCGTTCGTGCCGTTGCGCCAGATCGTACTTGGCCTCGACCTGCAGGGCGGCGCGCATTTGCTGATGGAAGTCGACAGCCCGTCGGTCATCAAGGCCCAGGTCGAGGCGCTTCGTGACGACGTGCGTGGAAAGCTGCGCGAGGGCAAGGTTTCAATCAGCGGCGGCATCGCCGTCCAGCCGCGCGGGGTGTTGGTGCGCATCGCCGACAGCGCCGAGCGCGCGCGGGCTTTGACGCTGCTCGCGCAACTCGACGCGCGCATCGGCGGAGCCATTTCCGGCGGCAACGGACACACGCTCGATGTCGCCGACAACGGCCAGGGCGCGATCCAGCTCACGCTTACGGACGCCGCGACCACCGAAAAGGTCAAGCGCGCGGTCTCCCAGTCGATCGAGGTGCTCAACCGCCGCCTCAACGGCTCCGGCACCAAGGAGACCAACGTCCAGCAGCAGGGCGCCGACCGCGTGCTCATCGAAGTTCCCGGCTTGCAGGACACCAGCAAGCTGAAGGATCTGCTCGGCGCGACGGCGAAGCTCGAATTCCGCCTCGTCGCTGACGCCGGCGAAGCGCCGGGCGATTACGAGACGCTGCCGGAACAGCAGGGCGGGACGCTGCCCGTCGAGAAGCGGGTGATGGTGGCGGGCGAAGACCTCGTCGACGCCCAGCCGAGCTTCGACTCGCGCACCAGCGAGCCCGACGTCAGTTTCCGCTTCAATCTGCGCGGCGGCCAGCGGTTCGGACAGGTGACGAGCGAGAACGTCGGCAAACCTTTCGCTATCGTGCTCGATGGCAAAGTGATTTCCGCGCCGCGCATCCTCGGGCCGATCACCGGCGGCTCCGGGCAGATCACCGGCAATTTCACCGTCGAGCAGGCCGACAATCTCGCGGTGCTGCTGCGCGCGGGCGCGTTGCCGGCGAAGCTGACAGTCGTCGAAGAGCGCACGGTCGGCCCGGGCCTCGGCCAGGATTCCATCGACGCCGGCAAGCACGCAGCCTTTGTCGGCGGGGCGCTCGTCGTCGTCTATATGCTGGCGACCTACGGCGTGTTCGGCGTGTTCGCCGATCTCGCGCTTGGCGTCCACATCCTGTTCATCTTCGCCTCGATGTCGCTGCTCGGCGCGACGCTGACGCTGCCCGGCATTGCCGGCATCGTGTTCACCATCGGCATGGCGGTGGACTCCAACGTGCTCATCTACGAGCGTATCCGCGAAGAATCGCACATGGGGCGTTCGGTGATCTCGGCACTGGAAGCGGGCTTCAACCGGGCGTTTGCGACCATCATCGACTCCAACGTGACGATGTTCGTGGCGGCGGTGATTCTTTATCTGTTCGGCTCGGGCGCGGTGCGCGGTTTTGCTGTGTCGCTGGGCCTCGGCATTCTCACCTCGGTCATTACCGCGGTGACGATGACGCGCATGATGATCGCGCTGTGGTATCGCCGCGGTCGGCCGACCCATCTGCCGATCTGAGCGCGAGGGAAACGACAATGAAACTGCTTCGCCTCGCGCCGGAAGGCACCAAGATCAGCTTCATGCGGTTCCGCCGCTTGAGCTATCCTTTCTCCGCGGTGATGTCGCTGTTCGCGGTGGCGATGTTCTTCCTAGTGGGCATGAATTTCGGCATCGATTTCGCGGGCGGCTCGCAAGTGGAATTGCGCGCCAAGGCGGGCGTGGCCGATCTCGCCTCCCTACGCGCCAAGGCCGAAAAGCTCGACCTCGGGCCGGTGGAAGCGCAGCGCTCGGGCGCCGAAACCGACGTTACGCTGCGCCTCAACGTGCAGCCGGGCGGCGAGCAGGGGCAGACGATCGCGGTCAACAAGCTGCACCAGGCCTTCGACGCCGATTACGAATTTCGCAGCGTCGATGCGGTCGGCCCTCGCGTCTCCGGAGAGTTGGTGCAGAGCGGCACCCTCGGCATCGTCGTCGCCATCCTGGCGGTGCTGACCTATTTGTGGTTCCGCTTCGAATGGCAGTTCGCCGTCGGCGCGATCATCGGCACGATGCACGATCTGCTGCTGACGGTCGGATTCTTCTCGGTGACGCAGCTCGAGTTCAACGCGACTTCCATCGCGGCGATCCTCACCATCGTCGGCTATTCGCTCAACGAGACCGTCGTGGTGCTCGACCGTATTCGCGAAGTGATGCGCAAATACAAGAAACTGTCGACGGCGGAGATTGTCGACATGTCCGTCAACGCCGTGCTGCCGCGTACGATCATGACGGCGACGACCGTGTTCCTGGCGCTGCTGGCGCTATTCTTCCTCGGCGGCCACGTCATCCGTTCGTTCTCGGCGGCGATGATCTGGGGCATTTTTGTCTCCACCTATTCGTCGATCTTCATCTGCTCGCCGATGCTGATCTATCTGGGCGTACGCGCCGACACGTTCGACAGGAACGTCGCCAAGCCCGATGCGACGCCGGCGGGCGCGAACCGCTGATGGCGCGGGCGCCGCGCGACGACGCCTTTGCGCCGGGCGCGCATGTGATCGAAGCCTATGGCGCGGGCGGCTTTCGCTTCGCCGGGTTGGCCCATGTCGGCTCGATCCTGGCGACGCCCAAGGGCGTCAGCGCTTTGGCGGCGACCGCACTCGACGAGGTCGAGGCCGGAGATTTCGCGCGGCTGTTTTCCGAAATCGAGGCGGCGCCCGGATCGGTCGAATATCTGGTGATCGGCGCCGGCGCGAAGATGGCGCCGACGCCGCGTGTGCTCGGAGATCTCTTGCGCGCCCGCGGGCTGCGCTTCGAGACCATGGCGACGGGGCCGGCCTCGCGCATCTACAATGTCATGATCGACGAGGGGCGGCGCGTCGCGGCGCTGCTGATAGCGGCGCCGTGAGCGACCCGCGTCTCGACGAGGCCTATGTTCATTGCGACGCGCTGGCGCGGGAGCAGGACCGCGACCGATGGATCGCGACGTTGTTCGCGCCGCAGCCGTTGCGCCGGCATCTTCACGCCTTGATCGCCTTTGCCTGTGAAATCCAGCGCATCCGCCGCGCCGTGAAGGATCCGCTCGCGGGCGAGATGCGGCTCGTCTGGTGGTTGGAGGCCATCGACGGCGAGCGCGCCGCGGAAGCGCAGGCCAATCCGGTCGCGGCAGCGATGCTGGCGACGATCGCCGAGCGCGGTCTGCGCAAAGACCGGTTTGAAGCCTGGTTGCTCGCCTGGCGCGACGATCTCTATGAAAAGCTCAACGATGACGAGGCGCGCGGGCGCGCGCTGCTGGCGCCGTTGTACGCATTTTCTGCGCGGGCGCTGGGAGGCGAGGCCGAGCTTGCCGCGGTTGCCGCGGGAGAGGCGGAAGCGCTTCTCGCGGCGGGGCGATATGGCGACGCGTTGGCGCGCATGGTCGAAGCCGAGCGTGTGCTGGGCGAGGCGGTCGGAGAGTTTGCGCCGGCCTTTGGCGTGCTCGGCGCACAACATCTCGACGCGCGGCGCGGCTCTCGCGGACCGGCGCCGGCGTGGCGGCGGCAAGTGGCGATCTGGTGGTGGGGTCGCGGGCGCTGACGGCGTCCGTCAGGACTTGCCGCGTGGCGGCGTCGGCGCACAGGCCTCTTCGACGAGCGCGGTAAATCCTTCGAGCTTCGCCGTCTCGATCACGATCGGCGGCTCGTGCGGATTGTCGGTAGTGACGGGCATTTGGTTCGCTGGGTCGTCATAGGGCTCGACGAGCCAATTTGCAGACCCGGCGAGTTTGCAGAAGTCGGCGCGCGGGGTGATGGCGCTCCAGTGTTCCCTGTTGAAGGTTTTTACGACCCGATATTCACCGCCGTCTGGCCGTGCGCGGAACGAGAAGCCGACGCCGCGAACGTCGCCGGGTTCGTCCGTCGCGCGCTCGGACTCTTGCGTGCGCGTGTGGACGGTGGTTTCCACGCCGCCGCCGCCGCGGCGATAGAGCAAGTCCACGCCGAGAAACACGGTTCGTCCTTGTACGGGAAGCGCGAGCGGCCATTCGCCCCGCGCGGAGAAAATCGGATTTGCGGTCGGATTCGCCGCTGTGGCGACGCCGGCCAAGCCGCCGGCGCCCAAGCCGCCTACGATCGCCGACTTCTGATCGATCCACGCCGTGACGAGATGGGTGGAAGTCTTCTCTTGCGCCGTCAACCAGTGAATCCCGGAGGGCGGCGCCGTCAAGGCGATGGTCTCGAGTTCCTGTCCCACGCCCGCTTCTCTGAACCACGACGCGACGGTCGATTCCGTTTGCGGCATGGCCGCCTGTTTCGAAGTCGACTGCGTACGTTTCTCCGAAATCAGTTCGCGCGAGATCTCATGCTTGACGCCGTCGACGATGCGGTAGCTGACGCGAAACTGGCGATAAATTCGTGTCTGCGTGAACTGGGTGAGCGTCTGGTGGACGCCGATTTGCGCGAGCGGATTGGCGAAACGCTCGACGCCGCCGGCGAGCACGAACGTGCAGGCCGAGGCGCAATAGGCGCGCATCGCGTCAGCGTCGCCTTCGGCGGAGCCGCAAGCGGACGGATTTTTTTCCGTGCAGGGAATCAGCGTCGTGCTGGCGACGGCGACGGCCAGTCGCTTGGCGCGGATGAGCCGCCCGATGGCGATGCCGTCGGCGGCGGAGCCGCCGGGCGAGTTGATGAGAATCGGCAGTCGACGTCCACCCAGCGAAGCGACGAACTTCTGGAACGCCGCGGCGGTTCCGATCTCGATCTTTCCCTCAGCGGCGATCCATTCTGGGCAGTCGGGCGCGCAACGTGGGTCGGCGCTGACGACGCGCACGAATTTCATCGATTCGAATTTGGGCGCTTCGGTCGCGGCGGCCGCGGGCCGGGCGACGGCGGCTAAAGCAGCAAACAGCGAAATTGCGAGTTGGAGTGACGTCATGAAGCCGAACGCCCAAAGCGCTTGCATCCGCGTGAAACTGCGCGGAAGATTATGGGTCAGCGTTGCATTTCAGGTCGTGAAACACAACCGCCAAATGAGGCGAGGAGGCTCGTTGTTGAACCGGCGCGCATGGCTGCAGGGTGCAATCGCGTCGCTCATCGTCGGCGCGGCTCGCGCCGACGCCGATCCCTTTGCCGACGCCGTCGCCGCCCTCGCCACGCTGGAGGCGAAAGCGGGCGGGCGGCTCGGCGTCTGTGTGCTCGATCCCATACGCGGGCGCACGCTCGCCTATCGCGCCGACGAGCGCTTTCCGCTGACCAGCACCTTCAAGGCGCTCGCCGCCGCGGCCGTGCTGGCGCGCGTCGACGCCGGCGTCGAACAGCTCGACAGGCGCATCCTTTACAGCGAGCGGGATCTGCTCAGCTATGCGCCGGTCACGAAAGCGCATGTCGCGGAGGGGATGACGCTCGGCGAACTCTGCGCGGCGGCGATCGATTACAGCGACAACACCGCCGGCAACTTGCAGCTCGAAGCGATCGGCGGGCCCGCGGGATTGACCGCGTATCTGCGTACGCTCGGCGACGAGGTGAGCCGCCTCGACCGCGTCGAGCCCGATCTCAACGAAGCCGCGCCAGGCGATCTCCGCGACACCACTTCGCCGCGCGCTTACGCCCAGAACCTGCGGACCCTTGTCATGGGTGACAAATTGTCTCAGGCCTCGCGCGCCCAGTTGGAAGCTTGGTTGATCGCCGACAAGGTCGGCGACAAGCGGTTGCGGGCGGGATTGCCGGCGGATTGGCGCATCGGCGACAAGACCGGCTCAGGCGAGCGCGGGACCGCCAATACAATTGCGATCCTGCGCCCTCCCGGGCGCGGACCGTTGCTTGCCGGCGTATTCTTCACAGACGCCGACGCCTCGATGGATGCACGCAACGACGTCCATCGCCGAGTCGCCGAAATCATTGCTCGCGCTTTTTGAGCCGATCAATTGAACGAGTCGAAATAGGACACGACCATCAGGAACGTTCCCGCGATGACCGCCAGCACCAACAGGCCAATGATCGCGATGCGGTCTTCGTTGGTCTTGGGCGCGCGATCGGGCTCATGGATATCGACAGGCTCCGGCGCGTCGTCGGAATGCGCTTCGAGTTTCGCCGTTTGAGCAACGAGCGGCTTCGGCGGCGACATCGGCCTCTTCGGTGCCGGGAGGGGCGTCCATTTCGGTAATTCGGCCTTTTCGCGCTTGTCCTGGGGCGCGACGAAACGGCCGTAGAAGAAGACGAAGGCGGCGCCGAGCGCGGGGGCGAAAGCCACGAGCGCGGGTGCATTGGCGTCGGCCCAGGCGAACACCAGCGGATCGGTCAAAGCCATTCCGCCGGCGATCCAACCGAGCAGCGCGGCGCCGAGTTCGACCAGGAACGGCGCGCGGCGCAGCAGTTCGGCGAGCATCACGCCGCCGAACCCGAGAATGGGAAGGCTCATCGCCACGCCGATGGCGATCCACCAGAAATTGCCGTTCGCGATCGCCGCCAGCGCGACGACATTGTCGAGGCTCATCGCCAGATCGGCGACGATGATGATCGCCGCGGCGGAAGCGAGACTGGTCACGCGCGAAGTCTTTGACTCCATTTCCGGCGCGAGGTCTTCGCCGGCGGCGAGGTTCATCGCGATGAAGAACAGTGCTATGGCGCCGGCGATCTTGACCAGCGGCAGCGTCAACAACGAAGTCGCGACGATGGCGAGCAACAGCCGCAATACCATCGCGCCGACGACGCCGATGGCGGCGGCCTGCCGGACCTGAGTCGGGGGCAGGGCGCGGCAGGCGAGCGCGATCACCAGCGCGTTGTCGGCGCCGAGCAGCAGATCGACGAACAGGATTTGCAGGGGCGCGAAGACCCAGGAGGAGGCGTCGTTGAAATCCATCCGTAAACCGAACTCCGAGGATTAGCCCAACGCGCCCGCGAGGCCGCTGTAGAGCGCGATCACCGAAACGGCGGCGAAGACGGCGCCCAGCGCGACCTGATAAGCGCGCGACAGCGCCAGCGCGCCCCTCAACTCGGTGATCGCGAGCAGATAGACGAGGCCGAGCACGACCGGCAGCAGCACCGCGTTGACGACGCCGACCGCGATCGACAGTTTCAGCGGATCGACGCCGGTGAGCACGAAGAGGCCGCCGGCGTTGAGCAGGACGATGAAGGCGACGTAGAACCACGGCGCCTCGCGCGGATGATGTTCGAGCGAGTGTTTGACGCCGAGCGCCTCGCCGACGGACCAGGCCACGGTCAGAGTGACGACGATGGCGGCGACCAGGGCGGAGCCGACGAGACCCAGCGTGAACACGCCGCGTCCGATCCAGGGGCCCAGCGTATGCGTGAACGTCTGCGCGATGTCGCCGACCGACTGAAACCCGGTAACGTCGCCCGAACGCACGGTCGCCGCCGCAGCGATGACGATGGCCGCGGTGACGATCTGACAGAGGATGGCGCCGGCAAGCGTCTCCAAACGCGCGCCGGTGAGATGCGCCGAGTCGAGCTTCTTATCGATCATCGCCGATTGCTGGTAGAACACCGCCCAGGGCATGAAGGTGGTGCCGATATTGGCGGCGAGCAGATACAAATAGCCTCTGTCGCCGAACGGCGCCTCGCGAATTTCGCTCGACAGCGCGTGCAGGTTCGGCCCCGCGCGCCAGGCGACGACGAGGAAAGCGAGTTCGAACAGGCCGGCGAGAATGGCGACGCGCTCGACGGACGCATAAGCGCCGAGCGTGACGACGCCGATGAAGAACACCAGCGTGACGCCGACGACGAGATGCGGCGCCAGGCCAAAACTAACGGCGAGGCCGGCAAGCGCGCTCAATTGGGTGACCAACGCGCCAAAACAGGAGACTATGAGCGCGCCGAGCGCCGCCCATGTTGCGACGCGGCCGAAGCGGCGGCGGATCAGTTCGGCAAAGCCCAGCCCCGAGGATACGCCGAGGCGGATCGTCAGTTCCTGCATGGCGTAGAGGATAGGAATGGCGATCAACTGCGGCAGCACCAGGCGATAGCCCCATTGCGCGCCGCTCTGCGCGGCGGTGATGACGCTGCCGGCGTCGGTGTCGGCCAACATGACGACGACGCCGGGACCGATGGCGAGAGCGAGCCGGCGCCAGTTCGCCCGCGACGTCAGCGCGGTAGGCGCCGAGTTGGCGCTCATTTGCCGGCTCCGGCCGCCGTCGCGTCGGGGCCGTTGGTCAGCATCCTGAGGAAAGCCGCGGTTGGAGCGATCAGCAAAGTCGGTCCGGAGTCGGCGAGCGCGCGCTTGTAGGTCTGCAGCGAGCGGTAGAACTGATAGAACTTCTCGTCCCTGCCGAAGGCGTCCGAAAGCAGACGGCTCGCGTCCGCGTCGCCTTGGCCGCGAGAAATCGTCGCTTGTTTCTGCGCGTCGGCGAGAACGCCGCTGCGCTCGCGCTCGGCCTTCGATTGGATCTGCTGCGCCCATTCGAACCCTTGCGCGCGAAGTTCTTTGGCCTCGCGCTGGCGTTCGGATTTCATGCGGTCGTAGATCGCCTGACTGGTTTCAAACGGCAGATCGGCGCGATGGAACCTGACCTCGTCGATCTCGACGCCGAGCGGCTTGGCCTTTTCGGCGACCTCGCTGCGGACGTCTTCGAGCATCGCCGAACGTTGCGGCGTCAACAGACTGAGCAGCGAGGCTTTGCCGAGTTCGCGTCGAACCGACGACGAAACGAGCTGCGTGAGCTGGGCGCGCGCGATGTCGTCGCTGCGCAGCGCCTGATAGAAGCGCAGGGGATCGACGATGCGATAGCGCACATAGGGCTGCACTTCGAGGCGCTTCTGATCGCCCATGATGACCTGTTCGATGGGCGGAGTCAGAAGCAACAACCGCGTGTCGTAGACGAACACGCTGTCGATGAGCGGCGCCTTGATCTTGAGACCCGGCGTGTTCTCGACGCCGACGGGCGCGCCGAGGCGCACGACGAGCGCCTGCTGTCCCTCGCCGACGATGAACAAACACATCGAGGCGAGCGCGATGAGACCGACGATGACGACGGCAAAGGCGGCGGCGAGGCGGAGTTTCATGGCGCGCTCCGCGGGTTCCCTCGCCCCGCTTTCCGCGTTTCCTTCGAAAACGCTTGAGGGGAGCGGGCTAAAGTATGCGGACGACTGCCGGCGCCACCCACGACCCTCGTCCTGAGCTTGTCGAAGGACGATCCAGGGGGAACGGCGGCTCGTGCGAGTAAACGATCGGTCGCCAAAGGGTCCAAAAACCGGCCGCGTCGCAGCTCAGGTTCCCGGTACGGCCCGGTTTGCTGGCTGGAACGTCCTTCGACAAGCTCAGGACGAGGGGATTTGTTGACGCGGCCCGACTTCAAAGATGTCTGTACGCCGCAGCGCAAGCGGGGAGAGGGGGGATTTCCAATCGCGACGAACGTCATTTCACCGCCCCCGTCGGTTTCGGCGCGGGCGTGTCGATCACCTGCGGCGGCGCGGGCGTGCGGATCTTCGGATCGGGCAGGGACATGTAGGGCGTCACGCTGCCGACGCCCTTGTCGGAGGTGTCGACGACCACGCGCGTCGATTTCCTCAGCACCTCGTCGACGGCTTCCAGATAGAGGCGCCACGACGTGACGACGGGCGCGGACTGATAGGCGGCGAGTTGGTCGAGGAAGGCTCTCGCTTCGCCCTGAGCGAGGGTGACGACGGTTGTGCGATAGGCTTCGGCGTCCTGGCGCGTGTGTTCGGCGTCGCCCCGGGCGCGCGGCAGGATGTCGTTGGCGTAGGCTTCCGCCTCGTTGCGCGCGCGCTCCTGGTCGGCGCGGGCGCGCTGCACGTCGTTGAAAGCGTCGATGACGGCGAGCGGCGGCTCGACGCGCTGCAATTGCACCTGCGTGATCTCGACGCCCGCCCGCTCGGAATCGAGCAGCTGCTGCAACAAAGCGCGGGTCGCGTCGGCGATCTGCTGGCGCTGGTCCGACATCGCCGCCTGAATCGGCGTGCGTGAGATGACGTCGCGCAACGCGCCTTCGGCGGCGAACTTCAGTGCGGTCTCCGGCTGGTCGACGCGAAACAGATATTGCCCGGCGTCGCGGATCTTCCAGAACACGGCGCAATCGGCTTCGACGATGTTCTCGTCGCCGGTCAGCATCTGTCGCTCGCGACCGGCGGTCGGATCGCCGGGGGCCGCATTGTTGGCGCCGAGCTGGATCTGGTTGATCTTGGTGACTTTGGGAAAGATCGTCGTCTCGATCGGATAGGGCCAATGGAAATGCAGACCCGGGTGGGTGGTGTCGACCCATTTGCCGAAGCGCAGCACCACGCCTTGTTCGTCCGGTTGCACCCGATAGATCGAGGTGGCTAACCAACCGATGACGATGATCAGCGCCGTCAGCGCCCAGCCGCGGGCGCCGAACTTTGGAGCCTTGAACACCGAGCCGAGACTCTGGCGCAGCATGTCGCCGAGGCCGGTTTCATCGGGCGCGCTCTCAGGAGCATCGGTCATGGGTCGCTCGCCTTGGTCTGCTTCAATCCTGGGCAAGGACGAGGCTCTCCTCAAGCAGCAGGCGCGCGCGGGCGCTCAGCTTCTCGGTTTCGCTCTTCAACTGGCCGCAGGCGGCGAGGATGTCGCGACCGCGCGGCGTGCGCACCGGGCTCGCGTATCCCGCGTTGAACACGATGTCCGAAAATTTCTCGATCTGCTCCCAGTCGGAGCACTCATAGGGGCTGCCGGGCCAGGGATTGAACGGGATCAGGTTGATCTTGGCGGGCAGGCCCTTCAGCAGCCTGACCAGCGCGCGCGCATCCGCCGGGGAATCGTTTACGCCCTTGAGCATCACGTACTCGAAGGTGATGCGCCGGGCGTTCGAGGCGCCGGGATAGTTGCGGCACGCCTGCAACAGTTCGGCAATCGGGTATTTGCGGTTGAGCGGCACCAGTTGGTCGCGCAGCGCGTCGTTGGCGGCGTGCAGGGAGACGGCGAGCAGCGTGCCGCAACGCTCGCCGAGCTTGGCCATTTCGGGAACGACGCCGGAGGTCGAGACGGTGATGCGCCGCTTCGACAGCGACAGCCCGTCGCCGTCGGTGAGCACGCCGATGGCGTCGCTGACGTTGGCGAGATTGTACAGCGGCTCGCCCATGCCCATGAACACGATGTTCGACACCGCGCGCACCCCCTCGCCCGAGGGCACCAGCCCGTCGGTCGGCGCCACGCCGCCGGGGAAGTCGCCGAGCCGGTCGCGGGCGACGAGCACTTGCCCGACGATCTCGGCGGTGGTGAGGTTGCGCACCCAGGCCTGCGTGCCGGTGTGGCAGAATGTGCAGTTGAGTGTGCAGCCGACTTGGCTGGAGACGCACAGCGTGCCGCGGTCGCGCTCGGGGATGTAGACGCACTCGATCTCCGCGCCCTTGTCGTGCGGGCCGGTGGCTGGCATACGCAGCAGCCATTTGCGGGTGCCGTCGGCGGAGACCTGCTCGACGCTGATTTCGGGACGCGCCAGTGTGTGGCGCTCGGCGAGCCGCTCCCGCAACGGCCTCGCGATGTTGCTCATTTCCGAGAAGTCGCGGGCGCCGCGGTGATAGATCCAATGCCACAATTGCGAGGCGCGCATACGCGCTTCACGCTCGGGCAGTCCGAGCGCGGCGGCCGCCATGGCCAGCTGCGCGCGGGTCGCGCCGGCTAGATTTTTGGGCGGGCCGACATCTTGCGAGGGGGAGGGGAAGCTCATGCGTGGGCTTCTAACACAAGCCCGTCAGGCGGGCCAAATTGACTTGGGTTCCTTCAGGAAGAACAGCGACAGCCATTCGGCGACCAGCGCTGGCTTGGCCGCGCCCTCGATCTCGACCTCGACGCTCTTGCGCATGTGATATTCGGCTTCCGAGCGCTGCGTCAGCGCCAGCAGCTTGAAGCGGCCGCGAATGCGCGAGCCCGCGCGCACCGGGGTGATGAAGCGCAATTTCTCGAAACCGTAATTGACGCCCATCGCCACGCCTTCGATCGGCGGCAACGCGTCGTAGGCGATGGCCGCCAGCATCGACAGCGTGAGGAAGCCGTGGGCGACCGTGCCGCCGAACGGCGTCGCCTTCGCCGCTTCCGGATCGATGTGGATGAATTGCCGGTCCTCGGTAACCTCAGCGAAAGCGTCGATACGCGCCTGGCTGATCTCGAACCAGCGGGACAGGCCGATCTCGGCGCCGACGAGTTCCGCGAGCCGCTGCACGGTCACCGAGGGCAGGTCAGGATTGTAGACGCTCATGGCTGTTTCCTCGATGTAACCGGCAATTGTTCCCAGCGCTCGCTGTGTAACCCATTCGCGCGCTCGACGTAGGTGGCGAGCATCGGCACGAAATGCGCGTCGCCTCCTGCGGCGGAGGCCAGCGCGAAGGCGTTCTTGACGGCCGAGCCCATGGAGTCGACGAGCCCGGCGGCGTCGGCCATCGCTCCGAGATAGCGCAAGTCCTTGTGTGCGTTGGCGATGGTGAACTTGTGGGCGTCCGGATCGCCGTCCAGGGTCCAGCGCGCAAACGTCTGGTAGAAGCCGCAATCCATGCGCCCGCCGCGGATCACATTGTCGAAGCGCTCCGCGGAAATTCCGACCTTTTGCGCCAGCGCCAGGGCTTCCGAATACAGCGCGGCATAGCCGAGCGAGATGAAATTGTTGATGAGCTTCATGCGATGGCCGTCGCCGGTCGCGCCGATATGGACGATTTTTCCAGCCCAGGTTTTCAGCACCGGCTCCAGCCGGGCGAAGATTTCGTCGCTGGCGCCGACCATCGTGTCGAGCGCGCCTTCCCAGGCTTCTTTCGGCGTGCGGCTCAGCGGCGCGTCGACCAAAGCCACGCCGAAACGTTGCAGATGCTCGGCGAGCGCGAGGGTCGAGTTGGGGTCGGAGGTCGAGCAGTCGACGACGATGGCGCCGGGGCGCAGGCCCTTGTCGAGCCCGTCGGCTCCGCGCACGATCTGTTCCACCTCGCGCGAACCGGTCACACACAAGAAGACGATGGTGCTGCGTTGGCCGAGGTCGCGCAGGCTTTCCGCTTCCGTGGCGCCTCTCGAGCGTAGATCCTCGACCGGCTTGCGATTGCGATGCGCTTTGACGACGAGCGTATAGCCCTTGTCGACGATGTTCTTGGCCATGCCGTGGCCCATGAGGCCGAGGCCGACGAAGCCGATAGACTCTTGGACGGCGGTGGACATGGCAGGCGGCGCTCCTCAGAATGAAGCGGCAACCTAAGCCGGTTTGCGAAAATTCGCCAACGTTTGGAGCGGCGGCGTCCTCGCCGCCGTATTTGACGCGCCTCGTGTCGGCGCCGTCGGCGGCGAGGACGCCGCCGCTCCCATCAGGCCCGAGCCCCGGCAAGATTTGGCGTCGGCGGCGACATGCGGCTAAGTTTTACCGCCGCCGCCCGAGTCCCCCCATGCCCAAATTCGCCGCCAACCTGTCGATGATGTTTTGCGAATGGCCGTTCCTCGACCGCTTCGCCGCCGCCGCTGACGCGGGCTTCGAAGCGGTCGAGTTCCAGTTTCCTTACGCTTTCCCCGCCGACGAGATCGCCGCGCGCGTCGCGCCGGCGGGCGTCAAAATCGTCATGTTCAACCTGCCGCCGGGGGATATGGCCAAGGGCGACCGCGGGCTGGCGGCGGTCCCTGAGCGAGTCGACGAGTTTCGCGCCTCGGTCGATCTGGCCTTAGACTACGCGCAGACGCTCGGCGTCGACCGTCTCCATCTGATGGCCGGGAATGGCGATCCGAGCGACGCCCGCGCCGGCGCCGCCTATCGCGACGCAATCCGGTACGCGCTCGACCGGCTCGGACCGGCCGGCGTCACCGTGCTGCTGGAGCCGATCAACCGCCGCGATTTCCCCGGCTACTACTTGAGTGATTTCGACGCGGCGGAGCGGATCATCGGCGACTTCGCGACGCCCCGACTGAGGCTGCAATACGACATCTACCATCGGCAGATTCTTCGCGGCGACGTGCTGAGCGGGCTGGAAGCGCTGCTGTCGACTATAGGCCATGTGCAGGTCGCCAGCGTCCCGCTGCGTCAGGAACCGGGCAGCGGCGAAGTCAACGACGCCCTGGTGTTCGCGCGGCTCGACGCGCTGGGTTATGGCGGCTACGTTGGCTGCGAATATCGCCCCGCGGCCGGCACGCTGGAGGGTCTCGATTGGTTCGCAAGCGCACGGAAGGCTTAGATGGTCGATCCCAAAATCATCGAAATTCTGGAAAATGTGTCGACGCCGACGATCACGACCTTGCTCGTCAACAAGGGTCTGCGCAAGATATGGATGCGCGGGCCTGTGCCGTCCGCCGCGGGCCCGCGCATCGTCGGCCCGGCATTCACGCTGCGCTTCATCCCGGCGCGTGAGGATCTGGCGACCACGGCGAGTTGGGCCTCGCCGCGCTCGACCCGCGCGGCCATCGAGGACATGCCGGCGGGCTGCATCGCCGTCGCCAGCGCTTTCGATTGCGCCGACGCCGGCATTTTCGGCGACATTTTGTGCGCGCGTATGGCGCAGCGGGGGGTGAAGGGGCTCGTCACCGACGGCGTGTTGCGCGACGTGTCGGGCGTGCGGGCGTCGGGGCTGGCGGTGTGGTCGCGCGGATTCGCCGCGCCGCCGTCGGTGAGCGGGTTGCTGTTCGTCGGCTGGCAGGAGCCGATCGGCTGTGGCGGGGTCGCCGTCTATCCGCATGATCTCATCGTCGCTGACGCCGACGGCGCCGTGGTGATCCCCGCCGAATATGTCGACGATGTCGTCAAGGACGGACCGGAGCAGGAGCGGCGCGAGGCTTGGATCATGCACGAGGTGGAAAAGGGCGCGGCGCTGCCCGGCCTCTATCCGATGAACGCCGAGACGCGGGCGCGCTACGAAGCCGCAAGCAAGGACGATTGACGCCTCGAACCCAAGGGACGGCCTCTCATGCGCTCACTGTCGATGCTCACTCTCTGCGCGCTGCTTTTGCTTACCGCCTCTGCGGGAGCGGCGCCGCGCACGATGATCTCGGACTATACCGGCCTCGATTGCACGACCAACGCGCCGGCGCCCGCTTTCGAAAAGGCCGGCGACGTCAACGGCGTCGATGTGTTCGAGGATGCGACCCCCATCCATATCTTCGCCGGCAAGGCGATCGGCATGAGCAAACCGTTCCCGGACACCGACGACGAGTTCAAGCGCGTGTGGTTCCGCGTCGCGCGGGTTCAAGAGAACGGCAAGCCGTCGAAGACGAGCTACTGGATGCAGTCGTTCTACATCAATTGTGGCGGCTGAGATGACCCATTACGTCGAGCCGGTCACTCAGGCGTCCTATCCGCTGACGCCGCCGCGCTGGGCGTCGGACGAGGGACGACCGCTGATGATTGCGCCGCTGCCGGGCATCGGCCGCGGCGACATCGTGGTCGAAAGACGCTCGCTGTGGCGCTATGCGGCGGCGCTGCCGTTTCCGATCCTCGAGCCGATTTCCATGGGCGAGGGGTTGACGCCGCTCGTCGAGCAGGAGTGGGACGGCGGGCGTGCTTCGTTCAAGCTCGAATGGTTCGCGCCGACGGGCAGCTTCAAGGATCGCGGCGCCAGCGTGATGATCTCGGCTTTGCGCCAACAGGGCGTGACCCATGTACTCGAGGACAGTTCCGGCAATGGCGGCGCGGCTATTGCGGCCTATGCGGCGGCGGCGGGTATGCGGGCGAAGATTCTGGTTCCCGCTTACACGCCGCCGGCCAAGACCGTGCAGATGCGCGCCTACGGCGCGGAAATCGAACTGATCCCCGGGACCCGCCAGGATACGTCCGACGCCGCGCTGCGCCAGAGCGCCGACATTTTCTACGCCAGCCACAACTGGCAACCGTTGTTCCTGCAGGGGACGAAAACGCTCGCCTACGAATTGTGGGAGGACTTTGGCTTCCGCGCCCCCGATCACGTCATCATTCCCTGCGGCGCCGGCAGCAACGTGCTCGGCTGCGACATCGGTTTCGGCGAGTTGTTGCGACACGGGGAAATCGGGCGCCTGCCGCGCCTTCACGCGGTGCAACCGGCCGCCTGCGCGCCGTTCGCGGCGGCGTTTGCGACGGGCGCCGAAAATTGCCCGGAAATCGAGCCGCGGCCGACGATCGCGGAAGGGACGGCGATCGCCCGGCCGGTGCGCGGGCGCGAGGTTCTGGCGGCGATCCGGCTGAGCGGCGGCTCGGCGATCGCGGTCGCCGAGGGCGAGATCGAAACGGCCTGTCGGGAATTGGCGTTGCGCGGGCTCTACGCCGAGCCGACCAGCGCCGTCGCCGCCGCGGGGCTGTCGCGGCTGCTGCGAGCGGGCGCGATCGGCCGAGGGGAGACCGCGGTGGTCGTGCTCACCGGCAGCGGCCTCAAGGCGACGCAGCGCTGGAGCGAATGGGTCTAACTCATGGGCACGGCGAGCAGCGGCCAACTCGCGTCGTCGAGCAGCGCGGAGCCGACGGAGCCCCTGACAGCAGCTATCATCGCGTTGCTCGGCGCCGTCGGCAGTGCGATGAGGTCCGCCGACCAGCGGCGCGCCTCTTCGAGGATCGTCTGGGCGACAGGACCCTCCAGTTCGATCAACGAGTAGACAACGCCATCCGGGCGCGGGCCGATGATTGGCGGATTCGACCCGACATAGATCAATCGAATTTCCGGCGCGGCGCCGATCTGA